>Ga0181533_1000189_pt1 | contig 78823 bp, 76 predicted proteins | sample PEATcosm2014_Bin_45_FD_119772 | JGI IMG/M metagenome (GOLD analysis project Ga0181533, IMG submission 119772) | Peatland microbial communities from MTU Mesocosm Facility, Houghton, MI, USA - PEATcosm2014_Bin11_60_metaG | ecosystem: Environmental > Terrestrial > Soil > Wetlands > Peat | place... | reverse complement strand
GGCGGCTAAAGCCGTGCCCTTTCAGAGTAGCCTGGACGACGGCGGCTAAAGCCGTGCCCTTTCAAAGTAGCCTGGACGACGGCGGCTAAAGCCGTGCCCTTTCAAAGTAGCCTGGACGACGGCGGCTAAAGCCGTGCCCTTTCAGAGTAGCCTGGACGACGGCGGCTAAAGCCGTGCCCTTTCAAAGTAGCCTGGACGACGGCGGCTAAAGCCGTGCCCTTTCAAAGCTGCGACCCGGGCTCGGCGTGCTAATCCAGCTCCGAGACGGGTTCGCGGCGACGCTCGCGAATCTGGTCGGGCACAATGCCGATCAGGTCCTGGTCGTAGATGTTCTTCTTGCGGTCGGCGAGGGCGACGAAGCGGTAGTAGACATGTTGCAGTTCCTCGCGGGAGAGGGTGAAGCCGAGTTGCTCCAGGCGATGGCGGAGAGCGGCGCGGCCGGAGTGCTTGCCGAGGACGAGATGGGTCTTGGCAACGCCGACCAGCGTGGGAGTCATGATCTCGTAGCAGAGGGGGTTGGCCAACATGCCGTGCTGATGAATGCCGGACTCGTGGGCAAAGGCGTTGTCGCCGACGACAGCCTTATTGGGCGAGGGGCGGAAGGTGATGATCTGGCCGAGGACCTGGCTGGTGGGGTAGAGGTTTTCGAGCTTGATGGAGGTGGATATGCCGAAGTGATCGCCGCGGACGTAGAGGGCGGCGGCGATCTCTTCCAGAGCTGCGTTGCCGGCGCGCTCGCCGATGCCGTTGATGGTGCACTCGACCTGGCGGGCTCCGTTCTGGATGGCGGCCAGCGAGTTGGCGACCGCCAGGCCGAGGTCGTCGTGGCAGTGCGAGGAGAGGACGATGCCTTGGGCATCGATAGCCGGGACGCGCTCGCGGACCTCGGCGAACATGCGGCCGTACTCCTCGGGGGTGGAGTAGCCGACGGTGTCGGGCATGTTGATGGTGGTGGCGCCGGCCTCGACGGCCACGCGGACCATCTGGACGAGGAAATCGCGATCGGAACGGGTGGCGTCTTCGGGGGAGAATTCGACATCGTCGCACAGGGAGCGGGCGAGGCGCACCGAATCGGCGGTTTGGTCCAGGGCCTCGGCGCGGCTCATCTTGAGCTTGTATTCGAGATGCAGGTCGCTGGAGGCGAGGAAGACATGGATGCGGGCGCGGTCGGCAAACTGCAGGGCGCGGGCGGCCATCTCGATATCTTCAGTCTTGGCGCGGGCCAGCGAGGCGATGCGGGGTTTGCGGACGGCCTGGGTGATGGTGGCGATGGCCGCGAAGTCGCCCTCTGAGGCCATGGCGAAGCCGGCCTCGATGATGTCCACGCCCAGGTCCTCGAGGGCATGGGCCATGGTGAGCTTTTCCTGCGTGGTCATGCTGCAGCCGGGCGACTGCTCGCCGTCGCGCAGGGTGGTGTCGAAGAAAAACAAGTGATTTGAGGTCATGTACCTGCCTGCCAGGGAAGCATATTGCGATTATTACCAGTGTCTCGCATGAGGGTGGTATAAGGCAAAGTTATTATTTTTGTGGAAGCGATTAGAATCGCTTATGATGCTTCAGAGACGGGAGATCAGGGAACAGGGAACAGGGAACAGGGCTAGGGACTAGGGAACAGAGAAGAGGAACAGAAGACAGACCTCGGCAAGGCGTGATTGAATCGGAAGCGAATCCCAGGTCTTAAAAGCGAGACCTGGGGCACTCATTTTTTCTGTTCCCTGTTCTTTGCTTTTCGGAGGCTTCTTGTGGAACTGAATCAACTGGAGACGTTTTTGGCGGTGGCGGAGGAGCGGAGCTTCTCGCGGGCGGCGGTGCGGCTGCGCCGGACGCAGCCGGCGGTGAGCCAGGTGATCCGCAAACTGGAGGCGTCAGTGGGCGAGACGCTGTTCGACCGCGCGGCGCGGGACGGGTCGCTGACGGCGGCGGGGGTGCTGTTGCGCGATTATGCGCTGCGCCTCTTGGCGCTCAGGCGGGAGGCGTCGAGCGCGCTGGGCGAGCTGAAGAGCCTGGAGCGGGGACGGCTGCAACTGGCGGCCAACGAGTACACCTGCATGTACCTGCTGCCGGCGATCGATCGATTTCGGAGGGAGTTTCCGCAGGTGAGCGTGACGGTACACCGGATGCTGGCCTCGCGCATTCCCGAGGAGCTGAACCTGCGCACATTTGAGCTGGGGATGATCTCGTTCAAGGCGGATCCGGCGCAGTTCCGCACCATCGCGGTGTACGCCGACAGCCTGGCTTTCATTGTGGCCCCGCATCATCCGCTGGCGGGAACGGAGCGGGTTTCCATCACCGACCTGGGGGAGGAGCTTTTTGTGGCGCACAACGTGGCCTCGCCGTTGCGGCGGAAGGTGATCGAGACGTTCCAGCGTTACCGGACGCCGTTGAAGATGGCGATCGAGCTGCCGACCATCGAGGCGATCAAGCGATTTGTGGCCATGGGGAACGGGGTGGCGCTGGTGCCGCACCTGACGGTGGCGCGGGAGTTGGAGAGCGGGGACCTGGTGCGGGTGGCGGTGGACGAGCTGGAGATACGGCGGGTGCTCAGGCTGGTACACCGGCGACAGGCGGCACTTTCTTACGCGGCGAGGGCCTTTCTGCGCACGGTGCGAACGCTGGCCCAGGAGCAGGGACCGCCGTTGTACTACCATGTGGAGCGGGCGGGCTGAGGGGGGATGGCAGGGCAATCGCATTTGGATTTTTTCATGATGAATGAAGGGCACGGACCTTAGAGGCTGCGGAAAGATTTCGATGTTTTGAAAGGGCCCGGCTTCAGAGCCTGCCCTGAGCTTGCCGAAGGGTGTCGATGACGGGGCCAATTTTGCCGGCTTCAGCAGCTGAGGGACGTATTGAATACATCCAAACCATCCCTCAGGGGCTAAAGCCCAGGAGATTTCTGGCTGTTTTGCGGCACGGCTGAAGCCGTGCCCTTTCAAAACAACTCAACGGTTCAAATGCGATTGCCCTGGGCGGATGGTTCTAAGATGTGTACGATGGCAAAACTGGACGTACTCTGTTTTTTGCCGTCATACGGAGAACGAACCATGAACGTTGAGGAAGCGATTCGGCTACGGCGAAGCGTAAGGAAGTATCAACAGAAAGCGGTGGAAGCGGAAAAACTCGAGGCCCTTGCGGAAGCGGTGCGGCTGGCTCCTTCGGCCAGCAATTCGCAGCCCTGGAAGCTGATTCTTGTTGACGATCCGGCGATTCGGGAGCAGGTTGCCCAGGCGACATTCAGCACCATGTTCCCCTTTAACAAGCACGCACTGGAGGCGCCGGCGATTGCCGTACTCGCCGTCGAGCGCCATTCGGCGATGACGCAGATTGGCGGCTGGCTCAAAAAGCGCCCTTACTATCTGATCGACATCGGCATTGCCGCCGCGCACTTTTGCCTGCGGGCCACGGAGCTCGGCCTGGGAACGTGCATGCTGGGCTGGTTCGACGAATCGGCCATCAAGAAAATCCTCGACGTCCCGCGCCCCTCGCGCATCGGCCTCCTGATCACGCTGGGATACGCCGCGGAGCCGACGTCGCCGCACGCCAAGACGCGCAAAGCTGCCGGCGAGATGAGCAGCAGGAACAGATACTGAGGGACCAGGGACAACAGAGACCGGCGACCCGGCGCCTACCCCAGGACCCCTTGCTATTTCCTAAAACGCCGTAAGAGCCTGTTGGAAAAACTGATGCGGGCGAGGATCAGGGGCTAAAGCCCGCGTTCATCTTGCTGCAACTTCGGCACCACTGAACAGGCTGCGGAAAAACCCCAAAGGTATGGCGAAACCTGAAAGAAACCATCCCTCAGGGGCTAAAGCCTTGTTCATTCTATTGGCTTTATCGGCACGGTACCCCGACCCTGGAGGGTGCCCCGGTACCCGGCCGTGCGCTTTCAAAACAACGGCGGAAACGAGTTTTTCCGCAATTTGTGAAGTCGTGCCCTTTTGCGCTTGATGCTCCGAATTCGAGTTTTTCAACAGGTTCTTGATACTACAGTTGTACTTGCTTTCTTTCGCGGAAAATGGACCAAAGCCCGGGCCTGAAGGCCCCGCCAATTCGCGCTTTTTTCGGGGGCTGAAGCCCCCGGCTCCCTCCGGAAAAAGTGATCTACAACTGTAGTATTAAGCCGGCCCTTTGGAATTGCGCGGGCAAACCCACCCTGGCCGCAAAAATCCGCCGCGGTCCGCCGCAGCGGAGCGAGGGTGGCCTATTGCGCAGTAGATGGATTCAACGGTACAGGGGCACCCGGTTTTGTTTCAGGGGCACCGGTTTCATTTCAGGGGCACCGGTTTCGTTTCAGGGGCACCCGAGTTTCGTTGCAATCGCCGAGGTGCGGATCAATAACGGGATGGTTGGTATCCCTTTGGCTTGCGGTGCGTCTATAGGCTCAGAAACATCTTGTTGAAAGGCCGGGGGATGGGTTTCTGTCACGGACCCGCCCCGGCCAGTTACAATGCTGAGAGCGGGGCCCGGATCGAACCGGCGCGCCGGATTCGACAAGCTCGTTGCCAGCCGGACGGCGCGCGCAGTCGTGAGGTTCAGGACCGAATGAAGAAGATCGCCATCATTGCATTCCTGTTGGCCGTAAGCGTAGCCGCAGGCCGCGCCCAGGAAAGCCGCCAGGATATCAGCATCAGCGGAACGGCTCTTGTTGAGCCGTTCATTGCCTCGCAAACCGATGTCCAAGTCCACTCCAACTACGCCCTGGGCGCCTTGGCCAGCTATCGCTTCATGCTGACGCCATCGAGCGCGCTGGAGGCCAACTACGGCATTACCTACCAGAACACCATCAAGTTCGTCTATCCCTCGTTTCCAAAAGGCGTCAAGGTGTTGACCCGCACGCAGGAGGCATCGGCGGCTTACGTGCGCACGTTCACCTACCACAGATTCAATCCATTTGTCGAAGCGGGCCCGGCCGCATTCATCTTCCTGCCTATCCGCAACAGCGGCACCCAAACACTGGATGCCAAGCAGCAGACCGCGGTGGGCGCCATTTACGGAGCCGGCATTGCGTACGAGATCAGCCCCAGCTTCGACATTCGCGCGGAGTACCGGGGCATGATCACCAAGGTGCCGACCTTCGGCGACACCTCGTTTGCCACCAACAAGTGGTACAACATTTACAACCCGGTGATCGGCGTGGCGTATCACTTCTAGTGTGCTGTCCCTTGTTAATCTTTACAACTCTGCACTCGGAAAGGCATCCCTCAGCGGCTAAAGCCGTATTCATCTCTGAGCCTTTACGGCACGACTAAAGTCGTGCCCTTTCAAAACTCTGCGTAAACTATTATGCGGGACGGGACACTAGGGCCGCGGGCGCAGGTCTGACGAGCAGGACAAAAGGGGATGGGCCGAGGCCCATCCCCTTTTTGCCGAGGGCGCGAAGAAAATAGATTTCGATCGCAGTTTTACGAACGGGCCCGCGCCGGCAGCAGCGCTTCCCGGTAGCGTCCCAATTCCTTCACCATGGAGCAATGGGATGCGAGCGCCTGGAGCGCGCGTGAACCTTCTTCAGAGGAGTGAATCTGGCAATCGACGTAAAAGATGTATTCCCAGGGTTTGCCGTGGACGGGGCGGGACTCGATTTTGGTGAGGTTGGTGCCGAGGGCGGAAAGCTGAGAGAGCGCGGCAACCAGCGAACCGGGGCGATTCTCGACTGAAAACGCCAAGCTGATCTTTTTCGACCTGGGATCGACAACGGTGTCCGCGGCGCGGCGGACGAGGAAAAAGCGGGTAAAGTTTTCCGGGTTGTCTTCGATGCCGGATTCGAGAATCTGGGCGCCGTAGTGGTAGGCGGCGGCCTCGCTGGCGATGGCGGCGGCGTGGCGGTCGCGCAATTCGACCAGTTGCTTGACGCTGCCTGCGGTGTCATAGAAGGCGAAGGCTTCCATCCTGGGGTGGTTGGCGAGGAAGCGCCGGCACTGGGCCAGGGCCACGGGATGGGAGAAAACCCGGTCGATCTCGCTGGTTGCGGCTCCGGAGATGGCGATCAGGTTGTGCTTGATGCGCAACAGGGTCTCCCGCTCGACGAGCACGTTGTGGGTGAGCAGCAGGTCAAAGTGCTCTGAGACCGAGCCGGCCAGGCTGTTCTCAATGGGAATGACCGCGGCCTCCACGGTTCCGTTCGCCAGCGCCGCAAAAGCGTCCGCGGAGAGCGAAAAAGGAACGATGGCGGCATCGGCGACCAGCTTGATCGCGGCTTCGTGGCTGAATGAGCCGAATTCTCCCTGAATGGCAATCTTCATTCCGGCGGCTTGATCTCCTGCAAGCAAATTGGGTGTGGTGGCCATGGGGCGTCTTGGATGGAATGCTTTCTCGCACCATACCACAGGTGGAACGGGGTTTTGACATGGATTCGGGTGGAAGGCGTGAAAATCAGCGGCTGAGCCACAGGTCGGCGGCCACAAAGGCAAGAAAGACGGTGGCGATGACGCCGTTCATGGTGAAGAAGGCGGCGTTCAGGCGGCGCAGGTCGCGCGGGGAGACCAGGGAGTGCTCGTAAGCCAGCAGGAGGGCGACGGCGGCGATGCCGAGCCAGCCGAGTGTCTGAAATTGGAACAGCACGCCGAGCCAGGCGAGGAGGGCGAGCATGGCAAGATGCATGGCGCGGGCGGCAAAAAAAGCGGCGGGGAGGCCGGCGGACTGGGGCAGGCTGTGGAGGCCGGCGGCGCGGTCGTGCTCGAAGTCCTGGCAGGCGTAGAGGACGTCGAAGCCGCCGGCCCAGAGGGTGACGGCGGCGGTGAGGACGAGAATGCGGGGATCCAGAGAGCCGCGGACAGCGATCCAGGCCGCGGTGGGGGCCAGGCCGAGGGCGAGGCCGAGGCCCAGGTGCGACCACCGGGTGAAGCGCTTCAGGTAGCTGTAGCCCAGCAGCACCACGAGAACCACGGGCGACAGGTAGAGGGTGAGCCGGTTAAGCCGGGCGGCGGCCAGCACGAAGACCAGCGCCGCGATGCAGGTGAAACCGAGAACGAACTGGCGCGAGAGCAGGCCGGCGGGAATGGCGCGGGTGCGGGTGCGGGGATTGGCGCGGTCGAGGTCGGCGTCGGCCCAGCGGTTGAAGGCCATGGCCGAGGAGCGGGCGGCGACCATGGCGACGAGAATCCAGACGATGGTGCGCCCGGCGGGCAGGCCATGGGCGGCGAGGAGGACGGCGGTGAGGGCAAAGGGAAGCGCGAAGATGGAGTGCTCCCACTTGATCATCTCCAGGGTGGTTCGCGTTTTGTACCAGATGCCTGGCATGGGGGTCCTCATGGGACAGTGTACTTGAGTGGTGGTGAGCAATAACCTGAGGTATACTCGGCGCACCGGGAGAGCCCAACGGGAATTCCGGACTAAAGGAGGGGAAATGAAAATCAGCAGCATTGCAAGCGTGGTCGGGATTTGCTTCTGTATGGGATCTGTCAGCCTGATGGGACAGACCGTTCGTGTGGGAGGCGAGTCGTTGCGCGCCAATGGCCAGGTTGCACAAGGCTTTCAGTACACGGGTTCATGCCCCGTCAACCTTAAATTTGGCTGGGGTCTGATCAGCACGGGACCAACCACTGCGAATTACAGCTTTGTTCGCAACGACGGCGGCCATTCTTCCAACTCGCAGAGCGTCAATATACCTCAGGCTAACCACTCCGTGCCGGTCTACGACACCTGGAGACTCGGCGCGAATACGCCGCAATTCGCCAATTACACCGGCTGGGTGAAAATTCTCATCGATTCTCCCAATAAAGTTGAGGGGAAGATTGGATTCACCATCCATTGCCAGTAAGGGAGATGGAGGCAGGGATTCCGGCCAAAGAATGACTTTGCAAGGAGGTCCCCATGAAGCGATCCGAGATCAACCGGCACATTGCCGAGGCGGGCGCGTTCTTTGCTGAGAACCGGTTTGTGCTGCCGCCGTATGCGGATTGGACGCCGGAAGAATGGCTCGGACGGGGCAGCGAGGCGAATGAACTGCGCACCCAGCGGCTGGGGTGGGATGTTACGGATTTCAACGCCGGGCACTTTGAGACGCTGGGACTGACGCTGTTTACGCTGCGCAACGGGGTGCCGGCGGGCGGGGGGAACGGCAAAATCTACGCCGAGAAGATCATGTTCGTGCGTCAGGATCAGGTGACGCCCTTCCACTACCATGCGCGCAAGACTGAGGACATCATCAACCGGGGCGGCAAAGGGACAGGGCGGCTGGCGGTGCAACTCTACAATTCGACCGCGGACGGAGGATTGGCCGGGAGCGCCGTTTCGGTAGCTTGCGATGGAATCCGGCGGCAGGTGGAAGCCGGAGGCACGGTGATCCTGGGGCCGGGCGAGTCCATTACGCTGACCCCTTATCTCTACCACACGTTCCACGCCGTGGAGGGCCATGGGCTGATCGGGGAGGTGTCGTCGGTGAACGACGACGACGGGGATAACTACTTCCTTGAGCCGCTCCCGCGCTATCCCGAGATCATTGAGGATGAGGCTCCGTTGCGCGTGCTTTGCACCGAGTACCGGCTGGCTTGAGCAGGATTGGCCCCGCCGCTGCCACGGGATGCTTATTTCTTAGTAGCCTGTGGCAAAAGTCGAGAAGGCCGATAAACCGTCCCTCAGGGGCTAAAGCCCTGTTGATTGTATTGCCTTTACGGCACGACTAAAGTCGTGCCCTTTCAAAACCAGACTTCCACCACAGGGGCTAAAGCCCTGTTGATTGTATTGGCTTTACGGCACGACTAAAGTCGTGCCCTTTCAAAACCAGACTTCCACCACAGGTTGTTAGGCGCCTTCATGCCATGGCCGCCCTGATGAAGGACGAGGTGCGTTACGTTGACTTGACGGTCCTTGAAGAACTCGATTTCCGCGCCGATGACGATGGAAAAGAACCTGGTCTCGGACTCGGCGCAGAGGGGGACCTTGCTCTGACCGGTAGCCTGGGCGATGAGTTGACCGTTCTCCACGGTGACGGCCAGGTCGAAGTTCGGCGCGAGTGCGAAGGTTCGAACGTATTGAGCGAGAATTTTGGGATCCACTGAAATCGCGGGGTGAACTGTGGGGTGATAGTCGGGCCATCCGTCCCCGGCAGCGATGCTGTGCATGATCTCGCCGGCGATAGGGCCTCCGGCGTCCGCATTCGTCGTCACCGCGCCCTTTCAAAATCAGAGAAATTGTTTGATGAGAAGAGTTTTTCCGCAGCCTGTAAAGTCCGTACCCTTCAAATCGTGTGCATCAGCAATATATTATCGGGCGATTCTTGCGGAGCCGCCTTTGATGAGGCGTTCGACTTCAGCGAGCGTGGCGGTGCTGGTGTCGCCGGGGGTGGTCATGGCGAGGGCGCCGTGAGCAACGCCCGAGCGGACGGCCCAGTCAATAGGCTTGCCGGCGAGCAGGCCGTAGATGAGGCCGGAGGCGAAGCTGTCGCCGCCGCCGACGCGGTCGTAGATGTCGATGTCGCGCTGGGGGACGTGGACGATCTGGTCTTGATAGAGAGCGATGGCGCCCCAGGCATTGCGGCTGGCTGTGGTGGCGGTGCGGAGGGTGCTGGCGATGAGCTTGAGGTTGGGGTAGGAAGCGGCGACTTCGCGGAGCATTTCTTCATAACCCTGAATGGGCAGCTCGGCGAAGTCTTCGCTGACGCCTTTGATGGATACGCCGAGCATGGCGGAGAAGTCTTCTTCGTTGCCGAGAAGCAGATCGACCTTGCGGACCAGTTCGCGGTTGACTTCCTGGGCTTTGGCTTTGCCGCCGATGCTTTTCCAGAGGGAATCACGGAAGTTGAGATCGTAGGAGACGGGGGTCGCGTGGCGGCGAGCGGCATCCATGGCTTCGCCGGCAACCTGGGCGGTGGAGGCGGAGAGCGCGGCGAAGATGCCGCCGGTGTGGAACCAGCGGGAACCGTTTGCGGCGCCGAAGATGGATTCCCAGTCGAAGTCGCCGGGGTTGAGCTGGCTGACGGCGGTGTGGCCGCGGTCGGAACAGCCGGCGGCGGCGCGGACGCCGAAGCCGCGTTCAGTGAAGTTGAGGCCATTGCGGACGGTGCGGCCGACGCCGTCGTAGGGAACCCACTTGATGAGGGAGGGATCGACGCCGCCCTGGAGGATGAGGTCTTCAACGAGGCGGCCGACGGGGTTGTCGGCCAGAGCGGTGGCGATGGCGGTGCGCAGCGAGAAGCAGCGGCGCAGGCCGCGGGCCACGTTGTATTCGCCGCCGCCTTCCCAGACCTGGAAGTGGCGAGTGGTGTGGATGCGGCTTTCGCCGGGATCGAGGCGGAGCATGACTTCGCCGAGCGAAAGACAGTCCCAGCGGCGGGGGGAATCGGGAATGAGAATGGGGTTCATGGGCGTGAGGGTGGCTTTCAATGAAACTGTAGCGCATTGCAGCGACTGCCGGGGGTGTGAGGGGCTGAGCCGCAGATAAATCGGCTTACATGATAATGTTTTTGGGGGCGGGCGCTGGACGGGGGAACGCCGCTCTGGTTTCTTCGGAGAGAAAGCGGCGGAAGGAAAGCGCGTGGGTGAGAAATAGCTTCATGAGTCAGGGTCTTTTCGATTTGAGCGGAAGGGTTGCGGTGGTGACCGGCGGGACGACCGGGCTGGGCCACGCGATTGCGCTGGGTCTGGCGGGGGCCGGAGCCGACGTGGTGGCCAGCTCAAGGCGGCAGGAACAGGTGGAGAAAGCAGCTGCGGAGATTGAAGCGCTGGGACGGCGGTCGTTGTGCGTGACGAGCGACGTGGTGGAGCGGGCCCAGGTGCAGGCGCTGCACGATGCGGTGGTGAAGAAGTTCGGGCAGGTGGATATTCTGGTGAACGCGGCCGGGATCACTCACAATGGGCCGACGCTGGAAGTGGACGAGGCCGACTGGGGGCGGGTGATGGAGACCAACCTGACGGGAACGCTGCGGGCCTGCCAGATCTTCGGGGCGACGATGGTGCGGGCGGGGTATGGGCGGATTGTGAACATCGCGTCGCTGTCTTCGTTTGTGAGTTTTTACCAGGTGGCGGCTTACTCGGCGAGCAAGGCGGCGGTGGCGTCGCTGACCAGATCGCTGGCAGTGGAGCTGGCGCGCAAGGGCGTGAACGTGAATGCGATTGCGCCGGGGATTTTTCCGACGCCGCTGAACGCGAAGCTGATCGAAGGGACTCCGCGTGGAGAAGAGCTGATTCTGCGCACGCCGATGGGGCGGTTTGGCGAGGCGCGGGAAGTGGCCGGAGCGGCGATTTTTCTGGCTTCGGAGGCGGCTTCGTTTGTGACGGGGCAGGTGATTGCAGTGGATGGAGGGTTTCTGGCGAGCGGGGTGAATCGGTAGACAGGGACTAGGGACTAGGGACTAGGGACTAGGGAATAGGGAATAGGGAACAGGGAACAGGGAACAGGGAACAGGGAACAGGGACTAGGGAACAGGGACTTGGGACTAGGGACTAGGGAATAGGGAACAGGGAACAGGGAACAGGGAAGAGGGAACAGGGAACAGGGAATCGGGGTGAATGGGCTGGACTTATTGGGAGTTATGCGGTGGTGAAGCTGTGAAGATTACGAATGCGTACGTGAACATTACTTCGCCGGGGCGGAACTTTGTGACGCTGAAGGTCGAGACCGACGAGGGGATCTATGGATTGGGCGACGGGACGCTGAACGGGCGCGAGTTAGCGGTGGCGAGTTATCTGAAGGACCATGTGATTCCATGCATTGTGGCGCGCGATCCATTGCAGACGGAAGATATCTGGCAGTACCTGTATCGCGGGGCTTACTGGCGGCGCGGGCCGGCGACGATGGCGGCCATTGGGGCGGTCGATGTGGCTCTTTGGGACATCAAGGGCAAGGCGCTGAATACGCCGGTGTATAACTTGCTGGGCGGCAAGAGCCGTGAGGGCGTGCTGGTATATGGGCACGCCAACGGGAAGGACACGGAGCAGGCACTGGAAGACGTGGCGCGGCACAAGGAGATGGGATTCAAGGCGGTGCGGGTGCAGAGCGGGATTCCGGGGCTGTCGGCCACCTATGGGATTTCGAAGGGTCCGGGGAGATATGAGCCGGCCGAGCGGGGGCTGCCGTCGGAGTATGAGTGGTCGACGGAACTTTACCTGCGGCATGTTCCCAAGCTTTTTGCGCGGGCGCGCGAGGTTTTCGGCGATGAGCTGCACCTGCTGCACGACTGCCACCACCGGCTGACCCCCATCGAGGCGGGACGGCTGGGCAAGGAACTGGAGCCGTTTCACCTGTTCTGGATGGAAGACCCTACGCCGGCCGAGTTACAGGAGGGGTTCAAGATTATCCGCGAGCATACGACGACGCCGATTGCGGTGGGCGAAGTGTTCAATTCGATCTGGGACGCGCACGACCTGATGCGCAACCAGTGGATCGACTACCTGCGCATGACGCTGGTTCATGGAGGCGGATTTACGGCGCTGAAGAAGGTGGCCGACTTTGCGGACCTGTATCACGTGCGCACCGGGTTTCATGGGGCGACGGATCTGTCGCCGGTGACGATGGCCGCGGCGCTGCACTTCGACACGGCGATTCATAACTTCGGGATACAGGAGCTGATGCCGCACACGGAGGAGACGGACGCGGTGTTTCCGCACCGCTATAGCTTCAAGGATGGGTTGATGTTTGCGGGCGACGGGCCGGGGCTGGGCGTGGAGCTGGACGAGAAGTTAGCGGCCAGGTACGAGTATCAGCGGGCGTATCTTCCGATTAACAGGAAGCTGGACGGGACGTTGACGGATTGGTGAGATGTTTGCCGGTGGGCATGCGGAGGGGAAGTTATGGCAGTTACACGCAGGTTGCGGATGGGAATGGTAGGCGGCGGGCCGGGAGCGTTCATTGGCCCGGTACACAAGATGGCGGCCGAGCTGGACGGCAGGATTGAACTGGTGGCGGGGGCATTTTCGCAATCGGCGGAGCGGTCGCGGGCGGCCGGCGAGGGATTTGGGATCGATCCCGGCAGGGCGTATGCGGATTACCGGGAGATGCTGAGGGCGGAACGGGAGCGGAGGGATGGGATCGACTTTGTGGTGATTGCGACGCCGAACCATTTGCACCTGCCGGTGGCCGAGGCCGCGCTGGAGGCGGGGATTGCGGTGATGAGCGACAAGCCGGCAACGGCTACGTATGCCGAGGCGCTGGCGCTGGAGGCCGCAGTGGCAAAGGCCGGGCAGGCTTACGGGCTGACCCATACGTATGCCGGTTATTCGCTGGTGCGGGAGGCGCGCGCGATCTGCTCTAGCGGGCAATTGGGCCAGATTCGCAAGATTGCGGTCGAGTACCTGCAGGGGTGGTTGAGCCGGCCGGTGGAGAAGACAGGGCACAAGCAGGCGGCGTGGCGGTCCGACCCGGCGCTGAACGGGCCGGGAGGGTGCATTGGCGACATCGGGACGCATGCGTTTCACCTGGTTGAATATGTGACCGGCCTGCAGGTGACAAGCCTGAATGCCGCATTGCGCTCGGTGGTGGAGGGGCGGCTGCTGGACGACGATTGCAATGCGTTGCTGCGGCTGGACAACGGCGCGAGCGGCGTGCTGATGGCGTCGCAGGTTGCGGCGGGCGAGGGGAACGGATTGCGGCTGCGCGTGTATGGCGAGAAGGGTTCAATCGACTGGCGGCAGGAGGACCCCAACCGGCTGCGGGTGAAATGGTTGGATGGACCGGAGGAGATTCGGCACGCGGCAGGGAGTTATCTGAGCGGGGATGCGCGCGCCGTTACGCGGCTGCCGGGAGGGCATCCAGAGGGGTATATCGAGGCGTTCGCGGTGCTGTATCGCGAGTTTGCCGAGGGGCTGATTGCGTGGCGGAAGGGGGAGCGAAACGCGCTGCCGCCGACGCTGCCGGGAATTGTGGCTGGAGTGCGCGGGATGCGATTTATCGAGCGCGCGATCGAGAGCAGCCGCGCGGAAAGCTGGGTAGAGTTTTAGGGATGCAGACGATTTTTGATGCGGAGGACTTTGCAGGAGAGAAGCAATGAAAACCATCAAGGGGCCGGGGATTTTTCTGGCGCAGTTTGCGGGGGATGCGGCGCCGTTCAACACGCTGGGAGGTATGGCGCAATGGGCGGCCGGACTGGGATTTGAGGGCGTGCAGATTCCCAGCTGGGACGGAAGGCTGTTCGATTTGAAACTTGCCGCGGAGAGCCTGAGTTATTGCGACGATGTGCTGGGCGTGGTGGACCAGGCGGGGCTTGCGGTTACGGAACTTTCGACGCATTTGCAGGGTCAGTTGGTGGCTACGCACACGGCTTACGACGTGCTGTTTGCGGACTTTGCGCCGGCTGAGTTGGCGCAGGACCCCAAGGGCCGGCAGGCGTGGGCGGTGGAGCAGTTGGGGTTTGCGGCCAAGGCGAGCCGCAACCTGGGGCTCGATGCGCACGCTACGTTTTCAGGGGCGCTGGCGTGGCCGTTCTTTTATCCGTGGCCGCAGCGGCCGGCGGGGCTGATCGACGATGCGTTTGAGGAGTTGGGGCGGCGGTGGCTGCCGATTTTGCGGCTCTTCGATGAGGCGGGCGTGGATATCTGCTACGAGTTGCATCCGGGCGAAGACTTGCACGACGGCGCGACCTTCGAGCGGTTTCTGGGCGCGGTGGGCGGGCACAAGCGAGCCAACATTCTCTACGACCCGAGCCACATGATCCTGCAGCAGATGGATTATCTGGGATTTCTGGATTTGTACCACGAGCGGGTGCGGGCCTTTCACGTGAAGGACGCGGAGTACAGGGCGAGCGGGCGGAGTGGCGTGTATGGCGGCTACCAGGATTGGATCGACAGGCCGGGACGGTTCCGGTCGCTGGGCGACGGGCAGATCGATTTCCACTCGATCTTCTCGAAGATGGCGCAGTACGACTTTCCGGGGTGGGCGGTGCTGGAGTGGGAGTGCTGCCTGAAGCATCCGGAGGCGGGCGCGGCAGAGGGAGCGGCGTTCATTCGCGACCGCATTATCCGGGTGACGGACCGGGCGTTTGACGACTTTGCGGGGGGTGGGGCGGACGAGGAACGGAATCGGAAGATTCTGGGGTTGGGAGGCAAGTGAAGCCAGTTGGAGGCCTGCGGGTTGTGTGGGCTTAGAATCGCAGCCGGAGGCGAACGAAGGTGCACGCTTCTTTCTATTTCAATTCGTCCTCCGAGAGACCTCCGCTGCGCATTGGAGTGTTACTGAATAGCGGCTTCCAACCCGCATGGGTAGCCGAGGTTCTGGAGCATATCTCGCGCAGTAACTTCGCGCGCCTGGAACTGGTGGTTTACAACGGCGAGGAGGACGCGAAGCGGTCGAAACTGAGGAAAGCGATCGACTTTCTGCGCGATAAGAAGAAGCGTCGCAGCCTGCTCTTCAATCTGTATGCGCGATGGGATCGCAGGCGGATTGCGGGGCCCGGGGACCCTTTCCGCGAGACGGATTGCGGCGCGTTGCTGAAGGATGTGGAGTCGATCGTTGTTATCCCCTTCAGGAAACGCTTTGTGCATCGCTTTCCGGAAGACGACCTTTGCCGCATACGGCAAGAAAATCTGGATGTGCTAATACGTTTTGGCTTCAACATCCTGCGTGGAGAGATATTAGAGGCCGCGCGCCATGGAGTGTGGTCCTATCACCACGGAGACAACGATTTTTACCGCGGCGGTCCGCCGTACTTCTGGGAGATGGTTGAAGGTAACCCGATCTCGGGCGCGATGCTACAGGTGCTCACGGAGGACCTGGACGCGGGAAGAGTGTTATATAAAGGTTTCTTTGCCACTCAGCAGGGACTTTCCTGGTCGCGCAATCGAGTTCAGCCGTACTGGGGCGCTTCGACTTTCATCATTCAGAAACTGCACCAACTGCATCAGCAAGGCTGGGAAGCTGTCCAGAGGGAGATGCCCGCCCCTGCGCCTTACCAGGGAAGGGTCAAGCTCTATACCACTCCGACGAATCGGCAAATGGCGCATTGGCTGGGGCCCCGGCTGGCGGGGGCGGCGCTGGCGTGGGTGATGAGCCCGCTGCGGCATTTGCGGATCGACCATTGGACGCTGGCGATTCATCGCGGGAGCCGGACGCATCTGACGGCAGGTTCGGCGGCGGATCCGGGCCGGTTCCGCTGGATTCAATCGCCGCGAGGGCGCTTTTATGCGGACCCATTCCTGTTCAGTCATGAGGGCAGGCCGTGGGTGTTTTTTGAGGACTTCGATTATGCGACCAGACGCGGCGCCATTGCTTGTGCCGAAGTGCTGGCGGATGGAGGACTTGCAAAGGCCGCCCGGGTGCTCGAACGGCCGTACCATCTCTCCTATCCATGCATTTTTCGCGCCGGCGAGGAGATCTACATGGTTCCGGAGACGCGCGCCAATGGGACGGTGGAGATGTATCGCTGCGAGCGATTTCCGGATAAGTGGGAGCTTGCGAAAGTATTGCTGAATGCTTCGGCCGTAGATACGACGGTGTGGAGCGAGGGAGGCATCCATTGGTTCTTCGTGACGCTGCGCGAGGCGCGCGGGGGCGGCTTGCAGCTTTGGCTGTTTTACTCGGCAGACATCGTGGGCGATTGGATCAGCCATCCTGCAAATCCCATCAGCACGGACATTCGCAGCAGCCGTGGCGGGGGAGCAATTTACCGGGAGGGCGAGAGACTTATCCGGCCCAGCCAGGATTGCAGCGGGAATTACGGCCGGTCCTTTACGTTGAACGAGATTCTGGTTCTGAACCGGGAGGAATACCGGGAGCGGCCGTATTGCACGGTGGAGGCTCCGAAAGAGATGATCGGCACCCATACTTACAGCCGGCTGGACGATATTGAAGCGATCGACGGCTGCGCGGTGCTGCCAATTTACAGGGTTTGGGACATGCGGTCGTTAGCCGGCCGGATGCGGCACAAGTTGCGGATCGAGTGAGGCCGGCGGCGGGGCGGCGCGGTTGCATCGGGGTGAGTTTGCGCGTCAGATGGCGATGCCCGCCGAGCGATAGATTTCGGTGATGTAACGCATGTCGCGCAGGCCTTCTTCGCCGGGAGTCCCCGGTTCCGTTCCGTCTTGAATGTTGGCGGAAAAATGCGCGGCTTCGGCCATGAAGTGAGAGGGGTCGCGGGCGGGGTTGGGCTCGTCGAGTTGCGTGCCGGAGAAATCGGCGCGGAGGCGCAGGCCTTCGTAGACAAAGGCCTGGTCGACTTCGAGCCAGCCCTTGGACCCGTACACGCGATAGTAGCCTTCCATATTCGCGCCGTAGGTGGTGGTGCAACTGGCGACGATGCCGGAAGGAAACCGCATGGTCCAGGCGACGTTTTCCTCGACCTCATTGAAGCGGCCGTCGTGGTCAATGACCGAGGCATAGGCGGAGATGTGTTCGGGCTCCTCGCCGGTGAGATAGCGGCAAGCGTTGAGGGAGTAGATGCCGACGTCGAAGAGCGGGCCGCCGCCGGCCATTTTCTTGCTGAGACGCCACTCGCCGGGGGCGATGTTGAAGCCGAAGGGGCTTGCGATGGCCTGCACCTGACCGAGGGCGCCCGAGCGGATGAGTTTGATGGCGCGGAGGTTGGTAGGCTCGTAGTGGCAGCGGTAGGCGATCATGAGCTTGACGTTGGCGGCCTTGCAGGCGGCGATCATTTGCTCGGCCTCGGCAACATTGGTGGACATGGGCTTTTCGCAGAGGACGTGCTTGCCGGCCTTGGCGGAGCGGATGGTGTATTCGGCGTGCATGGAGTTGGGTAACGCGACATAGACGGCGTCGACGGCCGGGTTGTGCGCGATCTGGTCGAAGTTTTCGTAGTTGTAGATGGAGCTTGAGGGGACGGCGTACTCGGCGGCGATGCGCGCGGCCTTGTCAGGATGGCCGCTGACGAGGGCGGTGATCCGGGAGTTGGTGGTCAAGCGCACGCCAGGCATGAAGTGGCCGGCGATGCGGCCGAGGCCGATGACGGCGTAGCCGATCTTCTTTGTGGAGGATTGGCCGCTGGGCGCCTGGGCGCTGAGAGCCGGTGCGAAGCGGGCGGCGAGGCTGAGTGCGCCGAGTTTGGCGAAATCTCTGCGGGTGAAGATCGTCATTGGCCGGGACCCCTTTATGTCGAATGTAAGCATAGTGGAGTTGATGGCTTGAGCCAAGGACAGGCGGGGAAAAGCCCCTGTACCAGCGGCGGTCTCCGCGCCTAGTATCGAAGGCATGGAACCTTTGATTCTGGACGGCCAGGCGCTGACGCTGGCCGAAATTGAAGCTGTGTCGCTCAATGGGCGTCCGGTGGCGATCGCTGGCGCCGCTTTGGCGCGCGTGGCGGCGAGCCGGGAACTGATTGAGGGGATTCTGGCCGAGGGCCAGACGGTTTACGGGGTGAACACGGGGTTTGGGAAGCTCGCGGACGTGCGCATTGCGGCAGGCAGCCTGGCGCAGTTGCAGACCAACCTGGTGCGCAGCCACGCGGGCGGGGTGGGCCAGCCGCTTTCGGAAGGCGAGTCGCGGGCGATGCTGCTGCTGCGGGCCAATGTGCTGGCCAAGGGATTCAGCGGCTGCCGGCCGGCGCTGGTGGAACTGCTTGTGGCGCTGCTGAACGCGGGCGTGCATCCGGTGATTCCCGAGAAGGGGTCGGTGGGCGCGAGCGGGGACCTGGCGCCGCTGGCTCACTTGGCGCTGGTGGCGATCGGCGAGGGCGAGGCGGTTTTGAAGGGCGAGCGCATGGCCGGTGGCGAGGCGCTGCGGCGCGCCGGGTTGCAGCCGTTGGCGCTGGCTGCCAAGGAGGGACTGGCGCTGTTGAATGGGACGCAGGCGATGACCGCCGTGGGCGCGCTGGCCGTGGCGCGAGGGCTACGCGTGGCGCAGCTTGCGGATGTGGCCGGGGCGATGTCGCTGGAAGCGCTGATGGGGACGCCGGCGGCGTTCGATGCGCGGATTCACGAGGCGCGGCCGCACGCGGGGCAGATTGCCGCAGCGGAGCACCTGTTGCGGCTGCTTGAGGGCTCGGAGATTCGGGAGGCGCACAGGGAGCACGATGCGCGGGTGCAGGACGCCTATTGCCTGCGCTGCATGCCGCAGGTGCATGGAGCGGTGCGGGATGTGCTCAGGCATGTGCGGGGAGTGCTGGAGATTGAGGCGGGTTCGGCTACGGACAATCCGCTGGTATTTCCCGAGAACGGCTCCAAGGCGCTGAGCCGGGGAGCGGACGCAGTAGTTTCGGGGGGGAATTTTCATGGGGCGCCGCTGGCGTACGCATTCGACTACGCGGCCATTGCGCTGACGGACCTTGGGAGCATCACGGAGCGGCGGATCGACCGGCTGCTGAATCCCGACATCAACGAGGGGCTGCCGGCGTTCCTGTCGCCCGATCCAGGGCTCTCGTCGGGGTTCATGATGGCGCAGATTGTGGCGGCGGCGCTGATCAACGAGTGCCAGGTGCTGGCGCATCCGGCGTCGACGGGCAGCATTCCTACCGATGGAGGCAAGGAAGACCACGTTTCGATGGGCATGACGGGGGCGATCAAATTGCGCCAGATTGTGGAACATGCCGAGCGGATCGTGGGCATCGAGCTGATGTGCGCGGCGCAGGGATTGGAGTTCCGCAGGCCGCTGAAGTCCGGCCGGGGAATTGAGCGGGCGTACGAAGCGGTGCGGGCGGTGGTTGCGCGGCTGGAGCAGGACCGGGTGTTGGCGACGGATATCGATGCGCTGGTCGGAGCGGTGCGGGCGGGAGCGTTTGACACGTGGTGCGCGTAGGTGTTGATTCGGCCCCTTTGGAATGCGACGGCGGAATCCCACCCTAGCCGCAAAAAGTGGCCGCGGCGACACGCGGGGCCCAGGGGGCGCCCCGGTGGGGCACCCACTTTCTTGGGCTGGGTCAGGGTGCGGCACCGGGCTTGAAGCCGCCCTCTCGGGTTCCGGCTTTTGGGTAGCTTTAAAACGGCCGGTGGAGGCTCGTGGCCTCCCACCCTTCGCCAGGAAAAAGGCGAAGGATGGGGCACCCAGTTTTATGGCTGGGTCAGGGTGCGGCACCGGGGCAAAAAGTCGCCGAGGCGACACGCGGGGCCCAAGGGGCGCCCCGGTGGGGCAACCAGTTTCGTTTTGGATCGTCAAGGGCCGGATCAATAACGGCCGGTTGCGCCACGAGGTGATAGTCCCGCTCTATTTCACGCTCAGATCGCCGTCCACGTCGACGACCAGCGCGTCGCCCTGGATTTGAATGGAGTGGATCTTGAGCCGTTCCAAGGTAATCTTGTAGCCGGAGGAGGCGGTGGAGCCTACGAGGGTCTTGCGGAGCAGATCGGCGGCATTGACCTTCATGGCGGAGGGAATCTGGTGGCTGAGGAAGGGAGTGAGCACGAAGTTGAGCTCCTGATGGTCACTTACACGGTCGACGCGGGCATCGCGGAAGCCGATGGTTTCGCCCTCCCCGTCGGGAGCCAGCGAGACCTCGGACGTGAGCGAGAGCTTGATGCCGATGCAGGCGTCCCCCACCGGTTTGCCCAGGCGCGCATGGGATTTGACCTGGACGACGATGCGGTCCCCGGCAAAGCGAAGTTGGGGGTTCTCGGCATAAATGGAGCAGGGGGATTGAGCGTTGCCCTTGAGGTAATAGCGTCCGTTGGGACCGCTGAAGAGCTGCTGCTTGAGGGTTCGCTCGAGGGCTTCGCGGCTCACATTCAGCTCGACGGCACCGCACTGCGCCAGCCCGCCTGCCAGAAGCAGCAGGCCGGCGGCGAGCATTCGCCGGGATGTTGTCATACTAGTATACTGACATTGGCGGCCGGTATGTTGCCAGTTCTGTCAATAGAGACAAAGCAGAGTGGCCGCCGGTGAGCCGTTTCCCGCCTGGGTAATTCATTGTGGAGGAGCCAGATAGAGCAACCGTCCGCAGGGAGGGGGTGGTGCAATTTTCTGGGGCAATGCGTCATTTTTCTATTGATTTTTGAAGAAAAAATCCGTAAAATAAGACTCTAGAGTTTCCTCCGGACTGACAGACCCCCCAGCTCGTCTCCGAGGAAGTACAGGCAAATCACCCCTTCTAAGGACACCAAATCGATGGCAAAGCGTCGTGGAAATCCGAATTGGGGCAAGCCGGAGCCCATTGGCCCGGTTGTGCCCACAGTGACCTCCTTCGAGCAGATTGTGAAGGAGTTCAAGCTCAGCCCGGACCAGTACATCCGATCCACCCGGTTGCGGGAATGGGCCCGCCGGAACAAGAACTCCAAGTATATCCCCGAGGCGCTGCTGGAGGCCTGGGGATTTGAGATTGAATCGACGTTGTAGGCCGCTTCACTGTTGTTTCTGTCAAAAGCGCCGCCTTCGGGCGGCGCTTTTGCTGTTTGCGGCTGCGATGGGCGAGAATGGGAGGGAGGCCATGCCCAATCCTGCACGCACTTTCGAGCCCCCCTTCACGGACGTTCCCGGCGCGCTCAACGAGATCCGCGCCGGCCGCATGGTAGTGGTGGTGGACGACGAGGACCGGGAGAACGAAGGCGACCTGACGCTGGGGTCCGAATTTGTGACCCCGGAGGCGATCAACTTCATGGCCAGGTATGGCCGGGGATTGATCTGCCTGACGCTGACCGAGGAGCGGGCCGACTATCTGCGGCTGTTCCCCATGACGCAGCAGAACTCGTCGCGGTTTGGGACGGCGTTTACCGAGACCATCGAGGCGCGCGAGGGGGTGACGACGGGGATCTCGGCGGCCGACCGGGCGCACACCATCCGCGCCGCGATCGATCCGGGCGCCAAGTATACCGATCTGGCGCGGCCGGGGCACGTGTTTCCGCTGCGGGCGCGCAAGGGCGGGGTGCTGGTGCGCGCCGGGCAAACCGAGGCTTCAGTGGATCTGGCGCGGCTGGCGGGGCTGAATCCGTCGGGGGTGATCTGCGAGATCATGCGCGACGACGGAGAGATGGCGCGGATTCCGGACCTGATTCCGTTCTGCAAGGAGCACGGGCTGCTGATTCTTACCGTGGCGGAGCTGATCCGCTACCGGCTGCGCCACGAGCGCTATATTGTGCGCGCGGGGGAAAGCCGCATCCAGACCCGTTACGGCGAGTTCCGCATGATCGCGTATGAGAGCGAGGTAAACGGCGGAGAGAGCCACATCGCGCTGGTGCGTGGGGAGCTTTGTCCGGACTGTCCGGCCTTCCATAGCGGGCCCGCAATGGGCAGGCCGGCGGGTGACGGCTCCGCGGGCGCGGAACTGGCGGGGAATCCGGAGGGAGCGCGGCCTGTGTGCGCGCACGCGGTTCTGGTGCGCGTTCACACGCGGTGCACGGCCGGAGATGTGTTTGCCGCCGACTGCCGGTGCCGCGAGACGCTGGACCAGTCGATGCGGATGATTGCCGAGGAGGGTTGCGGCGTGGTGCTCTACCTGCACAATACCTCGCGCGGGTTTGAGGTTGACCGCACGCCGGCTTCGCGGGGCACGTTTGAGCCCGGTGGAGCGGCGGCCGCGCCGGCCGCGCCGAGGACGGATGGCGGACGGCTGATCCTGCATCAGGAGTTGCGGGCGCGCGAAGGTTCGCAGGCTCGCACCGGGCGGATTCTGCGCGCCATCGGCCTGGGAGGGCAGATTCTCTCCGACCTGGGCATTCAGCGCATTCGGCTGCTGTCGAATACGCCCATGCACATTCCGGCTCTGGAGGGCTTCGGGCTGGAGATCGTGGAGCAGGTGGCGATTCCGGTGGAGGAGTGCAGCCGGGTGGGGTGAAGGTTTCGAGGGGTCAGGTCGCTCATTGCGCAGCGCCACCATGGGATCTACGCTGGCTGCGCGGCGTGCCGGCGCCCAGGCGGCCGGCGAGGGCAAGAAATCTTCAGAGCATTCATTGAATAGGGGTTCCCGGTTGGCAGAAGCGGTCAGAAATTGACTGCTTGCCATCGCTGGAAGCCTGTATGATTAGGAGACCCATCCGGCGGGAAGACTCGGCATCGCCGATCATGCGGGGACGCGCTCCCCGCCATCGATTCGACCGATTACGATGACGCTCTCTGAGGCCACTTTACTCGCACGAGGAAAGGTTGGATCTGTTGAGCGTTCATCTTGTCAATCCCAGCGACAACTCATTTGGCACCGCAGTCATCACTCCGCGATGGCTGTTTGTGATTGCGGCGGCGACACCGCGCGCGGTGGGAGATCCCATTCTGGTGGATGAGTCGCTGGAGCAGATTGTGCCGGAGAGCATCCAGCCGGGCGACATAGTGGGCATCAGCGTGCATACAGGCAATGCGCTGCGCGGCTACCAGGTGGGCCGGATGGCGCGCAGCCGTGGTGCATGGGTGGTGTACGGAGGGATTCACGCAACGCTGTTCCCGGAGGAGGCTCTGGAGAGCGGCGAAGGCCACGCGGTGGTGAAGGGCGACGGCGACATTGCCTGGGGCAAGGTGGTGATGGATTGCCTGGCAGGCGCGCCAAAGCGGATCTACGAAGGCGGGCGGCTTGAAGGCAGCCAATTTCTGGCGGCGCGCTGGGACCTGATGGCTCCGGAGAAGTATATGTGGGCCTCGGTTCAGACCATTCGCGGATGCCCGAAGCACTGTTCTTTCTGCAGCGTGTGGCGGACGGATGGGCAAAAGCCGCGACAGAGGAAGTTCCAGAGCGTGATCGACGAGATTGTAGCGCTGCGGCGGTTGGGATTTCGCTATATTGCGCTGGCCGACGATAACTTCTACCCGGTGACATTCACGGATTTGCGGTTAGCAAGGGAGCAAAACAACACGGCAAAGGTGGAAGAGCTGACGACGATTCGCGCGGAGCGCTTCCAACTGATGGAAGAGCTGGCCAAGCTGCCCAAAGACATGGTGTTCTATACGCAGATGACCATGGAGGCGGGCGAGGACGGGAGTTATCTGGATGCGATGCGGAAGGCTAACATCAAGGGCGCGCTGGTGGGTGTGGAGGCGGTAACTCCGGAGGGACTGAAGGCGGTTTTCAAGGATTGGAATTACTCCGGCGAGGCGCTCGCGAGGCAGTTACAGACATTCAAAGCGCATGGGGTGCATGTGCTTGGCTCATTCATTTTCGGGCTGCCTACGGACAGGCCGGCGACCTTCGACGCCACCGTGGCCATGGCGCTGAAGGCGGGGGTTACGTTTGCGCAGTTTGTGATGATGACGCCGTTTCCGGGCACCGTGGATTTTATGCACTGGGAGAAGGAACAGGCCAAGAACCCGACCATGGTGGGCGACGTGCCGATTACCCGGTACTGGATGATTCCCATCGAGGTTCGGCCCAAGATGTTTACGCCGCATCCGACGATGAGCTCGGATGAGATACGCGAGCGGACGCAAAAGGTGTGGGACAGGTTTTATACCTGGGGAGCCATCTGGGAGCGGTCGGGCTGCACGCCGAATCTGCGGTCCAGGATCGCCTTTGTCTTTCTTTCGAAGCTCTACCGGCAGATGTATGCGGGGACGGGCATCTCGACAGACAGCGCTCGGCGCAGGAAGTCGAAGGCGTGGGCCAAGTGGACGGCGCGGCAGTGCAAGAAGTTGTTCCGGGCAAAGCCGATGCCGGAACTTGCGGGGCCGGAATGGGAGCTTGGGTTGCCTGGGATGGGACAGGCGGCGTTTGACGGTGGTGCGATGGGTGGGCCGTTTGTGGTGATTGGGGAGAAGTAAGGGGACTGGAACAACAACTTGTCTTAAGCGAAGGGTACGGGCTGCGAGCTCGTACCCTTCTTTGCTTTCTGCCATGGGTCGTGAGTTAAGGAGTGAGTTACCAGCCGAGGACGCAGGCAAAGATCAACGGGGCGACGATGGAGGCGTCGGACTCGATGATGAACTTGGGGGTGTTCTCGCCGAGCTTGCCCCAGGTGATCTTTTCGTTGGGGACGGCGCCGGAGTAGGAGCCGTAGCTGGTGGTGGAGTCTGAGATCTGGCAGAAGTAGGCCCACAGCGGCACGTGCTCGCGCTGCAAATCCTGGTGGAGCATGGGGACTACGCAGATGGGAAAGTCGCCGGCAATCCCGCCGCCGATCTGGAAGAAACCGAGCGGGGACTGAGCGGTGGTGGCCGTGTACCACTCGGCCAGTTCCATCATGTATTCGATGCCGGTGCGGACGGTGTGAACGTTTTTGACGTCGCCGGAGATGCAGTGGCCGGAATACATGTTGCCGAGGGTCGAGTCTTCCCAGCCGGGGACGAAGATGGGCAGGTTCATCTGGGCGGCGGCAAGGAGCCAACTGTCTTTGGGATCGATTTGGTAGGACTTTTCGAGGTCGCCGGAGAGCAGGATTTTGTAGAAGAACTGGTGGGGGAAAAAGCGGTCGCCGGCCTGGTCGGCGCGGACCCACTCCTTGAGCACTTCGTTTTCGATGCGGCGCATGGCCTCCATCTCCGGGATGCAGGTATCGGTGACCCGGTTCATGTGGCGGCTGAGGAGCTTGGCTTCATCGGCGGGGGTGAGATCGCGGTAATGGGGAACGCGTTCATAGAAGTCGTGGGCGACGAGATTGAAGACGTCTTCCTCAAGATTGGCGCCGGTCGAGCAGATGCCGTGAATCTTGTCCTGGCGGATCATTTCGGCCAGTGAAAGGCCGAGCTCGGCGCTGCTCATGGCGCCGCCGATGGTGACGAACATCTTTCCGCCCGAGGCGAGCAGGGCGTTGTAGGCATGGGCGGCATCGACCAGGGCGGCGGCATTGAAATGGCGATAGTGGTGCTTGATGAACGAGGTAATGGGCGGCATATTTCAACTTTCTCCCGAGTTCAACCTACCACAATTGGAACGGAATGAATGCGCCGCGGGGCAAAGACGCCGATCATTTAGGCTGAAGGCTATGCTGAACCCTCCCTTTGTCCGGATTGCCGCCGAGATCGAAGAATTTGCCCGGACGGCGACCGGCCTTGCCGCGCTCGAGCAGTTTACGGTCGAGCAGATTGCCGGCCGGCTGCCCGGCTATGACTGGGTGGGCTTTTATATGCTGGACCCCGACGACCGGGAGATGCTGGAGCTGGGCGCATTCGTGGGCGCGCCCACCGAGCACACGCGCATTCCCGTCTCGCGCGGCATCTGCGGAGCGGCCGTGGCGCAGGGCGAGACGATGGTCGTGGACGACGTTCGGGCCGATCCGCGCTACCTGGCCTGCTCCATGGAGACAAAGTCGGAGATCGTCGTTCCGATCCGCGCCCATGGGGGCATCGTCGGCGAGATCGACATCGACAGCCACAGCGCCGCTGCCTTCGGTGCGGAAGATCGCGCCTTCCTGGAGCTGTGTGCAGCCTCCGTCGGATCGTTCATCGAGAAGATTGAATCCAGCCGATGACTTCCTTTGCCTGAGGTACGATCGGTGCGCATTCCGTTCCCTGCGTCGAGCGAAGAAATCAAGGAATGGCGAACCAGGGAAGCCGGTGCCGCCAGGCCTTCGGAGTTCAGCGACTACTGCCGGGTCTACGCCTTGGCCGCTTCCAGCAGCGCATTGACCTTGGCCATGACCTGGAAGGCGTCGGCGACGTAGACGACATCGGCTTTTCCGCGGGTCCATCCGCAGTTGGGGTCGAGCGAGACGGCGCGGCGCTGGGCGATGAAGCGCCAGCCGACGACGTGCGGCTCCTCGCCATGGCAGCAGGTGGAGAGACCCTTGGCGTGGCGAGGCGTGGAACCGGTTTGTCCGATCTGGTTGAGGTGAGTGAGGAAGGGAAGCACGGGCTGGCCTTCGCCGCCCTGATCGACGAGGGATTTGCTGCTGCCGAGCGATGCGCCGGAGACGCGCAGGAAGGCGAGGATCAGGTCGCCCGCTTCGGGGGCGTGAGTCTGGCCGTCGAGCTGCTTCTTGGTCCAACCGGCGCCGGCGACAAAGAGGAGTTTGGCGTCGGGGCGGATGGTTTGCGCGCCTTGCGCCGGTGAACGGAGGCCGCGGACGGTGGTGCGAAGGGCGGGAAGCTCGACGGCGACCTGCTCGACCTGCGCGGGAGCGGATTCGCCGGCGAAGGCTGCGTGGGTGCCTGCGTCGAGGAGCAGAAACCAGGGGCGGACGTCGCGGGTGAGGACGGCTTCGACACGCTGGCGATAGAACCAGCGCGTGGCTTCGATTGATTCGGCGCCGCCGGCGGTCCCGATTTGCAGACCGGTGATGTGGGTGTCGATGAATCCGCCGAGGCGATGGGCTACGCCGGCGGCTACGCGCGCGAAGCGGGCGCTGGCGGGGGCGAGGATGATGCCGGCATTTGCTGCGCGAGCGAGGGTTTCGAGGGCCGCGGCGTCGCTGGCGTAGCGGGGCTGGGCGAAGGGTTCGCCGGAGACGGCGAGCAGGCGAGCGCCGGTGGAGGCCAGGGAACTGGCTGCGGCGGAGGCGGCAACGGAGTCTGGAGCGACGATGCCGATGGTGAGGGCGGCGGAGAGTTGGGCGGCAAGCTCTTTGCCGGCGGTCACGGCTTCGAGCGAGGCTCGGGTGATGGCGGCGCCGGTATCGGCTCCAGTTTCGATGCTCAGGGCTGTGTGGGTGAGTACGAGTATGGTTTCCATTTTTCTTATTCGGCTCCGATCCACTCGACCAGTTCTGCTGCGATTTCGTAGGGCGTGAGGTCTTTGACGACCCTGGTTGTTCGCTGCTGTTTGGGCAGGCTTACCGAGACGTAGCGCAGGCCGTTGGGGGCCAGCGTGGCGGGCCTGGCTTTTTGCAGAGCGGGCATGATGGTGCGCATGTTGGCCATGCCAACCTGGGGATTGTTGCGCGGCTCGGCGAGGTTGCCGGTGGCCCAGCCGAGGACGGCAGGGTTTCCAGCGCAGATTGAGACCTGGTGCTTGCCGCCTTCGACGCGCTCCAGGACTTCAAAGGAGCCGTCGTCGCGGAGGTCAATCTGGTCTACGCCCTGAAACTGGTCGGCGATGCCGAGGCGCTCGCCGACGAGCTGAAGCGTGACGCCCGCGCCGCGGGTGGCCGACTCCCAGCCGCCGAAGAGAAGCAGGCGATCGCGGTCGAGGCCGGGCAGGGCGGCGATGGTTTCGGCGAGTACGGCGGCGGTGGAGTGAGCGTCAGGAAAGCCGCCGATTGGGCCGTCGATGGGGACCAGCTCGAAGGCCACTTTCTGGGCCACGGTCATCATGACCTGCTGCAGCTTGGCCTTGGGGCCGAGCGAGACGAGCCAGACTTTGCTGCCGGGGTTTTTCGCGGCCAGGCTGGCGGCTTCATAGAGCGCGCTGGCGGCCCATGGGTCGAGAACCGCGGGCAGGACCATTTCGTTTTTGAGGCCGGGACCGTTGGGTCCGGTTATGGGCTCGAGGGTTTGCAGGGGATCGGGAACGATGCCGGAGCAAACGACGATGTGTACTGCATTTGCCATGGAAGATTTCCTTTTTCAGACTCTCTTGAGCGATGGGATTGTTCAGTTTTCCGCGGAATGAAGGCCGCCGGCGCCGGCGAGGAAGTCGATGTTGGCGCGGTCGCCGCCGGGGGACTGGGCGCAGTTCCACAGGCACGCGCCGCAATAGATGCACTTTTCGCGTTCAAAGGCGGGCACACCGTCCGCGCCTTCGGTGATGGCCTGGCCGGAACACATGGCGATGCAGGTCTTCTCCTCGCAGGCAATGCACAGCCGCCGATCGCGGAAGACTACATGATCGGCAAAGCCGGGCATGGCCTGGACCTTGCCGCCCATGAGCAGCGCGTCCTGCTGCGTGACCAGGAGGCGGCCATCGAAGGCGATCTCCGGCCAGCCGCGGGCCGTGAGCAGCGCATCGTGGAGGGGACGCCCGTTTTCCAAGGCCAGAACCGCGCCATTCTTCAGCTTGAGGCGCGCGGCCGAGCGCGAAGACATGGGGCGAATCTGCTTGGGGGCCGGCGGGATGTGAGCCTGAAACGAGATATGGCCCCTGGTGAGTCCGGCGAGGGCCATGCCGATCATGCCTTTAACGATTCCGCCATGGAAGCCGTTGCGGGCGTTTTGAGCTTCGCGGGCGCCGCGCTCAACCCAGCTTGCGCGGCGGCGGGTTTCGTAGGTGGCGGCGAGATTTTCCCCGGTGAAGGGCTTGCCGGCGCGGAGGAGTTCGACGACGGCTTCGGCCAGTTGTGTGCCGGTGGTCCAGGCCTCGTCGACGCCGGAGCCGGTGAGCATGTTTGTGCTGCCCGAGGACTCGCCGATGCGGGCGTAGCCGTCGCCGGCGAGGAAGGGCTCGCCGCGCTTGCCGGACTCCTCGAGCGACTTGGCTCCCCAGGAGCGCAGGGTGCCGTCCTTGAGGTAGCGCCAGAGGGTGGGGTGCTGAATGTAGTGCTGGAGATAGCGGTAGACGGTGCGCGAGGGGTCGCCCATCCACGAGGGAACAAAGATGCCGACGGATGCAAGGCGCTCGGGATGAACGTAGAGGAAGCCGAAGATCTCCGGCTCAGGGTAGCCGAAGGTGTGCCAGACGGCGCCGGGCTGGAGCGGAGAGTCTTCAGGGAGCTCGATGACCATCTTCATGCCCAGAGCCCACTCGCGATGGGCGTGACCCTGGGGCAGGCCGAGGGTTTGGTCGATGGATTGGGAGACTGCGCCGACCGGGCCATCGCCGACGACGGTGAGTTGCGCGCGCACATCCATTCCGGGCATGAAGCCATCGGCCGGCGCGCCGAATCGGTCTACGCCCTGGTCGGCGAGGCGCAGGCCCAAAACAGCCTTCGCGGCGGGACCGTCCTTGCCGGCCGCGTCCAGGAAGATGGGCGCGCTGACGGGCGTGCCGGGCCAGATCTGCACCAGGCCGGTGGCCATCAGTTGGGAGCCGACCCACTGGTTGAACTGGCCGATGGACAGTACCAGGCCGCCGTGCTTGTGGAGGAAGCCCGGGGTCCAGGGCAGCTCAAAGGCATGGTCGCGGACGCCGAGCAGGGGGCTGAGGGCGCGCAGAACTCGATCGGCGGCGCGGAGGGTGAGGGAACGGCGGCTGGCGCCGATGGGATCGAGGAGATAGAGCACGCGCTCGTGGGTGACCGCGACGGCCATGGGGATTTCGGCGGGGTTGAGGTCAGGGAAACTGGCGCGAATGCCCTGGGCGCGCGTGACTACGCCGCTGACGCCGGCGGCGATGTCGTCGGCGCGCTCGTAGCAGAGGACCTGGAGGGGCATTCCGGGAGCAGCCTTGCTTGCGAAGGCGGGATCGGCCGGATTCTCGGACCAGGCACGCGTGAGGGTGGTGAGAAAGCCGCCCATGGCGGGGCCGAAGCCAGCGCAGGCGATATCGACTTCCATGGTCTGGCGGTCGAGGGCTGGGGCGGCGGAGGGGGCGGTTTTGGTTTCCACGCTCATGCGGGTTTCCTCATTGACGTGGCCGGTCGAGTGCAATGGTTTCCCACCCTTTCGCCAGAAAAAAGGCGAAAGGATGGGGCACGGAAGGCTCTTGCGGGATCCGGCACAGGGGCCTCTGTATCCCAGGTCTCAGGAGCGAGACCTGGGGCACCCGGCAAGGATGGGGCACGGAGGGCTCTTGCGGGATCCGGCACAGGGGCCTCTGTATCCCGGGTCTCAGAAGCGAGACCTGGGGCACCCAGCAAGGATGGGGCACGGAGGGCTCTTGCGGGATCCGGCACAGGGGCCTCTGTATCCCGGGTCTCAGAAGCGAGACCTGGGGCACCCGGCTCCGGATTTACGGAGCGGGGGCGGTTTGGGAGGGTTTTAAAGAAAGGCGGCAAGTTAGCCCCCGCTTCGCGGGGATAGCGAGTTAGCGAGTTGGCGGGGGAGGTTTCCAGGTTCATGCGGGATAATCCAGCGCTTCGGGGATCATGACCTTGCTGACGGTTTCGGCGGCGCGGTCCTTGGCGAGGCGCGCGCCGCTCAGACAGGTGGTGAGTTGGTTCTGGAGGCGGAGGAACTCGCTGTTGCCCACGCAGCTTGCGCAAGGGCCGGCCTTGAGCGGATGGCTGCCGTCCGCGGCCAGCACATCGACGGCAAAGGCGGAGATGCCGGGCATGGTTTCCTCGTACTCTTCGAGTTCGCTGGCCAGGAAACAGCCTTTGTGCGCCTGATCGGCCCAGGAGGGATGCTGACTGTAACCGAAGACCAGCTCACCGCAGATGCGGGAGGCTTCGCCGGCGGCCTGCGCGGCCTGGGCGTGGCAGAGGTCGGAGAGGAATTGAACGGTTCCGGCAAGGCCTTCTGAGGCCACGGGATCGTCTGGACCGCGAGCTTCCAGTTCGAGGACGTCGAGAATCTGGTAGCGCGAGGCGAGGAGCCAGCAGAGAGCATCCGCGAGGGCAAAGGTTACGCCCTGGCGCTGGCCGTGATAGAGCTTGTTGCCGCCGGGGTCAGTGGCCTTCTGGAGGTAGTTCAGCGTCCAGTGCCAGAGGTGCATGGCGGAGGCCAGGGTGCAGGCGCCGGTTCCGGGGCGATCGGAGGCGATGCGCCGCATCTGGGCGGTCCAGGCGCGGAACTGGGCCAGGAAGACCTCAGAGGTCATGGTGACGGTCAACTGGCGGCGCTGGACGGCTTCAGGGCCTTCGTAGGTGGCTTCCAGTTGCGCGTCCATCCACTTGTTGGCCAGGAAGCCGGGACAGTCCTCGGTAATGCCGTAGCCGCCCATCAGGCTGACGGCTTCGCGCATCATGTTGGCGCCGTGGCCGGTGTTCCACAGCTTGGTGGCGGGGCAAATCACGTTGGCTTCAGCGTCCTTGAGGACAAAGTCGACCAGCGGATCGGCTTCGAGCGGGGCGCGGCGGGGATCGCCTTCCCTGAGCGACAGCAGCTCGATGGCGCGCTGTTCGCTCTCCTTGAGGGCCTTCATCGCGGCGCGCCCGCCCTGGACGCCGCGCTCTTTCAGAATCGCGTTCTTCTGTTTTTCCAGGGGGTCCAATTCATCGAAGAGGCGTGCGGCGGCAAAGCCGAGAGAGGCCGCGGCTTCGCCGGTGGCCCAGACATCGACGAGGCGGTGGAGCGCGTCTTCGCGCTGCTGGATTCCCTGCTCATAGCGAACCGAGCCGGGTTTGGAGCCTTCAGCTCCGCGGAAACGCTCGCGCTGGTAGCGGATGACAGGCTCGACCGCCGAGAGCAGCTTGGCCGCGGTCATCAGGCCGACCGGCACGCGGGTGCGGCGGAAGACGGCTTCGAGGATTTCGCCGTGGTTGAAGTTGGGGATGATAACGCCGTCCTTCACGGTGTATCCGCCCACGATGCGGTGGGCGGGAACCTTGAGGCTGAAGATGGGATCGCCGGTGGAGGAGAGCTGGTGAACCAGCTTCTTGGTCGGAGTGCCGCGGTCGAATGTGCCCTCGTCGCCCTCCTCGAGAATGACTACGCAACTGCCCTTGATGCGCGGATCGTCGGAACCGACCGCGGCGGTGACGAAGTTGGCGAAGGCGATGTTGGTGATGAAGCGGCCGCGCTTGTCGATTTGCAGCCAGGGCTCCTCGCCGTCCTTCCACTCGGCAACGCGCACCTTGCCGCTCAACATGCCGGTATCTACGCCGACGTAAGGGATGGGTTCGGTCAAGGCGAAGGCTCCGCGCCAGGGTTTGCGGTCTTCACCCGGCTGCGGCGGAGCGGCGAGCGTCTTGTAGCGGGTGACCTGCTGCTGGGTGCCGCGCTCGTGAATGGGCGAGAGAGCCAGAAAGCTGGCCAGACTGGCGGTGGCCGCGCCGCCGTCTACCCAGGCCAGCTCGAAAGCGGACAGTGCCAGGGCCAGGTTCTTGGGTCCGGCGATGAAGCCGCCCTCCTCCGGCTCCATGAAGGCCGCCGTGACGCCGGACCGATCGAAGGCTTCCAGCATCTCGCCCTTGGCCGGGGTCCACTCGTGGGTGTTGCGCTCCCCCGCGGCCACCAGGCGCGCCACGGTTCCGCGCGCCACCGCTCGCGCCGACTGGACGAGCATCTGCAAGTCGAAGCGGTCGGCATACCGCCATTGGATCTGACGCACCGCGTCTCCAGGGAGAGTGAGCATGGTTTTCATTTCCGTTACCGCAACTGAGCCCATCGAATTGGTCCTCCGGCAGCGGTCATATTGTGCTTGAACGGGCACACCTCGGCATGTGACCTGTATCACCCTGGCGAGGCGGCCGCTGTGCGGGACGGGTCTGGTGAATGCGGGAATGATGCGCCCGCAACGCGGGAGCGGGTCATTCCGATGTGTGGTCTGCGTCACATACGAGGCCAAAACGCGGGAGCGGTTATTCCGCCCTGTGGTCTGCGTCACATACGAGGCCGAAACGCAGCCGGTATGACATTGACTTGACCGGGAATCCGCCAACAACCGGCAAAGGAGTAAGAAGATGATGCAAGGAATGAGAATGGCGGCCGTGATCCTGCTGGCCGCTTCTCTTGCGGGACCTGCCTTCGCGCAGGCGCCCGGCGCAGACACCTACAAGGCCAAGTGCGCGATGTGCCATGGCGCCGACGGTCTTGCCGCCACGCCGATGGCAAAGAACCTGAAGGTGATGTCGTTCAAGGACCCGGCGATGGTCGCGGCGTCCGATGCCCAGTTCATGGCCTCGACGACGAACGGCAAGAACAAGATGCCGGCCTACAAGGGCAAACTGACCGATGCGCAGATCAAGGATGTGATCTCGTACATTCGCACACTGCAAAAGTAGCGGCGCGCGCGAGAAAAGCCCTGACCGTGTGGCGTGAGCCGGGAGAGACAGGCCGTAGAGCTGTTTCTCCCGCACCTGGACGCGGCCGGATCGACCGGAGTCGACATGAAGACCGCTTTCTCCATCACGCTGGCCCTTGGGGCGCTCCTGGTTGCCGCGGCGCCGGGCACGGCACAGGCGAACAGCGATTGCCTGACCTGCCATGGGGACGCAGGTATGCAGGATGCATCGGGGCACAGCGTCAGCGTGGATGCGCACAAATTCGATGCGAGCTTGCACGGCAGCCTGAAATGCGGCGATTGCCACTCCGCCATCAAGGAGTATCCGCATCCGGATCAGGTAACGCCGGTGAAGTGCGACACCTGCCACGCCGAGGAGGCGGCCGGGCTTGCCGGAAGCGTGCATTCAGTCCGGGCCGAGCATCCCTGCACCAGTTGCCATGGAGACGCCCATTCCATTTTCCCGAAGGACGATCCGAGGTCGGCGGTCTATCCGCTCAACATCCCGCGCACCTGCGGCGCGTGCCACGGCAACGATGCAGTGGCGAAGAAGCACGGCCTGCCCAACGTCTATCCCATGTATATCGACTCCATCCACGGGTTTGCGCTGAGCAAGGAGGGCTTGCTGGTGGCGGCAAGCTGCACCAGTTGCCACGGATCGCATCACATTCTGAGCCACAACGATCCGCAGAGCCGCACTTACAAGGTCAACATCCCGAATACGTGCGGAAGCTGCCATGCGGGCATCACCGCCGACTATTTGGGGGGCGTGCATGGAAGGGCCGTTGCGGCCGGCAAACTGGATGCGCCGGTGTGCTCGGACTGCCACACCGCGCACGCCATCCTGCAGCCCACCGAGGCGGAGTTCCGGACGCAGTCCACACCCATCTGCGGCTCGTGCCACAAGGAGAAGTTCAGCACCTACCGGGATACGTTCCACTCGCAACTGGGATCGCTGGGCGGATACGTGGAGACGGCGCGTTGCTGGGACTGCCACGGGGCGCATGAGATTCTGCCGGCATCCGATCCGCGCTCTCCCATCGCTCCGGCCAACCTGGTGAAGACCTGCGGCCGGTGCCATGCGGGCGCCAACGCAAGTTTTGTGAAATACCAGCCGCATGCCAACGCGCACAGTCGCAAGCTGAACCCGGCGCTCTACTACGTCACGCTGTTCATGAATCTTCTGCTGGCCAGCGTGCTTACGTTCTTCATGATCCATACCATACTGTGGCTGATCCGCTCGCGATACGACCAGGTCAAGAGAAGATCCGCAGAAGGAGGGAAACATGCCTGATCTGGAGCCGGCGGCAAATGGAAGCGGGGAGCAAAGCCGCGCAGGGGGCCGGTATTTCATGCGCTTCACGCGGGCACAGAGAACCCTCCATGCGGTGCTGTTCACGACGTTTCTGGGACTGGCGGCGACGGGCCTGCCGATGCGTTTCAGCCAGAGCTTCTGGGCGCGCCGGTTCGCCAGCGCCGTGGGCGGATTCGGGACGATTATCTTCTTTCATAAGTTTTTCGCCCTGGTTCTGACGCTGGCGTTTCTGATCCACCTGAGAGTTGTCTTCACGCGCGGAGTGGTGAATCGCGAGAAGGGAATCTTCTGGGGGGCGACCTCGATGGTGGCCAACTGGAAGGATGTGAAGGACCTGGTTGGACACCTTCGCTGGATGGTGGGGCTGGGGCCGAAGCCGCAGTTCGAACGCTATGCGTATTGGGAAAAATTCGATTACTGGGCGGTGTTCTGGGGCATGATCGTGATCGGCTTTTCAGGATACGCGATGTGGTTTGCGCCGTTCTTCGCAAGGTTTCTGCCCGGCTGGGCACTGAACGCCGTGCTGGTGGTTCACAGTGAGGAAGGTTTGCTGGCGATTCTGTTCATCTTTTCCATTCACTTCGTCAACACCCATCTGCGCCCCGACACTTTCCCCATGGATATGGTGATTTTTACCGGCGTGGAGAGTGAGGAAGAATTCAAGACCAAGCGCCCGCAGGAGTATCAAAGGGTAGCCCGCGAGGGAAAACTGGAGGAAAAAATCGCAGCAGCGCCGGCGCTGTGGTTCACAAACTTCTCCAGGGTGGTTGGATACGCGGCCATTCTGATTGGCCTGGTGCTTCTGGTACTGACTCTGAGCGCGTATTTCACCTGACGAGAACTTATGGGAGAGCTGAGAAAGCTCTGAACAAGTCAACGAGGGAGGAGTTTTTTGCGTGTGTGAAGCATTCCCTCGGGGGCTACAGCGCCGTAGATGCAGCAAAATCAACGCGAGCTGGCAGGGATGGGTTCTAACCCATCCATTCATCCGCCAAGGGAATGCTGCCTCGCGGTGAAGACTTCTTCAGGGCTTCTCTAAAACTGGAACCGCATCCCCAGTTGAATGCGCCGTGGCGGGGCCACCGAGATCACCTGGCCGAACGAGGTCGAGGTCTCCACGGGGTCGATGCCGGTGGGGTTCGGATGATTGATCACGTTGAAGGCGCCGGCGGAGAAGCCCAGCCGCGGCGCTTCGTCGTCCTTGTTCGGGGTAATGGCGAAGTCGTGGCCCCAGCGCAGATCCACGTCAACATACGACGGGGTGGTCTCAGAGTTGCGCCCCACCCCATCGGGGCGGGTGTTGAACAGATCGTCGCCATAGGCGTCCGTGCCGGTGAGCACCGTCCACGGCGTGCCGGTGTTGGCAAAGATGCCCGCCGACAGATTCAGCACACGCTCGGGCTGGAACATCGCAAACATGCCCAGCCGGTTGCGGCGGTCGGAGTTGGCATTCGACCACTCGTCATTGGGCGCGTACTGGTTTTGCGGAAACCACCCGATGCCCCCGGTGTCACTCTCGTAATGGGACCACGTGTAGCGCCCGAAGCCGGTGAAGTATTTGTTGAGCCGGCCGCGGTAGGAGATGTCCATGCCGTCGCCTTCCCAATGGGCCTCCGGCTGCATCTGCCGGATGCGCCCATAGGCCGGATTCGGCCGCAACGTATAGCCGGACTGCGGCGTGGGCGCGTTGATGTCCACCGAGCGGAAGCTGTCAATGCCGCGCGCCGAGTAGGCGCTCACCACCCCGGTAGCCTTCTCGCCCAATTGGCGTTCGATGGAGAGCCCGTACTGCAACTGGTAGGGGAGACTGGCATTCGGTTCCAGTTGCACCAGCGACGGCGGCTGGGCAGTCAGCGTAAGGCAAGCGGTGATGGGCACGCAGCCCGTGGCCGGCAGTTGCGCCGGGTCCAGCGACAGCACCACCGCGCGGCGCCGCGCATCTTGATAGCGGGCCAGGTCCAGCAGCGGCCCCGATCCGAAGCGGTCGTAGTAAATGCCGCCGCCGCCGCGCACCACCGTCTTGGTGTCCTCGTTCAGCAGCCACGCAAACGACGCGCGCGGAGAAAAGCCCAGGCGCCGGAGGCCAAGGAAATTCTGCCAGTCGTAGCGCAGGCCGGGCGTGATCGTAAACCGGCTGTTGGCCTTGAACTGGTCCTGCACAAACGCGCCCATCTCCTGCTGGTGATAGATGAAGCGCACGTCGCCGGTATTCTCGGTGAATCCCGAGGGCAGGTTGGCGCTGTAGTTCTGGAGCGCCGTCTGGAGCACCGTCACGCCATCGGCCGCCAGCGTGGGGCCAAAGGTGTAGCTTCCCAGCGCATTGGTGTTGTCGTCGAAGGCGCGGCGGTCGATGTGCGGCGTACCCACTCCAGCCTTCACCATGTTGCGCCCGCGGGTCCAGGTCATCATGTCGTAAACGCGGACGTTGTATTCGGTGCCGAAGGAGTCGGCCTGCGCCGAGCCGGAAAGAAAATCTCCCGGCACACTGACCTGCGGAGCCTCCGCCACATTGCTGTTGCGGTTGTAGTCATGCTCGCCCACAAGGGAAACCTGGTTGATCATCACCGGTGACAGTGTCGAATCCAGGTGGGCCACAAAGTCGTCCTCGCGGTACTGATTGTTGTATCCGGCCGCGGCCAGCGTCTGTCCTCCGACGCCCTGGTTCCGCGCGGTCGAGTCCTGGTAGCTGTACTGCACATATCCGGAGGTCCCCATGCCAAACTGGTGCGCGGCGCGCACGCTGAACTCGGTGTCCCGCGCGGGCGCAAAAACGTTGGCTTCAAATGCGCCGCTGGGGTCTGCCGGCGTGGGCACAACGGTTGCGCTCACCACCGAGTCCTGGTCATACAGCACGCGGTTGAAGGAGGCAAGAAAGCTGCTGTTCCTGGCGTGGGGAATCGGCCCCGTCACGTGCCCCTCGTAGTTCTGCCGCTGCTCGAACGGCTTGACCGGCGCCAGGGCGTTCCGCGCGTTCATCGCCGAGTCGCGGTAGAGAAAATTGAATTGCCCGTGATAGTGGTCGGCGGCGGACTTGGTGATGATCTCCATCTGCCCGCGTCCGGGCCAGTAGTACTGCGCCGAGTAGGGGTCCTGGTTGATGCGAATCTCCTGCACGGCCGAGGCAGACACAGTGGCGCGGTTGGCCTCAACGCCGTCCACCATCAGCCCGGTTCCGGCCGTGTTGCTCACGTTCTGGTCGAGAAAGGCGCTCATCGCCGTGGCGTAGTCGTTGTCGAAGATGGGCAGAGCCTTCAGGTCGCTCGAAGTCATCACCGAGGAGTCGCGGTTCACGTCCGGCGCGGTCAGGTCCTCGCCGGACTCCGCGCTCACCCGCACGCTGGTGGAGAGGGTGGCGATGGGCAGAACGATGCGCACCGGCGTGGCTGCCGGCAATGCCGCCGGAGCCGCGGCAACGGAGCCGCCCGCAGGCCCGGCCGGCGCGGCGATCACCACCGGCGTGCGCACGGTTTCAAATCCCGGCTCGCTCACCACCAGCGTGAAGCTGCCGGCGTGCGGCGCCAGGATCTGGAAGTTGCCCTCGTCGTCGGAGTGAATGCTGCCTGCAACCGTGCCGTTGGGGTCCAGCAGGTCAACCTCGGCGCCGGGCACAGTGGAGCCATTGGGGTCGGCTACGACGCCATGTATGGCCGGGGCCGCGGGCGACGCGGGGCTGGATGGGCTGGCCGCAAAGGCAGCGCAAGGCAAAAGCAGGACAAGTCCGAGGGCAAAAGAGCGCATGAAGCAAATCTCCAGTTCCAACGCAATTTACGTGCAGTCGAGCAAAAGAGAAAGTCCGTGCTTACAACAAAAGCCAAAGCCTGAATCTTAAGATGCATCCGGGGCCCAGGGGATGCCAAAAGAGAAAAAATTTATCCTTCGCACAAACTTCGCGCAGGGAAAATCCTCGGATCGCGGGCCGCTCCGACCCAAAATGCAGCAAAATGAGCAGCTCACGCGGTTGAAATCTACAGGCGGCAAGGGCACGCTCTGCGTTGCGCGCGCTCCCGTCCCTGAACGTTGTGGATTACCCCTGTAAATCGATTTTACGCGGGACTTAGCGCCGCCGTCCAGTCCGCCGGCGAATCCACCAGCACATCCGGCTGGTTGGCGGTCAGGCTCTCGGGCGACAGACCGAAGGTGCAGCCGATCGACCACGCTCCGCCGTTGCGCGCCGTCAGCACGTCCACCTGGCTGTCGCCGATCAGGACCGTCTCCTCCGGCCTCGCGCCTGCCTCGGCCATCAGCGTCCTTAGCCCCTCGGGGTCGGGCTTCTTGGTGCTAAAGCTATTGCCTCCATAAACATGCAGAAAGTAGGGCGCCAAACCCAGCGCCGCGCAGATGTCCCGCGCCGGGCGAACCGGCTTGTTGGTCAGTACGGCCATCGTCCGCGGCAGGTCGTGCAGGTCCTTGAGCGCCCGCAGCGCCTCCAGCACCCCGTCATAGGCGTAGGTGAAGTCCAGTTTGTGGGCGCGATAGTAGTCCAGGAAGTAGGCGTAGGCCGTCTCAAGAAACTCCTCGTCCACCGGTCCGCCGTACGCCTCGGCGAACGCCCTGCGCACCAGCATCAGCGCCCCGTCCCCAATGAACCCCGCAATCTCAGCATCCTCAAGCGCCGGGTGCCCAAAGTGGCGCAAAGTCGCATTCACGCTGTTGCACAAATCCTGCGCCGAGTCGATCAGCGTGCCATCCAGATCGAAAACCAGCAGTTTCAGCCGTTCCACGGGAATGGGGCGAAATACGCGAACCATGCTTCCAGTGTAACGGGCGACCGCTGGCCGGTGGCCCACCAGCCGAAGAGGGCTAATGTCTGAAATCTGCGTTGAAGGTGGCGTCCTGTCTGTACGTTGCCCCCGTTTTGGCGGGAGATGGTCAAAATTGGCCATTATTTTTGGCCCCACACTGGTACAAGGTCTAAATGCAAAAGCTATATCTTGCGTTGGATATTGTTTGCCCTGTTTGCGGCGCGCAACCTCAGGAAAAGTGCAAGTTGACCAGTGGCGCTCCGCGCTTTGAATCTCACGTGGAACGCAAGTATATCGCCAAGGATCACAACCTGAAGCGGTCGGCCACAAAGCCACCGCCGGCTAAGAAGCCGCCCAAACAGTGACCAACGAACGCTACTAACACACGAAAGCCCCTCGTTTCCGAGAGGCTTCGCGAGCAAGTGAAAGGGGTAGCTGGTGGATTGACGCTACGCGCTGATATGCCCACTGTCAATGGTAGTTGCGCGTCCACAGTTTTGGCAGAGGGAACCCTTGAAATCCTCAATGATATTGACCTTGATTCTGTATATGAGAATCTCATGGCCGCGCTGCGGGCGCGGGAAAGAGACATCTTTACCCATGCGTTCAATGGCCTCCGTTCAAAGTTGCCTTTGACAGTATCTTCCCACGCGTAAAGTATCCATTTGCGGTGCCGCGGTCTGGTTTTTGGAGGATTTACCAAAGCTCCCAATCGGGCTTGGCGATGGGATGTCCCGCCGGGCACTGCAAGTGTCCCCAGCGCCAGGTTTCGACATCGGCTTTGCGCTCCTCTTTGGTGGAACCGGGAGTCCATTGTGCGAAGAGCGGCACCAGGGCCTGGCAACCTTCCTTGCCGCATCCGAGCATTGGGCCGTCCATCGTTTCGTGGATCGGGTCTGCGAATATCGCTGCGTTGCCAGGGGCATGACCCGGAGAATCTCTCTCAAGGAAATAGGTGTGCACACTCTTGCAGAAACGGCATACGGCGGCTATCGCGTGGGAATGGTTGGGTTGGGCATCCGGGTCGGCAAACAGCCATCCAATCTTAGCTGCCGGCAGCAGCATGCGCGCGCCGCAGCCCTTGCAGTGAAGCTCAAAATGAAGGATCGGATCATCCATAGAGACCAATTATAAGCAGGGTGGTCCCAGGTCTCGATGCCGAGACCTTTGAGTCCACGAAGCCCGTCCTCGCCGCCCTTGGGAACCCCGGCGATCAATGGAGCGACCTGAAGGGAAAGCCCGAGGCCGAGTTTTCTGTAAAATATCCCGACCCGTACTACTACATTCCGCAGCGAAGGGGAGCGGAAAGCAAAAAGGCAGGCGAAGCCTTCCCCCTCGCACGAAGAGAGAAACAGGCCTCGCCTGGGGAACAAACTGTGGGAGTCCGCTCGAACGCCGCCGGGTCAAACCCCTGATCCCTGATCCCTGCTTGTCAATGGACCCGGATGTTGCCCGAACCGGTTTCGATCCGCACCGTCGGGCCCCCGCCGTTCAGCTTGCCGGTGACATGGTGGCGGTCCGTCGATCCCTGCGTCAGCATCTCCCGGTCGGTGTGAATGCTCCCCGAGCCGGATTCGGCGTCGAGCGTGAGCGGCGCGTCGCCGGCCCAGAGTTCGACGCTGCCTGAGCCCGTCTCCAGGCGCCACGGCGCCGTCGGCGTCCCACCCACCTTGATGTCGCCCGAGCCGGTCCCGGCCCGCAGGCCGCCCTTCAGGTCTTTGAGCTCGATACTGCCCGATCCCGTCTGCGCCTTTACGTCGCCCGAGCCGGTCTGCTCAGCATAGATATTGCCCGAACCGGTGCCCACGGTGAAGCCCCCGTGCAGCCCCGTGGCGTGAATGTTGCCCGAACCCGTGTTCAGCTTGGCGTTTTCGCCCACGCCGTCGTCGGTCACGTTGCCCGACCCCGAACCGGCATCCAGATACGCGTCCGGCGGCGCCTCGATCTCATAGTCGATGCTGATGTTGTGCAGATTTTCGTGCCGCGCGCCGATGCGCACGATGTTGCCCGTCTGTTCGATGGGCGGATTGGCCGCGATCTCCCGCACCTTTTCGTCGCTGCCGCCCCAGTTCGATTTCACCTTCCCGAAGATATGCACCCGGTTGCCCGGGCCCTGCGTCAGGTGGATGTTGCCCGAGCCGGTGGCCACCGACAGCTCCACGCGGCCGTTGACCGTGAGGGTGCGTTCGAAGGTAGCCTCCGAGGCCAGCGCCGGAATCGCCGCCAGCGCCAACGCCGCCGTTGCCAGAAATACATGCTTCATCGTGTTCCTCATTTCTTTAGAGATCAGGGATCAGGGATCAGGGATCAGAGATCAGGGACCAGAGAGCAGGCACTGCCCGCAAAACTATCTGCATCCCGCCTGCCAAACCGGCATCTGCGCCAACCCCAATGGTTTCAGCCTGTCCACGGTCGCGCTCTGCATTGGGTCCACATTCTCCCTGTCCGCTTCCGAACACTACTGTGCGTTGCCGGACACGCAGCCGCGAGAGACCGGAGCAACCCGCAGTTCCTCATGGACAAAAGCGAGGATTTGGATCAGATTCGAACAAATGCAGCAAGTTAGCCCCCGCTTAAGCAGGGATAGCGGGTTAGCAAGTTAGCCCCCGCTCAAGCGGGGATAGCGGGTTAGCGAGTTGGCGGAATTTCGCGACAGACTTCGGTCCGTTCATTTGTGTCTTCACTCGCAACGGCGAGTTGGGCTGCTCCCAGTAAACCGGCAGCCAAAGAAGTGTACGCATGCCAGCCCTGTCCCGTTCCCTGGTCCCTAATCCCTGATCCCTGGCCTCCGACCCCTGATCTCCGAAGTGCTATTCTCACACCGAGATGCACGGTCTCGCCCTGCTGCAGTTTGTCGCCGTGGCCATGCTCATCCTGGCCAACGCCTTTTTTGTGGCCGCCGAGTTCGCCCTGGTCTCCATTCGCGACACACGTATCGAGCAGATGCTCGCCGCCGGCGTTCCCGGTGCCCGCGCCGTTCTCCGCCTGCAGCGGGACCTGGACGACTTTCTCCCCGCCGTCCAGCTCGGCGTCACCCTCTGCTCGCTGGCCCTTGGCTGGCTCGGCGAGCCGCTCGCCGCCGCTATCCTCTTCGGCTGGCTCAGCTTTCTGCCTCTGACCCAGCCCCACGCCCTGCTCTATGCTCACATCGTCGCTGTCGCCGCCGGCTTTGCCCTCATCACCTACTTCCACGTCCTGGTCGGGGAGTTGGTCCCAAAGTCGCTGGCGCTGCGCCGCGCCGAGGCTCTCGCTGTGGCCGTGGCCCCGGCCATGCTGGTCTTCATGGCCGTGGTCCGTCCGGCGGTGCGCTTCCTCAAGACCTCAGCCGCCGTGATCCTGCGCGGCTTCGACATCCAGATGACGGAGCGCGCCGCCGTCCATTCTCCTGAAGAATTGAAGCTCATCGCCACCTCCGCCCGCCGCATGGGCCTGCTGCCCAAATTCCAGGAGACGCTCATTCACCGCACCCTGGAGCTGGACGAAGTTTCCATTCGCGAGATCATGACCCCGCGCCAGAAGATCTTCTCGCTGCCCTCCAACATGCTTGTGGAAGATGCCAGCGCCCGCGTCATTGAACGCAAGCGCTCCCGCGTCCCCGTCTACGACGAAACCCGCGGCCCCGAGCACATCGTGGGCGTGGTCTACTCCAAGGACCTCTCCCGCCTCATGTACTTCCGTTCCGCAACGCACCGAATCCCAACACAGCCGGGCGCCCCAGTGCCCGCCCCGAGCTTGGCGAAGGGTCTGGCTGCAGAGACCGGGGAGACCACGAGGCCCCGCGCTGGGGCTCCCTTCGTCGAACTGAAACTGAGCCAGGTGATGCGCGACGTCATGGTCGTCCCCGAGACCAAGTCCGTCCTCGACCTGATCCGCGACTTCCAGCAGCGCCGCCGCCACATGGCCATCGTGGTCGACGAATACGGCTCTACCGTCGGCCTGGTTACGGCCGAGGACGCCATCGAGCAGCTTACTGGAGAATTGGAGGACGAGTTCGACTTGCCTGCTCTCCCCGTCCTCGCCACCGCCTCGGGCGTGCTGCTGATGGAAGGCGGCGTCAACCTCCGCGACCTCGAAACCCAGATGCAATGGAGCCTGCCCCGGGAAGGCGGCGTGGAAACCCTGGCCGGCTTTCTCCTCATGCGCCTCGGCCACATCCCCGTGGCCGGCGAAAGCATCGTCTTCGCAGGCCGCCGCCTCACGGCAGTCGAAATGGATGGCCGCCGCATCGCCAAAATCCGCGTCGAACCGGCCGGGGAAGAGCCGCTTGTGTCAATCTGAGACCGCGCTTGCTCTTCAAGATCGCTTCTCGCCGTTCTTGACCCGAAATCCTCCCCATTCCCGCACTCTGGTCAGGAGGCCTCCCATGAGGCTCTTCAAGCACATTGCGGGGCGGCGAAACCCGGGCACTCCATGCTTGCGATGCGCTCTTCGCGGAGAAAATATCGCACGTGTGGGAAACCGTACCACTGCGGCCATGCCGTTTTAGTGTGGCCGCGGCCCCCTGCGCAAAGGTGCTAAAATGACTGCCCGACGGAGGGAAAGAGATGCGGAAAGCGGTTCGGCTTGTGGTGGTTTGTGCTTTGGTGTTGCTGCCGGGGATTTCGCGTGCGGGGGAACACTTCGACGGCAAATGGCTCACCAAGCTCACCTGCCCTGCAAAAGGGAAGACGGAGGGCTATACGTGGCAGTTTCCCGGCGTGGTCACCGCCGGCAACTTCCGCGGAGAACACGGCACCGCGGGGGAACCCGGCTACCTGCTGATCGAAGGCAAGATCGCCGACGACGGCACCGCCAAGCTTTCTGCCTCAGGCCTGGTCGCCTCGCGGAAATATGCCCGTGGAGTTTTCACCTCGCAGGGCTCGGATTATAGCTACAACATCAAGGCCCAATTCAAAGATACGGAGGGCACAGGCACCCGCGACGAGGGCCTGGGAGTGGTAGGGCGCCCGTGCACGTTCGACTTCGTGAAGCAGTAAGGCATCCTGGCAACAGGATCGCGGGTCCCCTGGGCCTTCCCAACCAATGGCTCTTACCACGCCGCGGCGCGAATCCCCGCCGAGGCGGCTAACTCGCTCGCCCTGGCCTGAGCCAGGCTCACTTCCTGCATTTGGGAGTAGCGCCGGCTCACATCCAGCCGATACAATAGCTGGCTGACTGCGGGCCGGGACCGGGCCATGTTCCGGCCCGGATCGAGCTCCCTGACCGGGGCCGGAGGAAGACAGATGGCAGACAAGAGCAAGCACAAGCACCACGACCACGAGGGCAAGGAAAAACCGCCGGACGGCAAAAATCATGACCAGACGCCGTTGCCGCCGGACAACGCCAAAGCCTTGCAACTGGGCAAGGATTGCAACTACGACAAGGAACTCATCCGCCTGCAGGTTGAGCTGGTCAAGCTCCAGGAATGGATTCGCCATGAGAACATGCGCGTGGTCGTGCTCTTTGAAGGCCGTGATGCGGCCGGCAAGGGCGGGGCCATCAAGCGCATTACCGAATCCCTGAACCCCCGCGTCTGCCGCGTGGTGGCTCTGGGCACGCCTACCGAGCGCGAAAAAACCCAGTGGTACTTCCAGCGCTATGTTCCGCATCTGCCCGCGGCCGGCGAGATGGTGCTCTTCGACCGCAGTTGGTACAACCGCGCCGGCGTGGAGCGCGTGATGGGCTTCTGCACCGAACAGCAGTACCAGGAGTTCATGCAGAGCTGCCCGGAGTTTGAGCGCATGTTGGTCCGCTCCGGCATTCGCCTCATCAAGTACTGGTTCTCGGTCAGCGACGAGGAGCAGGAGCGCCGTTTTCAGGACCGCATGAACAAACCGACGAAGCGCTGGAAAATCAGCCCCATGGACCTCGAGTCGCGCAAACACTGGGCGGACTACTCCCGCGCCAAGGACGAGATGTTCGCCATTACCGACACCAAGCATGTGCCCTGGTACGTCGTGAATGCGGAAAACAAGAAGTCGGCCCGGCTCAACGTCATCCGCCACCTGCTCTCCATCATCCCCTATCGCGATCTGACGCCTGAGCCCCTGGCCCTGCCTCCAATTGTCAAATCGAAATACGTCCGCCCCCCCATGAGCGAGCAGAACTTCATTCCGGAGGTCTACCGCTAGCCGCCGAAAAGAACCTTGCGAGGCTCAGGATTCCGGCCAGTGAAGCCGGAGCCCGATCCCGGCCCGGCCGAGCGCGCCCCTTTGCAGTTGCGTGTCCCGATTCCTGATTTATCGTTGAATCCAGCCCATGAAGCAGATTCTCACCCGCCTCGCGCTCACCATTCCGGTCGTCTGGCTGGTGGTTTCGCTGGTCTTCATGCTCATTCACCTGGTCCCCGGCGACCCCATCCTGCAGATGCTCGGCGAGGGCGCAACCCCGACGGACACAGCGACTTTGCGCCACCAGTACTTCCTCGACCTGCCCCTGCACCAGCAGTATCTGCGCTACTGGAACGGCGTCCTGCACGGCGACCTGGGCAGCTCCATCCGCCTGCACTCGACCGTCGCCAACCTGATCGCCGCCCGCTACCCCTACACGCTGGCCTTGACGTTGACGGCATTGGGCTTGGGTCTCGCCCTGGCCCTCCCCGCCGGGATTCTGGCCGCCGTCAACCGTGGCCGCTGGCTCGATCGACTGCTCTCCGTCGTCAGCCTCTTCGGCCTCTCCGTTCCCGGCCTCGTCCTCGGTCCTGTCCTGATCGTGGTCTTCTCCATCGGCCTCGGCTGGCTCCCCGTCTCGGGCGCAAACTCCGGCGGAGGCCGCTCCATCGATTGGCGTTATCTGATCCTGCCGTCCATAGCCATGGGCGCTTCGCTGGCCGCCATTCTCACCCGCATGGTCCGCACCTCCATGCTCGAGGAACTCGGCCAGGACTACATCCGCACCGCCCGCGCCAAGGGCCTCAGCGAGACCGCCGTCGTCTGCCGCCACGCCCTGCCCAACGCCCTGATCCCCATCGTTACCGTGGTCGGCTTGCAGTTTGGCGCGCTGCTGGCCGGGGCGATTGTGACGGAGACGATCTTCAGCTGGCCGGGGCTGGGACGGCTGACGGTGAGTGCGATTTCCAATCGCGACTATGCTCTGGTGCAGGGCTGCCTGCTGTCGATTGGGCTGACGTATGTGCTGGTGAACCTGCTGACCGACGTGGTGTATCGGTGGGTGAACCCCAGAATGCGCGGATAAGAGCCTTTTGCTTTGAAGGGGCGCGGCTTCATTTATGCCCTTGCCACGATATAAACATCTTAGGCTAATGCAAACAGGAGGCCGCCTGAGCCGCAGAAGGGATCGAGGATTGAAATCGCCCTGTTTTCCTTTGCAGTGTCCCGCAAGACGGGGCTGCGAGTAGGAGATTGGCGGTAGTGTTTTTGCATGGCCGCGTTGACCGCTATAGCGCTGGCAAATGCCGATCAAGTTGAACTTTTGGGTTCAAATTCTGCGCCTTTTCTGGTAATCTCAGGGTGGAGAGTTCCTTTATGGCGAGTCCAGCGCGGTCACGTGTTCGTGCCTTTGCATCTCCCAAGCCGACGGCCAAGGCCGCAACCAAAAAGGAAGAGGAATTTCTTGCCAGCGTTATGGTTTCCGTTTCCGCCTCGCTTGAGGCGATGAACGAAGAAGAGCGGGAACAGGCTGTCGCGGCCGCGGAACAAGCTGTCGCTCATATTCAATAGCGGTCCTTGTGCAATTGGCGGAATCCACGCAAATGGGTCCGCCCGGTCTGACTTTCAGGATCGATTCCGAGTTTCGTCAAAGCCTCTAAAAACGCGCGCTCGTCTCCTGCCTGAACCGCCCGCCGCAAAGCCGCCTGCGCCCTGATTTTCTGCTGATCAAGATGCTTTTTCGATCCCGTATCCTCGCGCATTTGGCGGAGAATCTCGTTCCCTTTCTCGTCGGGACGGTCCTCTTCTTTTCGCATCGGTCTGAGCTCTTTTCCTTTGCCCCATCATACTTGCAGCTCAAAGCTCATGTGCCGTGCGGAGCGGCACAATCTCTGCTTCCAACTCCCCATCCTCCCCCACCGTCAGCAAGCCGACCGTCACCGGCAGTTCAAACCGCCGCGGGCCGCAGGAGCCGGGGTTGAAGTAGAGCACGCCCTTGCGGCGGTAGAAGTTGGGAACATGCGTATGTCCGGAGAGCACGGCGGCAAACTTTCCGGCTGCGGGATCCAGGTGCAGCGTTTTCAAGTCGTGAAGCATGTAGACGTAGCGGTCCGCGATGAGCACAACCTCGGTTTCCGGAAGTTCGCTGCACGGGCCTTCGCGGTCGATGTTGCCGCGAATCGCGGTGACCGGAGCGATCTTGCCCAAATCCTTGAGAATGGAAGCCTTGCCCACGTCGCCCAGGTGGAGAATGCGGTCGACGCCAGCGAGGGCTGGCGCGACTTCCGGGCGAAGCAGGCCGTGGGTGTCGCTGATGACGCCGATCTTCATGGGGTTTCCCGAAACGCAGGTCCTTCGACTCGCTTCGCTCGCTCAGGATGACAAACATTATTGGAAAAGCGAGCATACATGATCAAAGCCCCAATTCCAGGCGCGTGCGCGGGTCCAGCCGGTCGCGCAGCGCGTCGCCCAGGAAGTTGAAGCCCAGCACCGCGCCCGCCACGGCCAGGGCAGGGAAGAGCACCAGGTGCGGCGAATCGAACAGGTGAAGGCGGGCGTCGTTGAGCATCGATCCCCAACTGGGCGCGGGCGCGGGAATACCCAGGCCCAGAAACGAGAGCGTGGCCTCGGCCAGGATCACTCCAGCCATGCCGATAGCTGCCTGCACCAGGATGGGCTGCACGATGTTGGGCAGAATGTGGCGGAAGAAGATGCGCAAGCCGCTCGCGCCCAGCGCCCGGGCCGCGTCCACGTATTCGAGGTCGCGCACCGACATGACCTGCGCGCGGACAAGTCTCGCGTATCCGGCCCAGCCGCCGATAGCCAAAGCAAGCACCAGGTTGGTGAAACCCGGCCCCAGGAAGGCGGCGAAGGCAATGGCCAGCAGAATGCCGGGCAGCGCCAGAAACGTGTTCATGGCAAAGGTCGTCAGCGCCGTATCGACCCAGCCGCCCAAGTACCCGGCAAGGCCGCCGATGCTCAGCCCCAGCGCCAGCGAAACGGTCACCACGGTCACTGAAACCGCCAGCGAAAGCCGCGCGCCCCACAGCAGACGGGAGAGCGTGTCGCGGCCCAGTTCGTCGGTTCCGGCCCAGTGCGCGGCGGATGGGCCCTGGAGCCGGTGCAGCAGGTCGATGGCCGCTGGATTGTGCGGCGCCAGCCAGGGCGCCGCGAGCCCTCCCAGCACAAATCCGGCCAGCAGCAGCACGCCCGCGGCGGCCAGCGGCTGACGCCCGATCCGGACACCCGCCCGGCGTAACGCAAAAGTGGTAGGAACCGGCATGGTTTCAGACCAAGAATACCGCGACACCCGGCAGAGATTGGGGTCTAATTCGGATATGGATCACTTGCGCCAGAGTCTGGTCTTATGTGTCGCGCTGGCGGCACCTGTTCTGCCGGCCCAAAGACTTCTGTCCAATGCTGCCTCTCCGGCAGCCCTGGCCACGGATGCGCGGCTGGGCAGTACCCAGGCTGTCCGCGCCAGGGAAGAGCAGTTGTTCACGCTGGCCAACCAAGCCCGTGCCGTTCAAGGGATCGCTCCGCTCCAGTGGGACCCGGCCCTGGCTTCCGCTGCTCTCAGCCACTGTCTGCGCATGGCCGCCGAGGGGCCCATTTCTCATCGTTACGGCGGTGAGCCCGACCTGGCGGAGCGGGCCGGCCAGGCCGGAGCACATTTCAGCCTGGTTGAAGAGAACGTGGCCATGGGTCCCAGCACAGCCGCTATTCACCAGGGCTGGATGCATTCTCCTGGGCACCGCGCCAACCTGCTGAACCCCCAGGTGGACCGGATTGGCATAGCCGTCGTAGCGTCCAGGAGCGGGCTCTATGCCGTGACCGACTTCGCGCACTCCGTGCCAGTGTTGTCCCAGGCCCAGGTTGAGGCCACAATTGCGAACAAGTTGCGCGTGATCGGGGTCTCCGTTCGCGGAAACTCCGCCGGCGCCCGCGACGCCTGCGCTCAGGATTCCGGCTTTCCCACTTCGCTCGACAAACGGCGGCCGGAATTCATCATGCGTTGGCAGGAAGCGGACCTCACCCGCCTGCCCCAGCCGCTGGTGGACCGCATCGCTTCGGGCAAGTACAGCGAGGCCGCCGTGGGCAGTTGTCCCTCCCACAGCGCCCAAGGCGCCTTCACGGCGTATCGCGTCGCCGTGGTGCTCTTCGGGGCGAGTTCCAGCCGCTCAACTGTTTTTCTATCAGCCAAATGACTGGTATTTCTTCCAGAACTCCGGCCACGGAAGCCGCGGGGGGCCGCAGACAAAAATGTCCGGGTGATACTGGCTCTCCTCGTTCTTGACGCCTTCCGAATTGCCGTTATGTCCGGCGAGCCGGCATCCTGTGAATATCTTGTCGACCCATTCGCCCGTAACGCCAACCACGATCAGCGTCGTAGGCGGCGGCTCCGGATAGCCGCGCAGCCAGGCGGAGTTGGTCAGGCTGATGGGCAGAGGCAGATGGCGGGCCGGTCCGAGCATTTCGATTGCCCCCTGCTCGCCATAATTCCCCACAATCACCCCCATGCTGGCCTGCTGCTCCGGAGTGAGTGAATCGCGGATGCCGGCGACGGTTTTGACCAGCTCGTTCCAGCCAAACTCTTCGCGCAGATCGCCGTTTCTTTGCAATGCGAAGTCCTTGAGCGGGCCGCTGGATTGGAGAGGCAGAACCAGCGCAAAGATGTAGGCCCCGCAGACCGCGAGGCCGGTGAAGAAGATGGTTTCGACCGTCCGCCGGCCGAGCCGGGGCAAGGACGCGACCCAGCGCTCGCCCACGGTTGCGCCCATCGCCAGCAGCATGGGATAGGCAGCGGCCATGTAGTAGCTCCGCCCCTTGGAGAAGAAAAAGAGCGCCAGCGGGATCAGGTACATCCAGGCCAGCATCCGGTAGCGGCGGTGGCCGAGGAAGGCCACCAGGCCGGCCAGCCAGAGGGGCGCCGCGAACAGATTGGCGCAGATGAGGAATTGGCCGGACAGGAATCCCTCCGCGCGGCCTTCGCCCACGTCGCGCACATGAATGTGCTGGAGAAAATGGTAGGAGATGAAGTCGTGGCGCGCCAGCCAGAGGAAGTTGGGCAGAAAAATTGCCAGGGCCAGGGCAATGCCGCCCCAGAACCAGCCGCTCAAGAGGAACCGGCGCGCGCGCGACAACGCCACTCCGCCCAGAATCCCGGCGATGTAAAAGACAATCGCGTACTTGGTGAGCAGGCCCAGGCCGGCGACGGCGCCGATCGCCAGCCACCAGCGGGGATTCTCCGTCCTCAGAAGGCGAATCGTGAAGTACGCAATCAGCACCCACCACAGGTAGTCAAAGGTTGTGTACTGGAACTCCGTGCCTTGAAACAGAGGCAGGGGCGAGAGCGCTACGGCAAGGGCCGCCGTGGCCTGGGCAAGGCGCTTGCCGCCCAGCTCGCGCGCCATCAGGCCGGTGACGACGATGGCGGCTGCCTGCGCCAGGACCGAGAAGAGGCGCAATCCCACCAGCGAAAGGCCGAAGAGGTCAAGGCTGATGCGCTCAAGAAACGGCGTCAGGGGCGGGTAGGCCACAAATCCCCAGTCGAGGTGGCGCGCATCGGAGAGAAACTGGAGCTCGTCGCGGTGGAAGCCGTAGCGGCCGTTGGTGAGCAGGTGGATGAGCGTGACCGCGGCGGCAATGGCGAGCAAGACCGTCCAGTCGGCTTGGCTTTGGGCATCGGGATGCGGCAAGCTGTGATCTTCTGCGATGGAAGGCATATCTACCCCGGCTTCTTCTGTTCTTCTCCCTGGTTCACTACGTGCTGCGGAGAGCTTCGGTTCCTCGGCTTCCGGCGGCGGGCGCGGGAACCCGGACGGAAGCCATTCCGGCGGCAGTTGCGGCTTGAATGCCCAGGTCCGTATCCTCAAAGACCAGGCAATCCCGAGGCGCCACCCCGAGCCTGGCGGCTGCAACCAGAAAAGCGTCGGGGTCCGGTTTGCCGTTCTTGTAGTCTTCCGCGCCGACGATGGTGTCGAACCTGTCGAGAAGATTGAGGACGGTCAGCGAGCGCACCACCGAACTGCGCCTGCTGCCCGAGACCACGGCCAGGGGAATCCGGCCGTGCTGAGCCTCGATGTGCTCCAGCACCTCAGGGATCGGCTTGAGCTGCGGGAGCAGTTCGTAATAGAGGTCTTCCTTGCGCCGGCCGACGGCCTCGACGGGCATGTTCAGCCCGTTTCTCCGGTTGAGCGTGGAGATGATGTCGTCGACGGGCTTGCCGCCCCAGGAATAAAAGAGCTGTTCGTCGAAGGCGCAGTTCCATTCCGCAAGAGCCGTCTTCCAGGCGATGTAGTGCAGGGGCATCGAATCGGCGATGGTGCCGTCGCAGTCGAACAGATAGGCTCGGAAGGAACCGGCGGGCAGTTGCAGTTTCATGCGTACAACAGACTCCTTGCAGAATCGTCATTCGTAGGTCTTTTGCAGCCCAGTCCCCGAGACGATCTTCGCGGGGAGGGAGGGTCGTCCCATTCAGCACGATCGATCATGCGCCAGATCGGCCGGGACGGATCGTACTTCACCGTGCCGCTGCTATTTCCTGCGCCGCGCAGCCGCCCTCGCCGGGTTTGGTCGGCTCCATCTGGAGGGCGTTGTTAAACCGATTGAAGTAGTTGAACAGGCCGATGGCGCAAAGCAATTCGACCACCTCGCCCTCGGAGTAGAAGCTGCGCAGCTCGGCAAACTGCTCGTCGCTGACGGTGTGGGCGTCGCGGGTAACGGTCTCGGCCAGGCGCAGGGCGGCCTTTTCGGCAGGGGTAAAGTCCTCGCGCTGGGGCCAATCGGCCAGATGGGCCAACTGGTCGGCGGTCCATCCAAGCCCTTTTGCCAGGAGGGTGTGGCTGGCCAGGCAGTAGGGCGTGACATTCACCTGGCTGGTGCGAACGATGATCAGTTCCTTCAGTTTGGTGGAGACCGTGCCGGTGGAGAGCACCGCGGCGAAGTGCGCCTGCATGGTGGAGAAGATTTCGGGCCTGTGCGCCATCACCCTGAACATGTTGGGCACGTTGCCGCGCTGTGCGAAGGCTTTGTCGTAGAGCGCCGCGATTTCGGGGGTCACTTGGCTTCGATCAAGCCGGGAAATCCTGGACATTGAGTTTCCTCCTGGGTTCAGCCTATCGTATCGCCGGGGGACGCTCATCGCAGCCTCCTGCAAAGCGGGCACGGCGTCAGCATTCCCAGCGGGGAATCCGCGCCATGTTCCCTGGAGCCATGTGCGCAAACCGGCACAGCCGCTGGTTGCGGATTTTGACGCGGCCCGCGCACTCTGCTACCTTGTTAGTGGACAATCAGAGCGGATTTCCAATTGCAGTGGCCGCGCCAATACCGTCAAGGCGGCACTTTCCCCATTAGGGGAATGCCGCCGAATGGAAATGGATTCGGAGCACAGCAGTTGGAGGACCGGTGCAACGCACGACACTCCTCAGTAGCTCAATGGCAGAGCATTCGGCTGTTAACCGAAGGGTTGTAGGTTCGAGTCCTACCTGAGGAGCCAAAATATATTTGTTATCAATAGTTTAAGATCAGAGCAGCGATAGATACCCCCACTTGTACCCCAATAATTTCACGCTGAGTAAATATTTTTTTGCTCAAACTCCACCGATGGGAGAGCCGCTTGCGCTCACTCCGCTTTGTGGCGCAGGTCGGAGAGCCTGGAGACCCCCACACCCCCTAGCGGCCATCCTTTAAAACGCGGGGATGCCCCATCGTCAATCTTGGAACGAAATTGGAAAATCGGTCATGACCCAATAACGCATCGTGTGTTGAGTAGTGGGCGAACGTGAAATCCATCTACCTCGCAGTGGATTTACTACCTGAATCGAGGTATACTTCGGTCGATCCACAAACTCTGAATTCTCCGTCCACTTCACCAGATGAACTTTGGCTCAGGGGGCGGTCCATGGGGTGAAATGAGTGAACTGCTGAGTAGCGAAGCTGTTGAGAGCCTCGAACTTCTAGTCGAGGAAGCCACACGATCTACCGATGAGGGAGTTAAGCGCTTCATTGAACCTGGGCAAGGCACTCTCTCACGAGCGATGGCGAAGAGACCGCATATAGTTTTTGGACGACGCGGTTCTGGGAAGTCGAGTCTGCTGAGAAAGGCCGTTTCTGATCTAACCGTGGATCGTCGCCCGATTGCATTTGTGGACCTGGAATCGTTCAAAGGCCATAGCTATCCGGACGTTTTAATCAGTGTTCTTATTCAGACTCTTGATAGGTTCTCGCGTTGGCTTGACACGGCTGCGATCAGTCCCGCAAATAAGACTTCATTCTGGTTGACGCTATTCGGAGCCAAGCCCAAGAGGGGGCCGTTTGACAAAGCACGAACCAAAGAAGTATCAGACCGGCTGAAACGTGAGATACAACTGCTCGAACAAGTACTACTCCAACCGGATACTTCGGAAACATTGACCAAGAGTGTCGCCTCGCAAAGCAATGAAGTTTCGGCTGAAGCAGGTGCTAAGGTCGGGACATCTGCGGTCGGGGTCAATGCGAGCGCCAAAAAAGGAGAGAAGAATTCACTTGATCGAGAAGTGAGCGAGAAATTCATCCGCAGTAAAGTCGATCTTCTTCATCGACGGATCATTGAGTATCAGAAGATCTTTAGAGACTTGGCGGAGCTATCAAGGGGCGATTCATATCTCGTTCTTGACGATCTGTATCACATTCGACGCGCTGATCAACCGCGAGTCATCGACTACTTTCATCGTCTTGGCAAAAGTTCGAACATGTGGGTCAAAATTGGAACGATAAGGCACCGCTCCACATGGTACATTAACGGCGACCCTCCGTTGGGCATGAAAATTGGAGACGACAGCGACGAAATTGATCTTGATCTCACACTTGAGCACTATCAGCAAGCGAAAGACTTCCTCCAGCGCATCCTCCATGGGTTTTTCGAATCTGTGAAATTGAAAACAGATGACATCCTCACTGATGGTGCACTAGACAGGATGGTTCTCGCTTCGGGTGGGGTTGCGCGAGACTTTCTCGGGATTTTCCGGCGTTCGATAGTGGTTGCACGGAACCGCAAAGGAGGTCCAAGAGGCCCGAAGATAGGAGTCGAGGACGTAAATGGTGCGGCGGGTGAATACGACAAGTACAAGCGCGAAGAGTTGCGGCGAGATACGTTCAAAGGCGAAGAGACTTCGATTGAGCAGGAATTCGCAAACGTTCGCGACTTCTGTCTCGGTTCTGCAAATTCCAATTGCTTTTTGATCGAAAAGGACGCCAACCCTGATCTTTACGAACGGATCGAAGAATTGACAGACCTTCGTCTAGTGCACAAGGTTAGGTCGCGAGTCACTGTTTCGAGTCGCCCAGGCAAGTTGTTCGAGGCGTTTATGCTGGATGTCAGTCAATACACTGCTTCGCGAAAGAAGCGGGAACTGGAAATAATCGAATTTTGGCGACTCGATTCAGCCGAGCGACTCAGGCGTGTTAGCCTCATTTACCCGAGGCAGACTGTCAGCGCCGCACCCTGATCTTACGTGCGTTATCGTTCGTCTTTGTTTTCTTTGACAAATAGCCTTGCACCTGCTCGAAAAGTGCGCTAAGGTATCTTATGCCCAGTCGGGCATCCGCACCACGTAACACCCCCGCAGTCGCGGGCGGGTCTAAGCCAGTCGGCTCAAGCCTGGATCAAACAAATCCCACTTTGATTCGAGGAAGCCTCATGGCACAAACACAGATTTCTGATGTCGTAGTACCCGCCGAATTCACGGCCTATCAAGTAGAAAACTCAATGGTCAGCACTGCGCTGTTTCAGTCTGGCGTTGTGCTTCCCAATGGTGAGATGTCAGCACAGCTACAGGCTGGTGCGCAGCAATTCACTGTACCTTTTTGGTCGGACATTCCAGACATTGAAGCCGATATTACCACTGACGTTTTGGCAAGCGCGATATCCTCGATGGGCTAATGCTTCTGTCTCCCGGCGTCACCGAAGGCGGAGCCGGGCTGGGGTATGAGAACGATCAACCCATGCGATTCAGCGTCAACGGCGGCAGGGCGCTCACCCAGGATGTGGTTGTCGATGGCGCGGAGGCCTTGTCGGTCAACATCAATGGGTGGTCACTGAACAACGCAATGTTCACTCCGAACCAAGACGCCGTGCAGGATATGAAGATCCAAACCAATGCCTATGCGGCAGAAAATGGCCGTGGCACAGCGGCAATCAATGTGATTACCAAAGGCGGAACCAACCAGTTCCACGGCGATGCCTATTACTACCTTCGCAACGAAGCCTTGAATGCCAACGAATGGTTCAACAAGAGCGCGCAAATAGCCTCCGGGAGGCCCAACAAGCGTGCCGTGTCGCGCGACAAGCTCTATGGCTTTACTGTCGGAGGGCCGGTTCTGAAGGACAAGCTGTTCTTCTTCATGCTTTGGGAGCGCGAGCCTTCGAATTCCCCGAACTATTCCTACAGTTCGGTTCCCAACGAGAACTTCAGGACAGGCAACTTCGGATCGCTGTTGAACCTGGTGGCCAAAAACTCCAGCGGAGTTGTGGTGCCGGCCCCGGTCACTGTTTACGATCCGACCACGTACAACGCAGGCACGGGCGTGCGCACTCGGCGAACCCATCCGCCAAGCTGTTCACTGAAAGCGGATGATCTTCGTCGAATGGCAGAAGAGCGAACGACTTGCCGGCGCCAGGCCACAGGCTGGCCCGGCGGCAAGCAGCAATTTGCGGAACTTGCGCCGCGAAAGTCTTCTGGCTATCCTTAGCCTTCTAATTGATAAATGTCTATCGCCTGCTCCAGCGGAAGGTGACCGGATGTTCGATCAAGAGCAATTGCATTTTGAGATACGCGTTCCATGCCTCCGGGGTGGGCATATTTCACCGGTTGCCTCGAGCGCCGGGCCGTAGATGCGGTAGGCCGCGAGTTGATTCTCCCAGGCGAAATCATCTTTGCGTTCTGGGGCTTCGCGGCCAAAGACGAGCGGTTGCTGCGGGACGGCTACCGGGTTCAGGTGGAACGAAATGTTCTCCACTCCTTTTGCTGGCAGATGGACGAGAAGCAGGAGTGTGTCCGGAGCCGCACCTACCTTGCCGGAGTAGAGCTGGGACGGAATTCGCTGCCCGTTCGCCGCGTTTTGTGCCACAAGCAAGTGCAGCTTTACCGGCGGAACATGGAGGTGTTTGAGTACCTGGGTCAAGGGAACTTCGATCACTTCGGGAGTGCGATCGATACTTAAAGGATTGTTCAATTGCAACTGCTGTGCGTGGGCGTCCGGCTGAAGTAGTCCGGCGGCAAGGCAGAAGGTGAGCAAGGTGACTGCGCCCGCCCAGAAGCGGCGCTTGTGGCCTGGATGCCCGATGTCAACTCTTGTCTTTCGAGCCATTTGGATGAGCGCTCCTTGTTCATAACATTCGAAAGCAGCTCGAGTCACTTGCCGTCCGCGCTTGAACCGCATTTCAGGGGAATGCCGCAACAACGGGTCCGCGACACATAACGTTACCATCGTGCATTGAGGCTAAAGCATTATCGCATCCATCGTCAATTACGTACGTCTAAAGCAAAGAGAAGAGAATGCCGTTAGCCTGTGCGCAGGCACTCAAGCATTGTGAGCGGCCGTTGGTCATGCAGAGGGATCGCAGGGGTTGGTCCGGAATGTGATTCGCGGAGGTTTCTACTCTTGATAAATAACGTTCATCACAATGAGCGCGGCGTAGGGCAACGCTCGACGCCCCCGCACAGTTCCGTCACGACGGGCGTTTGCATGGACATAGGCTTTGGAGGAGGCTTTACGAGCGCACATCATCGTTTTCGGCGGCAACCTGGCGTGCCGGAGCTCCAGCGAACTGCCACCCTATAAGTGAATATTGCCAATCTTGGTAACGATATAATAAAGTGGGGTCGAACCTAATGAAGAGCAAAGCAAACAAGCCTACCCGGCCTCCCACAATAATTGACGTAGCAAGAGCAGCGTCTGTCGGAGTAATGACGGTATCGCGGGTGATTAACGATCACCCCAGCGTAAAAGCTACGACGCGCGCCAAGGTGATGAGCGCCATGGCGCGCGTCGGCTATGTGCAGAACTACGCGGCCCGCATGCTCAAGGGGAGACGTGGACGGACCATCGCGCTGATTGTCCCCGACCTCACCGATTTCTTTGCCAGCTGCTTCCAGGCTGTACAGGAATTGGCGATGCGTCACGACTACCAGACGCTAGTGGTGGCAACGGGCAAAAGCGCCGCAATCGAGAGCCAGCAACTGGATTCGATCAACAACCATCGCATCGCCGGATTGATCATTGTTTCTTCAGGGGCGGACAATGTGCGCTTGAAGAAGATGATGGACGCAGGGATTCCTGTGGTTGCGCTCGACCGGCCGATCGCCGGGCTGCCGTTAGATGCTGTCCTGGTGGAGAATCGGGAGGGTGCGGAGCAGGGCGTTCGGCACCTGATTGAGCATGGTCACAAGAAGATTGCCTGCCTTGGCTTCGAGAGTGGTTCGTATACGGTGCGCGAACGCTTTGAGGGTTACAAGCAGGCGATGCGGGATGCTGGATTGCAGCCAATCCTGTTCAACAACATCAAGACTCTCCAGGATATGGAGACTCTGATTCAGTCCTGGGCAACCGCAAAGGACAGGCCGACGGCAGTCTTCTCGACCAAGAGGCTGACTTCGATACGACTCATTCAGGCGCTGCACCGGCAGAAACTGCGAGTCCCACAGGACATTGCGTTGGTAGGGTTTGACGACTTCGAGCTTGCCGAGGTGCTTGGCACACCACTTACGGTGGTGTGGCAGTCGCCGACTGAGATTGCGCGGGCAGCCGCGGAGCTTCTCTTCCGGCAGATTCTCAGTGTTCAGGATCCTCAGGCGCCGAAACAGCAGGCGGCTAAGATGGTGTTTCCGACGCGATTGATTATTCGACAGTCCTGTGGATGTGCTGGGGATGAGACCAAAGTGAATCGCAGCCCTAGCTAGCATTGCTTTGTGCGCGAGTCTGGCCGATGACGGCGAGATACTCTTGAGCCGTTCGAGTAATGATCTCCGGCTGGCCCTCGGCGATTGCCTTTTGATTTACCAGGTCGCTACCGACACCGAGAGCAAAGGCTCCCGCAATGAGAAAATCTGCAGCGGTTGAAAGAGAAACTCCACCGGTAGGGATAAGTTCGATATGCGGCAGCGGGGCCTTGAGCGCCCGCAGATATTTAGCTCCACCCATCGCGTTGCAAGGGAAGACCTTGACGACATCGGCGCCAGCCTCCCATGCCGCAACTACTTCTGTCGGAGTCAGTGCGCCGGCGATGACTGGAACGCTGTAGCGCCGGCATATCTCAATGGTTCGCACATTCAATGCGAAGCTTACAATGAATTCGGCGCCTGCCAGCATGCAGACGCGCGCAGTTTCCGGATGAAGGACGGTGCCCGCGCCAATGAGGATGCGTCCCGCAGTCCGCCGCACCAGGGTGTGAATCACTTCGATTGCACCGGGGACGGTCATGGTAACTTTAAGGACAGGGACGCCTCCAGCCGCAATTGCTTCCGCAAGCGTCAGAGCCGCATCAAACGAGGTTGCACGCAGCACCGGGAGCAACCCGATTTCCTTGATGCGCCGGAGAATATCTTCCTTTTTCCTTGTCTTTTCCTCATGGGTACTGCCAGCCGCGATTGCCCGAGTTACTTTTCCCTGACCTTGATGACAAAATAAGTGATGGCATCGCCATTGGCGAGAAGCATTTGGTGGGGTACGCCGGCAGGGATGTGGACTACGTCGCCTGGGTTGAGCGATTGTTGAGTTCCGTCCTGCACAGACGCGCCTCGAGTTTCCCCGGCGCTCACCGTCTTGGCATCTACAACTTTGCCACCGCTGACCAGGGTTGCATGGCCCTGGACCACGATGAAGAAGTCGGCAAAGTTCTCGTGTATCTCAGCGCCGCCACTCTTCTCGCGAAGCGAAATCATCGTGTAGTGATTGGGATAGTCGGCAATCTTGGTACTCGCGCTGCCGGAGACCTGCGCTTCTGTGGCCAACTTCTGTGCCATCTCGGTCAGTTGGGCTCGCGTCAAGTGGTCTACGGCAGGTGCCTGAGCGGTCGACGACGACACGCCGATGGAAAGCGCGAATGCCGAAATTGCCGTTGCTGCCAGAGCGGATTTCATAACTTACCTCGTCGATTCAAGTCTGGGATCCGTATCCTCGTTGAATCCCGGATTTAGATGATGATCACCTGCTTAGCCAGCCGCCATCGACGACGAGCACGTGACCGTGTATGTAGTCGCTTGCATTCGATGCCAGAAAGACAGCAGCACCAGCCACATCTTCCGGGCATCCCCACCGTCCGGCTGGAATACGCTCCATTATCTGGCGCGAGCGCTCAGGATTCGCGCGAAGATCTTTCGTGTTATCCGTTTCAATATAGCCTGGCGCGATGGCATTTACATTGACACCCTTATCGGCCCACTCATTGGCGAAGGCCTTGGTCAGTTGTCCTACGCCGCCTTTGGCTGCTGCATAGGATGGAACGTTGATTCCGCCCTGAAATGTGAGCAGGGAAGCGATGTTGATCACCTTGCCGGAGCCACGGTGCAACATATAATTGCCGGCCAGTTTGGTCAACCGGAAGACGCTGGAAAGATTCGTTTCGATGACCGCCTGCCAGTCTTCCTCGGAATGGTCAATGGCCGGTGCGCGCCGGATAATTCCAGCGTTGTTGACTAGGATATCGATGGTACCAAAATGCTGGATGACTTGCTCGACAAGCAATGCGCAGACGGATGTCTGGCTTATATCTCCAATCAGCTGAATATGCTTTGCGCCGGTGCTATCCACCTGCGCGATGATGGCGTCAGGTACAGCGTGTGAACCGTGAAGAGCGACTTGCGCGCCAGCCTCGGCAAACGCCAGGGCGATCCCCGCGCCAAGTCCGCGCGATGAGCCCGTTACCAGCGCTGTCTTGCCCTTGAGACTGAATTTGTCGAGTATCATTGCGGCATTGGTCCTCTCCGGGTTGCTAAAGCAAATCGCCTACCGCAAGCACGTCCATATCGTTGTACACCTGGTTTTCTCCACCCATGCCCCAGCAGAACATATAGTTCATGGTTCCCACAGCGGCGTGAATCGACCAGCCGGGCGAGATAACTACCTGTCTGTTTGCGACGACAATGTGCCGGGTCTCATGCGCGGGGCCCATAAGATGGATAACCCGCTCCCCGTCCCTGACATCAAAGTACAAGTACACCTCGGAGCGGCGCATGTGGGTATGCGGTGGCATGGTATTCCAGATGCTGCCGGCGGCTAACTGCGTGAAGCCCATGACAAGTTGGCAACTGCGCACTCCTTCCAGATGGATCAGCTTGGTAATCTCGCGTGCGTTTGCGGCTTCCGATGTGCCAATCGCAACTTTGTCCAACTCTGCGGATTGGATCAGCCGGGTTGGATAAACCGCGTGCGCCGGGTAGCTCAAAAGATAGAACTCGGCGGGATTTTGCGGGTCGATACTGGAGAAGGAAACATGCTCATTTCCGCGTCCAACGTACAGGGCATCGAACCGGTTCAAATCAAACTCTTGCGCATTTACCGTTACCGTACCAGCGCTGCCGATGTTCAGGATGCCCAGTTCCCGGCGCTCCGTGAAATATGCGGCCTTGAGTTCGTCGTCAGTGGGCAAGGAGAGCGGCGTTCGTGTAGGAACGGCCGATCCAATCACTGTGCGGTCCAAATCTACATACGTCAGAGATAGCTCTCCAGGTTGGAAAAGATCGCCTACTAGAAATGTTTCTCGTAACTCTTCAGTGGTCATGGTGCGGTAGCGGATGGCGTCTGCCATTTGCAGTATCTTCATTGGGGTTTCCCTTCAAACAAAACTGGTGAACACCTGAGCGGCCAACCCCATCATAAGGAACCCAGCGCACAAGGTCTTGATCCACACCGCCTTGGAGCATCAGGTCTTCGAGGAGCCGTCCGATGGGATTGTCGGCCAATGCTGTCGCGATTGCGGTCCGCAGGCCGAAGCAGCGCCTGAGGCCACGCGCGACGTTGTATTCGCCCCCACCCTCGGATGCCCGCAGCATGCGTGCAGTGTGGATGCGGTCTTCCAGGGGGTCGAGTCGCAGCATAACCTCGCCCAGGCTTACACAGTCCCAGCGGGCCGATTCGAGGGGCTTGGCGCTTGTCTGAAGGTCTTCCAATGTATCCTCGCTACGAATAACGATACCATTAATTCACACAATAAAGGATACACCCCGGAAACGGTGCCTGCAAGTTGATCTCTTCTTCAACAAAAAATGGTTATAAGCCGCGATTTGATTGAAGAAACAGTGGGGCTAGAGGAAGTATGAACGTTATCATTAAATCCCTCGCGATTGGATGCGACAGGTCGGCTCGAAGCACGGCAATTCGGCAGGCTGGCCGGAACCAGCCGCACCTCATTCAATAGTTCAGGGCGCAGAGAGGCTGAATCGTGATGAATGTACATGAGGTGCGCGGCAAAAACCTGCGCTGGGCCATCTGCGCGATGCATTTTTATGCCACTTCAGTCAACTACCTGGACCGCCAGGTCCTGGGCATCCTTTCAGTCACGCTCCAACACTCGATTGGCTGGAGCGATGCGCAGTACGGCTACATCATTGCAGCATTCCAGGTGGCATACGCCATAGGCATTGCGCTGTCCGGCAGACTGATCGACAGGGTTGGCACCAGGACCGGCTACGCGATCGTGATGGGAATCTGGAGCGTCGCCGCGGCTTCTCACGCCTTTGCCCGCAGTGCGTTCTCTTTTGGAGTGGCGAGGTTCTTTCTGGGGTCGGGGGAATCGGGGACTCTCCTGCCGCCCTGCAAGCGACGGCGGAGTGGTTTTCGCGCAAGGAACGGTCTCTGGCTGCCGGGATCTTCAACTCCGGTTCAAACCTGGGCGCCTTTGTTGCTCCGTTGCTCGTTCCCCTGATTACGGTAAGGCTCGGATGGCCTTATGCTTTTCTGTTGACCTCCGCGTTCAGTGCCGTCTGGGCGGTGTTGAGTCTTGCGGCGGCGGCTCATCAGGGCTGGTCAGCGAATCTGCTCACTGTCCCCTCCGATCTCTTCCCGAAGAGTGCTGTGGCGACTGCTGTGGGCGTGGGCGGAACTGCAGGCTCAGTTGGGGGAGTCCTGTTCGCGATTAGGACAGGGTGGATTCTTCAGCTGACGCACAACTATATGGATTCCGCTGAGGAACCGTTTGCGTTCGTGCATCCCGGGATTCTGCATACGGCAGTCGATCTGGAGCGGATGAAGACAGGGGTCAGGCAGAACCGTTCGCCGATTGCCGCCGGATTCGAGACATTCCAGAAGCACCCCTTCTCGAAAAGTGACTACGCCCCCACCCTTTCGGCTCGGAAATCGGAAGGAATCCATCGGTCAACTTTCCCGCCTTCGACGATGACTGCAACGCCGCCTACCAGTGCTCGCTTATGGCGGCCATTACCGGCGAGGCGCGCTTTGCAGCAACTGCCCGGACGATCATCCTTGGTTGGGCGGGCAGCCTCCAGACTGTCTCCGGCGCGGATGCGGTTCTGATGGCCGGGTTGGGGCCGTTCAAAATGATCAACGCCGCGGAGATTCTGCGCGCCACTGGCCAACTCGATGCACCTGGCGCGGAGCGCTTCGCCGCCATGCTGCTTCGCGCCATTTTGCCGGCGATCCTGGACTTTGCCCCGTTCGCCAATGGCAATTGGGATACGGCGGCTATCAAGACGATGCTCGCAATCGCCGTTTTCTGCGACGACAGAGCCCTCTTTGAGCGTGCGCTTGCCTATTTCAGAAACAGAGTTGGTGCTCATGGAGAGGATTTTGAAGCCCAGCCAAGGGGGCGTGATCTCCTCAAGGTTGTGAGCGTCGGCGAAGAAGGCAAATACCTCGTCGATGGGGCGTGCAATCCACTGCTCACGGCGCAATATATAGTTCACAGCACTCACTCCTTCCCACCGCATTCGACTGTGCTGCTACGGTTCACGAAGTAAAGCAGACACCTGTGCATGAAGATCCTGGTAGGCTTTTTCATCGAACGCGCCGCTGTTGCGCCAGCGCACCGCACCGTGCTTGTCTAGCAGAACCAGATAGGCCGCATCCGGCGACTGGTAGCCCATGCGCTGTTTCCAGGAGTCGGTTCCACCGTAGACCGTGATCACATTTTCCTGATCGCTCCTGGGAGTTCCCTTGCGCATGCCGCTGTCGATAAACCACTTTCCCAGGCGCGCCATGCCGCCAATCATCGGGATCTCGTAGAACGTGACCTGAGGATTCTCGCCGAAGTCCTTGCGAAAGCGGCCAACCCAGGCCTCGACCGGAAATCTCGAATTGTAAGTGAAACCCAGCGCCAGCAAGGCGACGCGGCCTGAAGCAGCTTCTGGGAGTTGAGCCTGACGGCCGGTGAGGAATTCGCCCCGCAGAGGCGGCAGGGTTTCGCCAAAGGGAAGTGTGGAGATCAGGGCAGACGCCATAAGAATCGTTGGCACGATGGTCATGAGGCTTGTCCTCCAGTGAGGCGGGTGACTGAGTTCTGGAACAGATAGTGGGAGACGATCCACTCGTTTCCGCCGGCAAATCCGAACAATTCAGCGCATGCCATGAAGAAGACTCGCCAGCGGACCAGCCATCTCTGTGCCTCGTCCTTTCCATAGACGGCCGCGAAAAGGTCGAGCACTTCCTTCCTATGCCGGTCGAGACGCTCAAGCCACGCCTCCGAGGTCTTCTGGTAGTGAACGCCGCTGATTCGCCAGTGCTCGCGTATGCGGAAGTGCTCCTGGAAGTAAAGCAGCAGATCGTCGCTGGGCATCACGCCGCCGGTGAAGAAGTGCTGCGCCATCCAGTCGGAAGCGTCATGCACTTCATACGGATAGGCGTAGCGGCTGTGCGAAAAGACGTGCACGAAGAGCAATGCCCCAGGCCGCGACCAGGATGCGATTCGCCGCAGCAGTTCCGCGTAGTTCCGCATGTGTTCAAACATCTCCACCGTAACGATGCGATCAAACCGCGAGTCCGTGCTGAAATCATTCATGTCCGCAGTGACCACGGTGAGGTTCGCGAGTCCGCGGCGAGCGGCTTCGGCGTCGATGAACTGCTTTTGTGAGTGGGAATTCGAGACCGCCAGAATGCGGCTGTTGGGAAAGCGGCGGGCCATGAAAAGCGAGAGAGAGCCCCAACCGCAGCCAAGTTCGAGCACGTCCTGGCCGTCTTCAAGGCAAGCGCGACGGCAGGTAAGATCGAGCATGGCCTCCTCGGCCTCGGCAAGATCTTTCGTGTTGGCGTTCCACAGCGCGCAACTGTATTTCATCTGGGCCCCAAGAACATGACGGAAAAACTCCGCGGAGACCTCGTAGTGTTGTGAATTGGCGGCGTCAGGCCGGATTGCGACGGGACTCTGGCGCAGTTGCGCGACAAACCGCATCAAGCGTTCCGCCTGCGCCGCTGGAGATCCCTCTTGTTCCCTGCGCAGACGCGCCGATACCAGGCGCCGAATGCCGATGCGGATGAGCCAGTCCGGCAAGAGGCCGCGCTCGAGCCAGCTGTTGTAGCCCGCTTCCAGGACGGGTGAAGCGGTGAGAGTTTCAGTTTGCATGGTGTTTTTTCCTCGGGAACCACGGCACAAACACGCTCGTGGTCTCCTGATAACGCCTGTAGTCTTCGCCCCTGGTGCGCAGCGCCTGCGCTTCGGTGGCGGGGATACCGGTGACTCGGAAGAGAAAGTAAAGCATGAGCGCGGGCGGGAAGAGCGCCAGATAGCCGTATTTGGAATCGATTGCGAAGAGGCAGAAGGCAACCCAGATGAGCCACTCGAAGAAGTAGTTGGGATGGCGCGAGTACTTCCACAAACCGGCGCGGCAGGTTTTCCCGCGGTTGGCGGCGTTGGCCTTGAAGGCATTGAGCTGCATGTCTGCAGTGATCTCGCCCGCAATCGCCACAACCCACACAACGGCCGCGGCATACTCGAAGATAGAGAACGCCGGCGCCGGGTTTTGTGAAGCGAGAAGAAAGGGCGCCGCCAGCACAATGCAGAGCACGGCCTGAAACTCGAAGAACAACAGGAATTTCAACGGGATGTTGGTGCGCCACTGCTTGCGGAGCTGCACGTAGCGTCCCTCTTCGGGATGGCCGATGACGCGCGTAAACAGCAAGTAGAGCGCAAGGCGCAGGCCCCAAACCGACGCCATAAAGGCAATCGCGATGCGGCGCGGCGCCCAGCCGGCGCCCATGACTGCGTAGATGGCGGCCAGCAGGGCCAGTCCGCCTGCCCAGCCGGCATCCACAATCGCCGCGTTGCGCAGGGGAAAATGAACCAACCACAGCACGAGCATTACCCCGCAGACTGCAACCGCTCCGGTCAGAATCAAGGTCAGCATAATCACTCTCCTGACTCAGGACGCAGTTGGTTGCTCATGCCGCAGAGCACGGGAACCAGCAGCAGGTAGAGCAGCCCGGTGGCGATGCTTCCGAACAGGAGCCACGCCGCAAGGGCATGGATTGTGACTGTCCAGAGCGTTGCGACGGCGTGGAAGAGATTGGTGCGGATCAGCGCTAGGATGTGAACCACGGATAGTTCGGACGGCGGAGTTTTGAACATCCATCCGCCGATACGGTAGAAAGGAATCAGCAGGGCGAGTTGGAACGGGTAAACCAGCCAATTGACAAGCTGAATTGCCGCCAGGTTGAGCCGAAACGCGATTGCCGCCAGCGTGCACAGCAGCACGGTCGAACCTAATACCGGGATCACTCCGAGCGTGATTCCCAATGCAATCGTGAAGGAGAGCTTCTCCGGCGTGAGACCCTGGCGGAGGAACTCAAGGATAGGCTGTACAACTTTGCGGCGCCACACAGTCTCTCTCATGCCGCTCGCCTCCGCAGAACTGCCGCGGCCGGCTCTTCGGGCCTGAGCCGGAAGAGTTGAATCAGAACATAGAAGGACATGGCGATGTTGCCCAGCCCCATGATGAGCAGGAACCACAAGATCCGCGTCCACACGCGCCGTTCCTTGTAGAAGACCCACGCGTAGAACGTTACGAAGCCAAAGTATGCGTCATAGAGCGTGGCGATGGCCCAGGGGTTGGCGGCATAGCTCGGCCAAGCTGTACGGAGGCTTACGGCAAGGCCGGTGCGGATGGTCATGACGACCATAAAGACGAAGATTCCGCCAAACAAGAGCTTCAGTAACGATTTCATCGGCCCTCCTTTTTCAGTCTGGCCAGATGCTCTTCCAATTCCGAGAAGTCCTCCAACGCGATGGTCCGCGCGCTCCCAATGGAGGCCAGAGTCTTTTTCACATTGCTTCCGCCAAGCCAAAGCTCTGCAGTTTTCGGCAGCTTTGCGGCGAGCATGCGCAGCTCTTCGATGGTTGCCTGGGTGGGCTCGCTTGCCTTGATTCCAACGACGACCGCACGCGGCGAGGTCCGCTCGGCCGCGGCCACAATTTCAAGAGACGGAAGACTCGACCCGAGGTAGAGAGCTTCGAATCCGCACGCCACGGCCAGCATGGCCGCCGCCAGGATGCCGAACTCGTGCATTTCCCCTGCCGGCGTGGCAAACAGAATCCGCTGCGAGGGAGTTGAGGATGTGCCAAGGCGAACCAGCCCGCCCAGCAGGTTGCGCAGAATCGACGAGGTCATGTGCTCCTGGGCAATGGTCAAGGTGCCGTCCTGCCAGCGGTCGCCGACCAACTGCATCAGAGGAAACACCACTTCGCTCACAAGCTTGTCAACGGGCAGCAACACCGCCAGCCTGCCGAGGTGGAAATTGGCCGCGGCGTAGTCAAACGACTCGATGGCCGCCACGATGGGAAGCAGGGGATCGCTTACTGGTTGTTCTGTTCTATAGGACTCCGGATTCTTAGCGACCGGAACCGGTCCCAGCAGCAGCTTCTCCAGTGCGCTGTCTTCCAGTCCGGCCACCTGTCCGATTGCATGCCCGTGAGCCACCGCTTCGCGCAGCAGGATGAGCCGCCGGATGTGTCCTTCGCCGTAGGCGCGGCCCCTGCTGCCGCGCATCGGCGTAACTGCCTGATAACGCCGCTCCCAGGCTCGCAGCGTATCAATGCTTAGGCCGGTCAGATTTGCCACCGCCCGAATCGGATATTGAACCACGCGCTCGGAACTCATACTGCAAACATAACCTATGGATTTCGATTGTGTCAAGCAGTTGTCATGGACAAATGCTTGACAGTAAGCTACACCTGGGCTAATCTCGAAATACGGCGCCCGGATGTGGGCGCATTGGAGATTGGCATGGGTAGCAGATCGCGGCGCTGCAAGTTCCGCATGGCTTTTCTGTTTGCGCTGGTACACGCCGGTGCGCTGGCGGTCATTTTTGTGCCCTTCTCTCCCAGTTTGCTGCTATGGACGGCGGCGACCTACGCAGCCCGGATGTTCGCGGTCACGGCTGGCTATCACAGGTATTTCAGCCATCGCAGCTACAAGCTGGGCCGCGCCGCTCAGTTCTGCATGGCCGCGCTGGCACAGAGTTCCGGGCAAAAAGGCGTTCTGTGGTGGGCAGCGCATCACCGCTGGCATCACCGCTACTCCGACGCCGAGCCGGATGTTCACTCGCCGGGGCTGCGCGGTTTTTGGTGGGCGCACGTGGGGTGGATACTGTCGAACGAGTACGACAGCTACGACGAAAAACAGATTGCGGATTTCGCGAAGTTTCCCGAGTTGCGCTGGCTGGACCGCTACCACTGGGTTCCGGCTGTTGTCTTCGCGCTCGTGGTGCTGCTGGCCGGCGGGCCGGCCGCGTTTGTGTGGGGATTTCTGGTTTCCACCGTCCTGCTCTATCACGCCACGTTCTGCATCAATTCTCTCGCCCACGTCTTCGGCAGCCGCCGTTTCGACACGCCGGACCAGAGCCGCAACAACTGGTTTCTGGCCTTGCTCACCTTCGGGGAAGGCTGGCACAACAACCATCACTTTTCCATGGCCAGCTGCCGCCAGGGATTTCGCTGGTGGGAAGTGGATATCACCTACACCGTGCTGAAGGTTCTGAGCCTTCTGGGCATCGCCCACGACCTGCGGCCGTTTCGAGTTTCGAGCCAGCGGGTCCGGGGAGCTGCCTGATGCGCATCGCAATTATCGGCAGCGGAATTTCAGGTCTCGCGGCAGGCTGGTATCTGAGCCGCAGGCACGAAGTCTCCCTCTTTGAGAAGGAGCCGCGCCTGGGCGGACACACCAACACCGTGATGGTGGAGAACGGTGGCGATCCGATTCCTGTGGATACCGGATTCATCGTTCACAACGATCGCACCTACCCCAACCTGGTGAGGCTGCTGGCGGAGCTGGGAGTGGAAACGCAGCCCAGCGACATGTCGTTCTCCGTCTTCTGCCGCCAGACTGGATTCGAGTATTCGAGCCGCGGCATCAATGGCTTCTTTGCGCAGCGTTCCAACCTGCTACGGCGCGAGCATTACCTGCTGCTTGCAGAGATTCTGCGATTCAATCGCACGGCGCCGAAACTGCTCGACCAGCCGGGAGCCGAAACGGAGACCATCGGAGACGCAATTGATGAAGGCCGATACCACAAGGTCTTCACTGATCGCTACCTATTCCCCATGGCCTCGGCGGTGTGGTCCATGTCGCTCGATTCCATCCGCTCTTTCCCGGCATTGACGCTGCTGCGCTTCTTCCACAACCACGGCATGTTAGGCATCAATACTCATCCGAAGTGGAAGGTAATCAATGGCGGCAGCCACAAATACATTCCGTTGCTCACAGCGCCATTCAAGGAGCGAATCTTCCTTGATGCGCGCATTGCATCGGTGAGCCGGCAGGAAAGCAGTGTGACATTGAACTTCCAGGGTCGTCCAGCGATGGATTTCGATCAGGTTGTCTTTGCCTGCCACGGCGACCAGGTGCTGCCGCTGCTGGAGCAGCCGACCGGCGCCGAGCGCGATGTGCTGGGGAATTTCAAAACCAGCCGCAACGTAGCGACGCTGCACACGGATTCTTTGCTCTTGCCCAGCCGCCTTGCGGCGCAAGCAAGCTGGAACTACAACCTGGGCCTGAGTGGAAAGAGCGCGGTCGCGGTGACGTATCACATGAACCGGCTGCAGTCGCTCAAGACGGCAGACGACTACTGCGTCACGCTCAACGGGGAAGACGTGATCGACCCGGCCAAGGTGCTGCGCACGATCATCTACCATCATCCGCGGTACACGCTCCAAGCGATCCGTGCCCTGGGCCGGTGGAGCGAGATCAGCGGACGGAACCGGACGCATTACTGCGGGGCGTACTGGTTTCACGGTTTTCACGAGGATGGATTGAATTCCGCACTGCGCGTGGCCCGCGCCCTCTCAGTGGAGTGTTAGACCATGGACTCTGCAATCTATTTCGGTACCGTGAGACACCGCAGGTTCCGGCCGGTGCCGCACAAGTTCGCCTACGGCGTGTTTATGGCATTCCTGGATATCGACCGTATACAGGAACTAACCGGAATCTCTCGTTTATTAAGTTACAACCGCTTCAACTGGGCGAGCTACGACGAAAGGGATCACTTCGGGGATCCGGGCCTTTCGCTCAGGCAGCGGCTCGAACGGGACGCGGCTGCCCAGGGAGTCTCGGTGCCCGACGGTCAGATCTTTCTACTGACTCACCTCCGGTATCTCGGTTATAACTTTAATCCGGTCTCATTCTTCTATTGCTATGACGCACAGGAGCGGCTCCAGCTTGTTCTTGCGGAGGTGAACAGCACCTTCGGCGAGAGCCACAATTACTGGCTTTGGCAAGACAACGAACTGCCTTCGCCGAATGCAAAGCGCTATCGCCGCGCCAAGGCCCTCCACGTGTCTCCATTCATGAGCATGAAGCTGGACTACACATTCACGCTTACGCCGCCGGACCGGAGACTCGTAGTTCACATGGACACGATTGAAGACGGCAAGCCGTTCTTCGATGCGACGCTGAACCTGGAGCGCAGGCCGTGGAGCGCGCGCTCACTGCACCGCGCACTCTTCTCTCATCCCTGGATGACGGCGAAGGTGATCGGCGCCATTCACTGGGAGGCCTTGCGGCTCTACCTGAAAAAAGTGCCGGTATTCACGCATCCCCGGCGGCACGCGAACGAGGTTTGAAGCGATGAAAGAGATCTTCGGATCGACAGCGAAGAAGTTGTTTTTATCCATGCTCGAAGGACTGCAGGGGGATTCACTCGAACTGGTCCTGCCGGACCGGACACTCACCTTCGGAGACGTCCGGTCAGAGCTCAGCGCACAACTCTTGGTGCACCGGGAGCGGTTCTTCGCGCGCGCTCTGCTGGGCGGCGATACGGCGATCGGCGAAGCGTACATGGATGGGGATTGGTCCACGCCCGACCTGGTCTCGCTCATGCGCTTGGCTGTGCGCAATCTTTCGCAACTGGAGAGGTCCAGTACCTTCTTCTCCGTGCTCAGCCGATTCGCAGATCGCTTGCGCCAGCGTATGAGAACGAACACAGTAAAGGGCAGCCGCCGCAACATTCATGCGCACTATGACCTCAGCAATGAGTTCTTTCGGCTCTTCCTGGATCAAAGCATGGTTTACTCCTGCGCCTGGTACGAGACCCCCGAGGACTCCCTCGAAACTGCCCAGTTTCAAAAGCTGGATCGCATTTGCCGGAAGCTGGACCTGCAGCCGCAAGATCGAGTGTTGGAGATCGGAACAGGATGGGGCGCATTTGCTTTGCATGCCGCACGCAATTATGGCTGCCAGGTTACGACAACGACGATCAGTCAACAGCAGTATGTGCACGCGCGTGCGGTCTTCGATGCCGCGGACAGGGACCGGCGCATTGAGCTTCTGCGCAAGGATTACCGTGAGTTGAGCGGCAGTTTCGACAAGATCGTAAGCATCGAGATGTTCGAGGCCGTGGGTTTCGAGCACTATGACGAGTTCTTCCGCGCCTGCGACAGGCTGCTCAAACCGGACGGCTCCATGCTGCTCCAGACGATCACGATGAACGAACAAAGGTTCGCTCGATACCTGAAACAAAGCGACTGGATCCAGAAGTACATCTTCCCCGGTGCTCAACTGGCTTCGTTGCGGGGAGTTCTGGACTCGCTCGCCCGCGCAACCCGACTCTCGCTCTTTCACGCAGAGGACATGGGGGCTCATTACGCGCGCACGCTGGCCGCATGGCGCGAACGTTTACTCGACTCCATCGGCGGAGTCAAGGCCCTGGGATTTGATGATCGGTTCATCCGGATGTGGGACTATTATCTGGCTTTCTGCGAGGGCGCCTTCCTCGAGCGTCACATCAGCGACTTTCAGTTGTTGCTGACTAAGAACTACAACCCGCGGTCACTTTTTCAGGAACCGTGGCGGCTCGTCCAAGAATCGACAAGGCCTCAATCGGTTCCACAAGTTCCAGAGCGAGTTTGCCTCTGACGCAACTGTGAAATCGGTCATTCTGCCTGTTACAGGTGCTCTCTCGGATCACTTCCCGAGAATAGGCAGGTGCGAGCCAATTTGCCCGCACATGGTTCTCGGTTTACGCCAACAGGCCAACTCGTGTTTCCAGCCTCTTCGCCGACCTGAAAACACGCCCAAGCGATCTAGCGCGAATCGAGAAACCCTCCATGCAACATCGGCGCTTGCCGGAACCGAGAGTGGCGCGAACGCCTCACTCCCAGCGAAAGACCTTTGACGAGAGCGCCGTGCAAACAAGAAACACCACGGCCAGTGCCGCTACATCGCTCACGTGGGTCCACCATCCGTCGCCATTCCAGATCCCCTGAAGCAAGCGAACGGCGTAAGTGAGCGGCAATGCCTTGGCCACGGCTTGAAATCCCGGTGGTAGAGACTCAATCGGCACAAACAGACCCGAGAGGACGATCATGGGGTACAGGATGACGGCACCGATCGGCTGCGCAAACCGCGCAGTTGGCACGATGCTGGCGATGAGAAAGCCGATTGACGAGATGCTCCAGGTGGTGATGAGCAAGGCAATGGTGAAGGAGAACAACGGCGCATGAATACCGGGCGGGAGGTAGCGCTTGCCGGCCAGAAACATCAGAATCAGCGTTGCCGAGGAGAGTATAAGCTTGACGACGACGTGAGCGGTAAGGATGGTTTGCGGGCGCAGAGGCGTGGCGCGAAGCCGCTTGAGAATGCCTCCCTCGCGATAGATGGAGATGATCGTGACCAGGGAAAGTACTGCGCTGACGGCAATCAGAATCGATACGAGAACCGGTACACCCGCGCGGGAAAAACTGCTTACGACTGGCGAGGGCGGCGTAAGCCTGTTGTTGGCGAACCGGCCCAGGACTACGAAGAGCAACACTGGAACCACGATGGAGCCGAAAGCGCCCATCGGCTCGCGCATGAAGACCTTGATCTCGATCCATGTCAATTTCCACAGCCCGCGCAGCATCGTTTTTCGCTCCTACTCGCGAATGGAGTGACCGGTAAGCTTGAGAAAGACATCTTCAAGGTCAGGTAGAATGGTGCGGAAATCAGTGACCCGGATCCGATTCTCCGAGAGGCAATGAATCACGTCAGTCACCAGGTCGTCTCCCCGACCGCGAATGGTGAACCGCAGTCCAGCGTGGACCACGGACTCAACCCTCGGGATCGTGTTGAAGCGCTCTTTGGCGGTTGGGTTGTCGGTGTCGAGAATGACCGTTCGTTCCGGGCAGTGACGGGCAACGAGCCGTTCCGGAGTGTCGGTGTCGATGATCCGTCCATGCTCTATGATGGCCACACGGTCGCACAACCGCTCGGCCTCCTCCATGAGATGAGTCGTCAGGAGGACGGTCTTGCCATGTACGCGGATGCCGCGTACTAGGTCCCAGATCGCCCGCCTCGCCTGCGGGTCAAGCCCGGTGGTCAACTCATCGAGAAAGACGACCTCGGGATCGTTGATCAACGCGAGAGCAATAAATAGCCTTTGTTTCTGGCCTCCGGAGAGGTTCATGAACCAGGCGCCGCGCTTGTCAGAGAGGCCGAGTTGTTCGAGCAGCCGCTCGGCATTGACTTTCTTCTTCCGGTAAAGCGATGCCCACAGGTCTACCGCCTCCCAGACCTTGATTCGCTTCTGCAACTGAGCCTGTTGGAGCTGAACCCCAATTCGGTTCTGCAGCCTGTAGACCTGGCGAAAGGGATCGAGGCCGAGAACGGAGATGGCGCCCCGGTCGGGCTTGCGAAGGCCTTCGACGCACTCCATTGTGGTGGTCTTTCCCGCGCCATTGGGACCGATGAGCCCGAAGATCTCCCCTTGATTGACCGTGAACGACGCTTCGTCGACAGCCACTGTGCGGCCATAGGTCTTGCGGATTGCGGAGACTTCGATGACAGGGCGCATGAGGGGTGCTTTTGGAGGTGGCAGATTCGCAGAGCCTGAACCGGAGTGTACATCACTCGCCGGGATTGCTACGTCAAGGCGACCGCCGAGGATCCTGCGACAGCAAGTGAGGTTAGAAAAAATCGCTTACAAGCTGCCAGGATCGGCCCATACCGCGAAGTCCGCCAGTATTCGCGAATCTGCCTGCGCATGATCCTCGGTTGACGGTAGCAGCCCGAGGCGCGTTTCCAGGGCCCGACGCGACCGCTCCCTGCGGGCCCCCGTGGCATCCTCGCCCAAATTACTAAGAACTTATCCGTAAATAGCGATTGTCAATCACTGAGGAAACAATTCCCATCTTCCTCGCATCAGAAATCCCGCCGGATATGGTTGACAATTCATTGCCGCAATCCCAAGCGAAATACGATCAATTGGACTTCGGCACTTCCATCTGTTAAGACTCCTGTGGCGAACCGGTCTTATACGGATCTTGCAAGTCCGGCTCATGCGTAAACACCAGGTAAGGCCCCGGCCCGCTCACCAGGCTGTTGAATGTCCCTATGGCCTTAGCTTTTGCGTCGGCGCGGATGCCGCTGCCGCCATTTTTTAACTCGTCGCAATAAAAGGTCTGCGGCCCGCTCTTAATCGTTCCCCTGGACACGATTACGCTCTCATTGATGGCTCCAGAAATTGAATCGGTATAACTCTGCGGCTTGAATCCCGCGCTATCCAAACCAACTGCGGCATAGTTACTTTGGCCGCCGCCGTTAAGAAGGACCGGGATGTTGACCGATGGTGGACTAGTTGTTGGCGGACCGCTGGTGCATCTCATCCAAGTAATTGCCTGATTCAGCACCGACAGCTTTCCGTTCACTATACTTTCGATTTGGTCTTCAGTCAGGCTTTGTGGAGTCGCAGCAGACTGTGAGGCGATAGGTGGAGCTGTTTACGATGCCGACGGAGCAGCCGGCTTCTGGTCCGGGCATCCTGTAATAAAGATGCAGCACATACCAACTAGAACGACCCTTGCTTTCCACATAGCCGCTCCTGTGTTCTGTCGCGCGATTGCTCGCGTTTGAGACCGCATATTGGCTTGCCTACAGGTCGTTGAAACCCACCTTACGACCTATACCACTGGCGTTATAAGCAACCGATTCTATTTCTTCACGGTCAGTTCCAAACCGAATGTCCATCCTTTTGTTCGAACGTAGTTGTTCGTGGCGTTCACGCTGTCCTGCCACTTAATCCGCAACTGCATCTGGTTGATCTGCGAGGTCTGGTCGAGCGACAATCCCGGAATCTGCGCGAAATCCGAGATCGGAATCAGTATCGAAACATCCCCGGTTCCTTCGGCGCGGTCAGTCCCCTTGGCCGTCTTCTGCAGAGGTAGAAAGTACATCCCCCAGTCCGCCTCCCAATTGAACGTAAACGGAGCAACCCGATACCAGGGGTCATAATACACCGGTGGGTTTTGGTTGGGGCGCGAGGTGGGGTCCTTAGGATGCCAAATTTCCAGCAGCCGTTCGCTGGTAAGCGCCATGGCCGGATTAATAGCCCAGTCCTCCACCGGCAGCGCCTTCGATCCCGGCGCCACCACCTGGTTGACGCGGTGTGTGTAAGGAAAAGCAATCGTTAACGTGGGCGCATTGTTCCACGCGGGCAGATCGTGCCACGCTAGGTGCCCCGGTTCGGTCGATGTGGGGTATGGCGTCGTTGCTCCGGGTGTGAGCCAGGCCGTCCAAGGAAGCGTAGTGCTCACCTGCGCATTCGTCACTGCGGCCAGATTGGTTGCCACTTGGTTGCCCGTCGCCTGCTCTTCGACCTTAAATGGGACGGTCCACCGGCGCATCAGCCCAACTTGAATGCCGACGCCACCCATGAATGCGCTCTTGGAATCTCGTTCGTTGGTGGAGAAGGTGTCTTTTGTCTCCGCGAATACGCCGCCCCACGTTCCGCCCAGCCTGGCGATGGGCAAATTAGCCGAGACTGGAAATTGGTAGATGGTCTTCTTGTAAGTGGTCTTGTCGGTCAGCGTCTCATTGTTTACCGTCTGCGCTGAAGCCGTCAGGATCGAGGTCTTCCAGTTGATCGTTCCCGTCCCGGATAGGGACACCGGGGTGTTCGACGCATCTGTTAACCCGACGATCTCAACTTTTAGAGGTCCATTCAGCCCCTGCAGAAGGAGCCAGTTCACTTGTCCATTCAGATGGGGGTCGTAAACCGTAAGCTCGAGCTTCTTCGGGGAGTCCGGAATGGCGTGTGCCGGATCACCAGGTTGAACGAACAAGTTCGAACAATTCGCGGGGACGGGGCCATTTGTGGTCACGGGCTGATTGTCAATCTCCTTGATGGGGACCGGCGTGCTGTTGACCTTGACTACGAAGTTTTGGGCATGCAGGCAGTTCCAGCCGTGGTCGATACTGTGATTCAGGATCTGCGCCACCGACTCTCCGCTTGTCGTGTGATAGCTCGTATCGAAGATCACGTCGAGCGCGTACCGTGACGTCAACTCCTCTCCCTGAGAGCTAACCTTGCCGGTCACCGAGCAAGTGGCCGAGCTTCCGCTGCAGGCCTTCTGCCCGAGCGAGACCAGCGGCAGCGCCGTGACGGCCAGACAAGCGGCCATTCCCCAAGCCAAATGAAACCGAAGAGAAGGGGGTCTCTCGCTCATTGCCCGCCCCCTGGATTCGGAGACTGAATCGCCTGGAGGAAGCGAATCAGGTCAATGTACGTTTTCCCCGGAACGCGAAGGGCGCTCAAATCCGCCTTGCTGCGTCCCAGGACCTGCAGCAAGCCCGACTGATCGATCCCATTCACAAAAGCGTCCCACTGCTGCTGGTTGAACAGGTTGACAAGCTGCGCATTGTCTCCCGGTCCCTGGGCGCCGACGCCCAGAGACAGGTTCACACAAGACCGGACCGACGAATCTAGGTCCCACTGACCCACGTTTTCGTTCAGGTCGAAAAATGTGCCAGTGTCTCCGGGATTGTTCATGGGATTGTTAGGGTCGAACTGGGGAAACTGGTTGTTCACCTTGATTAGGAAATTGTTCAGGCTGGCGGCCCCGACAGTGGCCTTCACTTTGGCCAGGGCAAACGCGTTCAAAGGAAATGCCCCAACCTCCGGCTTGAAGTTGGCACAGATCGCCTTCAGCGTTCTAAGGTTATTCGTCCATGTGGTAACCAGGTCGAAAGGGGAAATTTGTCCAGCCATGTGTCCTCCGGAATAGCAGTTTTTGCAGACTCTAAAAAAAAGGCGGCTTCAGCGCCAGTCATCCTGCATGTCAGGGCATTAGTAGAACGCGGGAGATCCCGACGATGTACACCTGTGAAGTGCCTGGGCACCGGTTTCCCCTATCACAGTAAATTCAACTGTGTCCGAGCGCATCTCGGTTCTGGGGAAAACAACTGGGGAGACAGCAGCATTATGCAATAGCAACCCGCAAGCGTGTCAAGTATATTCTTGATCTCATGAGGTATAATGCGACCCAGTAATCACCTGAGCCGGAGCCTTAGGCGTGCCCCACATACACTCAGAACAGCCAACTCATTCTCTTCGACCTGATCGCTGGCGACGGGTTTCTCGCTGGTTTACCCGGCATAAGAGGACGGTCACCATTATGAGCGCTCTCAGTGTCCTTGCTGGGTTCATCGTCCAGGAGACGCTCGATGAGCCTGTCAAAGACAAACTGAGCGCGATCGTTCTTGCCCTCCAAGGCCAAGATCATGCCCAAGAAGGCATCGGAGCCTCGACAGCACTCCAGGACATCCGAGTAGACCTGCACCTGGTCAAGACGAAACTGATTGACGAAAGACCCGTAACTGACTCCGACCGTCAATTGGCACAACTCCAGGCCAACCGCATCGACGCTCTCGCGATGGTCGGCGGCAATATTGCAGCACTTCACTCTTAGATCTCTGCTCTGCCGGTCGATTTCCGAAGAAAGGAATCAGATTTTGAAACTCGGTATATGGCACTCTTTGTGGAGAGCGGTTCGGATGGAAACCAGAATTCGATCGATGCACTGACAAGGTATGCGCCCAAATGGCACGACATCTACGATGAATCCAGGAGACTTGTGGGAGAAGGCACTTGCGAAATTCAAAACCTTCAGCAAGAGGCTGAGGAACGTCACCGCTTCTATACATGCCTCTCCTACATTTCGTTTTTTCTCGGCTGGTCCGTCGGCCTCTTGTCCAACCTGGCAACCGGGAAAACTGAAGAGTCAGCTGGCGGCTAGCTAGGTGATCCTTTACCTACAGAACGAAGGTTCAGCTATGAGTGACAGGAGCCTGATATGACAAACACTACCCGGTGTCGCGTGTTCTGCGTGAGTTTGCCATGGCGACGACCTCTACTTATTTTTGTCCTGATTGTGGGTGCGGCTTTGCCAGCCGCGTGTCAGAACAGAGAGTCCGCCGTCGTCCAAGCCAATGAGGAGATCGGAGTATCCTTCAGGCCTTCTTACATCGCCTATGACGAGTATTCCCATGGCGCCGTGCAGGACAGTGAGCACGGATGGATTCCAGACGTCGGGGCGAAAGCGACAGGGGTAGTCAACGCGCTGAAGGTGACAAATCTCCTGCTTGGGGTGACGTACGATTTCAACAACGGAGCTTCGAATCATTGGAGTCTATCGCTGAACGGTGGAAGTCCGTTGAGTTATTCGGTGAGCGTTACGTGAACCACAGGCCGGATCAAGGGTGCGGAGCTTGATTTTGCATGGCGGCAAGGCGTGTTTTCTGGGCGGCTCTCCAGCGGTCGGGTAGCCAGGCGGGCAGGTCGCTGAGGCGCGCCGACGGCAAGTTGACCAGTAACTGGGTGAGATAGAGTTGCGGGTCCACTTCGTGGCGGCGGCAGGTCGAGGTGAGACTGGCCAGGATGGCCGCGGTACGACCTCCGCGCTCGTTGCCCACCAAAAGGCTATTTTTCCTTGTTAGCACCACGCGCTTCATTTCGCGCTCGGAGACATTGTTATCGATGGGCACGGCGCCGTCGGAGAGCAACACGTTCAGCTCCTCCCAGTGGCCCAGGGCGTAATTGACCGCCTCGGCCATGGGGTGCTTGGGCAGCAACTGCTCCTTCCAGTTGAAGAGCTTCT
>Ga0181533_1000187_pt1 | contig 79133 bp, 55 predicted proteins | sample PEATcosm2014_Bin_45_FD_119772 | JGI IMG/M metagenome (GOLD analysis project Ga0181533, IMG submission 119772) | Peatland microbial communities from MTU Mesocosm Facility, Houghton, MI, USA - PEATcosm2014_Bin11_60_metaG | ecosystem: Environmental > Terrestrial > Soil > Wetlands > Peat | place... | reverse complement strand
TTCTGCGCGAGCGCCGCCCGCGCCCTTTCAGCACAGCCGCCATGAACTTGGCATCGGGCATTGGCGCCTGTATGTTCCTGAGTCCCTGGAGTACGTCACCGCACGTCTGCCAGGGTTCCGGCAGCTCGCGCAAAATGACGTCCGAGAAGCTCTCCCCAGGCGCCTTGAGTTTTTTCAGCCGGTCGTAGGCTTCGGTCCTAACGGTGAGAGTTTTGTACGACATAACACACAGAAAATACACGAAGGCTCCTGGCTCGGCAAGACATCGCGAGCAACCGAGTCGACCGACGGTCGACCGCCGACAACGCGAAATCGAGAAAAGGGCAACCCGCTACTTCGTTCCGTCAGCCACCAAAACGAAACATGCTGAGTCTGCTGAAAAACTATGATACCCCCCCGGAGAAGATGCTCTTTTTCCTTTTGGTCTATCTGCCGCACTAACTGCGCGGAAGCGGTTCTTGAAGGGGCTGGCCGCCGAGGCGGCCGGAGTGAGGGTCTTGGCCGGTGAATTTGTGAGTCGGCACGGACTGAGTTCCGCCTCCAATGCCCAACGCGCCGTTCAGGCGCTGCTCGCCAAGGGCATCATTGATCGGGACAGCGGCTCATTTCTGATCACGGACCGGTTCTTCCGGTTGTGGAATCAGTCGGCGCAATCGGTACTGTAATCGATGGACACGTATTCAACATGATGGCTCGTTCGCGATTAGCCGAAGGCTGGAGCGGTTGCGTTTCTCAACAACTCCTTTGCGACGGTGACGACCGCATCTGGTTCGAACCCGAATTTCCGTTGGAGTGCCTTGAGTGGCGCTGAGGCGCCGAACGTGTGCATCCCGATGACCCGACCGGCTGCGCCGATGTAGCGTTCCCAGCCGAAGGTCGAGGCTTGCTCGACTGCGACACGCGCGGTCACTTTGGGGGGCAGCACGGCATCGCGGTATTCTTGCGGTTGGTGCTCGAAGAGGTCCCAACAGGGCATTGAAACCGCTCGCGAGCGGATGCCTTCAGCGACCAACTGTTCGTGCGCTTCCACGGCTAAAATCAATTCACTGCCCGAGGCGATGAGGATCAACTCGGGATTGCCGCCGGGAGCGTCAGCCAGAACGTAAGCGCCTCGCGCGACGCCCGACGCAGGGGCGTACCTGTTCCGGTCCAATGTGGGCAGGGGTTGACGTGACAACGCCAACACCGCTGGCTTGTGACGCAATTGCACAACGTACCGGTAGGCTTCCACGACTTCATTCGCGTCGCCAGGGCGGAGGGTGACCAGCCCTGGGATAGCGCGCAACGAGGCCAAATGCTCAATCGGTTGGTGGGTCGGGCCGTCTTCGCCATCGCCCATGGCGTCGTGAGTGAACACAAAGAGCGTTGGCAACTCCATTAGGGCCGAAAGCCGGATGGCGGGGCGCGCATAATCGCTGAAAATGAAGAAGGTCGCGCCGAATGGCCTCAGTTTTGAAAGCGACATCCCGTTCACGATGGCGCCCATGGCATGCTCACGAATGCCGAAATGCATGTTCTTGCCGCCCGGACTGGCGCCCTGCAACTGGCCCGCGCTTTCGAAGGTCAGGGTAGTCTTATTCGACGGCCCCAGATCGGCTGAGCCTCCCAGGAACCAGGGGATGTTTTGCGCCAGCACATTCAGCACCTTCCCTGAGGCATCGCGGCCAGCGAGCCCTTTAAGGTCAGCCGGGAAAGTCGGCAAATTACGGTCCCAGCCAGCCGGGAGTTCCCTCCGTTGCATTGCTTGGATCTCCAGGGCAAGTTCGGAGAATTGCTGGTGGTAAGCATCGAATAGCCTCGTCCACTGTTCCCGGCTTTCCCCGCCGCGCCTGCCGATCCCGGCTTTGAAATGATCATAAACCCCCTCGGGCACAAGGAACTTCGCGTCCTCGGGCCAGCCGTAGCTCCGTTTGGCTAAGCGGATTTCTTCCTCACCGAGCGGCTCGCCGTGCGCTTCGGGCGTATCCTGCTTGTGCGGGGCGCCGTAGCCGATATGGCTGTCCAATACGATGAAAGTGGGGCGGCCCTTCGTCTTCCGGAAGACCGTGAGCGCGTGCTCGATGCGGTCACAGTCATTGGCGTCGCCAACGCGCAGTACGTTCCAATCGTAAGCGAGGAACCGCGCGGCCACGTCTTCCGTGAAAGCGAGGCGCGTGTTGCCCTCGATCGTGATATGATTGTTGTCCCAGACCCAGCAGAGGTTGTCGAGGCCCAGATGCCCCGCCAGGGAGGCCGCTTCGGAGGCGACGCCTTCCATCATGCAGCCGTCACCGCAGAGGGCGTAGATGTTGTAGTCGAAGATGTCATACCCGGGCCTGTTGTAACGGCTGGCGAGCCATTTTTGCGCAATGGCCATCCCGACGCTCGTGGCGACCCCTTGTCCGAGAGGACCCGTGGTGGTTTCAACACCGGATACCCAGCGATATTCGGGATGACCGGGCGCCTTGCTGTCCAGTTGGCGGAACCGCCGGATGTCGTCGAGCGATACCGAAGGCCTTCCGAGTCTTTCGTAGTCAGCATCCACCGCCTGGACTCCGGTGAGGTGGAGAATGGACCAGAGCAGCATGGACGCGTGACCATTGGAGAGCACGAACCGGTCGCGGTTAGGCCAGATCGGGTCCTGCGGGTCAAACCGCAGCACGCGGTTCCAAATCGTATAGACCAGTGGGGCGAGCGCCATGGGTGTGCCGGGATGGCCCGATTTGGCAGCTTGGACCGCGTCCATCGAGAGGGTGCGAATCGTGTTGATCGCCAGTTGAACCATTCTGTCATCTGCCATAAGAACTCCTTTGCACGTGTCTTATCCTGTTTGGTCCTCCAGCGCAGCCACCTTGCCCAGCCGCCGCAGGTGTCGCGGCGCCTGACTGAATTTCGCCGCGAGAAAAGTCTGAACCAGGTCCCACGCCAACTCAGGTCCTTCGATGCGCCCGCCCAAACAAATCACGTTGAGGTTGTCGTCCTCGACCCCTTGCCTTGCGGAGAAATGATCCTCGATCAGACAGGCGCGGACGCCTTTGACCTTGTTCAAGCAAACCGAGGCGCCGACGCCGCTGCCGCAGACCGCCACACCGCGCTCCACTTTTCCGGAAGCCACCGCCTGGCCGAGGGGAATGACGAAGTCGGGGTAATCATCGTCCGGAACCAACTCGTGGGCGCCGAAATCCAGCACCTCGTGGCCGGCTTCGCGGAGTTGGACGGCCAGTTTTTCCTTTAACTCGAACCCGCCGTGGTCGGTCGCAATTCCTATGCGCATACGTTTCCTTTCTTTAGGTCTAACTCCGCTTTCCCCGCGGCCGCAAAGTCGGCCAGCACCAGGGCCTGGTCCTGGCGCACGCGGCCCGCGGGAATCGAGACGTCGCCACTCAGCAGCCGGGCAAGCATCGGGGCTTTCTCCGTCCCGGATACCACCCACAGGATGCGGCGGGAACGGTTCAACAGGGGATAGGTCAAGGTCATTCGCCGTCGCCCTTGGTAGCTGCCGGTCAACGCGACATCTCGGTCGGCAACCTCGAGGACAGGATCACCCGGCACGAGCGATGCCGTATGACCATCCGGTCCAAGCCCCAGGTGAACGAGGTCCAGGATCGGAGGCGAACCGGCAATCTGCTGAAGTAATTGGGCATAGCTGGCGGCCGCGGCTTCCAAGTCCTTGTCCTCCACGGGCATGGCGTGAATCTGGCTGGGTGGCAGTGGAGCGTGTTCGACCAGGCTTTCTCGCAGATGCGTCAGGTTGCGGTCCGGGTCTCCCACCGGCGCCACCCGTTCGTCCACCTGCACCACCTGCACGCTTTTCCACGGCACGGGTTCGTTTGCGAGGACACGGAGCATCTGCCACGGAGTGCGGCCCCCGCTGACGGCCATCACGAAGCGGCCGCGCCCAGCCACGGCAGCGGAGGCTTCCGCCGCAATCACTTTCGCGGCCTGCTCTGCCACGGCGTCGGAATCGGCCAGCACCTGCATCTTCATGGGAAAACATTCAACTGGTCACGACCGGGTTGAACCATCCACCCGGAGGCGTGGCTCGCTCAACCTCAACCGGCCCCCAGGTCTTGGGCTCATACTCGTACACCGGCGTGCCCGCCTTTAGCGCCGGGTCAACAATTCGCCAGGCTTCTTCCACATAGTCCTCGCGCGCGAACAGCGTGGCATCTCCCGCCATCGCGTCTCCGAGCACCCGCTCGTAGGCGTCCATCTCCTTGGCACAAGGTTGGCGGCTGGCCAGCAACTCGGAAGGCTCGCTCCGCGACTCCTCCACGGGCGACGTGACGTTTAAGCCGAAGGCCAACACGATGTCGGGGCTGATCCGCAATCGGACGTAGTTTGATTCCAAGTCATAGTGCTTATACATCGTCGGGGGTTGGCGCAGTCGCACCAGGATTTCAGTGCAAGTCACGGCGAGGCATTTCCCGGCTCGGATGTAAATGGGAACGCCGCGCCATCGCCAGGAGTCAATGTGCAGCTTCAGCGCGGCAAACGTTTCCACGTTGGAATCAGGCGCCACGCCTGGTTCGCTGCGATACCCCTTGAACTGACCGCGAACGAGGTGCTTGGGATCGAGCGGCGAAATGGCTTTGAGCACCTTAACCTTCTCGTCGCGGATGGACTCGCTGTCCGTGCGGATGGGCGGTTCCATCGCCAGGTTGGCCAGCACTTGGAATAGATGATTCTGCACGACGTCGCGTACGGTGCCGACCTGCTCGTAAAACGCGCCTCGCCCCTGGACGCCGAAATCCTCCGCCATGGTGATTTGGACGCTCTCGACGTGAGAGCGATTCCAAAACGGCTCGAGCACGGCGTTGGCGAAGCGGAAGAACAGCATGCTGTGGACAGGCTGTTTGCCCAGGTAATGGTCGATGCGAAAAATCCTCTTCTCGTCAAAGGTTTGGAGCAGGATGTGATTCAGCTCGCGCGCCGAGGAAAGGTCGCGGCCGAATGGCTTTTCGATAATTACCCGGCCGTCGCGGGTACAACCAACGCGGGAAAGTTGCTCGACGATGGTGGCGAATGCGGAGGGCGGGATGGCGAGGTAGAAAGCCGGTAGTTGCGCCGAACCGATTTCACGACACAAAGCCTGAAAGGTCGCCGTATCGTTGTAATCGCCCTTAACGAACCTCAGCAAGCCGCAGAGTTTATCAAATGCCTCCGGGTCCAATCCCCCGTGGTGCTCGAGGCTGTCTTTGGCCCGGGCTTTCAGACGGTCGAGAGTCCAACCTTCCCTGGCTATCCCGATCACCGGCACCTTAAGAGTGCCGCGTTTCACCATCGCTTGCAGCGCCGGGAAAATCTTCTTATAGGCGAGGTCGCCCGTCGCCCCGAAAAACACCAAGGTATCCGAACGACGAGAGTTCTTGTGGTTCATAGCTTTTTGCCAGTTGTCTTCTCCAGGTGCCCGCCGAACCCAAACCGCATCGCCGAAAGCAGTTTGTCCTGGTAATCGGCCTCGCCACGCGAGGCGAACCGTTCGTAGAGGGCGGTTGTCAGCACCGGCACCGGCACGCCTTCGTCGATGGCCGCTTTGATCGTCCAGCGGCCCTCCCCGGAATCGGAGACCCGGCCGGCGAATTTCGTGAGCTTTGCGTCAGCCGCCAGCGCGCTCGCCGTTAAATCCAGCAGCCAGGAGGCGATCACGCTGCCCCGCCGCCAAAGTTCCGAGATGTCAGCCAGGTTAAGGTCGAACTGATAATGCTCGGGATCGCGCAAGGGCGTGGTCTCGGCGTCGGCCTCGCTCTGCGTTGTCCCTGCGTTGGCGGCGTTCAACACGCCCAAGCCTTCCGCGTAGGCCGCCATGATGCCGTATTCGATGCCGTTGTGGACCATCTTGACGAAGTGGCCGGCCCCGTTCGGGCCGCAGTGCAGGTAACCTTGCTCGGCGGTGCCGCCGAGTTTCTCCCGGCCAGGAGTGCGCGGGATGTTGCCGATGCCGGGAGCCAGCGTGGCGAAAATGGGATCCAGTCGTTGAACCACTGCTGCTTCGCCCCCGATCATCATGCAGTACCCACGCTCCAAGCCCCAGACGCCGCCGCTGGTGCCCACGTCCACATAGTGGATTCCCTTGGAGGCCAGTTGCTGCGCTCGGCGGATGTCGTCCACATAATAGGAATTGCCCCCATCAATTAAGATGTCGCCGGTCTCGAGCAGCGGGAGCAAATCGGAGATCGATTTGTCCACAACCGCAGCGGGGACCATCAGCCAGACCGCGCGTGGCTTATCGAGTTTCCTGACGAAATCGCCCAGTGAGGTGGCGCCAACGGCTTTCTCCTTGACCAACTCCTTCACGGCATCGGCCGAACGGTCATAGACGATACATTGATGCCCGTTCTTGAGGAGCCGGCGCACCATGTTGGCGCCCATCCGGCCCAGCCCGATCATACCAAGTTGCATTGTTGATTGCTCTCTCATAATCGATTCTCTCTATCTTTGTATTTCTCTCGCCGCAGTATTGGCGGCAGTTTGCAGCCGCTTCATGGCTGCCGCCACTCCTTTTCCCGCGTCGAAAACCGAGGTCCCGGCCACCAGGACGTTGGCTCCGGCTGCTACGGCCAAGGGAGCGGTCTCTTCCTCAATTCCTCCGTCCACTTCCAGATCGCACTCCGGCTTGACCTGCTCGATCATCTGGCGCACACGTCGAATCTTGGCGAGGGTCGAGTGGAGGAAATGCTGGTGGCCGAAACCCGGATTAACCGTCATGACCAGCACCTGGTCCGCATCGGGGAGGATCTCCTCGAGCACGGCTGCCGGCGTGGCGGGGTTGATCACCACGCCGGCACGCTTGCCGAGCGCCTTGATACGCTGAATCGTCCGATGCAGATTGTTATTGCCCTCCCAGTGCACGAGGAACGAATCCGCCCCGGCCGCGACGAATTCATCGAAAAAAGCGTCGGGGTCCGTGATCATCAGGTGAACTTCAAGCGGCAATCGCGTTACCGGGCGCAGCGCTTCTACCATTACGGCGCCGAAGGAGATGTTGGGCACGAAATGGCCGTCCATCACATCCACATGGATGCGGTCCGCTCCAACGCGTTCGGCTTCGGCCACTTGCTCGCCCAGGCGGGCGAGATTGGCTGCGAGGATTGAAGGGGCAATTTTAATGGCGCCTTGGCGCATGGGTTTGTTGGTCCAGTTCGTTCAGGCTGCAGCTTTCACACCATAGCCCTGGGCGCAGGTTGGTGTCCTTCCATTCTGCTTAACCGTGGAGGCCTCGAAGATGCTCTGAATGGCTCCATCCAGCAGGGCGTTGTATTCCGCATCGGACTGCTGGGCTGTCAAACCCTCGACCAATGCCCGCGAAAAGCTCGCGACAACGCCATGATTCCTGCGCAGGCGTTCGTTGCATTCCTGGCGCGAATAACCACCCGAGAGCGCAAACACCCTCACCACCTTCGGGTGTCTGACGCAATCGGCGTAAAAGTCATCTTGCTCCGGAAGCGTGAGCTTGAGAAAAACCAATTGCCCGGCTGACAGCTTGTTGAGCTGCTCGAGGAGGGCTGCTTTGAGCAGCGCTTCCGCGTTGGCCTTCTCCAAGCAGTGAATATCTACTTCCGGTTCGACAATCGGCACGAGGTCCGCGGCGAGGATTTGCGCCGCCACTTCGAACTGCTGACTGACGACCTCTTTGATCCCGGCTGCGTTGGCCTGGTTGACGACCGAGCGCATCTTGGTGCCGAAAATGCGCTTGGCTTTGGCCTTGGCGAGCAGCGCGGCAAGTTGGGGCATCGGCTTCATCAAATGCACCCCGTTTTTCTCATCGGCGAGGCCCTTGTCCACTTTCAAGAACGGGACGACCCGTTTCACGTTCCAGAGGTAGTCCGCCGTGGGTTGCCCCTGGATGTCCCGGTCCATAGTGTTCTCGAAGAGAATCGCGCCAAGAATCCGTTCGCCGGTGAAGCTGGGGCTGGTCATGATGCGCGTGCGCATCTGATGCACAATCGCGAACATTTCATTTTCGTTGGACCACGCCCCCGCCTTGATTCCGTAAGCCGCCAGGGCCTTGGGCGTGCTGCCCCCGCTTTGGTCCAGCGCGGCTATGAAGCCGGGCTGCGCCTTCATTTTCTGCAGTTGTTGTTCGTTCAAGCTAAGCGCATTCATAATGTCTTCTTCAACTTCCGGTAGCGCCGGATGAGGAGGTTGCCTGCGGTCTGTCCGGCCAGGACCGCCGAAATCCGGCATCGGCTTCGAACAGCGCAAATTTGATGCTGGATGATCCGCCGTTAATCGTCAGAATACATGGAGTTGTCGGTTTCACCTGTATCGCCCCGTCATCAGTCACGACGCTTTTCAGACCCGATCAAGCAGCCTGCCGGAGGACGACGCACTTGGATGTGATGACCGCCAGGAGGTCGTTCCAGGACTTCACAAAGGATTGTGCGCCCTCGTCTTGAAGTTGAGCCGCCAGGGCATCCACGTCGAACCCAGCCCGGGCGAACTGCGCCAGGACGGTTTCACAATCCCCGCCCTCCATCGGCAGGGCGGAGCCAACTTCACCGTGGTCGGCAAAAGCCTTCAAAGTCGTCTCGGGCATCGTGTTCACCGTGAATGGCGCCGCGAGGTTTTTGATGTATAACGTGTCAGGCGCCTTGGGGTCCTTTGTTCCAGTGCTGGCCCAGAGCAATCGCTGAGGAATAGCGCCCTCGTTGTAGGCGCGGCGCCAGCGTGGCGAACCGATCAGGCCCAGGCAGGCCTTGTAGGTCCGGAGGGCGATGGCAATCCCAAGCCGATTGTTCAACTCGGCCGGCGCCTTGCCTGCCACTGCAGCGTCCCAGCGGCTGACAAACACTGAGGCCACGGAACCAACCTTCGGATTGAGTCCCGCGGCGATTCGCCGTTCGATACCTCGCAGGTGTGCCTCGGCCGCTGCAAGGTAGTGTTCGCGCGAAAAGAGGAGCGTCACGTTGACCGGCACGCCCGCAAAAATTGCCTCTTCGATCGCCGGCAGACCTTCCCGGGTGCCTGGAATCTTAATGAACAGGTTGGGACGTCGGGCGCGGGAGAAGAGCTCCTTGGCCTCACTCAAAGTGCTGGCGGTGTCGTGCGCGAGGAGCGGCGAAACCTCCAGCGAAACCCAGCCGTCCACGCCGTTGGTTCGGTCGTAAATCGGCCGGAACAGGTCGGCGGCTCGGGTGATGTCCTCAAGTGCCAGGTCAAAGAAAAGGTTCTCACCGGATTGACCGGCCGCCAGACCGCCACGGATGGCCTCGTCGTAGGCGCTGCTGTTCTTGAGGGCATGATCGAAAATGGTCGGATTGGAGGTCAGCCCGGTCACCGAGAGTTCTCCAATGTACCGCTTGAGCGTGCCGTTGTTCAGCAAGTCGCGCGTGATGTTGTCGAGCCAGAGGCTCTGGCCCAGGTCGTGCAGAAGTTGCGTCGCTTTCATAGTTTTTTTTAACTGGATTCAGTGTCCACATGCCGGGTGTCGTCCCAAAACTGGATCACCGGCCGGGATAAATTGTTTTCGTAGCCGAGCGCGCTCAGGCTTGCCGTCCGCAACATGAAAAATCTGCCTGCGGCGGGTTCGAGGTCCAGCCAGCGGCCGGCAAGCACCCGCAGGAAATGTCCGCTGGAGAAGATCAGCACATCCCCTTCAATCTCGCGCAGGCGGCTTACAGCGCGATCGGCCCGCGCGCCAATCTGTCCTGGCGATTCGCCATTCGGGCAGCCGTCGCAGAACAATTGCCAGTCGGGGCGCTTTGCCTGGATCTGAACCGTTCGGAGCCCTTCGTAATCTCCGTAGTTCCATTCGACCAGATCGGGGTCCACCTCGGCAGCGGTCCCGAATCCGGCCAGTTGGCAAGTCCGGACGGCGCGTTGTGACGGGCTCGTGAAGACCTTCGCAAACCTCAGACCTGCCAACCGTTGCCCGAGCCGTCGGGCGTTGCGTTCCCCACGCTCGGTGAGCGGAAGATCGGTTCGTCCCGTGTGCTGGCCCGTGAGGCTCCAGGCAGTCTCACCGTGACGCGCCAGATAAATCACTGGAAGACCGTTATCCATGCGCTTGGTTGGGCCGATTCGCCGGCTTGAGCTTATTCACAAAACGCTGACCTGCCAGTTGTGGCCCTGCCAGCGGTGATTGCTCTTCCAAAAGCAGGTAAAGCTCAGCACTGAACCAACGGGCCATTCGGTAGTAGGGAGATCAGCAAACCAAAGGTCAAGCCCGCTCTCGTGGGTAGTTTCCGACTTGTTGGTGCGCACCCAACCATCCGTCGACCACACGATGGTCGCCTCTGCGGCGAGAATTATCCTGAGAATTTTGCCCCGTGCCACGCGCCGCAACGGATGGCGAAGAGTCCAGATCTCGTGGCGGCTCTCTACCGGGTTCGCCACGTAGCGCTGGAACGCCGGCTCGACGCGATCAAAGCAGACGCCGTCGTGGCGGCTGCGCACCAGCGAAACATATTCGGCGTGCGACCAGCAAAGCGGCATTGCGGCGCCGGTGGCGCCACCGCGCCTCATGGCGCCGTCCGGCAGGTCATCCGCATCCCAAAGCTGTTCGCTGATCAGTCCGCCTTCATTTGCGAACTTCTCCATCGCCGCGATGAACGGCTTGGGATCGCGCCCGGCAGCCAGTTCGTAATGGCCGCGTTCGCCGGTCAAAATCGGCCAGCAACGGCCCACACCCGTCCCATCGAAGGCGCTGCCGTCGTCTTTTTGCCCATAGCCATCGTGGTTGTAGCGCCGCCAGCCCGGGCCGGCCGGCAGGTCGCGTTTGATCACGCGATCGATCACTTCGATGGAGTCGCGCACAATCGGGTCGTCCGCGCCGCGAATACCGAACCGAACCAGATGAAGAAAATCGCCGCCGACCACATTGCGCGCCGGATGGAGGCCGCCGCCGTTGGCAATGTAGAGCACCGTGGTGTTCGGGTCGGCGTGAGGGTCCGGCGCACTGGGGTCGGTGGGATTGATGCGGATGTAATGGCGAGGAAGCCCCTCAACCAACTCGCCCCGGGTTGTGACCGTCCATTCCTCGAGGTGCGCCGCCAGCCAGTCGGCATACGCCAAGATGAAATCCCCACGGCCGCTTTGGCCATGTTCTCTGGCGCACTCGGCGGCGCAGACCAGACCGGCGATGACGGTGGCGAGCGTGGAGGGTGAGTAGCCGGCGTTTTCCTCCCACCGTTCCTGGCTCGTGACCGGCCCTTGGAGGATGAGGTACGCCGCCGCGCGCATAATCATCACGCGCGCATCAAAGCACTCCAACGCCGTCTCCAGCTTATGCACGCGCCAGGCCAGCAGTATGGGAGCGGCGACTTCGTCCAGTTGCAGCCCGGACCAATAGGCGGTGCCATCGATCCAGCTATTTTGCGGGAAACTGCCATCCGCCCGCTGCAGTGCCGCCAGCCAGATCAAGGCGCGGACAGGCGTGCTGGTTTGGCCCGTGGCCAGGAGCGCGGTCGCGCTCTGCACCAGGTCTCGGGTCCAGACCAGGTGATAGCCACCGAGGTCGTTATCGCCTTTGGTCTCACCCCAGGGGATGCTCATGGAGGCGACCAGCGCGCCCTGAAAGACTTTGTCTTCATGGGCCAGTAACACGAAACGGCTCAGGCGGTAAGTGTGGCCGTCATCGGACGTGTCACTGCTGAAGTCGAATTCGGGATTAACCACTGCGCGTTGCCACTGGCGGACATACCTTTGGCGGTGCGACTCGAATGGCTCGGCGAGCGATTGGAGCAATTTTGCGGCGGTGCTCTGGTAGCTGCCGCCGCACGCGACCGCGACGGTGAATTCGCCGCCGCTCGGGAGAGGAATTTCGCCGGTCAGCGCGATGTTTCCCCTTTCGGCTGCGCGGAATTCCCAGTCCATCTTGAAATTGCCCATCAAGTCCTGCCAGCCGTCGCTCGCCCCGACATGGCCGACGGATCGGCGGGAAAAACTCCTGCTGCAGGCCATGACCAGATGAACGCCTTCGCGCCGGGCATGGATGAGGTTAGCGGCGCCAATCTCAGAACAGAACCCGGAATTGCCGGCGCCGTAACGGGCGATGTGAGGCGCGAGCAACGCGTAGAGACGCAACTTCCCGCGCAGGGACTCGTCGGGCACTTCGACCCTGGTACGCACGAGCAAGACGGATCGGTGCGGATCGGTGAGCACGTGTTTTACCAGCCGGTAGCGGCCCTGGCGTTCCGAGTTGATAAGGCGGTAAAAGGGGCAATCGCGCTCCGGGTATTCGATCCGGTGGTCCAGGTCGCGTTTTTCCTCGTGGCAAAAGGTTTCGCCATCCGTTATGAGGAACTGAAAGTCGCGCGTGTTGGGTTGGTCCACATGCGGGTAGTAAATCTCATTGACCACGCCGTGGCTGAGCGTGAACCAGAGCCGGCAACTGGTATGATAGGCCGTGCCCACGCCCTCCTTCGCACTCGAAGTCCACCGGGGCTCGATCCCAGGCGCTCCGAACGCAACTGAGTCTTCAGACGGATTCATTTTCCGCTACGTTTGTCCGCGCAATCCTCCGGCGTCAGCAGACCCTTATTGGCCAAACCCACGCCCATGGCATTCTGCGCTTGTATCGTTGAACCACGCGACAACGTTGTCTTCGAGAGCGCCCGGCGCTATTGACCATGTGGGCGGATTTTTGCCCTCCGAAGGGACTAGGCGGTTCTACTACTTTCGAACTAGGCATCGTGTGGCGACGACCATGCCCCCGCTCGTTTGACTCCTGCGACGAAGTCCGTTAGTGTAAGCAGGGTAGGAAGGGTTAAAATCACGCGATTCGATCTCTGGACGATTGTGAATCCGTTCGAGGAAAGGCTCTCAGCACACCGGCTGGCCTTGCGCCGGGCGCAGTTGCAGACGCTCCAGGTCAACGTGGGGCGCAAGTGCAACCAGGCCTGCCGGCATTGCCACGTGGATGCAGGGCCCTGGCGCACCGAAATGGTGGGGCAAGTCGTGGCTCGCCGCATCGGTGAATGGATTCGGCAATACCAGCCGGAGATTGTGGACCTCACGGGCGGAGCGCCCGAGCTGAGCGAGTTCTTCCGTTTCTTCGTCGAGACCGCCCGCGGCGCGGGGTCGCATGTGATTGACCGCTGCAACCTTACCATCATCGAGGACGCCGGTTATGGTGACCTGCCAGCGTACTTGGCAGGCCAGGAGGCTGAGGTGATTGCTTCGCTGCCGTGCTATACGGCCGGCAATGTGGCCAAACAGCGCGGCGCGGGTGTGTTTGAGAAAAGCATCTCCGCGCTGCGCAAACTCAATGGGGTTGGGTATGGCTCTAAGCTGCCGCTTAACCTGGTCTATAATCCCCTCGGCCCGACACTGCCGGCCCCCCAGGCCGAGTTGGAGGCGGACTATAAAGAGGTTCTCGGACGCGAATTCGGCGTCAGCTTCAATCGCCTGTACACGATGGCCAACCAGCCCATCGCCCGGTTCGCCGAAGACCTGCGCCGACAGGGTAAGACCGGTGAATACATGTCGCTATTGGCGAACAGCTTCAATCCCGCCACGGTCGAGAGCTTAATGTGTCGCACGACCCTGAGCGTGGGCTGGATGGGGGAGGTGTACGACTGCGACTTCAACCAGATGCTGGGGATGCAAATGCAGAATGGCAAACCACTCTACCTGTGGGACGTGACGCCGGAGTTGCTGGAGGGTTGGGCCGTCCGGACGGGAGCGCATTGCCTCGCCTGCACGGCGGGCTGCGGTAGCAGTTGCGGCGGGGCGCTGCGCACAACCGGCGCCTCCTGACCCGGGGATTTCATGCCCAAGTGGCTTGGGTCCGCTGCTGTTTTATTTTGCATGGTGTTTGGACGTCAATTTGGCTTCCTGGTAACATCTGGCTAGCTTCTCGGGGGTTACGCCGAGGTGATAGCCCGCGAGCATCCATTGATTGCGGAGAGTGGTGCGAAAAACCCCGAGTGTGTGCCAACGCCGGCCAGAAGTGAGGGCTGCTTCCCAGACCGTAACGATCCGTCCGCGCCGCCGCAGGCGGACTGCAAACTCGTAATCTTCCATGATCGGTAACTCGGCGAAGCCCCCCATTTCTTCAAACCGGCGCCTGGTGAGGAAAAGCCCCTGGTCGCCGTACGGTCGCTGGAGCCAGCGTGAGCGGAGGCCAGTGGTCCACTCAATGAAGGACTTGCCAGGAAAACTCCCGGCTATGCGGAAGCGGAAGGCGCCCGCGGCCACGCCGGGGGTACGTAGCGTTCGAGGAACCACCTCCGCCCACCCTGGCGGAAGAAGCGTGTCCGCGTGCAAGAACAGCAGTGAACCTCCCTGGGCTCTGGCAGCTCCGGCGTTCATCTGGCGCGCGCGGCCGGGTTTCGAAGCGAGGACGGTCACCCCTGCCTCCGCCGCGCGCTGTCCGGTGGCATCGGTGCTACCGCCATCGACAATGATAACCTCGTGGCACGGACTCCGTCCGACCGCACGCAGAGTGGCAACAATATGTCGTTCTTCGTTCAGTGCCGGGATGATGACGGAGACGCGCTCCAGGCAACCGTCTTCGGGTGCCGCAACTCGGTGCCAGAGGGGCAGGTCTTCCGGCCGATCGATGTCCGCCAACGGGTTCAACATGGCGGCCTTCCAGCCCCGGCGCTCGAGCACCGCCAGCGAATCGGCCAGTACCCGGTCCGTGCCCCAAGGGATGCCGCGGAACAATTCCGGCATCGGCCGGTTCAGGCCGATGAGGTAATAACCGCCGTCCTGAGCCGGCCCCAGCACCACCGGGGCTTCCGTCAAACGGGCGAACGCCGTGGTGACGACGCCTGGGCTGAGGCCGGGGCAATCGCTGCCGATGATTACGGTAGCCGTTGAGCCAGTGCGGAAGCTTTCCTCGAATGAGCTCGCCATGCGTTCGCCCAGGTCGCCGGCGCGCTGCGGAAAAAAGCGCGCATTGTCCCCCAGCCAATGACTCATCGCCTGTTCAGTACCGCCGTCAAAGTGCACTTCTAAGTCCGCGGGCACGGCTTGGCAAGCTCCTTGCGCCGTGCGCAAAGCGCGCAAGACCAGTCGGCGGTGTAACGCCGCCGCACCTTCGGCGCCGAGGGCCGGAATCAGGCGGGTCTTCGTCCTGCCGGCAATTGGGTACCGCGCGAAGAGAATCAGCCTTCTGCGGACTTCGCTCATGTAAGCGTCCTTCAGCTTCGCTGCCACGCCAGCCAGCGACCCATCCACTTCTTCACCGTCGGCGTGAGGCGGGTCCGGTTGTAGGCATCGCCGCACTGGCGGAGCGCTTCCGCCTGCGTCGGGTACGGATGAATCACGGAAGCCAATTTGCCCAAACCGAGCCGAGCCGCCATCGCGACGCTGATTTCGCTAATCATCTCCCCGGCATGGCGCGCAACGATGGTCGCCCCGAGGACCTCATCGCGTCCCTTCCGGACGTGGACTTTCACGAAACCCTCTCCCTCACCATCCAGAACAGCGCGGTCCACCTCCTTGAACTCGCGCGCGTAGGTGTCCACTTCCATGCCGCGCCGGCGGGCGTCATGTTCATAGAGACCGACGTGAGCAATCTCCGGGTCGGTGTAAGTGCACCAGGGCATGGTCAGGGCACTGGCTTTCTTGCGGCCAAGGAACAGGGCATTCTGAATCACGATGCGGGCGGAAAAATCGGCGGCTTGGGTAAACTTCCAGCCCAGGCACACATCGCCGGCAGCGTAAATGCGCGAGTTGGTTGTTTGAAGGCGATCATTCACCAGGACCCCTTTGCGCGAGTCATACTGGACGCCGACCACCTCCAGGTTGAGCCCTTCGACGTTCGGCGCGCGGCCGGCCCCGGCCAGTATCTCATCCACCACAAGCCTCTCCTCTTTTCCATGCGTTTCACAGCAGACCACTATCCCGCGGCCATTGCGCTCGACACGGGTGATCCTCGCATTGAGGTGCAGAGCTACCCTCTCACGAATGAAGGCCTTCTGCACGAGCGCGGCCGCGTCCATGTCCTCACGATCGAGCAGGTGTGCATTCTTGTGGAGCAGGCTAACCTGGGAACCCAGCCGCTGGAAGGCCTGAGCCAACTCGCAACCAATCGGCCCGCCGCCGATGACCGCAATCCTGGCCGGACACTGGGTGAGGTTAAACACGGTGTCGTTGGTCAGGTACCCGGCTTCAGCCAATCCGGGGATAGGCGGCTGAAGGGGACGCGCACCCGTGGCGATGACGGCCCGTTTGAATCGCAGCGTTTTTCCGGCCACTTGAATGGTATCCGGGCCGGAGAAACGAGCCTCACCCAGGAACACATCGACTCCCAGCTTCGCGAAGCGCTGCGCCGAATCATTTGGGCTGAGGTCGGCGCGCAGCTTGCGCATGCGCTCCATGACGGCGGGGAAATCCACCTGCGTCGGCGCGGCGGTTCGCACCCCGAAATGGCCGGCCTCCGTTATATCGAAAGTGGCGCGCGAAGAACGGATGACGGCTTTGGAGGGAACGCAGCCCACATTGAGACAATCCCCGCCCAGGAGATGCCTCTCCACCAGCGCAACTTTCGCCCCGAGGCCCGCGGCGCCAGCCGCGGTCACCAACCCAGCCGTCCCCGCACCGATGACGACGAGATTGTAGCAGGGCGCGGGGGTAGGATTCTGCCAATCCAGGGGGTGAACATAAGACACGAGGCGCGCGTTGTGGGCATCCGCCGGCGTGATCTGAACCGGATCCGAGGGCACGCTCATAATGCCTTTGAGGTTCTGCACAATCGCGTTGTTGCCGATCTTCTTTGCCAAGGCCTTCCGCGCCAAACGCGTTACGAATACCGTCACGGTGACAGTGGCCGCAAGGCCGACGCCGTAGAGAACCCACTCGCCGGTCGTTCGCTGGCGATGCCCAGCGCCAACCTGGACCAGCGAGCCAAGATAGACATACATCACCGTGCCCGGCATCATCCCGATCCAGGAAGCCAGCACATAGTGGCTCAACTTAACCCGGGTCAAGCCAAATGCATAGTTCAGCAGCGTGAACGGAAAGACCGGCGAGAGACGCGTCAAGAGCACGATCTTCCACCCCTCATCGGCCACCGCCCGGTCGATGGTAGCGAACTTCTCGTTCTTCGCGATTCTCCGAGCGATGGCATCCCGCGCCAGATAGCGTCCCACCAAAAAGGCTGCGATGGCGCCCAGAGTGGCGCTAATGGACACACAGACCGAGCCAAGCGCCACGCCGAACAGGGCGCCAGCCCCGAGCGTGAGGACTGATCCCGGGATGAACAACACCGTCGCTACGACATAGAGGCCGATGAAAATCACGGGCCCCCACGACCCAAGCCTGCCAATCCAATCCAGTGCCGCCTTCAACAAGTCCTGGACATGAAAATATTTCAACACCAGGACGATACCGATGGCCGAGGCCAGGTACAGAACCCACTTCCACCTCGATCTGAAGCTGGAAGGGGTTTCCTGCGGCAGCGCACCGGCGCCGCCTTCCAGTCGGGTCTGCGCGGGATGGGAAGCTTGAGGTAACATGTGTTCGCGAGGGGATCCGAATCCGCGGAGGCTGGCTCGCTCGTCCTGCACGCTTACGGCTTCTCCCCTATGATCGCCCTCGCGGCCAGAGCGGTGATTATCCCGAATGGAAGATTCACCAGTAACAGGTAGAGCGTGAACGTTGGCCCCATCCTAAGCCCGAAATATCCCGCACCGCTCATCGGCAGGAAAAACAAAAAGAGCGCCGCCAGCGGGGCCACGACATACAGAAAGCCGATGAGGTACAGCCGCTTCCAAGCGGCCTTTATGAACAGCCCAAAGAGGCTGCCCCACAGGCCGCCCCAGAATAGCGGTTTGTAGATATCCGGCGATTTCAAGGCGATCGGGGCCTTCACCCCGAGTGCTCCACTCACGCCCAGCCCAAACAGGACGTAGCTGCAAACGACCACGGCCGCTGCGCCAAGGACCCCCGCCGCGAAGCTGATCGCTGCGTGCTGGCCAACCGTTAAGCCGCTCTTCATCGTGCTCGAGTCTTTTTCCATCGGGCTCACCTCCCTCGCTTGTTTGTCAATAGCACCTTCATCTATTCTGATTTCCTGGGACATCTTAGTCGGTTACCAGTGGCCGGAATGGGCGCCGCCATCCACGTACAGGATGTGACCGGTGACCGTCGCCGCGTCGGTCAGGTACATGACCGCATCCGTGATGTCCTTGACCGTCGAAGGCCGGCCCATCGGTGAGAGGCTCTCCATCACGTCCTTCGGAGTGTCCCGGTGCAACGGCGTAAAGACTTGGCCGGGCGCCACCGCGTTCACGCGGATGCCATCTTTCGCGTACTCCATCGCCAGGTGCTGGGTGATCGTCGCAAGGCCGCCTTTGGTGATCATCGGCACTGCCGCCGTGACGCTCCGGATCGGGTTGCGAACCAGGGCTGCCGTGATCGTGACAATGCTCCCGCCGGTCTTCTGCGCTAACATTTGCCTGATGGAGAGTTGGGTGACGTACAGGAAGCCTTCGACATTCGTCGAGATCAGCGACCGGAAGTCCTCGACCGTGTAGTCCGTGAACGGCTTGGTGAAGAAGATGCCGGCGTTGTTAACCAGCAGGTCAAGGCGACCAAAGTGCCTTACGGCTGCCCCAACCGCTTTCACCGCCGTCTCGTGCTCGCCAATGTCACCTTCCACCAGAACGAGGTTTGCGGATGGTTTTAGATCCCTTGACTTGCCGATCGTCCGCGAATTCGCGACGACACGGTAGCCGCGTTCGAGGAGGGCCTGTGTGATTCCCAGGCCGATGCCGCTCGATGCGCCGGTGACAACCGCCGCGCGTTCGCGGTTAACTTCATCAGATTTGACCATACGGCCTCGACTTCACTTTCCCCTGGGAATGAACCCGGGAACTCCAGTCTGCACAACGGGATTGAACCTCATCCGCAACTTGATTCCTTCCTTGATCTCCCGCATGGCGTCTTCAGGAAGGGTGGAGACGTCAAAGTTTTCCTTGATTCGACTGGGAGTCTTTGTGGTGGTCAGGAGCGCCGTACCGCGTTGGATACCCCACGCGAGCACGACTTGAGCCGGAGTTTTGCCAACCCGGTTGGCGATAGCGGTGATGACAGGGTCCGCCAGCACGTTGGGCTCGCTACTATGACCCAGGGGGGCGAAAGCTTGCAGCACGATCCCATTGTTTCGGCAATAGTCTAAGAGTTCCCATTCCGGGAGATACGGATGGGATTCGACGTGAACCACCGCCGGCTTGATGGTCGCGGCTTCAAAGATCTCCTTCACCCTTTCCAGGCCAACGTCGGATAACCCAATCGCTTTGCACTTGCCCTCCTCCACCAATTCCTCTAGCGCCCGCCACGTGTCTAAGAGTTTCACCCCTCTGTCATAGATCACATTGCCGTTCGCGTCTCTCGGGTCTTGCTCATCTCCAGGTTGGAAGGCGAAAGGGGTGTGGATGAGGTAGAGATCGACGTAGTCGAGCTGGAGTCTCTTGAGGCTTGCCTCGAAGGCCGGCTTGACGCGCTCGGGACGATGATTGGTGTTCCAGAGTTTCGTGGCGACAAACACATCCTCCCGCTTGATCTTTCCCGTCTTGAACACCTCCTTCATCGCTTCGCCGACCTCCTTTTCAGTCCGGTAACGTTCCGCAGTGTCGAGCCCGCGGAATCCTGCCTCCAGCGCCGCCTTCGTCGCATTTGTGGTTGCGATGGGGTCGGGAATCAGCGTTCCAAAACCCAGCGCCGGGATCGCGCCGGACCCGTTGCCAAGAGCGAACTTTGTGTAGCGAAGATTGTCGTTTTCTATCATAATCTTGATCCTCCGTTGGTTTCCAGTTGAGGTCAGCCCGCGGCTGGTGAGGTTGAATGTGCAATCGGATCAATAATCGGCTTCCAGGATGATGCGGTAGCGGGCCTTGCCGGATTCAAGACAGAGAGATCGGAGTGACACAAACCGCAGTGTTCGACAGCGACTTCAACGTCCTCGGCCCCGACTGGTCCGAGGACAACGGTTTCGGGACCCATCGGCTCTTTCGCCCCCTTCGCAACCCATGCCCTATAACTCGTCGCCCTTCCGGTCCTGAAACTTGGGCCGGATGGGGGAGAGGAAGGAGGCGCCGGCTGTTTCTGCTTCAACCTGTTGCCTGGCTCGTTGCGATTCTCCGCTGTCAGCAGCCCTTTATCGTTCGAAATGATGCTCATAACACTCTGGTCCTCTATCATTCAACCCCAGAAAGAACGTAACTTCTCACGGGGGTCTGGCGCTATTGGCCATGTGGGCGGACTTTTGCCCTGCGAACGAACTAGGCCCTTCTACTACTTTCGAACGAGGCAAGGCGCGCCGAACTGCTGTGCCGCAGACGGCGCCTCGACCCTCTCCCGGCCCCGGAGGCCAACTTCAGGGGCTCGAGGCCGGCGGTCAACGCGGCCACTTTCTGTCCGGCGGCCTGACATTGCAAAGGGGCACTTTTGCCCTCATGCCTCAAATCGTTCGGGAGGTGAGAGTCCCGGTTAGCGTATGCGGCGACCTCCACCCTGCTCCGGCGGCGCACTAATCCAAATTGGCCCCGTTTCCTCGTTGGCGCCGATATAAAACCCGTAGCCCGCTCCGCCAGATACCACGCCGTGATAGGTGACGGCGGTCTTTGCACCCGCGGGAATGAAGGTCCCTGTCAGCGCGCCGGTGGTTGGAGTCAAGGTGATTTTCACGTTGTCGGTATCGGTGAAGGTGTTTTTGGCAGGATTAAATATCACAGAATCGTCCACTTCGTCTGGCAGGGACAAATTGGCATAACCCGCATCAATGGCAAAGGTCAGCGCCGTTTTGCCAAAGACATTGGCTCCCGCCTTGGGCGGGAGGTAAAGACCGCCGAATATGGCCGGAACGGCTGTGAATCCGTGAGTGTAGTATTTGTCGGCTACCGGCAGTTTTAGCCAATGGATCGGCTGTGATTGCATGGTTCCGGAACCATCGGTCGCGAACTGCATCCAGCCAAGGATCGCGCCGTTGCCGCTGTAGAGAGAGGCGTAAAACGGGCATCGGCCGTCCTGCGCCACCAAACTGGAAAAGGACATTGCCGGGGATATGCCATCGGGTAGATTAAGCACGAGCGCGACGGCGCCTTTCTTGCCGACCGTGGCGCTGCCGTAGCCCCAGCCTCCTGGACCTTCAGAGGGGTCGTTGCTGGCGGGTGAAATGACGACATTGTAAAGTCCAGCGGGGATCTTAGCGGGGTTATAGAGTGAAAGCTCGCCCTGGATTTGCGCCGAGTCAATCAGATTAGTCTGCGTTGGGTCCGAAAAGGCGTTGACAAAGCCGCCCAGCATCCCGGCGCCAGGGTCCGTCAGATTGGGATCGGTGGCGACCAGCAGGCTGACATTCAAATAGAGCGATTTGTTGACCTTAATGGTGAAGTTGGCGCCTGCCACCGAATCGTCAGTCGCCTCCGACAATTGGCCGGAGAAGGAAAACGGCGAGGCGGCGCTGGCAAGGTAGAGCTTGCCCGAATGGCCGCCCGTCGGCGTGACTGTCAGCGTGATGTAACCGGCGTCATCGAGTTGCGCTCCGTTGTTGGTGTCAAAAAACAAGCCGGTATAAGTGCCCGCAAGGCCGGCGGTCTGGAAATAGTTTGTCTCGAAATTGGCGATCAAGGAGCCCTCATTGCTGTCATAATACTCGAAAGTCGCGTTGGAGGAAAGGACGTCTCCCATGTCATCGGTCCATTGCGAAAAAATCCAATTCTTGCTCGAAGGCATGGCGGTCACCGAAATGCCGCTGCCCACTTGCAAGGATTGGCCGTTCTTGTTGGGTTTGATTGTGCCCGCGCCGGGTGGATTGACTTTCCAAACCGCGGAATTGGTTTCGATCCACAAAAACGTGCGGGAGACCGAAGCAATGTTGCCCGCAAGGTCGGATGCGACGACCGTAACTACGTTGCTGCCGGGTTGGCCCACTTGACTAAGATCCAGATCAACAACCGTCCATGCAATCGAGTTGGCCGGCAATTCAGCCGCTTGGTCAACATCCATGATATCGTTCGTGTTGCCATTGACAAAATACTGGATGTCGGCAACGCCCATGTTGTCACTGGCCATGCCTTCCAGTTCAATGACCGTATCCTGGTCGTAAACCTTGAGATTGGCCGGCGGGGAAGTAATCGTGAGCTTGGGAGGAGTGACATCGACGGCGCCGGTGATCGAGCCGGTTTCCAGCGGGTAGTAGTAACCGTCCGGAGAGTGCCATTCGGTCTCTTTATCGCTCCCGGTTATCGGCACATGCGGGTTATCGTAGTTGAAGACCCCGCCACCGTTGTCAGAGGCATCCATCGTCAGAATGACTTCCGCATAAGCTCCGGTTATTGAGCTGCTGGTTAATGAGCTTTCTATTATGTAGTTGGTCGGGATTCCGATCGACATGTCGGCAAACAGTTGCTCCACGCCCAAAATGTCCTCGTAGGCCTTGCCGCTGACCGTGATGGTTGTGGCCGTCCAACTGGCTATCAGATTTCCAAAATTTGCGCTCTTTTCACCCGCTGTATAGGTCTCAGCGTCCCCCAGAGTGCCCCACAAAATTGTCGTTGGATTTCCGGCGGGGCCGATGCTCAGGAGGAATATCGTGCCTGCGTCAGCCCTGCTCAGGTCGACCCCCTGCAAGGGCAGGGAGATATTGACGCTGGCCGAACCCCTGGTTTCGACGCCATACGCTTGAAGAAGTGTATCGTACACTCCTGTATCTGTCCAGCTATCGGTGAAGGTCAATAGGGAGGCGGCGGTGGCGATATGTGGTGCGGCGCAGACGCTGGCGGCCAGGGTGAGGCAGTGGACGAATCGGGTCTTTGCATTCATAACGGTGGGATGTCGGGTGATTTGTGGATGATTCTGGGCCGATTGCGCTGTTTGTCAATCCATTTTGTTCGGGATTTCCCATTTGCTTTGTTGCCCACGACCGGCGCGGGTGGTTTTTGTGATTCTCTGCCTGCTTGATAAGTTTCCGTTTCAGCTCGTCTCGGTCGAGAAGACCCGCGCTGACGCCTTCCACGCCGACAGGCAAGGGCGCGGAACGGCGCGCCAAGCCGTAAACCTCGGTGTCGGGGATCATGGCCCAATGTACAGCAGTGGCACGGCCGCTGACGCCGTGGACCCCGGCGACTAAGACGACATTCTTCGTGTGGAAAGCACAAATGGGGTCGGTTCGGCCATCCAGGTGTCGGCGGGAACCTGGGCGACTCCGGGATATACGGTGTATCCGACCAGATGCGCCAGGTTCACCACGCCAACCCCGCCGCCGCGAAGGCGCATGTGAAACCCGGTCTTGGACAAGAAGAACCGCATGAAGGATTGATTCTCGGCGGGCAACTTGACGGAAAGCTCGGCCATCAGGAAGAGCGGGGCGCTGCCCTTGAACCGGAGCTGGAGAAAAGAGACCAGCAGGTCCCCGACCGGTGTGTGCTGCTCCCGTTTCGCCATCAGCTCCGGCTGGTCAAGGTGCGCATTTTTTCTAAAGTCCGCCTCCGAAAGTTCGACAATGTCGGAGTAACCTCGGGGAAATTGCCAACACGGGCAGAATTGTTGCACGAAATCTATACGTACGATCTCGCGCCCAACAAACACGGACTTTGAGGCAGCTCCAGCAATGACCACGCGCCGCTGCGCAAACAGCCGCACCGGGTCGAGACTGTCCCAGAGGGCCCTGGCTCTCGCTTCGTCAGGTTGCGCGAAAGATTCGACGGAACCATCGGCGAGATAAACGCGGATGAGCATGGCAGGTGAGGCAGGTTCTGGCGCTATGGCTTTTTTCATATCATCAATGAGTGGTGGAGCTGGCGTTGATATACGCTGAATTGATCTCCTCCATAATCTCGCGCAGGTCAGAGTCCCAGGCGGCCATGAGCGCATCGGGGGTTCTGGCGGCCATTCGGGTTTCGTGTGCGCAGACTTTGTCGAGCACGATGCGTCCGGGGACACCACCGTTAACCTTATAGCATATGAAGTGAATCTCCATTGTCCCGACCGGCTGTGTCCGGATGCGAAGATCGCCGTAGAGTTGGGTGACCGATACCTCGGCTGCCAGGCTTGGGGCCAAGTCGCTGCCCGGTGGCACGACCCTTCCAAAGACACCACTCGCGCGCATCGAGGCGCGGATAGCTTCGGCGAGGGCCTGTTCGGGCCGGATCAGGAAACCCGCGTAGGGGTCGCGTTCGTAGGCGTCTTCGGCTGTTCTGTAGGTAAAGGAACGACTGCTAAAGAGCGGAGAAATCGTGACGCGGTTCAGCGCCAGAGTTTCGGCTGGTTCGTTCGTGGCTGGGGGGGCCGCCGGCAAGGAAAATGCAAAGAGTTGTCGCTTCCACCCGGGACCAGATGTGCATCCACCCAGCAGGGCGGTCGCAAGGAGTATCAGGGCGGGATGATTCATCTTCTGGGCGGCTTGTCCATTTGGGGCGCCGGGCTGGGAGACTTGCTGAACAACACCGAAGAAGGCCGCTGTTCCACCTCTTGGATTAAGACGACTAACTCATCGGTAGCAGCGCGAACATTGGCCAGCGAGCTGTTCAGGTCTGCCATGTCCGCGCTGGCGAGCAGACCCTGTAATGCGGTTGCAGTGCTGGAAAGCTTAGCCAGCAGAGCTCTGGCGTCCTGGCTGACGCCAGGCAAGTCGGCGCCGTCGATGGCGCCTTGCGCATCGGCCAGGGTTCGTTGCAGCCCGCGGGCGGTTTCACGGAAATCGACAATCAGAGAAACGACATTTGTGCCGAGTTGCTTGAAGTCAATTTCGTTCACATTCCCCGCCAGGCGATTTGCGGCATCAATCAATTTCTTGACGCGGTCCGACAAATCCGCCAAATCAAGGTTCTGTGTATGATGCAGAGTCTTCTCCAGAGACGCCATGACGTGGTTGAATTGGCTCGGGGCTGAAGGAATGTAATAGTGTTTCGGCGTCCAGGGTACTGGCTCGACGGGATACAGCGCGGGGTCCACATATTCAAGGGCGAGGATGCTGGCGCCGATAAAGCCCTGCGCCTCCACCCGCGCGCGAAGACCCTGCGCAGCCTCAGTATCGAGCAGTTCCTGGACGCGGTTTGTTTCCGCGCTCCAGACGGTTCCCCGGGGTACCTCGAACTGAATGAGAACATACCGTTGTTGATATCGCGGGTATTCCGCCCCGATGAACTCGATGGCACTGACTTTGCCGATGGTCACTCCGCGCAGCTTGACGAGGGCGCCCACGGAAAGGTTTTCCGCTTTGCCGGCGACGTAGGTTTCGAAAGTGTCGCGTTTGCCAAAATAAGCCTGCAAGCCGATGGCAAAGAGCGCTCCGACAAACAAAGCCGCTCCCGCCAGAACAAACAGGCCAATTCTAAAATGATGCGTTTTGGCGCTCATGCCACCCCCCGGTTTAGAAACCGCCGCACCCACGGTTGCGCCGCGTGGTCCCGCAACCACGCCGGCGGACCCTCAGCAACGATTCCGCGAACTTGCGGGTCCAACATGATGACGCGGTCGGCGACGGAGTAGATACTGGCTAATTCGTGAGTCACCATCACAAAAGTGATGCCAAGGCCATGTGCCAATTCGCGAATCAGGGCATCGAGGTCGGCTGAGGTGATCGGGTCGAGGCCCGCCGACGGCTCGTCGAGAAAAAGAAGGCACGGGTCCATGACGATGGCACGGGCGATGCCGGCACGCTTTTGCATGCCGCCGCTCAGGTCTGCCGGGAGCTTCGTCGCGGCGGATTCCAAGCCGACCAACCGCAACTTGGATAGCGCGATTAAATCCTTTGCCATCTCCGACAGATCTGTGAATTCGTCGAGTGGCAAACGGACGTTCTCAACCGCCGTGAGTGAGCCAAACAAAGCGCCGCCCTGGTAGAGAACGCCAAACCTTCGCAGGAGCCTTAAGCGCTCTTCTCCGTCCGCTTGAACGAGGCTCTCCCCGGTAATCAGCACGTCCCCTTCCATCGGCTGGTAAAGCCCAATCAAGTGTTTCAGCAGCGTGCTCTTGCCCGAGCCGGACGCGCCGAGGATTGCCAGCACTTCGCCACGATGCACCTTGAAGTTGATCCTTTCGAGAACCGGCCGGTCGCCATACCCAACCGTGAGATCGCGCGCCTCAATCATAGTCTTTGCCGCGCCATTCATTTTCTCAGGTTGTACGTCACCGCGGCAAAGAGCGCGTCAGCGAGGATGATCAACAGAATGCTGCTGACCACGGAACGGGTGGTTGATTCGCCCACCGCGCGCGGGCCTTCGCCGGTTTGAATTCCGCGCAAGCAGCTTACGCAAGCGACGATGGCTCCGAAGACGATGCTCTTGGAAAGGCCTTCGGCCAAATCGCCGAAATGCAGGCTCGTTTGGACCTGGTTCAGCACCATGCGCAAGGGAAACCCCAGGCCCAGCAGTACCGGGATCCCGCCCGCCAAACCCGAGTACATCGCAAACACTGTTAGGACCGGGGTGAGCAGGATGCCCGCGACGACGCGTTGCACGACCAGGAATTGCATAGGCGACAGGCCCATGGTTTGGAGAGCGTTCAGTTCTTCATTCACCTTCATAGTGCCCAGTTCGGCGGCGAAGGCGGACCCCGACCGGCCCGCAAGCATGATCGCCGCCATGACGGGTCCCAGCTCCCGTGTCATGACTAGGCCCAACAAGTTCGCCACGAACACCTGCGCGCCGAACTCCGCCAGCGGTTGCGCCGACTCGAAAGCGATCACGGTCCCTACGAGGCAGGTGAGCAACGACACGATGGGCAGCGCGTTGACTCCAGCCACCTCAAAAACGCGCAGAACCTCTTTCCAGCGCATGAGCCGTGGTCGGAACAGGCTTCGGATGACTGCGAGGGTGGTCTCCCCGATGAACTCGACCTGTTGACGCAAATCGGCCAGCCAGGCGGAAGTGGCCGCTCCGACGTCTTCGGCAATGGACGAACAAGGCGGCTCATGTTCCTGCAATACCCGGAAATCCTCCTTCGAGAAGCTGCCAAAGAGATGCTGGAGGTCCGGGCCCAACCCGGTCACCTCGACGGTTGCCCCCGGTGTCATCCCCCCGATCGAAAGGTAATAGAGCAGCGCCAGGCCGGCGCTGTCGCACTCGAGGCGGCGAACATCCACTTCAAGCCGAACCATCTGGCTTCCCGCCAACTCGCTCTCCAGGCTGCGCCAGGCCACGGGAGTGGACTCGGTATCCAACTCGCCCGTGAAAACAAGCATGCCCGTGCCATCGGCTCGGCGGGACAGCTCCCAGCGAACCGGCGAATCAACTGGAGGTGCGACAGCCATTTACGGGTGCAGATTCGCTTTCATTTCGTCCTGCCAGCCTCCGCCCAGGGCCTTGTAAAGAGAGACCACTGCCAATAGCTGATCTCGTTGGGTGCGCGCCAGACTGAGTTCGGAAGGGAAAAGCTGCTGCTGAGCCTCCAAAACCTCATAATAACTGGACTTGCCGGCCACATAGCGCTCTGAGGAAAGCTTCACCGCGGTGCCGAGCGCGGTGACTTCATGCGCCAGGCTTTCGCGAATCTCAGCGAGTTGCACGCGGGCGACCAGCGCGTCTGAAACCTCGCGAAAGGCATTCAGCACGGATTGCCGGTATTGCAGTTCCGCCTGGTTCCGCGCGGCCTTGCTTTGGCGATATTGTCCCACCAAGCGGCCTCCCTCAAAGATCGGGCCGCTGCCTTCGGCGGCGATGCCCCAGGCATTGGCGCCACCGAGCGTAAAGGCGGACAATTCCGGGCTGATTTTTCCCAGGAAGGCCGTCAGCCCGATCTTGGGAAAGAACTCGGCGACGGACTCGCCCACCTGGGCGTTGGCGGAGCGCAGCAGTTGTTCCGCCTGCCGCAGGTCGGGCCGGCGTTGCAGCAGCGCGGAGGGCAATCCCGCCGGAATTTCCGGCATACTTTGGGTGAGCAGAGAAGTGGGACGCGGAATGGCTCCCGGGTTTCGGCCCAGCAACACGCGCAGTTGATTTTCCGTGGCCGAGATTTGCTCGCGTATCGTCGGCAGCGCAGCCGCCGCATCATCCAGGGCAGCCTCAGCCCGTGCTGATTCCAACCCCGAGGCCGTGCCGCCCTGCACGCGTTGGCTGAAGATCCGCAGGCTCTCCGCAAAGGAATTGGTCGTCCGGCTGGCAATCTCCAACTCCCGGTCCAGCTCGAGCAATTGGAAATAAGCGGTCGCCACGTCGCTCAACAGGCTCAAGCGGACGCCGCGACGCGCCTCCTCCGAGGCCAGAAACTGCGCGCGCGCCGATTCGTTCAGCCGCCGGACGCGGCCCCAGAGGTCAACTTCCCAAAACGCATTGAGCGTGGCCGTCGCGCTACTGAGAGTGGCGGCATTGTTCGGGTAGGGCGAACCGAACAGATCGTTGCGTCCGCGGCTGACGGCGCCGTTGTAGTCCACGCTCGGGACGAGGTACGAGCGGGCTTGCATGGCAAGCGCGCGGGCCTGTTGGACTCGAGTCACGGCGATGCGGAGGTCATAATTGTTAGTAAAGGCCTCGCGGACCAGGGCCTGGAGGGTGGCATCCTGATAGACCTGCCACCAGGCCAACTCGGCGGAGGGGCCGTTGGTGGCGCCGGTTTCGCCACGGAATGTGGACGGCGAATCGATGACCGGAGGCTTGTAATTCGGGCCGACAGCACAGCCCGCAAGCAGGCTGAGGCCACAAAGCAGCAGCAGGTGAGCGGATTCTGGGTTTTTTGCTGACCGATTCGACAATGTTAAGTTCCCCCGGCATGCGTCGCGCCGGGGAAACTCTGCATTGTCGAACGCGTTCCTCATACCGTGCCCGCCGCGGGCGTCTGGCCGCCGGCAGTAACCGGGGCTTGTGGCTTCAACTCAGATCGGGAGCGGGCGAGCCTCTCCACCACGTAGAACGTGACCGGAATCAGACAAACGGCCACGCAGGACGCGGCCAGCATGCCGCCAATCACTACGGTGCCCAGCACGCGGCGCGAAACCGCCCCTGCCCCGGTGGCGAACCACAAGGGCAGCGAGCCGAAAATAAAGGCGAAGGAAGTCATCAAAATGGGCCGCAGGCGAAGGCGGGCGCCCGTCAAGGTCGCCTCGAGCAGCGGTTTGCCTTTCTCGTATTCCAACCGGGCGAACTCAACGATCAGAATGGCGTTTTTGGCCGCCAGCCCAATGAGCATGACCAAACCGATTTGGGCATAGACGTTGTTCACCATCTGCCGGCTCATCAAGGCGGCAAACGCGCCGAAGACGGCGATCGGAGTTCCCAGCAAAACGCTGAACGGCAGCGACCAACTTTCGTACAGGGCGGCCAGGATCAAAAAGACAAACAGGAAGGAGAGGGCGAATATCGCCGCCGGCGAAACGCCCTGGGCCGCCTTCTGCTCCTGAAACGACATGCCGATGTAGTCGTACCCCATTCCCTGAGGCATGGTCTGGGAAAACACTTCCTCGAGGGCTTTCGTGGCCTGGTCGGAACTGTACCCGGGCGCCGCCGTGCCGTTGAGCTGCGCCGAACGATAGAGGTTGTAGCGCATCGTGAATTCCGGTCCGGAAATGGCTTTGGTGGAAGTCAGAGCTGACATGGGAATGGATTCGCCATTATGGTTGCGCACGTAAAACAGGCCCAGGTTTTCGGCGCGAGTGCGGTATTCGCCTTCGGCTTCGACGTACACCTGCCACTGCCGCCCAAAGCGGTTGAAATAGTTCACGAAATACCCGCCCATGAAGGTCTGCAGGGTCTTGTAAACCTCCGCCAGGTCCACCCCCTGCTTAAGCACCCGATCGCGATCCACGTCCACGTAAAGTTGCGGCACCGTCGGCAGGAAGGTGGTGTTGATGCTGGCAATCTCAGGACGCTTGCGCACCGCCGCCATATACTTGGCGACGTTGGCGGCGAGAAAAGCAACGTCTCTTCCGGAGCGGTCCTCGAGCACCAGGGTGAACCCGCCCGCCGTCCCGACCCCGGCGATGGCGGGCGGTGGGAAGGCGAAGGCAATCGCCGCGGGCACCCGCGAGAGCTTCCTGGCCAGGCTCGCCTTGATGACTGGGTAACTCTCCTCCCGCTTGGTACGCTTGTCCCAGTCCTTCAGGCTCACCCAAATAGTCGCGCAATAGGTGTTGCGCGTGAAGCTCAGAAGACTGAAGCCGGCGACCGTCGTGCAACTCTCGACTCCCGGCGTGGACAGAATCAGGTCTTCCACCTGTTTACAAACCGCCACGGTGCGCTCCTGCGAAGCCGCGAAGGGCAGTTGGACGCTGACATAGAGGAACCCCTGGTCCTCTTCCGGCAGGAAGGCGGTGGGGAGCCTTTTGCCAAACCAACCGGCGGCGAGTGCCACGAGGCCCAGAAACAAGAGGCCGAAGGCGGACTTGCGGATCAATGCCCGGCACACGCCGACGTAGCCGTCGGTCAGCCGGCCATACGCCCGATTGAACAGAGCGAAGAACCAGCCCAGGGGACCCCTGGTCTTATGGCCGTCCGCAAGGACTTTCGGTCTTAACAACAACGCCGACAGGGCGGGACTCAGCGTCAGGGCGTTGAACGCGGAGATCAGGACCGAAATAGCGATGGTGACTGCGAACTGCTGATAGAGCCGGCCCGTAATGCCGGGAATGAACACGGTGGGCAGAAACACCGCCGACAGGATAAGCGCGATCGCGACCACTGGGCCAGAGACCTCCTCCATCGCTTTCAAAGTGGCGTCTTTGGGCGACATCCCCTCCGCGATGTGGTGTTCCACCGCTTCGACCACCACAATGGCATCATCCACTACCAGGCCGATGGCCAGGACCAGACCGAAAAGCGACAGCGTATTGATGGAAAAACCCAACGCTGGAAAAAGCGCGAAGGTCCCAACCAGCGACACCGGAACCGCAAATAGAGGGATCAAGGTCGCCCGCCAGCCTTGGAGGAAAACAAAAACCACCAGCATGACCAGCCCCAGCGCCTCCCAAAAGGTCTTGCTGATTTCGCGAATCCCTTCGGTCACCGACTTCGTGGTGTCCAGCGTGATTTGGTAGTCCACGTCCGAGGGGAAGTCGGCCTTCAATTCGTTCATCAGCTTCTTGACGCCTTTTTCAGATTCGATCGCGTTGGAGCCGGGCAGTGGAAACAGGGCGAGAACGGCCGAGGGCTTGCCATTGTAACGGCCCACGATGTCATAATCTGCGGCGCTCAATTGTACGCGAGCCACGTCCCTTAAGCGCACCACCGCCCCGTCCGGCGTGGCGCGGAGAACGATGCGGCCAAATTCGTCCTCCGTTTTGAGCCGGCCTTGGGCGAGCACCGTGTAAGTGAATTCTTGTCCGCGCGGCGTGGGAGCCCCGCCAATCTTGCCGGCCGGGTTGACGGCATTCTGGCTGTTGACCGCGCTGATGATCTCGGGGACGGTTATATTGAGTTTGGCCAGTTGATCGGGTTTCACCCAGATCCTCATGGCGTACTGCCCGGCGCCGAAAATCGTCACTTGGGAAATGCCCACCGACCGGCTCAGGGGGTCGCTGAGGTTGATATAGGCGTAGTTGGCCAGAAACTCGGCGTCGTGCGTGCCTTTGGGCGAATTGAGCGAGAGGAGCATGAACGGTGCGGAGAGGGATTTTTGGACCGTTACTCCGTAGTTCTGCACCTCGACGGGCAACTGGGATTGCGCCTGGGCGTAGCGCAACTGGGTTAGGACCTGGTCGATATTCGGGTCCGTCGCGAGGTCGAAATTCACAAACAACCGCATCAAACCATTGTTCGCGTTGACCGAGTACATGTAGTTCATGTTGTCCACGCCGCTTAGCTGTTGTTCGATGGGGGTGGCGACGGAGGCCTCGATGGTCTGCGCATCGGCGCCAATGTAGTTCGCTTGGATAAAAATCTCCGGGGGCACGACTTTGGGGAACTGGGCAATCGGCAGCGAGACCATCGTGACCAGGCCCACGATGACCATGATGATCGAAATCACCATGGCGACAATCGGACGATGGATGAAGAATTTGGACATATATGGCTAGTTGCCGGTGCCCGGCTGGCTGGCGAACTCCGGAACGTACTTGGTCGTGCTCACCAGCATTCCTTCCCGAGCTTTTTGGAGGCCTTCGACCACCACGCGCTCGCCTGCGCTGAGCCCGTGTTCGATGATCCAGAGATTGCCGCTCCGGTCGCCGACCTGCACCGCTTGGACGTGGACTTTGTTGTCCGCGTCCACCACATCCACTTGGTAGCTGCCCTGCAATTCTGAAACCGCCCGCTGCGGCACGAGCAGCGCGTCGTGTCTCAGGTCGAACTTGACGCGCACCCGCGCAAATTGCCCAGGCCGAAGAGCGTAGCCCGGATTGGGAAAAAGAGTCTCCACCCGGAGGGCTCCGGTCGTTGGGCCAATTTGCCGGTCCGCGGCGGTGTTTGTGCCTTTGAGCGGATAGACCGTGCCATCGGCGAGGATCAACTCGATCTCCAACTGCTTAAGCCGTTCAATCCGGTCCGTTTCAGTAGAAAAGAGCTTGGTGAAATTGACGTAAGCCTGTTCGGTGACGTTGTAATACGCCTTGATCGGGTCAATCGTTGAGACCGTCGTCAACTCGCCGGTGGCCGGACCCACCAGGTCGCCGATCTGGGCTCTGGCGATACTGGCGATTCCGTCTATCGGCGAGGTGATTCTGGTGAACCCAACATTCAGTTGCGCCTGTTCGACCTGGGCCTTCGCCGAGACAACCGCGGCTTTGGCTTCCAGGTTCGCCTGAACCGCGTCGTCATATTCTTCCTGGCTGATCGCTCGGTCCTCGACCAGCGGGGCGTAGCGTTTGACGTCCAACTCGGTTTTGCCGAGCCTGGCCTCGGCTTGGGCGAGAAGGCCTTTCGCCTGGTCCAGCGCGGCCTGGAACGGCCGCGCGTCAATCTCAAAAAGCAAATCGCCCTTCTTGATCGGGTCGCCCTCGTGATAAGCCTGGGCCACGAGATAGCCGGGGACTTGCGCGCGGATTTGGGCGTTCACTAAGCCGTCCAGAGAACCGATCCATTCGTGATAAATCGGCACATCGGCCTCCGTTACCGGCGCGACCTCGACGGTTGGAGGCGGCGGGGCAGTCGCGTGCGGCCTGGCTTTGCAGCCAGCGAGGCAGAGCAATGCGGCTATGGCAAACGGAATGTCTTTGGTTTTCATGGGGTCTCTCCCGCGCCGGCGCGGTTGGGTTGAGTTTGCTCCTGAACGAACAGTGGGTTCGGCGCCAGCTTCAGCGAACCGGCTGCCGGGTCGGCCGGATCGGCGGCCAAGGCGGGGGCCACCGCGGGAGCGCGCGGCTCCATGGGGTAATTCAGTTCCCGCCAGGCATCGATCCCACCCAGCAACGGGCGGACGCGAGCGAACCCCTTGCGGTGGAGGCGCAAGGCGGCCCGCGCGCTGGAGACCTCATTCGGGCACGAGCAATAAACGATGATGTCCCGGTCGCGCGGAATGTCGTGGTGGCGCCGCTCGAGGTCATCCATACCCAAATGAATCGCTCCTCGAATCAGAAAAGGGTCCTGTTCCAGCGCGGCGCTGGATCGCAGATCGAGAATCACCATATCCTCGCCTGCCTCCAGCTTCCGGCGCAACTCATCCACCGTGATGCGCGCCATGCGCAGCTCGCGCAGGAGACGCTGCCGTTGCCAGTACTTGTAGGCGACATACAACACCGCCGCCCCGGCCAGCAGGCTCAGCGCGTTCCCGCCGACCCACGTCATGGCCCCAACGATCTGGTCTATCTGGTTGCTGAAGCAATAACCCAAGGCAAGAAAGCATCCCCCGTAGAGCAGGGAGCCAACTCCGTCCACCAGGAGAAACCGGCCCGCTCCCACTCCGGCCATTCCCGCCAGCGGCGGCGCCACCGTGCTCATGCCGGGCACGAATTTGGCTATCAGCACGCCTCGCAAGCCGTACTTCGTGAATAGGTTTTGCGTGCGGCGAACGCAGGAGTCCGGCTCCAACGAAATGCGGCAGAGCAGGCCCAACACCTGGTTGCCGCGATACCGGCCCAGGTAGAACCAGAAGGCGTCGGCCACTAGGCAGGCGAGGACCGTCACCGCCATCCCTAGGGGAAGACTGAATTGGCCGGTGGCGGAGAGTGCCCCCGCAGCCACCAGCCAGGGCAGCGCCGGCAGCGGCAGGCCTATCTGGTCCACGAACACGGCCCCAAACACGAGCGGCAAGCCGTGGTTAGTGAGGAACTGACCGGTCTGGGTCATAGCTTGAGTGCAATCATAAAGAGCCTGTGACGAGATGCGTATTCATGGTGCCTGTATTCCGCTAACGGTAGCCTCCGGAGATCACAAGGGTCTCGCCGGTAATCCAGGCAGAATCGTCCGACGCCAAGAAAACCGCCGCCCCGGCGATGTCCCGCGGTTGTCCGATTCGGCGAAGGGGGGTCTGTGCCTCGACTTGTTTGCGCATTTCGCTTTCCGCAATGCCGGCCGAGCGGGTTCCCTCGGTCTCGACCATCCCGGGTCGAATGGCATTGACGCGAATGCGGCGTGGGCCGAGCTCCGCGGCCAGTGACCGCGTGATCGCGTCCACGGCCCCTTTGGTGCCGCTGTAAACCGCGGACTCCGGAACCGCGAGAGTGCTTACGATTGAACTGACGTTAATGATACTGCCGCCGGCCCCATCGAATTGCTTTGCCGCCGCCTGCGAGGCCAGGAGCAGGCCGAGCACGTTCAAGTTGAAGTGCTTGTGGAAGTGCTCCGCGGTCACGTTTTCCAGGGGCGAGAACTCATAGATGCCGGCATTGTTGACCAGGACGTCCAGGCGGCCGAAGGCCTCTTTCGATTTGACAAACAGGCCTTCGATGTCCTCCGGCTTCGACAGATTGGCTTGGACGGCGACCGCCTTGCCACCCAGCGCGGCAATTTCCTTCGCCACTTTCTCTCCGTCGGCTTTGCTGGAGGAGTAATTGACCACGACGGCCGCGCCTTCGGCGCCGAGCGCCTTGGCAATGGCGGCCCCAATGCCTTTGGAGGCGCCGGTCACGACGGCAACCTTGCCGGCGAGCTTCTTTGAATCCGTTTTGGAATTTGCGCTCATAACTTGGTCTCACTATCCATGTCTTCCTCCGTCGCCCAAAGCAGCACGCCGCCTGCGGCCGCTGAGCAGATAGACGTCGGCACGCACATCGGTGAGCGGGTCGCCCGAGGAATCAATGCCATCAATCCTGGGCAGCGGGTCGAAGATGATCTTCCGCCGTTCCGGTTCCTGCTCATCCACTCTGGCTTCAAGTGTGATCGTGCCGAAGGGGACCTCCTTGCGGCTTTCCGGCCACGGCAGGCTGGCGTCTGTCACGTCATCCCCCGGTTCCGCCAGTTGCACGAACATGCCGAGCTTGACCGGCGCCTTGGCCAGCCGTGGGCCGATCTCGTCGAACAGGAAGTTCGCGGGCTTCGCCGCAGCCTGTTCGTTCGTGAGGTGCTCGGTCCCTGCCTCAGGCCGGATGCGAAACCGCCCGTGACGGCTCGCCCCTTCTGCGTTGGTGAACTTGAAGGACGTGACGGCGAAGAAGGCTTCCCGGGTGAAGCTGGTTGGGATCGGTTTGGGCGCCTCGATAAACCGCTTCGCATTCGGGTGAGTGGCGAGGAATGCTCCGAATGTCTCGGGGTGGCCTGCGCCGAAGGCTGCCGCCGCGCGCATGAACTCCAGGAACTCCTCCCCGGTGCGCACCGGGAAGCCGTTGGCGGAGTGGGCGACGATGTCGGTGTGGGTGTGCTCGCCCAGGTGGAAGCGGATGGCCATCCCCCTCGGGCCGGAGCGCGCCGGGTCGTTATCGGGAATGTTCGGCAGGCCAGTCGAGTCCGAGAACCGCACTGTCACAGGGGTTGATGGCCTATTCGCGTGCGGGGCGCGCGTCAACTTCGCCGCCTCGGGCGATGGGGTGAAAGTGCCCGAGCACATCAGACCCTTGGCGTGGGCGGGCCGATAGCCGGGGTGCACCCCGGACGCGTCAAAGGCGTCGAGCACCTCCTTGGCAAGTGCCGGGTTCGTTATGGCGCCGGTTGGCGCCGGTTTCGCTTGGCTGCTTTCCGTAAGTGTTGCGTTTGTCATACCTGCATTTCTCCTTAATGCGTTCTTATTCGCGTTGCGTTTGTCGGCCGACGGGGATATTCATCGCTCCTTCAAATCACCTGGCACGCCTCTTCAAAGGCGAGGCGCGGCGAGCGGGGATAAAGCTTGCTCGCATCACCGTAACCGAGCGCGCAGAGGAAATTGGATTTGATGGTTGTTCCAGCAAAGAACTCCGCATCCACTTTGGCGTTGTTGAAGCCCGACATCGGGCCGCAGTCCGGACCCAGGGACCGCGCGGCCAGCATGAAATAAGCCCCTTGCAGCGAGGAATTCCGTAAGGCGACGTATTCGAGAACTTGATCCGGCAGGTCCTTGAACCAAGAGCGGGCGTCTGTGTGCGGGAACAATCGGGGTAGCTTCTCGTAGAAGCGGATGTCCATGCCGAGGACAGCGGTCACGGGCGCGGTCATGACTTTGTTCACGTTGCCCGCATCGAGCGCCGGCTTCAGCCGCTCCTTTGCCTCCTGCGACTTCACGAAGAGGATCCGCAGCGGGCACATGTTGGCTGAAGTCGGGCCCATCTTCGCCAGATCATAGACCTGCCTCAGCAACGCGTCGTCAATTGGCTTCTCCAGCCAATGGCTGTGCGAACGCGCATTGCGGAAGACAAGGTCCTGGCCTTCATTACTAAGCATATTCATCAGTTGATTTCCTTTCGTTGTGCTGTTCTTTGACCGCCCTCGGGTTGGCGGCTGCCGGAAGCACTGCGAACTCGCATCGCGCGCGCTGTGGCCTCTACGCCATCACCGCCGCACCGCTCCTTCACGATCGCCCTTACCTCCTCGCAATGCTCCGGCCTCCCCCAGTCGCGTTGGAATTCGAGCAAGACCTGCAGCGCCGTCACCGAGACCCCGCCCGCCTGCTCGACGCGCCGCAGGGCCGTGTCGTGGGCGGCCGGGTTTGCGCCGCGTGACGCATCTTTGACGGCATAAACCCCATATCCTTCCTCCAACATCTGCAATGCCGGGAATGTCAGGCACGCCTCGCTCCACAGACCCGCAAGGACAAAGTTCCGTCGCCCGGTTTTCCTGACTGCGCTCACGAACGCCGGGTCGTCCCAGGCGTTCATGCTGGACCGTTGGATGACTGGCTCATCGGGGAACAACGCATGCAATTGCGGGGTGATCGCGCCGTCGAAGCCGCCGGATTCGACGGTGGTCAGGATCACCGGCACGGCGAACATCTTCGCCGCCTTGGCCAGCAGCAGCCCGTTCGCGAGCAATTCCGCCCACTCCCCGTCGGTTCCCCCGAGGAACACTCGCGGCTGATAATCGATGAAGATCACCGCGCAATTGTCCGGCGTCAGCAGCCCTTTATCGGTCGAAGTCACGCTCATGAGATCTTGTGTCTTGGCCTGTTCGTTCAGCCACGGGAGCAGGATCGCTCCTGCAGAGCGAGCCCGCTACTGACCAAGTGGCCCGACTTTTGTTCCACCAAGGAACTAGACCGTTCTACTCCTTTCGAACTAAGCCGGGTTCTGACCACGACTGAGTGCGGCTGGTCATCCTGAAGGAATTGAAGGTTGAGCGCAGTCATTACATCCTTCGCCCCGGGGTCCGTCTGGCCCATGGTTGTCTGCGCAGGCGTTGGTTTAGCGCAAAGAGTGCGACAAACAGCGGCGGCACGGCCAGGTAAGGAGCCAAGGAGATCAGTCGGCGCGGCGGTGGTCCGACAGGAACACCGCAAGCAAACCTGACAGCGTCGCTCCTGTACTTAATCAAAGCCTCCAACTGCCAATTGCCGGCGATGTCGAACCTGATCGGGGCGGCGTAAAGCAGTTTGTTCGACGCCAGCCTCCGGTAGGCTGGGACAGTCAATTGGGCCTGACCCGGTTTTGAGCTTGGACCAGGCAGCCACGCTCCCGACGCGCCGCACAACTGCCCAACGGGTTCGGCGGCCGATGCCGCGGGCGCCTTGAAAACCAGCTCGACGGTGGCATCGAGAATGGCATCACCCGAATCCCGTCGCTGAACCAGTACGCTTACGTCGGCAGGACTGTCCTCAACCGGTTCCCCCGCCGTGAAAATAGTAACCAGGAACGGACCCTTGGCTTCGCATAACCTAACGACACCCCCGTCAGCGCGGGCGTTGCTCAGCGACAGCCCAAACATCAAAATCCCCGGAAGGAGCCGCACCAGATCAACACACTTCATGGGAGCCAGATGGGAGCGGACAGCCCGCGCATTTGCATCGGCTGGAGGAAAATCCAGACACCTGTGATGTAGAGAGCCGTCGCGATACCAGCCCACGGCGCGAATAGGCGAAAGGCATCGCCCAGGCGTGGGGCATAGGCGAGAGCGATGCGCCACGCCAGATAAAGAGTGAGCAATAACCCCGCGTCGAGGAGGAGCGTCTGCAGGACATTCATGGCGCCAGGTCCAATCAGAGGCGAAGGGATTGCGCTGTTCGGCGAACTTAGGAGATGCCATCTGCTTGCGGCCTGTCGAACCGTCGTCCATCCCGAATTCCAGCCGACGTTGAGATGAAACAAGAAATGCCCGGCCCACATGGCGGCGCCGAGGGGAACCAGGGACATTGAGAACCGACACAGAAGTTCACGCATCGTCGCCGAGACGCGGCTTGCGGCCCAACTGGCATAGGCAGAGAGCGTGGCCAATGTGGCTGGGGCCACAACCAGTGCAATGAGCAGTAGAACACCCGTTGCCGCGAGGGGCGAGGTGAGACCGAGTCGCGCCGCAACATTGTCCTCGAAAGCGGCCACCGGCGCCGTCATGAAGGCAGCGTTGGCAAAGGCCGCAAACACAAACACCAAGGCCAGGGCCGCGATGTCCAACCTGCCGGAGAAGCGGCCGACAGATGATCGCCGTGGGTCCCTGACAATGTCCATACCAGGCGTGACCGCCATCACGCCGATGTTGTCGTGCGGGCAGGCGCGGACGCAATCGAGGCAAAATGTGCAGTCGAGATTGCCGGATTTCCTTGGGAGATAGAGGTCCAATTCGCAACCGCGATGGCCCGGGTTTCCCCGCAGACAATCATGCGTCTTGCAACTGGCGCAGACGCCCGGTTGGCGAACCTTGACTTCCAGAGGTGAAACCAACGAAGCCACAAACTCGAATTGGCCAATCGGGCAAACATATTTGCAGAAGCTCGCGCCTCGGAAAAGGGCATCAATGGCAAAGGCCACGATGAAATAGTTGATAATGAGCCAGGCCGTCCAGATTGGCTTATCCCACAGGCCGAAGACCTCGTAACCCAAAAAGAACAAAGTGAGCAACGCGATGCCGAACCATTTTGAGCGCAACGCACGCGGCCAGGGCCGTTGACGCAAACCGAGACGCCGCCCGAGCTCACGGAAGAGCATAAAGGGGCAGGCCATGCAGAAGAAATTGCCCGCGGCCAGCAGCCCGATCACCACCAGCGCGCGCCAATAAGTCCAGGGCAGCACACCCGCGAGATTGGCGGAGCTGACTTGCGGACCGAACAGCCCGTCAACAATCACGGCGAGGGCAACCATGAACAGCGTTGCCTGTAAGACCCGTCGGCCCGATCGTGCCCGAAGAAATGGTCCGACCAGAGGCACCGACAAGAGATCGAACCGTCTCGCACCAACGGCAGATCCTGGCTTCGTCCGGCGGTAGGACTGGCTAACGGGCCCGTAGCGGAGAGTTACACTCTGCGGTATTTGTGGACGCACGAGCTGATGACTTGCCCAGAGGTATTGCATCGCAATCAATGCGGCTGGGATCAGGAACACCAGCGAGCCGGGCACCCACATGAGCACACCGGCGCAGGTCTGGTCGCTCAGCGCGGTTGTCCCGAACAGGCGTGGTGCTTGAAGGTACGGCGGGTAGAGCACATGGTCCGAGAACGTGAGTATCGCCGAGAGTGTCGTATTCAACAAATCGGCGGCGAGCAGGTAGAGGGGCACCGACCATGCCGGCCAGTGCGGCCGGCTGGGAAAGGGGCGAACCACAGGCCACCAAAACAGGAGCGACGCTCCCAGGAAACAGGCGTGCTCGGCCTTGTGCCACGCTGGCGAGCGGAGCGCCAGGTCGAACGCCGGCGGCACGTGCCAGGCACAGAGAGTTATCGCCATCACAATCCAGCAACTCACCGGATGTGTCAGCCGTTGCGCACCCCGGCGCAGCGCGGGCCAGACCAGGAGGGGGCCGACGCCGTCGCGAGCGAATTTCCTTGGCAACCCGCGCAGCAACGGGAGCAACGGCGTGCCCAGCAGAAACAGGGGCGGCGCGACTGACATCAACAGCAGGTGCTGCACCATGTGGGCCGAAAGGAGCAGGCCGGAAAAAGCATCCAGCGGCGAGGCGATGGCCAGCCAGGAAGCCACCAGCCCTCCGATGAAAGCCCACAATCGCCACGTCGGAAATCGTTCCGGCGAGGTTCGATGCAGGACCCACCAGCCGCGCAGATATAGAAGAAAGGAGGCTACGACACCCAAGGCGATCTTCGAGTCCAAAGACCATGACGTAAGGATCGCTTGGGAGGTCGGTGACATCGGCTCAAGGGCTGGGGGCCTTAGGGGGAGCTTGAGGCGCCGCTACAACACCCACCAGCGACGCGTCGCGGGCCGGCGCTTGGTTGGACGGGTGCAGCGTCTTAAGGAAGGCCACCAAAGCCGTTGTTTCGGCCGGACTCAGGTTCTTGCCATAGGCAGGCATGTTGCCCCGGCCCTGCAGAACCTGGCGGACGAGTTCGTCGGCGGTCAGGCGGGTCGCCACGCTATCAAGCGCGGGACCGCGCTGGCCGCCTTCCCCGCCAAGGGCGTGGCAGTTGCGGCATTGTTTGGCTTGAAATACGACCGCGCCGGTCCGTTCGACGGCCGAGCGGCCTTCGAGCAACTTCGGCGGAACGGGCGTGCTGCTCCACGCATCCATGACGGGCGACCACGGAGCATAGGTGGCGAGTTGAGTGAACGCCGCCAGCGACACGATAATGACCAGGAGCGACAGTACCGCGAAGGGCCTCCGGCGCCAATGCTTCTCGCCCGTGCCGGAAATGAGCGGCAGCGCGATCAGAAAGCCAATGGCGAGAACCGGGCCGACCAGCAACAGGAGGGTTTCCATTTGCGGCGGCAAGAGCGCCAGAGCGGCATACAGCCAAAGAAAAAAGAAGTCCGGCCGGGGCACCGTTTGTACCACCGTGGGATCAGGTGGTCCCTTCGGTCCGAACGGACCAAACAACGCTGAACACGCGACCAGGGCCAGAATGACCACCCCCGAGAACACCAGGTCCTTGCGAAAGGCGTCCGGCACAAACGGCACGCCGTCCTTGTGCGTCAACTCGTGATACTCCTTGAGGTAGGTCGAGCGTTTGACAATGCGGCCCGGCATCGGCCACTCGTTGATCCCCAGTTTGAGCACCATGAGCAAATGTACGCCGACGAATGCGATCAACATCGCTGGAATAATGAACACGTGGATGGAGAAGAAACGCGACAGGGTCTCGCCCGCAATGATCGGGCCGCCGAGCATCGCGTGAACCAGCGGAGCGCCAACCAAAGGAGTTCTCCCGATGACCGAAGCGCCGATGCCAAGCCCCCAGTAGGCATCCTGGTCGAAGCGCAGGACTTGTCCTGTGAACGCCATCCCCAGCGTCATCAGCAAGAGGAAGACGCCCACGATCCACGTCAACTCGCGGGGATACTTGTAAGCTCCGAACGAAAAGACCTGCACCATGTGTACCAGCACCAGGGCGACCATAAAGTTCGATCCCCATCCGTGCAGGGCGCGGACGAACCAGCCGAAGCTCTGCTGTTGGTTCAACACCTGCAGGCTCGTCCAGGCCTCGCCGGCCGAGGGAACATAGACGAACGCGAGGCAGATGCCCGTGACAAACTGCAGCGCCATCACCGTGAGGCTGGCGCTGCCAAAAACGTAGGCCCAACTGGCGGTGCTGCGCGGCACCGGATGTTGCATCGTCTCCTTGAGCGGCTTGCCTAATTGGAGCCGCTGGTCAAACCACTCCGCCAGGTCCTTGGTCAAGCGCATGCGCACCTCCTCAATGGACCCGCGCAAGCCTGGCTGGGGGGAGTTGCCAGGGTCGGAACTTCCCCGGCTTTGATCCAAAGTTCGCCACCTTCGATCTTGTAGTCATATTGGAAGAGGCCGCGCGGGGGTGGGCCCGAAGCACGCGCGCCGTCGGCATAATAGACCCCGCCGTGGCACGGGCACATGAATAATCCGGATTGAGGAAACCAACGCACCGGACAGCCCAAATGTGTGCAGTTGATGGCAAAGACCTGCAACTGGTTGGCCGAAACCCGCCGGACCCAACAGGGAATGTTGGCCGTATCCCCGTCCCAGGGCCGAACAAAGGGGTTGCGGTAAGTCGCCAGCCGGGTCTCGCCTTCGGGGAACCGGGCAAGGGAACCAAGAGTGATCCATGACAGTTCCTTTCTTATCTCTTCGCGTTTTGACGGGCCAAGGATGTAGCCGGCCAGGGGAATGGCGAACAGGACTCCGGCCACCGCATTGAGCGCGATGCCAAGGGTGATCAACATCTGGCGGCGCGGCACTTTTTGGGGGGCTGTTGAGGGCTCCGGAATCCCCTCTGGTTTTCGTATCGTCTCTGGCATGGGCGGTCTCCTCAATTGTTCTTTTGGGACGCATCTCTGGCGGCGTAAGGCAGGCCGGCATCCGGCTTCCGTCTGGCAGCCAGCCAGGCAACCACGTCACTCACCTCCTGCGGTGTCATTACCCGGCCCGGCACATCATTGCGCCAATCGGGTTGGCCAAGGTCCGGGCGTCCGGCAATCACGGTCGTGCGCAGACTCTGGTCGCTCACGAGCGCGAGAAAGGAACCGTCAACGATGGAACTGCCTTTTGCTGTGCCTTTGCCCTCGGGTCCGTGGCAACCGGCGCAGAAAACGCCATAGGCAGCCCCGCCCCGAATCGGGTCGCCGGGCTCGCTCGCGGAGTAAGGTGGCGGGGTTGCGCCCAGCGTGTCCAACGGCCTCGCCCAACGGGCCCGCATGTCGCGCACCAGGATTTCGACTTGTTCATCCGTCAGGGTTCCGCCCGAGCCTTCAGCAAAGGCAGGCATGAGCGTGCCTGGAATCCCGCGCGCGCTGACACGGCGAATCGTGTCGTCGCTGGCGATGGCCAGGTAAATCGGATTCGCCAACCCGAGCGCGGCGCTGCCTTGGCCGTCCTGACCATGACAGCCCGCGCAGTTCTGTCGGTAAAGGATTGCAAAGTCCCGCACCTGCTCCGGTTTGAGTTCGACGTCCGCAGCGGTTGGTTTGCCGGGTGGCCGGCAACTGACACAAAGCAAGAGCGCGCCCAGGCAAATGGCGGATGAGAGACCGAGTGAGTTCATGGTTTCGATCCGTCTCCGGTCTTCTCACCCTCCAGACCAGGCGCTTCAATACCGGCGCGCACTGCGAAGGGCAGGTACTGCATCGTGGCGATGGGTTCATGGCGCGCCACGACAAACCCCGCCACCAGGCCGAATGCAACCTGGGATGCCAGGAACCAGCCCCAGTGGATTCGCGCTTGGAGCGCCGGATTCATGATGCCCAGCCCCGCGTACAAAATGCCGGACCAGAACAGTGGCGTCAGGAACCCGCCGAGCAAAACGGGACGCCGTGGGAACATCGGCAATGCAATGCCGTATAACAAACCCACCAAAGCCGAGCCGACCGTGTGAATGATGACGGCCAGCACCAGTCCCACACCGTCGAAGTGCAGGAGTTGGCTGTAACTCATGCCCGAGATTCGGGCTGAGCCTGCGGCCGCCAGCAGGTTGACAGGATACCAAATACTCTTGTGACCGAGCAGCCCATAGAGGAGCGCCAGCGCCGCCATCGCGGCGCCTCCAACCAGGCCGCCGCGGATGCCGGCCGAGTAAGGATAAATCTTCAACGGCAAGCGCGCGCGATTACCTAACTGGCCGACCTGAAGGTAACGCACTTTGGGGCCTAAGGGCGTCGGAACCGGTTCCTCCTTCTCCGCCGCCACGGAGTCGTGTGCTTCCTGCGGGAGGACCTGCCTAAACCAGCCGGCGAGCCCGGCGCACAGCGCAATAGCCCCGAGGCTCGAAATCATGACATGCGTGAGCAACCCGGCGAAAACCAGTGTGAAGCCGAACGCGGCGACCAAGGGCCATCCGGTGCAGGCGGGCACTTGAATGACCTTATTTGCCGGTTCTTGTGCGTTGGCATTCATGGAACATTCTCCCCTCGTCAGCGTCCGATAACGTAAACGACGCTGAACACGACGACCCACACGCCGTCCACAAAATGCCAATACAGCCCCAGCACGTGGGTCCGTTCAGCATGGTCCTGGTTCACCCAACCGGCCAGCGTGAAGGCCATCACCAGCATCAGGCCCAGAAGACCGATAACGACGTGCGTGGCATGCAGACCCACGAGCGAATAAAACGTAGTGCCAAAGAGGTTCGTCTGGATGGTCAATCCTTTCTCGTAGATCAACCGGCGCCACTCGTAACCCGTGCCCAACAGAAACCAGGCGCCGAGCACGATCGTCGCCAACCACCACCGGCTGAACCGCTTCGTCTCGCCTTTCCTCAAGGCCCGCAAGGCCACGGTTATGGTGGCGCTGCTGGAGAGAAGACAAATGGTGTTCAGAACCGGAATGTCCAGCACTTGACGGGGCGTCGGACCGCCAAGGCTTTTGCCCACGTAAAAGAGATAGGCCACCACAAACATCAGGAAGATGGCGCTCTCGGCGATGATCAAGCAACTCATGCCAACCACGCCTTTGGAGGGAGCCCAGTCGGCGGTTGGCTCGATCGGCTTGCTGTCGGCGGTCCCGTTCATAAGCTTTTCGTTCAACTCATTCGTACTTCCAATCGGGGTCGGCTGGGTGCTTGAGGTCCCAAAGCGGTCGGCGGCTCTTGACGGTGGGGATTTCGGAGAAATTGTACTCCGGGGGCGGGGAGCTTGTGCTCCACTCGAGGGTCCAGGCGTCCCAGGGATCGCTGCCCGCCGGCTTCCCCTTCCGCAATGAACGCAAGAGGTTGACCGACATGATCAGCACCCCGGCTATTTGAAACGCTACGCCAATCGTGCAAATGAGATTGAGGGTTCCCCAGCCGCGGTCGGCTTCATACGTGTAGATGCGGCGTGGCATCCCGAGGATGCCGGGAAAGTGCATCGTATCGAAGGTCATGTGAAACCCAATGAGGAATAGCCAGAAGTGCCATTTGCCCAGGCGTTCGCTCAGCAGCCGGCCGGTGGCCTTGGGAAACCAATAATAGATCGCTGCGAAGATCATGAATACGATCGCACCCACCAGCACGTAATGGAAATGGGCGATCAAAAAATAGGAATCATTCAGTTGCCAGTCCCAGGGGGCGCAGGCCAGCATGATTCCGGTCAACCCGGCGATCAGGAATTGGAAGAGGAAGGCGATGCTAAACAGCATGGGGGTGGCGAAGCGCAGCTTTCCGCCCCACATCGTGCCGAGCCAGTTGAAGATTTTAATGCCCGTCGGCACGCCGATCATCATGGTCGAAACCACAAAGAAGGTATTGCCGGTCGAGGTCATGCCCACCGTGAACATGTGATGGGCCCAGACGCCCAGGCTCACGAAGGCGATGGCACAGGTGGCTCCCACCATCACCGGGTAGCCGAAGATCGCCTTGCGCGAAAAGACCGGGATGATTTCCGAGGCGAAGGCAAAGGCGGGAATGACCAGAATATAAACTTCGGGGTGCCCGAATATCCAAAAGAAATGCATCCACAAGACCGCCGAACCGCCGGCCTGGGTATCGAAGAAGTGCGACCCGGCGAAGCGATCCAGCAAGAGCATAACTTGGGCGGCCGTCAGCGGACTCACCGCAATAAGCACCATGCCGCACACCACCAAATAGAGCCACGCCAGGAGCGGCATCCGGGTGAGGCTCATGCCGCGGCAACGCATGCAGACAATGGTGGTAATGATATTGGCGGCCGTGGCGATGGAACCAAACCCGCTTACCAAAATGCCCAGCGTCCAATAGTCCGTGCTGTGTCCTTTGGAGAAGGCTTTGGCGGTCAGCGGGGCATAAGCAAACCAGCCGACATCCGGGGCACTGCCCGCGCCGCTCAATCCTTGGCCGCCGATATAGCTGAAGTAGAGCAACAGCCCGCCGAACACGCTTAGCCACAAGCCGAACGCATTGAGCCGCGGGAACGCCAAGTCCCGCGCGCCGATCATCAGCGGCACCAGGTAATTGGCGAATCCGAAGATGAGCGGCATGCCCACCAGAAAAACCATGGTCGTGCCATGCATCGTAAACAACTGGTTGAATGCTACAGGGGCGATGACATGAAGGCCGGGCGCGATTAACTGGATCCGGATCAGCGTGGCCTCCAGGCCGCCAATGAACAGGAAGCCCAGTCCGTAGAGGATATACATCAGGCCCAGCTTCTTGTGGTCCACGGTCACCAGCCACGAATGCAGGGTGTCGAGGACCGTCCTGTCGTCGGCGGCCCTGGCAGCCAAAGGCATGCCCCCGGCGATCTCGCCAAGATGGCTCGTGTCATTCATTTGAGGGTCGAGAGGTAAGCCACCAGTTTATCCAGATCGTTGTCGCTGAGATTCATGGTCGGCATCAATACTCCCGGTTTGAACTGCTCGGGAGAGTTGATCCACGCGCGCAGGGCTGCGGGGGAGTTGCTCAGCGCGCCGGAGGCCAGCGTGCTGCGGCTCATCAGGTGCGTGAGGTCGGGACCGAATCGTCTGTCTCGAGCGCCGCCAATGACGTGGCAATTGACACAAGCCGTTCGCTCGAAGACCCGCCGCCCCGCGGCCGCGGACGGGTCGTTTTCCGGCGGCGCTTTTTGCTGCTCCGCCCAGCGGTCAAAGTCCTGCGGCAAGTCCGCAAAGACGCGTATCAGCATGTAGGCATGTTCGGTCCCGCAGTAGGTGCCGCACTGGCCAAGAAACAGTCCCGGCCGTTCCGGCTCAATCCACATGGAATTGACTTTGTTGGGGACGAGGTCAATCTTGCCCATCAGACGCGGCACCCAGAAGCTATGCACGACGTCGGCCGAGCGCAGGTCCAGGAAGGCCGGCCGCCGCTCTCCACCTTGACTGACAGGCACGTGGAGTTCATTGGCCGTGACGATGCCAAGCTCGGGATAACGAATCTCCCACCACCACTGATGCCCAATGATCTGCACGTTCACCGCCGAGGCCGGCTCGCGCGCATCCTGCACCTCCTGGATGACCCGAGCGGTCGTCAGGGTGAACGCGACCACGATGAGCAACGGTACCGTGGTCCAGGCTGCTTCCACGGGTCCGCTGCCGTAAACCTGCGCGGGTTCCATGCCATCGTCGTTCGGGCGGCGTCGGTAACGAACGATCACATAGATGAGCAGACCGGCTACTAGCGCGAACATCCCGCCTGTAATGGCCAGCACGAAACCCGCAAGATGTGAAATAGAGTGGGCCGGCGCGGACTCCGGGGCAAACATGCTCGGGACCAGGGCAGGGTCCACCCGTTGCCCGCCACAGAGAGCCTGCGGCGCGGCCAAAAGCATCGCCATCCAAAACATCCACGGTGGAATCCAGGACGTAATGGACCAAGCCCCCACCGACGCACGGTCGTTCCTGCACTCCAACGGCGTGTGGGACGAAATCCCGCCGGGTCCGAGGGTTTCCCGAGTAGGGCCTGTTTCCTGAATACCGGCATGCGCTACGGGTGGCCGTCTTCGGATTACCCTCAGCAAAAAGGGAACTCTTTCAGGGGTCTTGATCATAAGCCCATGAACCGCTTCAAGCCGGCGTCCGCAAGGATGAAGAGCAGCAGCAGAGGGAGGTACAGAATCGAAGATCTCAACAATCGCCTGGCGTTGCCAACGCTGCGGTCGCGCGCGAAGCTCAAAGCGACGTTCAGAATTAATAATCCAATCAACAATGCTCCGGCAAAATAGAACCATCCCGTCATGCCCATAAGGGTCGGAATCAGTGAGACAACGAGTAGTAACAGCGAAAATCCCAGGCTGAGACGCACCGTCCGGAGGCCGGTCGGTTCGATAACTGGCAGCATTTTGAAACCCGCGCCGGCATAATCGTCACGGAACATCCAGGCGATCGCGAAGAAGTGCGGGTGCTGCCATGCAAACAGGATTGCGAAAAGCGCCCACGCGCCCGCATCGAGTCTCCCGGCCGCAGCGGCCCAGCCAGCCATGGGTGGAATTGCCCCCGGGATCGCTCCGAGTGTCGTGCTGAGCCAGGTAACTCGCTTCAGCGGAGTGTAAACGAGAACATACAGAAACGCAGCCAACAACACCAGGAAGGCGGTCAATAGATTTGCGGCCCACACGAGAAGGAACACACCGAAAAGCACCAGGCTGACCCCAACTATAAGAGCCTTGGCCGGCTCGATCAGCCCGGCGGGTAAAGCTCGGTTGCAGGTTCGTTTCATCTTGGCGTCGAAGTTTCGTTCAAGGTAATTGTTCAAGATCGAGGCTCCGCCTGTGGCGCAACCCACGCCCAATAAGGCCAGCAGGAAACGCGGCAAAGGATGAACGCCATTGCCGCCGAGGAAGAAGCCAAGTGTCGTCGTCACCAACACCATCGAGAGAATTCGGGACTTGGCTAGTTCAAGGTAAAGCGCGACGCGGTTCATAAGTGCCCGGCTCCGCTTTGGGGCTGGGAATCCAGGGTCTGCCCAGGCGGATGTGTTTGAGTGGCTTGGGCTGCGACCATCGGATGATGGCGGAGGTAATCAATTCGCCGCTCCACCCGCTCGAGGCCTCCCAAAGTCACATATTGTGCGATGTCTTTTGAGAACAGGAGTTCCAAGGTCCATTTCAATGCCACGCGAATCTTCTTCTCGAGGCGCGGCAGTTTGGCGAGGTAGATTGTCCGCCACAACCACCATGCGATTAGACCGGAGAAGTGGAAACCCATGATGTTGGCAACTCCGGTGCGATGACCAATGGCTGCGAGTTGACCGAGTGTGGTGAAGGCGAACCTCTTCTTCTGTCCTCCTTGAATCGCCGCGACGATGTTCTTCGCGCATTGCAAGGCCTCGCGCATGGCGTGCTGCGCCGTGGGTGGGTGCGGGCTGCCCGCTTGCGGGTTCGGAATCCAGGCGCAATCGCCCACCGCCCATAATCCCGGAAAACCTGGTACTTCCAAGGTCTCTTCCACGACCACACGCCCTTTTTCTTTCTTACAAGGGAGACTTTGCAGAATGCCCGGCGGCGCCACACCCGCCGTCCAAACCAGAGTCAGTGCAGGAATGGTTTCACCGTTCGCCAGTTCCACGCCCCGGTCTGAGTACCCGCTCACACGCGTCTCCAGCCGGATCTCGACATTTCGCGCTGCGAGTTTCTCTTGCGCGTATCGTCCGAGGCTTTCGCCGAGCTCCGGCAGTATGACTGCGCTTGGATGAACGAGAACGACGCGCACTTCGTCTTCTGCGAGGGCCGGATAGTATTCCTTGGCGGAGCGCAAATAATCGTTTAACGCGCCGATGGTTTCCGTTCCCGCAAAGCCGCCTCCCGCCACCACAAAGGTCAACATCGCGCGGCGGGCGGCCCCATCCTCCGTCAGGCTGGCGATTTCCAACAAGGCCAGTGCGTGATTACGCAGGTAAAACGCATCACCCAGCGATTTCATCGTCAGCGCGCGCTCTTCCACGCCGGGCACTCTGAAGAAGTTCGTCTCCGAACCTAACGCGAGGACCAGGTGGTCATAAAACAACTCCTTCTGCCAGCGCTCGATGCCGTAAGCCAGCGTGACCTTCCGCTCGTCCAGGTCAATCCTCTCGACCTCCGCTTCCAGAAACTCCACGTGCTTGAGAACCTGTCGTGGTGGGCTGACGATGTCGGAGAGATCAAGGTCGCCGGCGGCCACTTCGTGGAGCATAGGCGTGAAAAGGAGGAAATTCTCGCGGCTCACGAGGGTTACTTCGACGGTTGGATCGGCGGCTAGCGTCTTGTCCAGGTGATGCGCCACGTAGAAACCACCAAAGCCGCCGCCGAGTATCAGGACCCGCGAGTTCTTTGCAAGTGTGGGACCACCTGTGCTCATTGAAGTCTCGCTCATGAGGTCTTGTGCGTTGGCTCGCTTCTCCGAATCACGACGAGAAAATCGCATTTGGAAAGTGGGCGCGCTATTGACCAAAGGGTCCGGCTTTTGCACTCCCAAGGAACTAGACCGTTCTACTCCTTTCGAACGAGGCCAACCTGAAGGATTTGGTTACCTGGCCTCGACGAGTTGTCAGGATAGCTTGACGGACCGATAGTTTACCCGCCAGGAGGGCGTCGCGGAGGCGCCTTCAAGGGTCTAACCGATGGTGAAGCTGCAAGAGCTTTTGGGCATCGAACTGCCGATTATCCAGGCCCCGATGGCCGGTGTGCAGGGCAGCGCGTTAGCCGCGGCGGTGTGCAACGCCGGCGGTTTAGGCTCCTTGCCTTGCGCCATGCTCAGCCCGGATGCCCTGCGCAAAGAACTGTTGGCCCTCAAGCACCAAACCAGCCGGCCGTTCAACGTAAACTTGTTCTGCCATGTTCCGCCGACGCTCGATGCGGAGCGGGAAGCCGCCTGGCGCTCCGTGCTGGCTCCCTATTTCCGGGAGTTCGGCATCGGCCCGGAGCACATCCCCCCCGGCCGGTGCGCGCTTTCTCCCGCAGGGGACTGGCGACCTGGGCGAGCGCATGGCCGGCCAGGGACGTCGGCTATTTGGCCAAGTCGTTGGCGAGCACGACGCGATAGCGCGCCTTCCCGGATCGCAGGCGCTCCAAGGCGTCATTGACCTTGGAGATTGGGAATATCTCGGTGATTGGCGCGATTGAATGTCGTGCGCTGAAGGCCAGCATATAGTCAAGCGTGGTAGGGCTTCCCGTAGGGGAACCGGAAACGGACTTCTGGCCCAGGATTAGACTGAACGCAGGCACTTCGAATGGTTTGAGGACGGCCCCAACGTTGTGCAGGCGACCGTTGGGGGCGAGCGTATCGAGGAGACCGGCAACGTCCAACGGGGCGTTGATGGTGGAAATGATTAGGTCGAGACTTCCGGTAAGTTTCTTAAGCGCGCCATCCTGCTTTGTGTTGTGCACGTAGTGCGCCCCCAGCTTTCGGGCTTCCGCCTCCTTGCTCTCGCTGGTGGTGAAGGCGTGGACCTCGCAGCCCCATTTGTTGGCGAATTGCAGCGCCATGTGTCCCAATCCGCCGATGCCGATGACTCCCACACGCGCAGTGGGGGGCAGGTGGTAAATTAGCAAGGGCGCAAAGACAGTGGCGCCGCCGCACAGGAGCGGTCCCGTCTTTGTCTCGTCCAAGCCGTCGGGCAAGGGGCGGACCCATGTCCACTGCGCCCGAACCCGGTCCGCGAAGCCGCCATGGCGTCCGACAATGGTCCCCTGAGCCGTGGCGCAAAGGTTGTGATTTCCGGACAGGCATTCGTGGCAGGCGAGGCAGCTATAGGAGAACCAGCCAAGCCCGACGCGTTGTCCGAGTTTAAGCCCTTTGGCCGCGTTACCAAGCGCGACGACGGCGCCGGCCACCTCGTGTCCTGGCACGAACGGGTATTGGGACATACCCCATTCGTTGTCGAGCATGGAGAGGTCAGAGTGGCAAAGTCCACAGTGAGTTACCTTGATTTCGACTTGATCAGGGCCTAACTCGCCTGGATCAAATTCAAACGGTTCCAGCGGGGCCCGGGGGGCCTTGGCCGCATAAGCATGAACTACTGACATAGATTGATGAGTGTTGAGCGTTGATGTTGATGTTGATGTTGATGTTGATGTTGATGTTGATGTTGACTCTTGAACCGCGGGACAACCTTCCTCTTCGAGGTCTCTGGCGCCATTGACCATCTGGGCGCATTTTTGCCCTCCAAAGGGATTAGACGGTTCTACTCCTTTCGAACGAGGCCCGCAGACAGGGATGTTGGACACCCCTGAGAAGGGTTGGCCGAACTTGCAGGCCGGGGTTTATGAGCGGCGGGTGATCGGGAGCCGAACCTTGAAGCGCGTCTCGCCGGGTTTGGACTGGAACTCGATCTCGCCGCCGTGGTGATCGGCGATAATGCGGTTGCTGATCATCAGGCCGAGGCCGGTTCCGGAGCCGACACCCTTGGTGGTGAAGAAGGGCTCGAAGATCCGCGGCTGGATTTCGGGGGGAATGCCGCTACCGTTGTCCACGATCTCGACGACGACCTGGTTGTCCTCGAGGGAAGTGCCAACGCAGATTCTGCCCGTCCCTTTGACGGCGTCTATCGCGTTGTCAATGAGGTTGGTCCACACCTGGTTCAATTCGCTGCCGTAGGCCATGATGCGCGGCACGGAGCGGTCGAAAGCCCTGATCACGGTCACGCCTTTCAACTTGTGGCCCAGCATGGTCAGCGTGCTTTCGAGGCCTTCATGCACATCCACGTCCTGCGTGGGCGACTCGTCCATGTGGGTATAGGACTTGATCGCCTTGACCAGGTCGGCCACGCGGCCAGTGCTTTGGTCCACCAGTTTAAGCAGCGACCACAGGTTGAGGCGGGCGTCGAGCCAGCTCAAGGCGGGGGTGTGGCTGGCCGGGCTCAGCTTGTTGGCGAGGGCGGCGAGCCATTCCGGATCAAGGCCCGCGGTGACCAAATTGGACGCGAGTTTCCAACCCTCGGCAATCCCATGCTCTTCCAGCCAGCGGGCCAGGGTCTCTTCGCGGTCGCTGCGGGCCAGTGAATCAAGCGGCGAGGAGCGTTCGAACCGGAGCAGCGCGTCCTGTTCGGCGGCGAGGAGATGTTGCCATTCGGAGGGGGTGAGAACTTTCCCGAGCTGGCAGAGCGACGATTGGATGTTGTCGGTGGTTTCGTGGAGTTGCGCGGCGGCGCGGCGGGCGGCGGCAGCCGGGTTGTTCAGTTCGTGTGCCAGGCCGGCGGCCATGGTGCCCAAGGAGACCAGCTTTTGCCGCTGGTGGGAATAGCCTTCGAGGTTGCGCAGCCGGTTGGAGGCGGTTCGGAAGATTTCCCTCGCTACAGCGGGGCACGTGCGCAGCATGTGCCAGAAGCCCTCCTGGTCGAGCCGGAACAGGCGCGCGGGCTTGGACACGCGCACATTGGCCTGCCACGGCGCGCCCAGCAACAGAGGGACCTCGCCCATGTACATGCCGGGCTTGTTCACGGCCAGCAGCACCTCCTGTTTGCCATAAACGCGGCTGATGCGGATTTCTCCCTCCAGATTCAGGAAGAAATCCTCTGCCGGCTCATTGCCCTCGACCAGCGTCGTGCCCGCGGGCACATTCATGATTTCCCCGCGCTGGATGCAGTCAAGCTGATCGTCCTTCAGGCCGGCGAAGAGCGGCGCCTGGCGAATGGTTTGGACCAAGGCGGCATCCATAGTCAGAGCGTGCCTAGATACTCGTGCACCAGTTTCACGGCCATCGCTCCTTCTCCAACGCCTGAGGTGACGCCTTTGGCGGAGCGATGCCGGACATCCCCGGCCACAAAGACGCCTGGAACGCTGGTCTCAAGGTAAAAGGGGTCGCGATCCGGGGTCCAACCGCGCGGGCGATGGTGGTCGCGCTGGACCAAATGCTGGCCGGAGATGATGTAGCCGAGCGCATCCCGCTCGACCACTCCGGCGAGCCAGTCCGTGCGCGGCACCGCACCGGCATAAATCAACAAGGCGCTCGCGTGGACGGCATGGCGTCCTCCCGCCTTCTTGTTCTCGATCACCACCTCCTCGCAGCGGTCCGAGCCCCGCACTTCAACGACATTGGAGTTGAGCCTGACAGCGATGTTCGGCGTGGCGTTGATTTGGTCTTCGAGGTACTGGGACATGGTCGCCGAGAGCGAATCGCCGCGAACTACCATCGTGACCTGGCGGGCGAAGCGAGAGAAATATATCGCCGCCTGGCCGGCGGAATTGGCTCCGCCGATGATGTAAATGTCGCCGTCGCGATAGGAGAACGCTTCGCTCATCGGCGCGTAGTAATGCACTCCGGCGCCCTGCAGCCTGTCCAAGCCGGGAACTTCGAGCCTCCGGAAGGCGATGCCGGTGGTGATAATCACAGCGCGGCCGGCAACCTCGTTTCCATCAGACAAGCGAATAACGCGGGAGGGGCCTTCGACCCGTAGGCCCGCGACCTCTTGGGGAGCGAGGATTTCAACGCCGAACCGCCGAGCCTGCGCCACCGCTCGCCGGGCGAGGTCGAGGCCGCTCAGCCCGGTGGGGAAGCCGAGGTAGTTCTCGATCCGGGAGCTTCTGCCCGCCTGCCCGCCGGGAGCTTCGCGCTCGACCAGGAGGGTGCGCAAACCGTCCGCGCCTCCATACACTGCCGCCGCCAGCCCGGCCGGCCCTGCGCCCACCACGAGCAGATCGTAAAAGGGCTGCTCGGCGCGGGTCCGCAAGCCGAGCTTGTCCGCCACCATCGCCGCCGTGGGCTTGGACAGGAATGATCCATCCGGGAAGACCACAAGGGGCAGCGAGGAGCATTCGACCTTGCTGCTGGTTACGAGCTGAGCCGCGGCTTGATCCTTCTCCACGTCCAGCCATTGGTAAGGGACAAAGTTGCGGCCCAGGAAATCGCGGACCTCCAGGGCTGTCGGGGACCACCGGTGGCCGACTACACGGATGCCCTCGAAGACGGGATGGTAAGACGCCTGCCAATCGTCCAGCAGGTCGTCGACAATGCCATAAAGGCGCTCTTCGGGGGGGTCCCAGGGCTTCATCAGGTAGTGATCAATGCTGACCTGGTTGATGGCCCGGATGGCGGCATCGGTATCGGCGTAAGCGGTGAGCAGCGCGCGTTTGGCGTCGGGGAACAGCTTGAGCGCCTTCTCCAGGAATTCCACGCCGGACATTCGCGGCATGCGCTGGTCCACCAGGAAAAGCGCTACGGGTTCGTTGCGCAGCTTCAATTGTTCAACTCCCGCCAGCGCCGAGGCGCCCGAATCCGCCGCCATGACCCGGTAGCGATCCCCGTAGTGCCGGCGCAAATCGCGTTCCACCGCGCGCAACACGTCAGGGTCGTCATCTACGGTCCAGATTACCGGTTTGGCCATAAGCGTATCTGTCGTCTTGAACCTAGAGCTGGACCAAGCCGCGACGGCTGGCCGCCACGATCGCCTCAGTGCGGCTCAGGACGTTCAACTTGGAGAAGATGCTTCGCAGGTGGGCTTTCACCGTGGCCTCACTAATGTAGAGGTTGGCGCCGATTTCCTTGTTGCTCTTGCCGCGCGCCAGCAAAGTCAGCACATCCGACTCCCGGCCAGTCAGCGTTTCGCCGCTTACCCCTGCCGCCAGCTTCTCCAGAAGCGACGGAGGGATGCAAGTCTCTCCCCGGCTCACCCGCCGGATGCAGTCCAGCAATTCCTCCCGCCGCGCGTCCTTCAACAAATACCCCTTTGCGCCGGCCTTAATCGCCCGATAGACATCGTTGTCGGTGTCGAAGGTCGTCAGCACAATGACGCGGGCGGAGGCATCCTGCAGGCGGATTTGGTCTATCGCGCCCACCCCGCCCAGCACGGGCATGCGCAAATCCAGCAGCGCCACGTCGGGGCGATACTGCCGCCACAGTTCCACGGCCTGGCGGCCGTCGGCGGCTTCGGCGACGACGACCATGTCTGGTTGCAGGCCGATGATGGAGGACAGCCCTGCCGTGACGGTGACGTGATCGTCCGCAATGAGCACGCGGATCTTCTCCGCACGCAGATTTGTCGCGCCTCCCTGGGGCCGCGACGGGACGTCACTTGACGGCCGGTCCTCGGATTTGAGCGCCCGACTCATGGCTCAGCAGGATGAAGGGTGTTTGCGAGCGGGAGGACAATGCCAATTGTCGTGCCTTCGCCTCTCCCGCTCTGAATTGACAAGCGGCCTCCCATCCCTTCGACGCGTTCCCTCATTCCCTGCAAGCCGAAGCCGTCATGCCGCCCTGCGGTGTCGAAGCCTCTTCCATTATCGCGCAGATGCAGGCGAATCTCTCTATCGTCGAAGGCAATCTGTGCGTTGAACTCGCTGGCCTGCGCGTGGCGCAAAGCGTTGGTCAATACTTCCTGCCCGATGCGCAGCAGGTTCTCTTCCCATTCCAGCGCGAGTTCCCGTGGCTCGCCCCGCACGATGAAGTTGGCCTGCACGCCGGTGCCCTCAGTCATCCTCTGGATCAGGCCCTTCAGTGCCTCGCACAGGTCTTTCTCCTCCAGGGCCCGCGGGCGCAGCGCCTGCACCGAACGCCGTGCCTCCTGCAGGCCCTCACGGGCCAGTTCGCCGGCACGAATGACGTGCTCCTCGGCTTTGGCCGTCAACCTTTGGGACAGGGCCTCCTCAACCGCTTCCAAGTGTACGATCACGCTGGTGAAGCCCTGCGCAAGCATGTCGTGAATGTCGCGCGCCAGGCGATTGCGCTCGGCAGCCACTGCGGCCTGGCGGCTTTGCCGGGACAGGCGCAGTAACTCAATAACCAGCATGGCCTGGTGTGCCAGCGCCTGTGCCAGCTCAATTTCCTCGGTCCGAAAGGAGCGCTTACGCCTAAAGCCAATGCCGGTCACCCCTTTGACCCGGCCCGCGATGAGCATGGGCACGACGAGCATGCTGATAACACCCAGGGAAAGCACGTGTTCACGCCACGGAAATGCCGGCCCCTCGCGGATATCCTCCAGCACGCCCGGCTTGCCGGTACGGAAGACCTCCGGCCAGGGCGGAACCTCCTCGATCTTAACCGTCGGACTAATCCTGGCCAGCGCCGCCTCGGATTTTGTCAGGAGTCGGCCCCCTTCAAATGCGAATTCGAAAGTCACCCGGCTGGCGCCCTCGTCTCTCAACCAGACCCCGCTGCTGTGGGCGCCTAGCTGGCAGATGAGGGTCCGCAGGACATGCTCCACCAGCCTGTCGGGAGCGGATTCCTTGGCCAGCGCATCCAAAGTACGGGTGAGGGCCTCCGTTTGACCCCGGGCCAATTGTGCCGATACCCGAAGAGCCTCCGCCGCCTCCTTGCGTTCCGTGACATCCCTCAGGATGGCGGTGTACACCACGTCTTCACCTAGCTGCAGCTTGGAGATGGAAGCTTCGGCGGGGAATTCGCGTCCGTCTTTTCGCCGGCCAAACACCTCGCGTCGGTGGGCCATAGTGCGCGAAACCTCCGGCGACCGGGCAAACTCCTCGACGTGGCCCCGGTGCGCCTGAGCGAATCGTTGCGGGAGCAGGATGTCCAGTGGTTTGCCGATGACCTCGCCAGCGGCATAGCCGAAGACTTTCTCTGCGCCCTGGTTGAACAGCAATATACGCTGGCTGGAGTCAACGGAGATAATCGCGTCTTCGGCGATTCTCAGAATGCCCTCGAAGCGGGATTCGCTCCGGCGAAGGGCCTCTTCCGCACGCTTGCGCTCGATCGCCACGGCCGCCAAGCAGGACATCTGCTCGATCAGATTCCGATGCTCCGATGTGGGAACGCCGGATTTGCGCGAATACAGCCCGATAGTCCCCATCACTTCGTGGGCGGTGGAGATTATGGGGGTGGACCAGCAGGCCCGGAGCCCGTGCTGAAGGGCCAAGTCGCGGTATTCGTCCCATAGCGGGTCCGTGGCGATGTCGGAGACGATTACCGGTTTTCCCATATAGGCGGCGGCGCCGCATGAGCCGGCGTGAGGTCCAATCAGGCAGCCGTCAATTGCCTCGGCGTAGCTCCTTGGAAGGCTGGGGGCTGCGCCGTGGCGCAGGCTCTTTCCGTCCGAGCTTACGAGCAAGATGGAAACCAGCACGTCGCCGGCCATCTCCTCGCCAAATCGGCAGAGCGCATCGAGTAGCGGCTCGAGAGCGACACCCCGGGCGATCATCTCCAAGAGCCGCTTCTCTCCGGCAAGCGCCGCTTCCGCCCAGGGGCGGCCCCGTAGAACATGATCCTCGCGCACCAGTGCGAGCCGCCCGCACTCGAGGGCGACATCGTCACCTTCGCTTTCCACCTTCCTGGCGTTGTCACTTGTCTTCAGGTGTTCTTTAATTCGACGGGTACAAGGATGGGGTTCCTGGCGGCAAAAGTCAAGAAGAAAATGTTCTGATGGGCAACTGTTTCCCTTATGCTCGCCACCTTCCCCCGCTACGAGTAAATCCGCGTCGCCACTGTCGTAGATGATCACGACAGGACGCTTTTTGTGGCCGCTGCCGTCGCTGAATACGACCGGCACGAGCAGAACGTCTCCGGGAGAAAAACTCAAAAGAAGTTCCGTGCCATTTTCGTGTGGGCTTTGTCGAATCTGCGGTGTGGATTGGCAAAGACCAATCTCGAAGAGCAAAACATGAGCACGACCAAGGTTCAGCTTGCCGTTACCGGCCTCTTGCTTGGCGGAGCGGCGATAATCGTGATGTCCCAACACCGGTCGCAAATGGCATTGCGCGAGCAGCACGAATTGCTGCGTCAAAGGCTGGCGCAACTCGGCTCGGAGAATGAGAGCCTCTCCAACCGCCTGCGGCACGCTCAGGGCAGGGCGGACCCGCGGCTGCCCGCGCCGCCCTGGCATGGCGCTGCGGCTGCGGAACCGGGGCAGGACTCGTTTCCCACGCATCTCATCGCCGGCATGCTGGGCGAGGGAGGAGTGTCGCGTTTGTCGGCGGCGCAAATCCAACATTACCTGGATGAGAACCACCGTAGCGCTTCAAGCCTGCTGGCGGCGTACCGCACTTCCGGCGATCTCGCGTGGTTGCATGAGGCGATGGAGAAACATCCGGGCGACCCCGAAGTGGCCTTTGAGGCCGCATTGAATCAGGACATCTCGACGGCGGAACGACGCGACTCGCTCGACGCCTTCAAGAGAGCGGCGCCGGAGAATCCCATGGCCAATTATCTCTCCGCGCTGGATTACTTCAAATCGGGCCAGACCGATCAGGCGGTGCAGGAACTGATCGCGGCCTCTGGGCGGCAGGGATTTGCCGACTACACGCTGGAGCGCATTCAGGCCGATGAAGAAGCCTACCGCGCCGCCGGCTACTCGGAAGGCGACGCCAAAATGGCGGCGACGTGGGGCGTGGCTCTCCCGCAATTGGCCCAGATGAAATCGCTGGCACAAAACATGGTCGAGCTGGCGGCTTCGTACCAGAGGGCCGGCGACGTGGAATCCGCGCAGGCGGTGTCGCAAATGACGATTGGCCTGGGCCAACAAATGGACGCCGCTCCAGGCTCCTGGACCCCCCTGATCTCGCGCATGGTCGGCATCGCCGTCGAGCGGATGGCTCTCAGTTCGATGGACCCGTCCAGCGCATACGGAGACGGCACCGTCCAGGATGAACTCGACCAACTGATGCAGAGACGGGAGTCCCTCACCGCGCTGGTGAAGCAGACGACGCCCTTCCAACAGCAAATGACCGCCGAGGACTGGCTCAATTACAACGAGCGCACCCTGAGTTTCGGCGAGGAGAACGCCATCGCGTGGTTGCTCAACAAATACGGCCAGAAATGAGTCCGGGGACGGGCGTGAGACAAAATGGGTTGCGCGGCGGGCCTGTTTCTTTCAGTATTCCGACGGATTAGCCGAGTGTCCTATGAAACGATCAGTTGAAGCAGCTTACCCACGGTTATTGCTCCGGATTGTCCTGGGCCTCTGCGGCGCCGCGGCGGCCGCCCAAGCCGCTGATTGGCCGCAATGGCGCGGCCCCAATCGGGACGGCATTTCGCAAGAAAAAGGCCTCCTGCAGGAGTGGCCCAAGCAAGGGCCAAAGCTCCTTTGGAAACGGACGGACATCGGGTCCGGGTATTCCACGCCCGCGGTGGCGGGCGACCGCCTGTTCCTGCTGGCCAACGAGGGGCTGGAAAATGAGTTTGTCGCGGCGCTCGCCGTCCAGGACGGCAAGCGAGCCTGGTCTGCGCGCCTCGGCCCCGTGGGCAATCCAAAGCAACAGCCTGACTTCCCGGCGGCCCGGTCCACGCCGACGGTGGACGGGGACCTGCTGTATGCGCTGAGCTCCGATGGCGAGCTTGCCTGCCTGGAAAAGGACTCGGGAAAAGAGCGCTGGCACAAGAGCCTGCGAGCGGAGTTTGGCGGCAAGCCCGGCGTATGGGCCTACGCCGAATCGCCGCTGATCGATGGAGACACGCTGGTATGCGCGCCGGGGGGCAGCCAGGCGACGCTGGTGGGCTTGAACAAAGCGACCGGCCAGGCGCTCTGGAAATGCGCGCTGCCGGAGGGGGACGAGGCCGCCTATGCTTCGGCCCTGGTCGTCGAGGCGGGGGGCGTCAGGCAGTATGTCCAGCTCCTGCAAAAGGGCCTGGTGGGAGTGGAGGCCGGGACCGGCAGATTCCTGTGGCGCTACGCGAAACCGGTCAGCGCCTTCAACGCCAACATCCCGACGCCGGTCGCCGGCGACGGCATCATCTATGCCGGGGCGGCCGGGACAGGCGGCGGGGCGGTGAGACCTCAGGCGAAGGCCGGGGGCATCGCGGCCGAACCGCTCTATTTCAATGCGAACCTGCCCGCAGAAATTGGCGGCGCGTTGAAACTTGGCAAATACCTGTATGGCACGACCGCCAAGGGGCTGCTGTGCCTCGAATTTGCCACCGGCCAGGTGAAGTGGAAGGACGGCGGGCTGGGCGCGGCATCGCTTTGTTACGCCGACGGCCGGCTTTACCTCCACGGCGAGAACGGGGACGTGGCGCTGGTCGAGCCTTCAGACGAATCGTATCTCGAGAAAGGCCGTTTCACGCCCCCGGGCCAGCCCAAGCACAAAAACCAGATGGAAAAGGCCTGGGCCTACCCCGTCGTTGCCAACGCACGGCTTTTCATACGCGATCACGGCTGCTTGTGGTGCTATGACATCGGGGGAAAGTGAACCGGGAGGACTGATTCCAGCTCGTCCTGCTCCCGAAGAGTCAACGGGCCGTTCCATGTTGCCGAAGCTCGCCGCCTGGCCGAACGTTTTCCGCCCGCAACACCAGGATGGAATGAGGCGGAAGCTTGAGCGGCTGATCCAGCGTAATACCCTCTGACAAACGGACCGTGGTCACGCTTTCCGGCCGGCCGGGCTGGTTTATCGCGCCGAGATTCGGCCCATTGATGCGCCAGGCGGTCAGCGCAGGCGCTGAGGAAACGCCGTTCAGGCGCAACGTCAGCGCCACTTCCTGGCCGGTGGAATAATTGATCAATGCGAGGCCGAGACGCCCGGTCTTGTTGTCCCAAGCCGCAACGGCATCCACCGGGACATCGCCTTCCAGTTGCGCCGGCAGCAGCGTCCCTCGGAGCTGGGCGCGGTAAAGCGCCAGCAGATGGCCGACCGGGTCCATGACTGCGTAGTTGCGGCTGGTCTTGATGGCGGCGATGACGTTGACCGTCTGGGCCCAGTTGGCCATCTGCACTAGGTCGGCGGAGCGCAACAACTCGTTCAGGGCGCGGCCAGCCGCAATCATGTCGCCAAGGGTGTAGTAGTGCTCGAAGGCGCCGATGCCGCCGGCGTCCGGCGCCGGGTTCCAGTCGCGCACGATGCCCCATTCATCAATCGCCAGGCGCACCCGCTCGAGGTCGGTGTCCCCTTTGCCGAGGCGGTTGCGGAAATCAGTCACAATGCGGCGCACGCCGGCGGCCACTTCGCCGGAATAGGCGGCGAAGTTCTGTTCGTAGGTTCTTGCGTCCTCGGGGCTGAAGGGCACGCGGAGCTTTCGTTCGGTGTAATGATGGCCGCTCAGGAGGTCCATGTTCGCGGCGCAATGGCTCAGCATCACGTCGTTCCATTTCCCCGGCGCGCCGACAGCGATGATTTTGATGCGCGGATTGCGCGCCTTCATCGCCGCGACAAACGCGTTGTGCCGGAGCGCGTAGCGGTCCGCCGACACGTTGCCAAGCTGCCAGTCGCCGAACATCTCGTTGCCCGCGCCCCACCAAGTCACAGCGTAGGGCCTGGCGTGGCCGTTCCTGGCGCGCTCGGCGCCCCAACGGGTTTTCGCCGAACCGGTAAAGTACTCGACCTCGTCCGCCGCCGTCTCCACGCTGCCAAGGCCGGTGTTCACGGCTACGTAAGGCTCGGCGCCGATCTCGGCGCAGAAGGCCATGAACTCATCCGCGCCAAAATCGTTGTCCTCGACATCATTCCAGGCGCGTTCCCAGCGCGGCGGCCGCCGGTCGCGGTCGCCGATGCCGTCTTTCCAGTTGTAACCGGATACGAAGTTGCCGCCGGGCCAGCGGTAGAGCGGGGCGTTGAGTTTCCGGACCAGGGCCAACGTGTCGGCGCGCATGCCCTTTACGTTGTCGGCGGGCATAAGCGACAGATTGGCGAGCCAAAGATACGCGGGCTGCGACAGCAAGACCGACAGCGACGCGGACTCGGTCGTGGCCCCGGCGCGGAAGCGGAAAGGAATCTTGCGATAAGCGGGCCCCACGTTGTCGAGGAGGATGCTCTGGCCGCCGCTCGGGTTGTCGCCCCAGTCGAGGCGAATCTCCACCGGCGCGGTGGATGCGCCCACGCGGGCCAGAATCGCGTAGCCGATGTATTCCTTGCCGGCGACGAGGCCGAGATTATTCTGCCGGAGACCGCACTTCGCGCCTTTGGCGTCCCGCAACCACAGGGCCATGCAGCGGTCCCCGCAATAGGCGCCGGCGGTGTCGGGCAGCGCGTCGAAGAGCGCGCCGGCGGGCCGCACGATTTCCCACGGCGACTTGTTCGTAAGGTCGAGCAGGAATTTTCGGTCGCGCAACTTCTCGGCCCAGATGCCATCGTGAATGCAGCGGCCCAGGTGCTCGATGAACTGGCTGTAAATGTAGGGCGAAATGGCCGGGCCGGGCTGAGCCAGTTCCACCGAGAGTCGGGCGTCAGCGGCGGAGGCCGGCATTGACAGCGACAAGGGGCCGGCGAGGCAAACCAGCAGGAGGCAGAGATGTCTTTTCATGGAGTTGAATTTCACACCTGACTTTCTTGATTGTGCGGCGGACGGCACAGGTTCGGCAAGAATCAAGTTCTTACAAAACTGTGCTGCCCCTCTGGCACCCCTCCGGCGTGCAGGCCATCCACGCCGTCGCATCACGACCCGGATCAAGTTTTTTCAGCGCAGTTCGCCGGTTTGGAACGTCAAGACGGACCGCTCAGTCAAGTATTCGTATTGCGTGTTGGCCAAGGAGATTTGCGCGGAGATCAGATTGAGCTCGGCCTGGTTGAACTCGACAATGGAGCTGATTCCAACTTTGTAGCGGGCCTGTGCCAGGCCGTAAGACAACTGGGCGTTTTCGAGGAGTTGTCCGGTGACGCGGTAACGGTCGAAGGCGTTTTGCGAGTTGAGCCAGGCGACGCGCACGTCGCGAATGATATTGTCCTCCAAATCGCGCAGGCTGGCTTGCTCCGCCTGGGCCTCCAACTCGGCGGCCCGTTGGCGCGCCGCGTAGTAGCCGCCGGCGTAGATCGGCACGGTTACGATCACGCCCGCCGCGGCGAAGTTGTCGGACAACGCGGCGTCGTGAACGGGAACGAGACCCGCGGCGCCCACGGCCGAAACGGCGGGGTACCTCATCGCCCTCTCCCCCCGGGCAAACCTAAGGGCCGCCTCGCGTTGGTTCCTCAGACTGAGCAAGTCCGGCCGGTAGGCCAGGGCCTGCTGCACGAAGTCAGAGACGTTGGTGGACACCTCCGGAGGCATCGGTTGCTCGACAAGGAAGTAGCTCTTGGGTTCGCGCAGGCCCAGGAGTGTCGAGAGTTGCACCAGAGAGGCGTGTAAGTCATTTTGGGCCTTGAGCAACAGAACCTTGGCCTGCTCGACGTTGACCGCGGCAAAGCTTACATCCAAGCCGGAGCGCAGTTTGTTGGTGGCCAAGGCGCTGACCTGGTCCAGGAACACCTGGCGCGCGGCCACCGTCTGCTCGGCCACGCGTGTGATGGCCTGCGCTTCCTGGGCGGAGTAGAAGGCCCCATCCACGGCCAGCAGAATCTGCTGGCGCGTGGCCTGCGCGCTCTCGGCGGCGGCTTCGGCCTTGAGCCTGGCGCTGCCGGTCAAGTTGGCCGTGCGGCCAAAATCGGTGATCAGTTGGCTGAGGATCAGGCCCTCGGCGTTGCGCTCGAAGATAATGGGACTATTCAATGCGCCGATGGCCGCCAGCCGTGTATTCTCCTGGGCGGTTCCAGCGCTCACCATATTGGCGGAGAGGTTGGGGAAAAATCCGGACTGGACCTGGCGGGTGACCTGCCGGGCCGCCAGGGCCTTCAAATCGGCCACACTGATCAAGGGATGATTGCGCAACGCCGTTTCATGGGCTTCCTGGAGGGTGAGCCGCGCCAATTCGCCCGCCCCGGCGAGGGAGCAGGCAGCGCCTGCCGCAATTGCGGCGAGAGTTTTGCAGAATGTTTTGGCCATAAGTTTGTCCGGCTATCATGTTGCTTGAGCCGCGCCCGGCAATGGGCCGGGGTCGTTGGCGGAATTGCCCGCCTGGCGGCGACGATAGAACAAGTAATAGGCGCAAGGCACGATGAATACGGTCAGGACCACCGAGACGGCCAGTCCGCCAATAATGGCCTGAGCCAGGGGCGCATAAGCCTCGCTGCCGGTGCCCAGCTTGGCGGCCAGGGGAAGCAAACCTATCAACGTCGCCAACGAGGTCATCAACACCGGGCGAAGCCGGACGCGGCAAGCCAGCGACACCGCCTCGCGAAGCGGCCGTCCCTCCGCCCGCAGCCGGTTGGTGAAGTCGACGATCAAGATGCTGTTGGACACTACGATACCTATCATCATTACCACGCCCATCAAGGACATCACGTTGAGGGTCGTGCCGGCCGCAAACAGGATCAGCAGAACGCCAGTCAGCCCGCTGGGCACTGCCAGCAGGATCAGGAATGGGTCCGCAAACGAGCGCAATTGCGCCACCAGGATCAAATAGACCAGCAGCGTCGAGAGAATCAGCCCCAAACTGAAGCTTTTGAAGGATTCCCGCATCGCCTGAACGGAGCCGCGAACGTTGATCTTTATGTCTTCGGGCAACTTAATCTGCGCGATAATCTTCTGGACCCGGGCATAGACCCCGCTCAGGTCCTCGCCCGAGGGCGCGACATAGACGTCGATCGTCCGGCGGATCTGATAATGGTCCACCTCGGTGGGCGCGGGGGTGTGGGAGATGCGAACCACCGAGCCCAGGCGCGTCGGGTCTTTGAGGTTGGCCCCGCGCAACGGCATCGAGGCCAAGTCGTCCAGGTTCTTGATAGAATCCTCCGGATACTGCACGGTCAGCAGATAATTGTTGCCCGTTTGAGGATCGATCCAGTAGCTCGGCGCGATCATCCCGTTGGAAGTCAGTGCCGTAATCAGGCTGTCGACGATCTCCTTGGCGCTGAGGCCCAACTCGCTGGCCCGCTCGCGATCGATGTCGATCTTCAAGGCCGGGTAGTCCACGTCCTGGGGCACGAGCACGTCGCTGATACCCGGCAAGGCTCGCGCCTGCCGGGCGATTTCGGTGGCAATCGCATGGGCGGCAGTCATGTTCGTGCCGCTAACCTGAATGTCCAGGGGCGCAGGCATGCCCTGGTTCAGGATGGCGTCCACCAGGCCGCCGGTCTGGAAGTAGGCGCTGACTTGCGGCAACTCGCGGCGCATCCGCTCCCGCACCCGGCTCATGTAGGCAAAGCTGCTGAGACGATGCCCTTCATTGAGTCCCACTTGCACGAAGGCGGTGTGCGGAGCCGAATTGGGCGTCAGGATGGAGGAGAACCCGGGGGTGATGCCGATATTCGAGACGATGATTTTCAGGTCCTTCTCTTGGACGACCTGGCGGACGATGTCCTCGACCTTGCCCACGAGTTGGTCGGTCAATTCGATGCGGGTGCCCGAGGGGGCCTTGAGGTTGATCACAAACTGGCTCGGGTCGGTCCGCGGGAAGTAGGACTTGCCCACCAGCGGGTAAAGCAGCAGGCTTAGGACGAAAATCGCGGTCAGCCCCAGGACCGTCGCCAAGGGACGGACCAGGGCGGTCCGCAAAGTCCCCTCGTACCAGTCCAGCATCCGGCTGAACTGGCGATTGAACCAGCCGTTGAAGCGGGCGCCCCAGCCCTTGGCTTTGGGTTGTCCAGCCCCGGCATGACCCTGGGGGGCCTTGATCCAGTTGGCGCAAAAGAGCGGCACCACCGTCATGGCGACGAAGTAGGAGGCGAACAAGGACAACACCACCGCCAGGGCCAGGGCCGAGAATAGAAAGCGGCTGACCCCGTAAAGAAAGGTTACCGGGAAAAAGACAACCACCGTGGTGAGTGTGGCGGCCAACACGGGCAGGGCCACCTCCTGGCCGCCGCGCTCGGCCGCTATGACCGGCGACTCGCCCATCTCGAGGTGGCGGAAGATATTCTCCAAAACCACCACCGAATTGTCGATGAGCCGTGAGAAAGCGAGGGCTAAACCGCCCAGAATCATGGCGTTGATGGTGCTGGCGCCCAGGGCCAGCGCGACGAAGGCCGCCAGGGCCGAAAGCGGAATTGAAAGAAAGACCGCCACGGTGGCCCGCATGCTGCCCAGAAAGATCAGGATCATGACCCCCGTCAAAACCAGCCCCATGGCTCCCTCGTGCACCAGGTTCTCGATGGCTTTCTTGACGAACACCGACTGGTCAAACACAACCTCGGTAACCAGTCGTTTGGGCACGTCCAGAAGATGGGAGACGATGCGCTTAATCCCGTTGACGACCGCGATCGTATTGGCATCGCCGCCCTGCTTGAGCACCGGCAGATAGACCGAGGGCTGGCTGTTGACCCGCACTCGGCAGACCTGAATTTGCGAGGCGTCTTCCGCTTTGCCGATGTCCCCCACCAACACCGAGGCCTCGCCCACGGTTTTGAGCGGGACCAGGTTGATGTCCTTCATGGAGTTGATCTGGCTGTTGGCATAGACGTTGTAATCGTAGGGTCCGATCTTCACGTCGCCCGCCGGGAGAATGAGGTTGGCCGCGTTCACATTGCGCACCACATCCATGACGCTCAGTTGGTGGGCCTCGAGCTTGCGCGGGTCCACGTACACCATGATTTGGCGGTAGCGCCCGCCAAAGGCCGGCGGCACCGAGGCGCCCGCCACCCCCGCCATTTGGTTGCGGATCGTGAACTGGCCCAGGTCCCGCAGTTGCGCCTCGCTCAATCCCTTGCCCTTGAGCGTCACCAGGCACACTGGCAGACTCGAGGCGTCGAATAGCATCACGATCGGCGGCAGCGTGCCCGGCGGCAAATAGCGCAGACTGGCCATGGCCAGGTTGGCAACGGCCGTCACATCCGAATCCGGATTGGAGCCCGGTTGGAAATAGACCTTGATCAGGCTCACCCCGGTGAGGGAACGGGATTCCATGTGGTCGTATCCCGGCACCAGGGTGAACATGCGCTCGAACTGCCCGGTGATGTCATTCTCCATCTGCTCCGGAGGCATGCCCCCATAGAAGGTCGCCACCACCACCACGGGGATGTTAATCGGCGGAAACAAGTCCACCGGCATGCGGAGCAGGCTCGTGACCCCCACCACGCAGGTGATGAGGCAGATCACGATGATCAAATAAGGATAGCGGATGGCAAATCGCGACATACCTTGAAGGATGAATCATGAGGGATGAAGGATGAGGGGAAACTCGTGTGGTGAATTGAGCGCATGGGATGCAAATTCCCCCTCACCCCAGGCAGGGGGAGCAGCCAGCGCCGGTTCTTGGTCGGTTTCATGCGGAGGCTTGTTCCAGGAGGGGCCCTGCCCCCAGCCCGGCTTGGGCTGGGTCCCGCCCGTGCAAGAGCAGGTAACAGGCGGGCACCAGGAAGATGGTCTGGGCGGCGGAAACCGCCAGGCCGCCGATGACTGCCCGGGCCAGCGGCGCGTAGGCCTCGCCGCCAGCGCCCAGTTTGGCCGCCATGGGAATCAGGCCAATGAGCGTCGCCAGGGTGGTCATCAGGACCGGCCGCAGCCGCACCCGGGGTCCCAGAGCCACGGCGGTTTGCAGGGGCTGGCCTTCCTCACGAAGACGGCGCGTAAATTCCACAATCAGGATGCTGTCGGAAACCGAGATGCCCACCATCAACAGCATGCCCATCAACGACATCACGCTGATCGGCGTGCCCGTCAGACAGAGGATGAGCAGCACCCCCGTCAACCCCGGCGGCACCGCCAGCAGGATCAGGAATGGGTCCACATAGGAACGAAATTGGGCCACCAGGATCAAATAGATCAGGATCACCGACAGGATCAGGCCCAGGGCAAAGCTCTTGAAGGATTCACGCATGGCCTGAACCGAGCCGCGGACATTGATCTTTATGTTTTCGGGCCTGGGCGTCCGCTCGATGATCTTCTGGACCCCCGCGTAGATCCGGCTCAAGTCCTCGCCCGAGGGCGCGACATAGACGTCAATCGTCCGGCGAATCTGATAATGGTCCACTTCGGTGGGCGCCAGAATATGAGAGATATGAACTACTGAATCGAGCCGCGTCGGGGTTTTGAGATGGGCGGCGCGCAACGGCATCGAGCCGAAATCAGCCAGATTCCTGATAAAATCCTCCGGATACTGCACGGTGAGCAAATAGTTGTTGCCCGTATTGGGATCGATCCAGTAACTGGGGGCGATCATGCCGTTGGAGGTCAGCGCCGTAATCAGGCTGTCCACCATTTCCTGGGCGTTGAGGCCCAACTCGCTGGCGCGCTCGCGATCCAGGTCGATCCGCAAGGCCGGGTAATCCACGTCCTGCGGCACCAGCACGTCGCTCACGCCGGGCATGGCGCGCACCTGCCGGGCAATATCGACGGCAATCTGGTGGGCGGCCAGCATATTGGTCCCGCTGACCTGAATATCCAGCGGCGCGGGCAGTCCCAGATTCACAATGGCGTCCACCAGGCCCCCGGTTTGGAAGTAGGCGCCCACTTGCGGCAACTCCCGGCGCATCCGCTCCCGCACCAGGTTCATATAGGCATAGCTGCCCAGACGATGCCCCTCATTGAGCCCCACCTGCACAAAGGCGGTGTGCGGCGCCGAATTGGGTGTCAGTATCGAGGAAAAACCCGGGGTAATGCCGATATTCGAGACGATGATCCTTAAATCCTCCTTGGGCACGACTCGGCGGACGATGTCTTCGATCTGGCCCACAATTCCATCCGTCAATTCGATGCGGGTGCCCGAGGGGGCCTTGAGGTTGATGACAAACTGGCTGGGGTCGGTCCGCGGGAAGTAAGACTTGCCCACCATGGGGAAGAGCAAGAGGCTCGCCAGGAACAGACCGATAATGACCAGGACAGTGAGGAGGGGACGGCGCAATGCCATCCGCAAGAGCCGCTCGTAGGCATCCAGGGCGTTGAGAAACTTGCGATTGAACCAGGCATTGAAACGCGCGCCCCAGCTTGGCCGCCGGGCGCCCTCGCCCGGACCGCGACCCTGGTGGCCCTTGATCCAATGGGCGCAAAACAGCGGCACTACCGTCATGGCCACGAAATAGGAGGCTATGAGCGACAGGACCAGGGCCAGGCCCAGGGCGCTGAAGAGGTACTTGCTGACGCCGTAAAGCAAGGTGATCGGAAACATCACCACGACCAGGGTCAGAGTGGCGGCCAGGACGGGCAGGGCCACCTCCTGGCCCCCGCGCTCGGCCGCAATGACCGGCGGCTCGCCCATCTCGAGGTGGCGGAAAATGTTCTCCAACACCACCACCGAGTTGTCAATGAGCCTCGAGAAGGCCAGGGCCAGGCCCGCCAGGATCATGGCGTTGACGGTGCTGGCGCCCAGGGCCAGCGCGATGAACGTGGCCAAAGCCGAAAGCGGTATCGAGAGAAAAACCGCCACGGTGGCCCGCATGCTGCCCAGAAAGATCAGGATCATGACGCCCGTCAAAACCAGCCCGATGGCTCCCTCGTGGACCAGGTTCTCGATGGCGGCCTTGACGAATACCGACTGGTCGAACACAACCTCGGTAACCAGTCGTTTGGGCACGTCCAGAAGATGGGAGACGATGCGCTTAATCCCTTCGACGACGGTGATCGTGTTCGCATCGCCGCCCTGTTTGAGCACCGGCAGATAGACCGAGGGTTGGCTGTTGACCCGCACTCGGCAGACCTGGATTTGCGAGGCGTCTTCCGCTCTGCCGATGTCCCCCACCAACACCGAGGCCTCGCCCACGGTCTTGAGCGGGACCAGGTTGATGTCCTTCATGAAGTTGATCTGGCTGTTGGCATAGACGTTGTAATCACGCGGTCCGATCTTCACGTCGCCCGCCGGGAGAATAAGGTTGGCGTCATTCACCTCGCGCACGACGTCCATGACGCTCAACCCATGCGCCTCGAGCTTGCGCGGGTCCACGTACACCATGATTTGGCGGTAGCGCCCGCCAAAGGCCGGCGGCACCGAGGCCCCCGCGACCCCCGCCATTTGGTTGCGGATCGTGAACTGGCCCAGGTCCCGCAGTTGCGCCTCGCTCAACCCCTTGCCCTTGAGCGTCACCAGGCACACCGGCAGACTCGAGGCGTCGAACTGCATCACGATCGGCGGCAAGGTTCCCGGCGGCAGATACCGCAGGCTGGCCATCGCCAGGTTGGCCACCGCCGTGACGTCCGAATCCGGATTGGAGCCCGGTTGGAAATAGACCTTGATCAGGCTTACGCCGGTGAGCGAACGGGATTCCATGTGGTCGTATCCCGGCACCAGGGTGAACATGCGCTCGAACTGGCCGGTGATGTCGTTCTCGATCTGCTCCGGAGGCATGCCCGCGTAGAAGGTTGCCACCACCACCACGGGGATTCGGATCGGCGGAAACAAGTCCACCGGCATGCGGAGCAGGCTCGTGACCCCCACCACGCAGGTGATCATGCAGATCACCAGGATCAAATAAGGATAGCGGATGGCAAATCTCGACATGGCTATGGCCGGACCGAACTCATTCGTCAGCGAAGGTTTCCGGAGCGGTAAGTTTTGGAGTCACTTTCTGGCCGGGCTGCACCTGGGCCCGGCTGCCAAGCATCACCAGGTCGCCCTCGTGCAGGCCGGAGAGCACTTCACGCCGGTTCGGCGTCTCCAGACCCAGGGTCACTGCCCGCTCTTCGATCTCGCGGTTGGCGTTGACGACGTACACCGTCGGTTTTTCACCGGAAACGGCTTGGGTTGGGATCGAGAGGGTATTCTGCCGTTCGTGCACTTTCAGCATTACGTCGGCGTACATGCCGGGCACAATCTCGAGGGTTGGGTTGGGGACCTCGATTTCCGTCCTCATTTCGCGCGTCGCCAAATCCACTCGGTCGCTGAAACGCTTGATCGTCCCCTTGAACGTCTTCATCCCCAGGGACTCGACGCGGACTTCGACTGTGTCACCCAGGCGAATGTCTTTGACGTATTCCACCGAGACCCAAAAATCCAGGCGCAAGAGGTAATTCTCAGAGACCCGGAATACGGGCAACGCCTGGGTATCCGAGGAAGTACCCATCTGGATGAGCGTGCCCTTGTCCACATAGCGATGAGTGATCACGCCGTCGAAGGGTGCGACGACGTTGGTGTAGCTCGACAGGGTCAGATACCTCGCCACGTCCGCCTTTGCCGCGGCGACCGCCGCCTCGGCCATGCCGTCCTTGCCTTGGGCCGTGTCCAAATCCTGTTGGGCCACCAGGTCCGGGTGTTGCGTGCCGACGGTCAGCAAGCGCATGTAGTTCGTGTGCGTGGCGCGGTAATCCGCCTCTGCCTTCTGTTCCACAGCAATGGCATTGCGGAGTTGGTCCTGCAATTCCGGCACTTCCAGCGTGGCCAGGACCTGGTTGCTCTTGACAAGGTCGCCGAAATCAAACGGGATCGAGCAGATATAACCCGACACTTTTGCGTGCAGCTCCACCTCCTGGTAAGGTCTGAACTCAGCCACGACGGGGAACTGGTTGAAGAGGGTCTGGCGCGCTACCGGGCAAACGGCCACCACCCGTGGTTGGAGCCTTAACTCTGCCAGTCTGCGGGCCTCCGCGCGATTGACCATCAGGCGCCAGGTCAGAATCGAAATCGCCGACAGAACCAGGAGACATACAAAAGGCAGAACCAGCCGGCGCGGCACTCTCCCGCCCCGCGTCCGGGCTGCGTCGCCGCCGGCGGGCTGCCCCGCTTCCGCCGGGGGCGCGTCTGGCACGGCGCCTTTCAACGCGGGGGTGGGATTCTCGGTGAAACCGGAGGCTTCAGTGCTCATGGTTTGTGTTGGCTGGGGTTATGGCCGGCGCCGGGCCGCACATGTGGCAATTCCACTCGAAATCGGCTTCCCCGCCCCGGTTCGCTACTGGCCTCCACATGCCCATGGTGGGCGGCACAAATGGATTTTACAATCGAAAGACCCAGCCCGGCCCCGCCCCGCTCACGAGAACGGGCCTTATCCACCCGGAAAAACCTCTCGAAGACACGTGGCAGCAAGTCGGCAGGGATGCCCACGCCGTTATCCGCCACCTCCAGAATCGCCTTGCCATTCTCGGTTTTCACCTCCAGAAAAACCGCCCCGCCCTCGGGGGTGTACTTGATGGCGTTATCCAGCAAGTTGACCACTACCTGCTTCAAGCGGGCGCGGTCGCCTTCTACCCATGTGCCCGTCGAGCCGGCGCAGGTGACCCGAATCTTCTTGTCCTCCGCCAGCAGCGCCATCTGGTCGGCGGTCGAGGCCGCCAGTTGGGCCAAATCAAACTTCACCCATTCGGAGGCGGCCTCGCCCGCATCCAGGCGGGAAATGGCGAAGAGCCCCTCGACGATGCTGGCCAGGCGATCGACCTCCTCGAGGGCGCTGCCCAACCGCTCGCGCCACTCGGCCTTCAACTGGTCGTTGGTCACGAAGCTTTCCACCTCCCCTCGAACGATGGTCAGCGGCGTGCGCAGTTCGTGCGAAGCGTCAGCGACAAATCGGCGCGAGTGTTGAAAGGCGGCATCCAGGCGCTCGATCATATGGTTGAGGGCGACCGACAGGCGCTCCAGTTCATCGCCCGTGTGCGGGACCGGCAGCCGCTCGCTCAGATTCTGCGAGCTGATGCGTTCGGCGCTGCTGGAAATCCGGTCCACCGGCGCCAGCGCCCGTTTGACCAGCACATACCCGCCGCCCAGGGCAATCGCCGCCACCAGGGGCAACATCGCCAGGAGGAACACCAGCCAATGCCGCAAATCCGCCTGCACTTCATCCATGGGCGCCCCAACCTCAACCAGGTAAAGGCTTCCCCCAGGCATCTTCACCGGATGCCCGGCCAGCATCATGCGCCGCCCCCCGAGCAAGGGCACTTCCCTGGCGGCTTCCACCTCGGCGGACCACTGGGCCTCGGACCACCGAGGGGGCGGCAGGGCAGCGGGGTCAAAACTCTGGCTTTTCGGGCTCCCCGAGAGGTAGAGCAGCCCGCCATCCCATCGAGCGATGCGAACAAACCGGTCATTGAGGTCCGGAGCGTAACGCCCCTGGACCTCCCGGCCCACGCCCGCTTCGTCCCCGCGCTGAACTTCCTCTCGCAGCAGTTGGCCGATCTGCCTGGCTCGCCGGAACTGGTTTTCTCTAAGCGAGCCGGCCAGCGAGCTTCGCAGGACCCAATAGGTCGACACACCCAGAAGGCCAAAGAGGCCCAAGAGCACCCCGGCATACCAGCCAAGGAGTTGGAATTTGAGGGAGCGGGTGTTCATGGCTCAGGCCCCTCCTGGAGGCGGTACCCCGCTCCGCGCACCGTCTGAATCAGCCTGGTCGAAAACGGGTCGTCAACCTTGCTCCTAAGATGGCGCACATAAACGTCCACGATGTTGGTGAGGCTCTCGAAACTCTCGTCCCAGACGTGCTCGACAATCATCGTGCGAGAGAGAACCCGGCCCGCGTTGGCGGCAAGATACTCCAGCAGGGCGTACTCCTTGGCCGTCAGCTCGATCCGTCTTCCCCCCCGGCGCACCTGCTGGCTGAGGCGGTCAATCTCAAGGTCAGCGACCCGCAATACATGGGTCCGGCTGGCTGGAGGCCGGCGCAACAGCGCCTTCGCGCGCACCAATAACTCGGCGAACGCGAACGGCTTGGTCAGGTAATCGTCGGCTCCCGCTTCAAAGTTCTCGACCTTGTCGTCCATGCCGTCGCGGGCGGTCAGGACCAGCACCGCCGCTGTGCCTCCCTGCCGCCGCAATCGCCGCAGCAATTCCGTGCCCTTCATGCCCGGGAGCATGAGGTCCAGGATGATCAGGTCGTAATTTGCCCCGGATGCCCGCTCCCAGCCGGTGTCCCCATCATAGGCGATATCCACGGCAAAGCCCTCGGACCTCAACCCGCGCGCGATGAAATCGGCGACCTTCTTCTCATCTTCTACGAGCAATATTCGCATTTGCGCCATGCTAAGACCTTCACACCATACCACGTGTCCATTAAAGGAGCATTAATCCAACATTAAAATCCGCTCAGAATCCCTCTAAAACGAATTAAGACTTTCTGTGGCGCGAGGCGCCACAGAAAGTCTTAATTCGTTTTGAGAATTACACGACAAAACTATCTTTTTTTTCTTGACAATTCACCTCCGGATTTCTTATAAGGCCACCACGCCAATCTCGCGGGTCTGCGATGACGGGGCGAACGGGTACTGAAGGTATGTTGGGTGGGCAATTCAGAGAGTCAGCGCGACGGGTCAGGGAACTGATCAACGGGAGAGGCGTCCTGCGCTTTGATTCTCCGCTTCTCCTGGCTAGGGCCTCCGGCGCAGTGGCTCGTCTCGGCCTCCAAGTTCTGGAAACCACCAAAGCAATGAGACCTAACCTTCCGTTAGCGCTGCTGTCCGTTTCACTCTGCGCCGTCCAGGCGCAGGTCGCTCCAACCGATCCAGGCTCGCAGCCTGTCGCACCGTCCGCGGGGGGGTACTCTCCCTGATCCGCTGAAATGGCCCGTCACCGCCCGGGATTGGAATACCACCACCCGTGAGTTTTCCGAAGCCCTGACCAACGCCCAGACCGGCGAGGTCACCGTCCAACCCCACAATGTCATCCAAGTCGGCAACGGCCTCAATTACCTCGACGCCTCCGGCGCCTGGCAACCCTCCCAGGACCTCATAGAGCTGACCCCGGACGGCGGCGCAGCCGCCACCCACGGGCCCAACATGGCCTATTTCTCCCCGGCCGGCCTTAATGACGACGCCGCCCTGACGATCATCACCCCGAGCCAGATGGCCCTCAACGTGCGTGTCCTGGGCGTGTACCTTGTGGACAGCCAAAGCGGCCAAAGCCGACTCTTGGCCGCTCCTTCCGACGGCGCCGTCGCCGAACTGCGCCCGCCCAACCAAATACTCTATAGGGGCGCCTTCGATTCCGGCGTGTTCCAGGCCGATTTAAGGTACACGTACACCAAGGGCGGGTTCGAAAGTGACGTCATCGTCACGCGCCAGCCGAAGGTGGCCCCACAGGATTGCGGCCTCAACACGGCCACAACCTGGCTCCAGGTGCGGCATCAGTGGCAAAATGCGCCGCCGCCCCAGCGCCTCCAGCAAATCACCTTGGGCCAGGGGACGGGGACAGAAACGCCCGACCAGATCATCGACCTGGGCGAGTTGTTCTTCCCCCGCGGGCGCGCGTTCTTGACCGACGGCGCGAGCAGCACCGACACCAACGTGGCGGCGCAGATCGCCTTGGTCAGCGCGGGCGGCAGCGGCGCTGACATACCCGTGGGCAAGGAGTGGCAAACGGCGGCCGGTCCCGGCGGCTCGAGCCTGCTCCTCGAGTCGGTCGCGTGGACCAGCATCGCCGCAAAACTCGCGCAGTTGCCTCTAATGGCCGAGGCCGACGCCCCGGCGCCGGACACGGCCGTAGCGCAGGGTTCCCCCGAAGGGCCCTGGCCGCTTCCGCCAGGGGCCATCTGCCTGGCTGCCACGCCGACCGAGACGCCGGGACTCGTCCTGGACTATATTACTGTCGGCAGCAGCGGGCAGAACCAAACGTTTAACACCTTCGTCCAGGGAGTCGGGCCGACCTACCTCATCACGCCGTCCGGTTCCGGTTATGCGAACCTGTCGGGCACGGTGACATTTGAGCCGGGCTGTGTGATCAAATACCAGGCTGGCGCCACTTTAATGCTCTCCGGCTCTGTCGTGTGCAACGGCACCCAATCCAACCCCTCCATCTTCACCTCGGAGTACGATGGCCAGTACGGGGGTTACGTCGCCTATGGCACCCCGGCCACGGGCGACGTGAACATTGCCGTGGACCTCTACTACCCCCTTCAAGGGAGCGTAGCCCTTAACGGCCTTGGCGTCCGGTATGCCAATACGGCGATCGACTCCGTCCAAAACTGCGGCAGCATGCTGGGAACGACGGTGGCGAATTGCTCACTCTATGAGTGCCGCACCGGCCTGTACGCCAGCGGAGTCAATGTCACTATCAACAGCTCCGACCTCCTCCAGGTCACAACCCCGCTCACTTGGGTCAGTGGGTGCTCTTACGCCCCCAGCGGCAGCTTCGGCACGGGCTGCGTCCCTGCCATAACGGTTAACCCTGTCGACTCGGTCCTCGAGCCGGGGAGCGGCGCCACCTTTACGGTCACCGTCAGTCCTGCCACCGCCGCGATCTATGAGTGGTGCACCAGCGCCGTTGGTGTCCCGTACGTGGTAGGCCCCTCGCAAACGTTCACGTTAGCCAACCCGGTGGACGGGACCTCGGTGCTAGTATATGTATGGAACATATTCGGGTACGGCTGCTGCAGCACCCCGGCCTATGTCTCCGTGCTCGGCACCTCGGCCTGGGCTATGTGGACGGACCTTCTGGCCCTTACAAACACCACGACCGCAAGCTTGTGGACCGACCTGAGTTGCAGCGACCCCGCGGCGATGGCCCGGAACACGAGCTCGCTCATCTGCCAAGGGACGGGCGGAAAGACGGGCTTCACCGCCATATCCCAATTGAACTCGGGGAGCTCGAACGCGCTCTGCGTGGCTGGGCAGCGACCGGTGACGGCCCTGACCGGGCACCACGGCTACATGCGCGGCCATGGCGAGACCGCGAGCGGGACGAACTATTACAGCACAGAGCTCCCCTTCATGACCGTCTACTTCTGCAACGGGAGCGGCAACGTGGTCCAAGTGAACGTACTGGCTTCCATTGTTCACAACCCGGCCTCGGGGGGCACAAACGACTACTCCGTGCTGTTCTTCGACACCGACGTGACAACCCTGGGGGTCACACCGATGCAGGTTGGCGAGACGCCGCAAAGCGACGGCGTCATACTTGTGACGAGCCAATACGCCCCTGCTGGCGTGCCTGGCAGCGTGATAGTGTACAGCCCCCGTATGTCCGGCAATATCCTGCCGCTCTATAGCTATCAAACGATGGACGGCCCCAGGGACGGCGACTCCGGCTCGCCTTTGATGGTGCCGACGACCGACAACGCCCTCGTTTTCATAGGCGGCATCGGTGATACGTCAGGGGGTCGTACGACGGGGCCATGCGCCCAAATGCAGACGGACATGAACTCGCTCATTGCCATCGCAAATAGCCAATACGGCTACAACCTGAACACGAATTACTACCAGATGGTCTGGCACGCGACCCAGTGAGCGTGGGGCGCATCATAGTCACTGCGGGTGGGGGCGGGCAGGGAACTGCCCGCCCCACCGCAACTCCACTGGGGAGTTGCGGCCCGTGTGCGCCGAGGACCGTCCGGTGCGCACGTGCTTGTGGCGCCCGGTATATTATCCTGTAATATGAAAATATCCTACGACATGAAAAAAGAATGTGCTCTCCTGTGGGTGGCCGTCTGCGCAGCCTGGCTTTTCAGCGGCGCCCGGGTCGTCGCCGGCCAAGCCGGCGCGGTGGCGAGCTGGGGCAAGACGTACATGACACCGGTCGAGGCCGGAACGCGTTTCAGGGCCGTCACCGCGCAAGTTGGCGAACTGGCGATCACGAGCGACGGGACGGTCGTTGCCTGGGGGAGCGGCAAGAGCGCTGGCTGGACCGTGCCCGCCGGCCTGAGCGGCGTCATCGCAGTTTCCACCGGAATGTACCATAACCTGGCGCTCAGGAGCGACGGAACGGTGGCTGGCTGGGGAGACAACAGCTACGGCGAGGCCGTCGCGCCCGAGGGGCTGAGCGGGGTCGTTGCGGTCGCCGCCGGGGACCATTACAGCCTGGCCCTCAAGGGTGACGGCAGCCTTGTGGCCTGGGGCGACAACACTTACGGCCAGACGGCGCCGCCGGCTGGACTGAGCGGCGTCACCGCCATCGCCGCGGGGGCAACCCACAATGTGGCCCTCAAGTCCGACGGTACGGTTGTCGCCTGGGGATACAACGACGTCGGCCAGGGTACCGTCCCGCCGGGCCTGACCGGGGTAATTGCCGTGGCCGCCTCGCCCGACTTCAACATGGCGCTCATGAGCGACGGCACGGTATTCGGCTGGGGCAGCGACGGGTTCGGCCCAGACTCATACTGGGTGCCGGCGGGCTTGAGCAACGTGGTTGCCATCAGCGGGGGTTTCGACGATCACAGCCTGGCCCTCAGGTCGGACGGCACGGTCGTTGCCTGGGGCAACAACAGTTACGGCCAAGGTGCGGTTCCCGCCGGTCTGAGCGGCGTCGTGGCCATATCCGCAGGTCTAGAGCGCAACGCGGTGCTCAAGGCCGACGGCACAATTGCGGCCTGGGGACTAGAACTTGACTGGACGGCCACGGTGCCGACGGACAGTTCCTTCACGGCCATTGCCCCCGGGACGAGCCACTGCGTTGGGCTCAAACCCGACGGCACTGTGCTTGAGTGGGGAGACACCGGCTCGAACGGCCTGACCGGGCCGCCAGCGGGGCTGCAAGGAGTCGCTGCCATCGCGGCGCACTACGACCACAGCCTGGCGCTGCTCACAAACGGAACAGTCGTGGCCTGGGACGACAACGGGTTTGGAGAGAGCACGGTGCCCGCCGGCCTGGGCGGCGTGACCGCCATCTCCGCCGGCGGCTGCCACAGCCTGGCCCTCAAGAGCGACGGCAGCCTGGTGGCCTGGGGTGACAACACTTACGGCCAGACGGCGACGCCGGCTGGTCTGAGCAACGTGACGGCCATCTCGGCCGGAGACTATCACAACCTGGCGCTCAAAAACGACCGCACCGTAGTGGCCTGGGGTGACAATTCAAGCGGGCAGGCCGCGGTGCCGCCCGGCCTGAGCAACGTCCTCGCCGTGGCCGCCGGCGGGTACCACAGCCTGGCCCTCAAGAGCGACGGCACGGTCGTGGCCTGGGGAGCAGGGCTGATCGTCGATCCGAACGATTGGACCGACGACGGCCAGTCGATAGTGCCGCCCGGTCTGAGCAACGTCGTCGCCATCGCCGCCGGCTACCTCCACAGCCTGGCCCTCACGCGCGACGGCACGGTCGTGGCTTGGGGCGCTGGCCAGCCAAACAATCCTAGCGATCCCTTTGGCTTTGGCCAGTCCACCGTGCCGGCGGGCCTGAACGGCGTGGTCGCCGTCGCCGCGGGGACCTGGAACAGCGTCGCCCTGGTC
>Ga0181533_1000184_pt1 | contig 79798 bp, 79 predicted proteins | sample PEATcosm2014_Bin_45_FD_119772 | JGI IMG/M metagenome (GOLD analysis project Ga0181533, IMG submission 119772) | Peatland microbial communities from MTU Mesocosm Facility, Houghton, MI, USA - PEATcosm2014_Bin11_60_metaG | ecosystem: Environmental > Terrestrial > Soil > Wetlands > Peat | place... | reverse complement strand
GTGTGCTTCGCAAAGCTACCGGGAAGCACTGAGTGCCGCAGCGCAAAGAGATCTGTAGCTTTTCCTTGTAGAAGTTTCCGCGCCCAGGGTCGGTCTGTTGAATGGTGGGGCCGGTGGGATTTGAACCCACGACTTCTGGCCCTGAGACCTTCGTTTCTTAGGGACGCCAGCGCCCCAGGTTCACCGCGCGCATAAGCGCTCTGGTATCCTGTTGGCGGAATCGTGTTCCCAGACCAAGTTGTCCAGAGAGGAAACGCTATGAATCTCTTCTAGACGACGGCCCCGCCCTCCGCAAAGAGGCCACCGCGTTCATAATAATGTTTCATCAGAGGTTGAGGGTTTGCAGTAGATGCCGGTAGCTGTCAATCGAGCCCTCAGATTTGTACCGGGACAGGTCGTTTATGATTCTTCTCTTTTCATGGAATATCCTTGATGTCCGGAGCGATCTTGAGATCCTGCCGAACATGAAGTATTGAAGGAGGGATGTTACGTTTGCTACGCGCCTAACCATGCTCGCACTTTCAAAATCCACAATGCACGTTTGTCCCTCGTCGCCGACGAGAACATTCTTTGGGGCATGGCTAAGTTCGCCGTGATCCAAGCCGACCACGTCAAGTCTGAAACAAGCGTCCAGTAGACCTGCCATGACCTGTTTCAGGTCTCTTTGACTATGGCTTGAGACTTCGGCCCACTTGAATAGCTGGGTACCATCAAAAAGCTCCATCGCTATCAGATTTCTTGTTGCCGCAATTAGTCGCGGCCCGACGTTCACAGCATTCGCCAACCGCAGCAACCTAGCCTCTTCACTCACCGACGGACGATCAGCATCCGAGCGCCTAATCTTCAGCGCCACCAGCGCCCCATCGATAATGGCTTGGGTGACTATTCCCACGCAACCTTTCCCAAGGATTGGAATGCCATCGATCAATGTGGTACCATTGAAGCAAATCGCGGTAACTCCAATGGCTGCGAGCTCCTTAACTCTCGCATCTGCTTGGGCTAGATCAGTTGTGGGGTAGGTTAGGATACGCGCGTAGCGCGTGCCGGGCAGCTCTTTGAGTTTGATTTCGCGGTTGTTATTCAAGCCACGCCGGCCTCCCGGAAAGGAAGATCGTCATGGCCTTCGCAAACCCTCGATTTCTTGCAACCAAGCTTCCTACCGATTCGTTTCTGAGTATAATGACCCGTCGTCTGAAGTGCGGTGCGAGTTCTGAGGCGACACCAATATCGCTTCCCCCTGACCTCAGAGCGATTCTCAATAATCCCTTTGCCGAAGGATACTCACGCTTCTTCTCAACAACCCATCGTTCACCCTCCAGCCACGGCCCTGAAACCGTATCCTTACTCTTCACATGCTTGTTCAAGAAAGAGGCACTTTCAGTAGGCCTCGAAACCGGTGGACCGAGATGCTTCTTGGAGACGGGCAGTTCGTCTTGTTCCAGTTCGATGAGAATCACGTTTAGTGACTTCTCATCGCTCCACGACGCCGACCTGATGACGCTAAAGTCATTGTTCGCGAGAAGATTCACGACTGCCCTCTCTGTCTTGTACATTTGGCTCCAAAGTATGTCAACCACCACTTCGATTCTTCCCGTAATAATGGCCAGAAGTGTTGACCCACGACTCTGCACAACCCGTCTATAATCAGCTGCAGTTAACGGTCTGACTTTTGGTTCTTCAAAGAGTGAGGTTGAGGGCTGTGCGATTAGGAATCTGGAGGCAGCTACAAAATTCCACAACTGTTCTCTGCGTACGGCAGCCCCAAGGTTCCGCCCTTTATCAACAGGGTCGATTACGATTAGGGCGTCCTGAAAGATTCTATGTACTTCATCTTCCCTTCCCTGAAAGTAGTTTTCAACGTCAATGAACTGCGTCTCCCGCCAAACAGAGAAATCTTCGACAACTCGTTCGAATTCTCCGCGAGACGCGATCAACGTCTCGCAAAGCATACCGCTAAATCCCCCCGTTTTGATATCGGCCCCATACGCGCCGATACCCCTCATGAACGCCTTGAGTAAGCGCACCTCATCGCGTTGTGAGGGGGTAAGGTGCTGGCGGATGTACTCCGTATGGTATGGGCTCCTATCCGTAGCGCTAAGCCAATGGCCCCTTTCGACATTGTAGCATGGTACAACGTTGACTCGAAGCGTCCGTCCCTTCCCGAATCCCACAGTCGCCTCCACGTACGGGTGTTCTGCAAACCTTTCCACAATTTTGTTAGGATAGAGCGCTCGCTTGGCCGGAGGCAGACAAACCTCTCGAAGTTGTGCTTTCGTAAGGTTTGGCGAGACTTTCATGAATATGTCGAGATCAGCGTAATCCAAAATCCACGTGTCCTTCGCAACAGAACCATCTAGACGAATCTCCGCTGAAAGTCCTGCTCTCTCGCATTCGCGTTGTACGGCGCTTCTGATTTCCTCAGCTTTCCTCTCAACAGCGGCTCTAAATTCCTCGTTGGGGACGATCCTCGACTTGACTTCACTGCAGACTGCTGTTAGGTTGGGCAAGAGAGAACACTAAGTCTTCGTCAAGTGGAGGCATTTGCTTCATGGATTGTTGTGTAGATTGGCCCCTTTGGGGTTAGTGTGCTCTTCTTCAGCCTGACCGCTTTAACGGTCATCTGTCCGAAGTCGTGCTCTCGCATGTTCTCGATGTGTTTGGCTAACGCATCCCTGTTAATTCCTGACCTCACACGGGCTATGGTCATATGCGGACTGAACCCCTTGCTGTCAGATGGTAATCCGATCTGACGAAGTTTCGGTTCAAGTTGTTGGAAGATGTCACCGAGTTCTTGTTGTCCGCGTGTCATTCCAACCCAGACCACGCTTATTCGCCTAGGGTTCGGAAATGCGCCGAGGCCGGCAAATTGGGCCACGAACGGTTGAAATCGCAGCTCTCGCATCGCTTCCTTGACTCGATCAACAGTTATCTGAGGGATCTCGCCAAGAAATCTCAAGGTCAAATGCATTATCCCCGGCTCGACAATTTTTAGGCTCGCCCCAGTCTGCTCGAGGCTTTGTTGGGCCGCGATGATTCGCTCTCGAATAATCGGTTCCTCTAAGTCTACGGCTACGAAACTTCGTATGCGTTCCTGAGCCAATGCATTCTGCCAGCGAAGGCTAATATTAGATGATTGAATTTAACGATTCAGAGAAGAAGAATGCTGCGGGAGCCAGCGGAGACACAGGCTAGCGTATGCAAGTAAGGAAACGCATAATCGCAATCTCGGGGATGCCCGGCGCTGGCAAAGGAGTGGCTTCTGAGGCAATGAAAGAGTTTGGCCTTGAATTCTTGCTCCTCGGAGATATCATAAGGGAGGAAACGCAGCGGAGAGGGCTCGAGCCGACACCTAAGAATGTTGGAAGCGTAATGCTCCAGGTTAGGAAGGATGAAGGGCCCACGGTGGTAGTAAAGAGGCTGGTGCCAAAGATCGAAGCGAGCCGATCGCCCACGATTATTGTCGAGGGAATCAGGAGTGAAGAGGAACTTCGTGAACTCAGGACAAAATTCGATGTCATCAGCGTCGCCATACATGCTTCACCCAAGACAAGGTTTCAACGACTCCTCTCAAGAGGGAGGAGCGACGACCCCAAGACTTGGGACACATTCTACGAACGTGACAGCCGCGAACTAAACGTAGGATTGGGTCACGTAATAGCGTTAGCCGACATCCTCTTAGTGAACGAGAGTACGATTGGTACGCTTCAATCGAGTTTCAAGGCCGCTTTGGATAAGCTGAAACAACAATGAGCGTAAGCGTTGCAGTGCAAACAGCGCTCGAACCAACTGAAGATGATAGTAAGGTTGAACGCGCACTTCTGAAACTATTCCCCTCAGCGCACATTGAGAGGATTACTAAACCCGATGATACCGTTGCCTTGAGCACTCAAGGCAACGGAATGGAATTCCTCAGCAATCTTCGCAACCTGATCAGACAACAGAGGATACGTAGTGCTGCAAGGTTAATTCTCACTCGCAGTCTGCGTGAGAGCCCATTTCAGTTCTATCTGAATAAGCAAGCAGCATTCATGGGACGCGTATCTTTCTGTGAAGCGGAGGGAGAATCTCCACATGGGCCGATCTCGATTCAAGTGGAATGCGAGGATCCCCAGTCAGTGATCGACTACCTCGCATTACCCCCAACCCTCGCTGAATCATAAGCTCACACAGCGACCGTGACAGTGACCATGTCCTGCGGAAGGATAGTGTCACGGAAAATAGCCTTTGCTTGAGCCAGCAGTGGGGCAGCGTTTTCATACATTGCGCTAATGTGGAAAAGGGCGAGTTTGCGTGACTTGCTTTTCTTCGCAACCTGCGCGGCTTCGGCTGCAGTTGAGTGACCGTATTCCCGGGCTTTGAGGGAAGCAGTTTCATCAAAGCAACTATCGTGGATGAGTAGGTCAGAGCGAGCAGCCAGCTTGATTACTTGAGGGCAAGGCCTCGTGTCGACGGCATACGTGATCTTCACTCCTCGCCGGGGAGGTCCAACGACAAGTCTAGCAGGTATCCGCTTACGCCCAAGCCTAATCGACTTGCCGGATTGCAACTTTTTCCAAAGTGGACCTTCGGGAACACCTAACCTCTTCGCCTTCGCGGGATCGAATCTGCCCGGCCTTGGCATTTCCTCAAATGCATACGCTAGGCATGGGATAGAATGCTTCGCTGACGTAACGTGAACTCTGTACTCGAGATCTCTGATCGTGATCCCAGGTTTGACTTCGCGAATCCGAATTGGAAAGTTCGAATAAAGTTTGACTACACTGTTGACTGAGGTCACGAGCTTAGCGACGCCCTTTGGGCCGACTATCTCTAATTCACGTTGTCGTCCCATGAATGACAGTGAGTGAATCAATCCCGGAAGGCCAAACACATGGTCGCCATGCAAATGGCTGATGAATATCCGCATCCTCCTATTCACCCCAGCCTTAGCCTGAAGAAACTGACGCTGCGTCCCCTCACCACAATCAAAAAGCACAACCTCCGCACCTCGCCGGATCAAGACGCTAGGAAGATTCCGAAACTTATTCGGGACACTTCCCCCAGTTCCAAGAAATGTTACCGAGATAGACGTAAGCAAACCTTCCTCTTTTCGTCAGCAGATTCTCATAATGGGAGTTAGCCCCTCTTTAACCCAAAAGGTGGAGAGCATCCCTTCAAAGGAAGGCTGACGTCTGTTAGGCATTCTGCAAAACCGAGAACCTTCTCGTAAGGCTCCTGTGCACCCTCGCAAGATGGCTCTCCTTAACCGTAAAGCCACCGTCGCGGGCGTAACCTTCAACGTCAACCTCAAAGGGGGCAGAGATGCACAGGTGTCCGCCCTTTCGCAATAACTGGGCGGCGCCTTCAAGGAATTCCATGATCAGCGTTGACATTTTGACCCCCATGGTCGAAGAACCACGTCCGTAAGGCGGGTCGGTTGCTATCGCGTCCAGCTCCCCCCTATAGGGGGGAGTCCGGGCGTCGGCGTTTACGAAACCTAGCGGATCTAGACCGTAATATTTGAGATTGCGACGAGCCCCCCGTAGCATCCGGGTGCTTGCATCTATTCCAAGCACATTGCAACCGATCACGGCAGCCTCAATTAATATGCCTCCTACTCCGCAGAACGGATCTGCGAAGGTTGAGCCAGGTGTTGCCCTTGCTAAGTTCACCATGCACCGTGCGATCTTCGGAGGCATGGTGGACGGATGGAATACGGGGCGCTTTCTTGGTCTTCTAGGCGCCATGAGGCCGGAAGGTTTTCGGAACCCCGCTAGGCCAAAGAGGAACTTGGATTTGTAAAGTACGCAAACAAAAGTTAGATCAGGATCCGTAAGCCGCACTGCCAATCTTGGCACTGATTCCTTTACGACGGAACCCACGTCCCGCTCTAGGTTGACGCGTCGAAGAGCCATGGCTGCCCCCCCTATACGCGCTGATCTTACAGCAAAACTCCGAACCCCCTTCGTTAACACTTCCAGCGGCTGATTCTTCACGAAATTCAGTATTTGACGTTCGTCTGCGTCGCATTCCCCTAGGTGAACGCCGCACCAATCATACATCAGGCTTCGCTCAGATACTTTCCTCAATGCGTCGGAAGGTGCTGTTAGGGTGAGAAGTCGGTAGCTCGAAATCGCAGACGAGTAGTTGAATCCCTCGGATTCGATTATGGCTTTAATCTCGGCTGCTGGCAGCGAATCGTGTTCGCCCGAGAGTATGAAGAATAGCCTGCTTTGTTGATTAGATTGTTCTAGCAACTCCGTTACTGAGTTCATTGCCTGACGAATCGAGTGTAGCGGAGGGCGCGGTTAAGGTTGATGTTTTCAGCTTTGACCGGTGTTGTTCAGTTTATCGCCGCAGCTTGTGCAGAACTTTTGGTCCGTGGTATTGTCTGTGCCACATTTCTGGCACTTAACAGCTCCAGTTCCTAGCGCAGCGCTTGGCGTCGTCGTTGTTGATGTTGGTGTGGGTTTAGTTTCTGGCGAAGGGCGACGCCTTGACCGCCAGAATAAGAACACGCCGACAATTGCTGCCGCAATGACAATTGTTGCTATGAGCGGTAAGTAGCTGGTGGACCAAACCGCATTAACAGCATGCGGCTCGTCCATCGTGATGGAGCCCTGAGGCGAGGTGCCGGTATAGTCTCCCTGCCACTGAACGAAGACCTGCTGAATCAAATATCCTACAGGTGATGTGACCGAGAATTTAGCGGTGGAGCCCGCATCATAGTAGCCCCCACCCTGAGGATTTCCCAATCCTCCAGGCGAATTTACTGTCAGGAGGTATTGCGTGGTGTAAGTGGCAACGGCAGTGTGGGGCCCATTCATGGTCACCGTGACTTGGTTCCCGGTTTGTGGGGCTCCATCTATGCTCCAATTCTGAAAAGCGTACTGGACTCCAGGTGGTCCCGTGATGTTTTGCGGTGCTTGACTGGTTTGAGCGCTGTCCCCGGCGTTGAACCAACCTCCGCCCGAAACCACTGTCACATTCGCAGGGGCTGTCTCTACGATGAGTTGGTATTGTGTCTGGTAGGTGAACGTTAAGCTACCAGCGGAAGTTACGCTCACTGTGTTCTGTGCGCAGTAATAACGAACTCCCGCGCCACCTGAAACATACTGATTGACCGTGACGTTGTGTGGAGTTCCGATTGGGAACGATAGCGTCTCAGTTTGCGAGCCGGATACCGTTCCTTGGTTCTGCCCGTCGACTTGTAGGCTTGAGGAGTATTGCTGTGGTAAGCCGGAGAATTGGACTGATACCGAGTACGTGTTAGGACCGACGGCGTAAGTGGTTGACGCGCTGCTGTAAGAGTTACAATAATCATCAGCGGCTACGCTCACAGTATAGGTCCCGTATGGCTGGTTAGCGGTCAGCGTCCGTGTCACGATCCTGGCTGACTGGGTCTGGAAGCTGAAGGTGATCGGAGGACCGCTGGGCTGGTTAATGGTGATGGTGCCCTCGGCCGGCCGAGTAACAGAAACTTGCAAAGTTATCTTGTCTCCCTGGATGTAGGAGGATTTGTCGGTTGAAACGCTGACTGACAATGGCGGGCCAACGGGAATTACCGCGAGGTACGCTGATGCTGAACCCGTATCCCCTGAAGAACCCGTGTTGGTTACGCTGACGGTGAATGGATAATTTCCTGGACAGTAGAGGCCGGGAATGTTGGTAGTGCTTATCACCAATGTGCTAGAGCCTGAACTCGCGCTCACAGTGCTTGGCGAAAAGTGAGAGGTAGTTCCATAAGTTAGGCCCGAGAGGCTGAACGCATATGTCGCCCCCAACAGTCCCCCAACAAATGAAACCGTATAGCTAGCCCGGCTCGCCTGAGGCGCGCTTTGTGTCGTGGGAGAAATTGAGACGACGGGCGAGGCATTAACCCTAGACGGAAACACAACCGCAATAGACATGATAATGAGAACGACGAGCAGCTTCGATCTTGCAGACAATAGATTCAGCCCAGAAAGTAACCATGGGTTGAAATTGCTATTTTAAGTTAAAGGCAAGGTTTGAGGCTAGAACATCCTGAAACGAGCCTGCCTATCGATCGAACGGATTGGCTTGAACAACATGCTGGGAATCTGTTGGGTCAGCGTTTGGCTAAGGCGGCGTAAGAATCAGAGTTGACTTGGAATCCTCACCGGGTCAGTTGTTCGAAGTGTTTTCTGTAACACTTATGGAAATTGAGCATCAGAAGGATCGATCTGCCGGAGATATCACATTTGGGCGATGAATATTTGTCGTGACGTGCGAAGCCATGGTTTGCTTTCGAGTGTGGTTTTGCTTTCTGCGGTTACGGTGAAGAGGACGGTCAGGAGGCTCACTAATGCCGCGCCTGGGACTGGCGAGATTGTTTGAATTTGTACGCAGTCTATGTTGGCTGAACCGTCAGGGTTAGTAGTTCCCCCGGTTTGACCGGTAAGTTGGTTCGAGTCTGTGACGGAGAGCTGGATGCTCACTAGGCCGTTTACGTATCCATACTGGCTACAGTAGGAGGAGGAGGCGAGATTCCAACGGTCATTTGGAAATGCAAGGCCGATCGCGTGGATTCCAGATGATGAGAAGGTGTCGATCGTATACGTCTGGCCATTATAGATCGCCGTCCAAGTGGCAGTGTATGGTGGTGTTCCTCCGCTCACCGTGCCCTGTAGGTTCACTACCGGATTTGAAGTCGGCGTGTGCTGTGGAGAGGAAGGCCCGTCAGTTGGCATAGTTATCGTAACCGTAGGCGCTGTTGCCCCTGGCGGCGGCGGTGGTGGTGTTGTTGAGGATGCTTGAACGTTAACTGTTACGGACTGCACGATCGGGTTGCCGTTATTGTCTACGGCTACGTACTGCTCGCCTGTCTGCGGATCAGTTGCGGATAGGATTAGGTTTATTGTGGTTGGCCCAGGGGTTGAGGCTGTTAACGATGTGGTGCAACCAGTCCCCCCAGACTGGGCACCAACCCAGGCCCCTTCTCCAGATTCAACCTGATCCGCCACATAGGAACCCCCCACCGCCCATCCTACATTCTGGCATCGGTCAATGATCCCGTTTGGATAGGCACTGCTAACCACCGTGTTTACCCAGGCACGGCCCTGAACCGTGAAAGGCACGTTTTGAGTGATCGTTGGTTGGCTGCAGGGCGCGCAGAGAATCTGAAGCTGCGGAGTAGGCAACAGGACCTTCACGGTTACAGCGTTTGATGGAGAGGACTTCTCGCCTGCGGAATCTTGCGCGATCACGGTCACGGTTAGTTGATTCAGCCCCATCGTCACAATCTGATTATACAGTCCGTAGAAGTCGGTCTGACTTGGGCCGGGGCAGGCCAGCAAACTGTTTCCGGTCGCCATGGTAGTTGCCAGCATGCCCACTTCACTGCTCATCCAAGTGCAGGTCACAGGCAAACCTTGAGGATCCGCGCCTAATGTGGCACCCCAACCGTTGACAGGGCCAGAGCTATGTATGCCCCCTGGATTTGTGAGGTCAATCGTGTTCGCCGTGTTGAGAATGATAAGTACAGGGGTTGGCGGCGGATAGGGCGAAGCTGAAAAAATCGGAATCGGACCGAATATGTTGTCACTGTGACTCCACGATGCGACACCGTAAAAACCGCCGAAGCCAACGGTGTAATCTAGACCCCCCGAAAGTTTCCATAGTGGGTTACTTGGAATGTTACCTACATCGAGTTCAAGGAATCCGTGTAAGGCTATGTTACCGCTGGCCATTCCGCTTTCGATGCTGACGTCCGCCCTAGGCCCGAGACCAAACTTTACCGAAGTTCCCCCCAGCGCTTCGACCGTCGTAAGATCCATTGAACAGAAATTGCACGCGACATCTTTTCCGAGGTTACTAATCCATGTCCAGCCACCATTCTGATACGCTGGACCTTCAATAATCCAAAAATTAGCGTGGGCGTTCAAATCAAAGTCATGGCTCCCTACCTGCCCTGTTCCATACCCTTCGAGGTAAAGATCCCAATCGACCCACAAGAGCCCACAGTCACAAAGGTCAATGTGTCCGGAATCCAGGTCATCTCCAATTTTGGTTGGTCCCCACGCTATCACGGAGTTTGCCTTGCCGTTCATGTCGAAGCTTGCTCCCGCAAACCCTTGCAGCGTAAGTTCAAAATAATCGAGGCCGGGATAGGGAATCGGACAGACGGTGTTCCCAAGAGTCTCCGGGCCGCTAAAACAGCCTCCCCAGTGTATTGAGATACTAACCGCACCATGGAGACATATTCCATAGGTTAGTCCAGCTGTAATCACAAGGCCTCCCATCTGCACGCTCTGGTTCCATGTTTCAGGACCGCCATTCAGACCACTTTTCGGGTACAACCAGTAAATGCCTCCACCTTGGCACGTGTTGGGCTTTTCATCCTGCGGAGCACTGGTCGACTGCACCGATGTTCCGGACAGGCCGCTCGTACTGTTTGTGATTAATGTTGGACTCCCTATGTGGAGCGTAACAAACATGTCGAGCAGGCTTGCCTGCTTCGTTAACACCATAACCTGTCCGCCGGATTCTTGAACGTTCAGCACGGTGCGAGAGAATCCTTTCGGAACCGTGCTTGACATCTTTGGCTGTAGCAGAATTACGTCGCCTAACTCGAGGCTCTGGAGTTGTGGGGTTGAGTGGGAGAAGGTAACGGTGCCATTCAAGTAGCTAGCTAAGGCTTGAATCGTGGGGTTATCCAGCATTTTCGTTGAATTGTAAACCTCGCCTGTTCCCGCAGGTGTTGTGAAGTTATAGCTTCCAACAACCCTCATGGTCAACATGGCGGTTTGCGGGGCGCTGTTCGGCGCGGTTGCTGAAATGGTCAGTTGCAATGAACCCTTTGGAGCATTCTGCGCAGCACCGATCGCCATGCTCCCATTGTCCGCTGATGATGAGATACTGATTGGATGAAACATAACCCAACTCGGAGTATCCGTTAACGTCACAGTCACGTTACTCGTGAATCCCTCCAACCTAGTCACGTTAAATGCAATAAGCGCCCCCGTCCCGGCTGTAACATGGAAGAAACTTGGACTCGGACTAATGATGAATTGCTGTTTCGGACTGGTCGAAACGTAATAGTAAGCGCCCGCAAGAGCAGCAACAATGATAATGACTAAGACCAGTAACGCCTTCAACTTAGACTTCGGTTTCGACTGAACCGGAGTAGAAGACAAACAGAAGATTGCCTACGATTGCAATATCCACGTTTCTTGTATATTAGAATTGGCGGACGCATGCCTACCCAACATCCCCGTTTCTCATGTAATAAAACTCTCAACTGATTTCGGAGAATTAGGCGTTTAACGTTTGAGGAATGCATTCTTGAGTATAAGGACTTTCTCTGACTTAGCCGAAGCGAAATCTTCCCAACTGCTTTTCAAACCATTCAAAAGGAGAGACCCCAACGCGTCCGGTTTCGATTTGCAGAAAGTTTAAACAAACTCTGATTTCATAACTCGACTGCGGCGATGAGGGAATCAGAGTTAACCTGAACAAGTCGTGTTGAGAAGGCATTTACCCCGAGTCGCACAATCTGGATCTCTATTCTACCAACATCTTCGTTTGCTAGTCCCCTGAAGTCACGCAAGCCATATCATTCTTCTCTCAAGACGATAAGAATTGCAAGGGAGATTGCTGTTACTATCACGTACACTGAAATGTCGGAGAGGGCGGGCGCAACAGGACTGAGGAGGCTGCCCATCGAGGCGACTGTGAGCGAGAGTAGGTAGGCCGCGCTGAAAATGATTCCGTCCCAAGCCAGTCTTCGGTAGAGGCGGTCAAGGGACATTTGAAGGGTCGGTATATTGAAACTCGTTACCGGGGCGGAGTTGCTGAGTGAGAATTGAGCACCGTAGTTGGATATGAGACTGAGAGCCTGCTCTGTTCCTAGAATCATGACGAATGCCAGAAGAAGGATGGGGACTTCCTCCGCTGGACCTCCGGTTGAGATCGCTGATAGTAGTGCAATTGCGAACAGGATGCTCTGTGCAAGCAAAGTAATCCTGCTCCAAGTCACGTCACATTTTACGAGGGCAACGGTACTAACGGCAATACCGATCAGCAATGCTAGAACCCAAAGAATCCAAATCGATAGCGGGATTGTGGCGAGGGTCAAGGTGAATGTGGCTGTTGCAATCGCAGCTGCAATGACTCGAAGAACGTTCCAACGCAGACGTAGGTTGCCTAAGTCGTTCTCCATTCGTTCCTCATCCTAAGATTGGGTCTGATGGCCATTGTAGGCGAGATTTCGATCACTCGCGTCAGTTGCCTCGCTTTGTTTATCTTGAGTTTTCTTTCAGCTGCGAAGATCCGCCGTGCAATCCTGGAGGAATCGTTGAGGTCGCGTGGGTTGGTTCTAGTTGATGGTGTGAAGCATATCGTGGTGTACCCTTTCAGGGTGATATCCTCAATCATCTCAGGAACGGCAGCGCTGATCATGGGGGAGATCAGTAGCACTACGGATCTTGCAGGGAGAATTGAGGCTATGACTGATTCCACAACGTATTTGATTGGTAGGGTCGCCGCACCGGGCCTTACGATTGCCAGGCTGTCCAGCATTTTCAACAATTGCCTCTTTCCGAAAGCTAGATCTACCCATGTCCGAACGGCTCCGTAGATGGAAAGGCCTACACGATTGCCTTGCATGATGAGTTGAGCGCATATGGAGGCTGCGAACTCCACCTGGAATTCGAGTGTGTCATAATCGAAAAGGTCAGACATCACGTCCTCCGAGCAGTCTAGCACGACGAGTATGTCGACTACTTGCTCGCCTTCGAACTCGTTCGTAACGAACTCGCCTGACCTAGCTGATGCCTTCCAGTTAACACGCCTAAGATCGTCGCCTGGAACATACGGTGATATTTCGAAAAATTCAGTTCCTATTCCCATGCGTCTCGATGGAACTAGGCCAGGCCATGGACCGACACGCCTACCCTTCAAATCAACCGTTCCGAGCTTCTCCATCTTTGGAAGCACAAGGAATTGGTCAACATTGGAAAGTTGACTGATTACACTCCGTAGTTGGAGGTTGTCCGTGAAGACAATTTGAGTAGGCCCAAGTTCGTGCGTTCCGCGTTTGGGTCTCGAGAGCCTATATGAGAACCCCGCAACCTCGCCGGGGCGGAGTGAAAGCATTAGCCGACTAGTTCCCGATTTTACTTTCAGCTCGTCAGGAAGATTATCTTCGAGTTGCAGATTCTCAATCGGGTGCGGCGATCTGTTCGTAACTGTCAGGGTTACGTCGACGTCCTCGTCACCCATCGACCGCAATGGGTGTATCCGCCTCGTAACAGTAATCGGGAAGGGTTGTAGCTTTGGCAACTTGGACGACGCAAATATCAGAACGGCGATAGGGAGTACGAATACAGTTAGCCACGACGCCCGAAAGAACAGAGCTAAGAAAATGAATGCGTATGCGGTAGTTAGGTATGCTAGGGTCTTCCGGGCTAACGCCATTAGTCTACCCTTGGCACTGGAACTCTCCTTACAATCTCGTCGATAATCGACGTCGCGTCGAAACCTCTCACCCAAGACGCGGCTTTGGGAATCATTCTATGCGCCAGCGCCTCACTGCAAATTGCCTTCACGTCATCTGGGATTATGTAGTCTCGGCCTGACATCGCAGCATTCGCCCGGGCCAGCTTTAGAAGCGCTAGTGATCCGCGTGGGCTCGCGCCTATCTCGACCTGGCCGTGTGCGCGTGTTTCACGAACAATATCGGTGATGTATGCAAGCACTCCGTCGTCAGCGTGCACACCCTCGACCGTATCCTGCATCTCGAGCAAGGTTGTTGAGTCTACGATCGTCTCGAGTGAGAAATCATCTGTTCTACGCGTGAGACGTCGCCTTAGAATCTCAATCTCCGAGTCTTTATCGGGGTAGCCGATTCGAAGCCTCATGATGAACCTATCGAGCTGGGCTTCAGGCAGCTGGTACACGCCTTCGAACTCGATCGGGTTTTGCGTCGCGATTACGATGAAGGGGTTGTCGAGCGGATGGGTCTTCCCGTCCAATGTAGTTTGACGCTCCTGCATGGCCTCCAATAATGCCGATTGAGTCTTCGGAGGGCTGCGGTTTATCTCGTCAGCGAGAAGAATATTGGTGAATATCGGCCCTCTTCTAAGTTCGAAATCGCTTGATTTCTGGTTGTAAATGTATGTCCCTGTAATATCAGCTGGTAGAAGGTCTGGTGTAAACTGAACTCTCGCAAACTTACAGCCAACCGTAACAGCCAAGGATTTGGCGATCACGGTCTTCGCCAGGCCCGGGTAATCCTCAATGAGAATGTGGGAGTTGGCGAGCACACCGATTAGTATCTTGCGTAGTACTAGTTCTTTGCCGACTATTGCAGTAGTCAACTCCGTAAGTATCCGATCGCATCCTTCCGCGACGTTCTCAACTTTCAGTTTGACCAATCCTCCATCTTCGTCAAATAATCGTCGAATTTGCGAGTCTTGCTCCTAGTCACGTCATAATCTGTGGTGGTCAACGCTTCGACCATGTATGGGTCGTGAACTTGACGCTGAAGTGACGCCGGATCCTGAATGACCATGTCTCGTAGCAGAGGTTCGGTGGTATTGCAATGATACGCTGCTACTGCAAACGCGAGTGATCTGATCCTTTCTGAGAGTAGCTTGATTGCTGCAGGGTCATTGTGGTCGATGGCTTTCTTGCAGAGCGTATCGAGGCGCATGAGGTCGTCCTCGTTTCTCTTGAAGCGAGAGACATTCTTCTTTGGTAAAGGGCGGACGGTTAGTTCCAGAAGCACATCGAATATCACCCCCCCGAAGAGAATGAAAGCGAAGCCAACCCCCAACCATGTTAGGATTGGGTAACCGGTTAGGAAGAAGTCTAGGATAATTGAAATGGCCAGATAGACAACGGCGATCTGAACCAGGGTTCTGATTTGTTTCTTCATGATCCTCAGCTTGTTGTGTTCGCGAGAGAGCGTTCCAAACTTTCCAGTTGACTCAACGCGACGGCACGCTTAGAGTCATCAATTTGATGATCGCTGTACCTTGCCTCCTCAAATAGGAAGGTAAGGCTTTTGATCGCGTCACTTCCCAGTTCCAGTTTGTGTGAGATGGTTTCCGAAAACTCGCGTGCAGTTTCTTGCAAAGCGATATTGAATCCGTGCTCTGCGAGGACTTGGCACATTTGCCGATAGCATCTCAATATTGCGTCCCGGTAGTCCCCGGCGAGTCTAAGATTCATAACAGTCTTCTGAATCACTCCCAAGGCTTCGCGCCTAGCGACCTCTGCCTTGAAAGGCGAATGCTCTTCCCTAGCCCATTCGTATGCTTTGTGTACACCGCCAAGGAACAGAGTTAATGCCACGACTACGGTTGTGCCGAAGATTATCAGGGTGTAATAGTAAGCGAAGGGGTTGATTGATGAGGCACTGGGTTGCGTAACCTGTTGCGACTGAGTGATATGCAAGGCGGCTGTCGTAAGGTTCACGGCAGTCTGGAAGACGCCGAGGATAGTCTGAAACACCCCTGCACTCCGAAAGAAGACGAGAAGTAGGATTACTGCTATGGCATATCCAATGATAACGGCGAGCGATTTTCCATTGGCGCTACCCTGTTTACGGTTGCCCAATATGAATACGGCGAGAGCCTCGATAATACCTCGAGCATTGACGAGGACTACTAGAAGATAAATCGTCAAAAGTGCGGCGAGCAGGTACTGAGCGAACGCGCCGATCAATGGGGACCGGGGCGCGGCACTGGCTGTAAACGCGGTGAATAAGGCAATCAGGCAGAGTAAGGCTGCTGGCACAATCAGTTCTCTTTGTGGCATACAGTGCTCAGGGCCATTCCCTAAGCTCAGTATGGAGATTAAAGTGAAGCGCCCGCGATCTAGTCAAGAGAGAGTACGCCCCGCAAATCGGCATTTCTTCGACCTAGAAATCGTTAGCATCCCCTGAGAAGGGTCGAGGGCAGCCCCACTCGTTCACAGATTACTTCAAAGTATTAATATTCAGTCGGACCCTATCGCAGTCGGTATTGGACATGCCATTCTACCTCTGCGAGAATTGCGCCAAAGATAAAGTCAGACTCGACCTAACTTACGCTGGAATAAACCAGATGTGGCTAAGAACGTCCCCCAACCCGGACGGCTTCGGTCCCCCATGCGATTTTTGCAACGCAGCGAGGACCATCTACCAAGTCCAGATCGTAGGAACGATGTTCGACACCGAAGGTCAACACCTAGAAAAGATGAAAGCTGAACTTAAGCCAACAACGCCCTAAAGCTAGATGCTGAGCCGAACGCTCAGTTTTCATTCAAGAGCCCATACTGGTACTTTGGAATCCGGCTATGGAAGCAGTTGGGCTTCATCGCAAAGGCGAAATTGATCTCGAACAGATAATCGACTACCTCAAGACACACCCCGCTTACCCAGACTCGGGTGCATTAGCCTGCTTTGTCGGAGTGGTGCGTGGGGACGCGATCAATGATTCGAATTCCAAAGTTACGCATTTAGAGTATGAAGCATATGCTGACGTCGCCTTGAAACGCATGGAGGAAATTAGGACGGACATCAAAACTCATCCGGGTGTAGTCGAGGTTGCAATTCATCACGTCATAGACTCTTTGAGGGTCGGTGAACCCAGCATCTTCGTTGTGGTCCTAGGCAAACATAGGCAAGAAGTATTCCCAGCCCTATCTGAAACCGTTGAACGAGTGAAGAAGGAAGTCCCCATTTGGAAAAAGGAATTCACATCAAAGGAGGCCTACTGGGTTTCAACCGAATCAACTGACACCTAATCACAGGCACACCACGCTCCGCTATGCTGCCCGGTTTTTGGAATAATGAGTGGGCCCAATCTTCGACCTAGATGCCGTTTTCAAACTGAGAAAAGGAAGAGTTAACCACTTAAAGTTGTGAAATCTTATATTAGGTGGACGCTGACACTCTGGGAACATCAGCTCTGGTAAGGTCTGAGTATTGCCGGTAACAGACAGAGTAAGGCGAGCGCTTCAGGAATTCGGCTTGACTGACTACGAAATCCGCTCCTACACTTCCTTGCTAGAGATCGGGCCGGCGACTGCTAGTGAACTCAGCGAGGCGTCGGATGTTCCTTATTCAAAGATCTACGAAGTTCTTGGGTCTCTTGAGAAGAAGGGATGGATAGAGAGTGAACATGGGCGCCCGAGCAGGTACTATCCAAAGCCCCCTTCAGTCGCGATGGAGATTACAAAATCCCACCTTGAGAACACCCTGAAGACCAATGAAGCCCTCATTCAAGACGAGCTTCAACCCCTCTACGAAAAGAAAGGGGTAAAGGAACATCCAGACATTTGGATCGTTCGCGGAAACTTCAATGTCCTCGCGAGAGTCAGGGAAACGATTGAACGTGTCCAGAAGGAAATTCTCGCGTCGGTGCCCGCCATACCCGACTCTGTAGCGGAGATGCTGATCCCGCTCGTCAAGTCGATCGCTGAAAGAGGGGGCAAGGTGCAAATCATGACTATGAAGAATCCAATGAGCGAGACGATGGCGAAACTCTCCAAGTTCTGCGAAGTCCGCGTACGTGCACAAATGTTCGGCGGCGGAATCATCGCCGACGGCCGCGAAGTCATACTCCTCCTAGGCCAGGAGGGCGAGGAGGCAATTAGCCTCGCAATATGGTCTGATCACATAGGCCTCTCAAAATTCGCTAAGAACTATTTCGAATACCTTTGGTCTGATTCACTGCCGACTAAAGTTAACCTGGACAAGCGGGACCGTGCGTAGACTAGCCTAGAAGCTGAAGGTCATCGATACTGTACTGCACGAAATGATTCTTACGGAACAGTTAGACTGATAACGACTGAATGATACGGAGTCCCACCGACGGCAGTTGCCGTAATTATTACCGAGTACGTCCCGGCAGAAAGCCCAGCAGTATATATCGTTACTACGTCCTCGCATGAGCGCTCGATCCTACAATAACCTGAGGATGGAACACGTCGGGAGTTGAAAAACGACACGAACTGAGCTGGGACGCCCGTGACTTTTTCGTGAACGATACCAGTAAAGTAGTAGATGGAAGAATAACTGAGAAGGTACGAAACTGATGACGACCCGCCTGCGTACTCAGGTGTAGTAGTTTGGTTAACTGCCATATCGAAATCAGGAATAGGCCCATTGCCGCTTCCAATCGTTCCGTTACTGCAAGTATCAGAATCACTCAGAGGCGGTGCGGTAAGCACTGTTGTCACCGAATGAGATAGGCCAAATGAGTCAGCGACAATAGTTAGGTCATACGTCTTGCCGGGACTTAGATTACCTACGAATAATGTGTCGGTGGTAACCACTGATAGGAAGAATGTTCCCATCGAGAAAGTCGCCATTGGAACACCAGATGCCGTTTCAGCAACGGTCTCCATGAAGCCACCATAGGGAATGTATGAGATCGTGTAAGTAGCAGTACAACCAATCTGAGTCGGCTGGGAGATACTCAATCCAAAGTCCGTCCCGTCCGCATATACTCTTTGAGCAGAAGACACCTGAAGAACGCTCACAAACGCAATTACAGCAACGATAAAGATAGTCATGCAGATACGGGACTTCTTGTGAGCGCTTACGCCATCACTATCCACATCTGATCTCTCCTACGCGGCTAGCGCTGAGTATCTGAGCTCGAGCAGAGGCAGAACCTGGTCCACTGCTTCATTTGATTTTATTTCGACGGTGGCCCACTTTTCGCCACCATTATCTTCAGCCTCTTTGACGCATTCTACAATGTAACTGTCAAGGTTCTCGTCCTGTAGGACTTTCTTCTCAAACTTTGGCTCAACGGGGAAGTTGACCCATAAATGCTCGTCGAAGTGAACCCAAACTAAGTCAGAACCTTTGACTCTGTAAGCCGGGCACCATTCCCCCGAGACTTCATCAATCTCAATCGTTTCTTCAATATCCGGCAATGCGCGCAGCTTTGTTCGGAGTTGTATGAAATACTTCTTCTGCTTTGCATTAACTTTCTCTAGAAATTCCTGCATCTTACTTCAGAGTCCTGCAAGTTCAATTTCAAGTCAACTTCAGGACTATTTGAATCTGATGCGTGCAGGTTTGCAGAGAGAGGGCGAGGAATCCAGTGAATGTTGCCGACTTCATGAGAGCTTCGCGTAAGCCTCACGAAGTTCCGCCATGAATTTTGTATGCCATCCATCAAACTCTTCGGGCGAAGTCGGGTAATTCATGTAGTGCTGAATGAGCTTCCTGCTTTTCTCAGCCGTATACTTTAACCCCCTGGCCAACGCGAGGCGAGGTAAAGCCCAAAGAACACGTGCAGGGTTTCCTAAGCTTACGCGCTTGAATTCTGGGTGCTCCCGTTTCGTAATGCTATCTACATCATCTTGGCTCAGGAAATGTTTCATTCCATAGTTCAGATCTTCGTTGCTGAGTGTTTGTAGAAAGCGTCGAAGAACCTCAGAGCTCGCCATTCGATAACCATAAGTTCTAACGTATTCGGTGTTGAATTTCCAGAGTCCGCTCTCGGAAGCATCTTTTGATTCAAGAGATTCGGCCACTACTTTGCCCGCAATCGTGCTTGCGTAGATTGCGGGACCTATTCCGCCAGCGTCGATTGGGCGAGGCATCCATGCGGCGTCACCCACAATCATGTACCCATTAGCAACCATGCAATCGTTTTGTCTCCGAACTGGCACTTGCCAGTTCCCCCTCTCGTTTCCCCTATCCTCGACCTCGTCCGACAGCTTCCAATTCTTGATTACAGGGTTGGTTCTGATGTATGCGTCTATGAGGGATTGGAGCGTGTCGTTCTTTCCCAACTCTTTGTTCCTCTGCTCCAGAAACCGCCTCTGAATCCCCAAACCCACGTTCATCTTGTCTTCACCCTTCGGGAACACCCAGGCATATCCGCCTGGTGCAATCTCTTTATCCAAATGAATAATGCAAATGTGCGGGTCGAAGAACGTGCTATCGCGCTTATCGGTCTCAAATTTTAGGATGTACCGGCCAGTCGATTCCATATCGTTCTCTTTATCGATCTCTTTCTCAATGTGGCTCGCGATCGGGAGGCTGGTTCTGAGACGTGAGGCCGAACCAGTAGCGTCAACCACGAGCTGTGCCGTTCTCTTGAATGTGGAATTGTCTCTCGAAGAGCGGCAATGCACTCCGCGGATGAAGCCGTCGTCAACTACGAGGGAATCGGCATACGCATCAAACTGAAATTCAACGCCGAGTTTCTCAGCATCACGCAATTGGCGTTGTGGAAAGAGTCGGCGGTTAAGCACGTATCCTTCACCGTCGAACATCGCTTTGGATTCGTGATCTGGGGAATAGGCTACGACGCCGTGGATTGCGTGCTCAAGCTCCGGTTTCCCGTAACTTATTCCTACTTCTCGCTGCAGGTAATCTAGGCTACCTTGGCTGACCGCGTCTCCGCAGACCCAGCCGGTCGAGGTTTTCTTGCCGGCTTCGTCTCTTGGGTTTCGGTCAATTACTAAGATCTTGAGGTTCTGGTTAGAGTGTTTTGCTGCAGAGGCAGCGGTTACCATTCCGGCGATGCCTGCTCCGGCAATGATCAAATCGTAATCGGTTTTCATGTCGGGCTGCCTCTGGAAGTCTTAGTAAGAATCGGTTTCACAGAAAAACGTTCAGGTTCAGAGTTGGAGTGATGTGCGTTTCACAACAAAGCTTCAGAGAATACCCTACTTGATAAAATCGGAATGGGAGGGAAAGGAGTTGGGGGGTTTAGTTCGGGAGGTTTACTTTGTCTTGATCATGCCGTTTTCGATGGTCAAGAGTTCGGAGCTTGGTGTGTTGACTGCGCCGAGTGGGCATCCGCATCCTGCGGAGTGACCTTTACCTTTTCGTAAGGTGCCCTTGTAGAGGCCTTGTTCGATGGTTGTCTTGTGGTCTTTCTCCCATTGCGCGATTGGGATTCCGTACTTTGGTTGGATAGCGTCCCTGTACCATTCTGGGATAACGTTGAAGGCACAGAATGGGATTATTCTCATGTCTGGGCTGAGGTAGTGGATGTCGCATCTTCGTAGGCGTTCTTCGTCGTGGTTGTACTTGTCCATGAAGTGCATCATGCCCAAGAACATCGACTTGTGATGGAATGCGCCCAAGGCGGTGTAGTCGTTCTTCACGAGTGCGTTGAACAGTAGTTTACTCAACGCTAGGCCTTTGGGTTGTTTGCTTCTGTCAATGAATGTTCCCATCTTCGCTAGGACTTTGGCTACGACTAGGTACTTGCTCTTGCCGGCATTTAGTTCGTCCGCCTTCTCTTCTAAGAATTCTAGTAGCCCTTCTAAGTCGACGAAGGAGGCTAATGGGACGAGTTTGTCGCCGTCCTTGAACACATAGGTACCTGCACCGCATGCGAAGTGTATGGACAGTTCGTATCGGGGGCGCTTGGTCAAGGCTTCGACGAAGTGTGTGATGGGGACGCAGCTCGGGACTGGGAACCATGATTCCCTCCCGACCTCTCCGTTTGTTTGTTCCTCGATTCGTTCGATGCAGTCGGGGATCGTTATTCGGTACTTCTCCCTCTCGGACTTTGATAGTCTGCCTGTGAGAGATACTGGTTGGAAGTTGACTGCGTGAATTACATCCATGTTCCGTTGTCCGAACCGGATGAGGCCACCAAGTTCGTGGTCGTTAATGCTTTTGATGACGGTTGGGACTAGAACTACGCCCAAACTAACTTTTCTGCACTGCTCAATTGCAATTGGAGCTTCCCAGTGATTCTTGGGGTTCGTCCTGGGTGTGACTCCGTCAAAACTCATGTAAACAGTGTTCACGCCTGCCCTTCGAACTCTTCCCGCCATCTCAGGGTCTTGCGCTAGATTGATGGCGTTGCTGTTGAGCTGTATGTGCTCAACGCCTTCCTCTCTGCAGATTTTAATAATCTCAGGAAGGTCATCGCGGAGAGTCGGTTCTCCACCAGTTATCTGGATAGCATTTCCAGGAACCGGCCTTTCAGCTCGGAGAACTTGAACCATTTCACGGATCTTATCCAGTGTCGGTTCGTATACGTAGGCGCCTTCGACGCCTTTCTTGGCGTAGAAGAAACAGTACCAGCAGGTGAGATCGCAACGGTTCGTGATCACCAGGTTAGTTAGACCTGAGTGGCTTAGGTGGCTTGTACACAACCCACAGTTAGTTGGACATGCACACTTCTCCAGGGGTACGTTCGGATTTTCGATGCCCTTTCCGTTGTGCGAGTACTTGGCGAACTTGTAATACATCTCAGAGGAACCAAAGTAAAGCTCCTCAATCTCCCCGTGCTCTGGGCAGGTTTTGCCTAACCAAATCTTCCCTTCGCGTTCGAATACGGATGCGGGGAGGATCTTGTTGCAGTCGGGGCAGATGCTGCGGGTTTCTCGAATCTGTTTAGTCTCGGTTCTTTCTATCTGAATAGTTTCCATATTAACCACCGTCTAAGGTGAACTATCCTGCCCGTTCTCCTTTACCTATATTAACGGTTTCCAAACCAAAGCTAAGGTGAAACGTAGGTACCAGCTTCGCCATCCTACGCCATTCCAAACCCGTAATTTGCACCAAAACCGTGGGATATCGGTCAAACGCAGCCTTCCGTATCTGGCTCGTCCCTATTCTACCGAACCCTGCCATAGAAAACTACGCCCTCCCCTAGGGCGGCTGTAAGACAGTCCGGAGGGGGGTGTCCTACACCCTCTACCACTTGGACGGCTTGTGAAGAACCTTGAGCATCGAGTCTTCGGTGTGCGCATCGCGCCCGACCGGCCAAGCAAGGCGGACGTTCAACGCAACCGTAAGGAATTGTAGCTTATCGGTAAGAATAAGCGCAATCTTGAAGTTTTCACGAGCGGTTTCTCACCCCCGTAATGTCGGTCTGAAACTCATGCAATCTCATGCTCTCTATGAGATCGCTCTGGCACCCATTGGCTGGGAGTCTTCTTTCTCGAAAAGCAATTAATTGACCAGCAAGCATCTCGGTTCTTGCTGGTTCACCCATGTCCCAAGTGTCGAAGAGCCCTAGGGAATCGTTGACGACCATGGTCAGGATCATGATGCCTATGGACGCGAACAATTCAGGCAATGTTTTCGGGGGCGCAATTTTGCGATTAATTGACGAGGTTGGGTCGGTTGTAGCCCTCAAACACGCACGCACAAACGTTGTCACGGCCTCTGTTGACAGAATGGACTTCTATTCTCCCGTATACATAGGGGACATGCTCCGACTAAACGCATCGATCAACTTCGTTCACCGCACCTCGATGGAAGTTGGGGTTCGCGTCGAAGCTGAGAACCCCTTCACAGGCGAGGTCCGGCATACAGGTACCTCCTTCCTGACCTATGTGGGACCAGACCGGAACCGCAAACCCACTCCCGTACCCGCACTCAAATTGGAGACCGACGAAGACAAGCGCCGTTGGGCAGAGGCTCAGGAAAGGCGGAAAGCAAGGTTGAAGGAAATCGGCAGACGCGAGGACTAACCCCGGACGCACCAGCTGGATGGCTATCTTGGATGCTGTGTTGGCGGTTGGCAAAGCTTCAACAGTCGGTGTTGTTAGGTAGAATCTCGTGGTTGAATCTATGATTGGCGTAGTTATAACGTTCGATGATCAGGAAAACAAAGCGTGGATAACGGTTTCCGAACCGACGCTTGACCAACTCGTTGGGCACGAGGCGACCTTCCAATTCTCTAAGACTAAGGATTTCAAGGGCAAAGTTGTTGGCGTGGAAGATGATTTTCTCGTAGTGAAGTTTGAAGAGCAACCCTTGGGCCTTGGGCAGGGAAGCCAAGTCGCGATCGCAGAATAAGCAAGTCTTGCATATTGAGTAGATCATGCACCCAGGGCGCTCAGGCGACGGGTAATTATAATTCCAAGCATAATCGCTGTAGATAGAGCACATCAAGGGTATGATAGCGAGAGCTGTATGGGGTCGGATATTTGATCAGGAACATAGAGAAAGATTGGCGTGAGCGGGTTGTGAAAAACAACCTAGACCTGATCATACTCAGACTCCTTCGATCTCGGCCGCAATGGGGTTATGAGGTTAACATTGCAATTCGAGATAGATACCGCGTTTACTTGAGCGCAGGTACCCTATACCCGCTCCTCCATTCGTTAGAAGCAGACGGCTACATCCAAGGCGAATGGGAAGCCCAAAAAGGGCGGGGAAGAAGAATCTACAAGATAACCGAAAGCGGAATCAACTTCTTGGAAGCAGGGGAACGCGCAACCCTAGAACTCGCGAGGCTCATGCAAGGACAAACGACTACGCAGAAACCGTCGCTCCAAAGTTGAGTCTCGATATAATGGAAAGCAATATCAGTCAAGAATGAGTTTCAGGCTGAGATCTTAGTTTGTCAACCGGTCCGATTTCCGAAGTCAGAAGGGTACTCAAAGTCAACCCGGTAGCAAGAGTTGTGGTACTTATTGTGATACTATTCGGCGTAACTATGGGGTCCGTTGGAGCAATGCGGGTTGCGCTTCACACAGACTCTCCACTAATGGTCGTCTCTTCAGGGAGTATGATTCCCACATTGAATGTCGGTGACATCATCATCGTCCGGGGGACGGACCCGAGTACTGTGACGGTTGGAACAATCATAATCTTCCACAGCCCATACGATTACTCAACGGCGATCGTGCATAGGGTTATCGCGATCGACAACGAAGGCGGGCAGATATTCTTCGAGACCAAAGGCGACAACAACGCCGTTGCAGACGGATGGAAAGTACCAGCCGCGAACCTGATAGGCGTCTACATTACGAAGATACCTTACATTGGCCTCCTTAGTCTGGAACTGCGAGGCCCTCTGGGTTGGATACTGATCATATTACTGGTCTTTTTGATAATTGCAATGGAGTACGATGAGTCTAAGAAGTCGCAAACTGGAAAGCGTTCGCCGCAGAAATGAGCAGCTGAATCGGGCGCGGGGCTAGTCGCCTGTTGTCATAAGTTCGCCCACGATGGCTGTATGGGTTCGCAGGACTCCGTCAATCGTTTGTATATTCGACCTGACGGTTCCGGTCAGGTTATTGATGTCCGACGCCTCGACAAATGCGATTATGTCGAACATCCCCGTAACTGGATGAGCCGTCTTTACGCCTTCAACTCTCGAAATTTTCTCGGTGATTAATCTCGATTTTCCGGGCGCGATCTTGATAAGAATATAAGCTCCAATCATCCGCTTCTCTGACATCACAACCCCGAAGCCCTCAATCCCGCCCATTGCTATTTTAGTTGCGCTCAACAGGAGCTGCGCTAGTCGAATTGACACGTTCTTCGGCCATTCAGAATGGCCAGCGATTCGTTTGTTGGTTTACGGTGGTGGTTCGTAGCTTATGAGGACTTTCTCTTCCAACGTTCCTTGCAGTTTCGCCACAGCCCTGTGTACCTCAGTTTCTTTCTTGGCGCCTGTGCAAACTAGTTTTCCACTAGCGAACAACAGAATTACTACTTTCGGGTCGTCCATTCGGTAGATCAAACCGGGAAACTGCTCCGGTTCGTACATGGTGCGCTTGAGCGAATAGGTCGACTTCTCCAGATCAATGGCGCCTCCAAGCCCAGCCGAAGCAACTATGTTCTGAATCATAATCTCAGGCTTTCCTAAGATTACGATCCCGTTTCTCTTCAGCTCGTCAACAACCTTCATGACCGCCTTCCTAGCCTGCCGCTCCGACTTGGCTCCGGTACACACCATCTTCCCAGAACTGAAAATCAGCGTCGCAGTCTTGGGCTTCTTGAGCCGGTAGACCAGTCCGGGGAATTGCTCAGGACGATATTCGACTCCTGGAAACACGCGAACGATAGAGTTCAGATCAATATTCTGATGGAGAGTCGCAGAGGCGACGACGTTTTCGATATTGATGAAAGCCTTCTTGACCGGCAAACTCTCCACCTTATATAAAGCGGGTTAGCAAATTCGTAAACCACCTCCATATATAAGCCCTATTAAGAGAAAAAATGGGAGGCTCTGTTCGATATAGGGCGCGTCTAGAGGTTTGTTCGGTAATGGCGCTTTCGGTCAGGCTCCGAGAGGTGTTGCCTTCTTAGGAGCTCTTTCTTCCCAGATTTTCTTAAATCTTGCACGATCTTCAGCGCTGATGATAGGTCTAACCATCATCTGGTAATTTACACTGTAGACTGGTTCACCAGTAGCATCGAACAAACTTGTCTTGGCGACTATCGTTATAACTACTCTGAGAGCAATCTTAACACCTTCGGCATTATACTCGCTCCAATCCTCCCGCACAATGTCAAACGGGACTTCTCGTTCAACAATTGCTGCGTTGATTTGCTCCTGTGTTATTTGTTGATCATTAGGAGGTCCCTTCAATTCTGGGGGAGCAGTCACCGCAAAGAAGAGACTACCACCAGCCGATATCATGCCAGTTCCGTCTTCCTTGACCTCCACTAACGTAATCCTCAGCGGAATCTGCCTTACTTTGATTAAAGCTCCGTCTTTGGTCTTGTAAATGCTCCATCCTTCATGAATCGAATCAAAAGACAAATCCACGCCGCCTTTAGGCGGTCCTGATACCATCGTCATCTTCTACTTCACGGTCAAGTCGTGGTATGGTTCCACCTACTGCTAACCACTGATGTGCTTATTTAATGGATTGACGAGAATGAACTGTGATTGCATAATCAGAGTGCCGCGAACTTGAACAACGTAATGTTAGAGAGTCCTTCCATAGGTACAGCAGAACCAGTCTTTTACAGCCTTCTGGACCGGATAGGACAAGGAGTGGGAGTGCAAATTTGGACGGGGATGAATGTGACCGGCCAGCCAACCAACATCCTCAACTATACCCCTGTAAGCTCAACAGGCGTTCCAGTGGGTTATGCCCCACAATTCGCGACAACGGTTCCGGATTACTCTGCAAATGAGTGGCAATTGACAGAGCCAGAATATCACGCCACTAACGCTATAGGGGAAGTTTGGTACATGCAACCCCAAGTTAGCGTTTCTTCGATGAGCGAACCGAACTTCACCGGCTTTGTCCAGAGTCCACAGTATGGCAATTTTTCTTCTGCAACCATGACAACGCTGTCCTCTCCGCTGACCGACGAGGAAATTATTGATATTCGCAGGAGCTGGGAAGAAATAAGAGCGGGAAAGTCAAAGAAGTTCGACAATGCTCGTGACGCTATTGAGTGGCTCCGCTCCCAACGGTCTAAACGCGCTAAGTAGCAAATGGAAACTGGAGTTTTCGGATACCTTCCTCGAAAATTATTTGGGCAAGAGTTCCGAAGATCAGCATAGGGTCGAAGATGCCCTTACGACTCTAGCCGCGAGTGACTGGCCCAATAGGTTAGGAGAGGTAAAGGACCTGCCTCCCGCTTACGGCGGTCGCGTAATCGTTTATGATATTAGCCGAAGCTCTAGACTAAGCTACAATGTCCTCTTTGATGACAAGACGATTTCCTGCGTACGAGTCTGCAATCATCAGACGGTTCAAGGAAGAAAAGTTAGAGATTGAGCTAGTTTCGTTTTTCCTCTACCTTTCTTGATTTTGAAATGATTAGATTCTTTCCTTGGACTTCGTCTGTCAATTCTTCACCGTCTTGCCATCCCAGCCGTTCAATCCTATCGGGTGGCACAATAATCACGTACTTTGAATATTCTTTATCTCCGACCTTACGTGATATCTGTTTTTGAAGTCTCATGTGTACCCGTACTGTTCCTTCAGCGCTATTAAGGTTTAGGTACCTAAACCTATAATAGGTACCTAAGGTATTAGGTACCTAATGAGTAGGTACCTAATGAAAGACAATCCACGCCTGATACGTGCCTTAGAAATCCTAGCGCGAGGAAACCAAATCACGAGAATCTCCAACAAATACTACCGCGTACGATCACAATCCAACCCTGAGAAGTTCTATACAGTTCAGCAGATTGATAGTCGCTGGGTTTGTGATTGCCCCGATTTTCAGTTTAGGTTTGCGGATGGAATCACTGGTTTTGAAAATCTTGGGTTTGGGGGATGCAAGCACGCGCTTTCAGTGCGATTTTCAATTCGATTACGAAAGCAAGTTGCGAGAGAAACAATTAGAACCCAAGTTCCATCTATCCCTCTAGATGTTTGTCGTTTTTGTGGAAGCAAGGAGCTAATCAAGCGTGGAATACGCGGCCAAGTTCAACGGTACCGTTGCCTTCAGTGTGGTAAGTGGATGACACTCAACTATGGGTTCGAGCGTAGACACTACAGCGCCGAAGCTATCAGCGCGGCCTTGGATTTGTATTTCAAAGGCGTTAGTTTCCGAAATATAGCTGATCATTTGAAACAATTCTTTGGCAAGAAACCTTCACCGTCAACAATCCACGAATGGTTAGTTTCCTATTCAAAAATCGCAAGTCGGTATGTCGAGCAATTCAAGCCACAAGTAGGCGGATTTGTGCATGTGGATGAAACAAAGGTCAATGTGAATGGGAAGCTAGATTGGCTTTGGAACCTGATGGATGCCGACACACGATTTTGGGTTTCAAGCCTCATAACGAAAGGACGAACAACTGAGGATGCGAGAGCCGTATTTCAAGATGCAAAGGCGAAGTTACCCTTTGCACCGAAGGCGGTTATTCATGATGGCTTAGAGTCTTACAGGGATGCCTTCAAGAAAGAGTTCTTTCGCCAAAAGGGAAGAAGAACCTACGAACTTCGCTCAGTCAGCATAAGAGAACGCGGCAAGAATAATCGCGTCGAAAGGCTCCAGAACACCTTGAAAGACCGCACCAAAACCCAGAGAGGGTTAGACAATGATGCCTCGGCTCAGGTCATGGTGAACGCAATCAAACTGAACTACAACTTCGCTAGACCGCACATGGCGCTTGGTGGTCTAACTCCCGCTCAAGCGGCTGGCTTAGACCTACAGCTTAACGGAAACAGGTGGAAGGAATTAATCCGACTCTCCACAACACAGAAATCTGGATAATCGTCTTAATTTGGTTCTATGTCCAGTCAGCCAAAATGCCCACACTGTTTAGTGGTCGTCAAATTCAATTATGCAACCACTACTGTAGGAGCAGCCTCCTTCCCAGACGGACAAACCCTCAAGGTAATGGCTACAAACCAAGAAATGAGACTAGAGGCATTAGAGTGTCCTAACTGCGGCAAGTTAATTCTAAGAGGTTACCTTGCACCAACAGGCGTCAAAGTACACCCACCAGTTTCAATATTCCTAGACCTCTATCCATCGGGGACAAATCGTCCAGTCCCAGTTGAAGTACCCAAGCATATTGCCACCATGTACCATGAGAGCGAACAAGTGATGCCCATTAGTGAAGAAGCTAGTGCCGCTATTTCGCGTCGCTGCCTACAAACCGTTTTGGTTGAGGCGGGGAAATCAAATAGGAAAGAGTTAGCTGACCAGATTACGGAAGTGCTTCCAAGCCTACCCTACAATTTGCAGCAGCAATTGGATGCAGTGAGAAACATCGGAAACTTTGGTGCGCATCCAACTAAATCACAAGTTACGGGCGCGATTGTGGAAGTTGAAGTTGGGGAAGCTACATGGAACCTTGACGTACTTGACCTGCTATTCGACCATTATTACGTTCAACAAGCCAAGATTGACGCGAAACGCCAAGCGCTCAACAAGAAGCTTGCAGAACACGGTAAACCCCCCATGAAGTAAGCGCCATTACCGAACAGCAAGCCGAACGCGCCACGTATCGAACAGAGCCAAATGGGATTATACACGGTGGGTTTCTAAAGGACGTATTGAAGCTGATTCAGGCCTTCGGGCGTGTACGCACCAGCCTACCCCTAATCACGTATCAGTCGTTCTCGGAGGTTGAAACGTTGCCTCCCCCATACTTCTTCGCAGGAACGTTGCTCCAGTCGCGGACGTAACCATGAGTCGCTCAAGAAGCGTCAACGAATACGATAAGCCTACTGGGCGTTGAATGTCACAAGACGAATAATTCTTCATTTAGCGGAATGGTCAGCAACCCAAGATCTGTTGAGTCATGAGCCCACCTCAGGACAATAGAGAACGCTAAGGTCACGATGAAGATTTGTGAACTCCAAAGTTTGTCAACTCTATTCTTGTACTCCAAATCAAAGAAGAGAAAAGCCCGAAAAGCAAGGTGAGAGTAAGTTGATTTGCAGTTTGTGCGAGACCGGGTGGGAGGACCGCGAGAAATATGATGAGCGGTATCAGAATAACGCGGAGCGATACTTGGATTGTCGAGTCAATCCTTTTACTTGACTTCACGGAATTAACTTAAAGATTGACATGTGTGCGGGTCGCGTTTTCGGTAGGGCGTTGGCGGTTGCTCTTCTTTCGCTAACCTTAGTGTTGGTTGTTGGGGGTGTGTACGTTAACGCCTATCAGTCCCCTCCGTATCCGTTCCCACCAACATTTCCGGTGAATAGTTTCGATTTCGCAATCACCGCAAGCACTACGTTGATCAGGATTCAGCCGGGTCAGAGTGGTGGGTTGGTTGTTTGGGTCAATCTGTACTGTCCAAATTCGGCGATTAACATTAGATGTGATTCGACAGTGCTTCAAAGCGTCTCCTTGACTGTGTCAGGGTGTCCGGGAGGTGCTTTCTGTGTCCTCGATAGGCAACAGGTGCTTCTGCCCCCCGTCTATGAGGCCGGAAGTAACTTTGTCATCTACACGTTCCCCGCTATCCCAGTCAGCGCCACACCATACTTGATCACGGTCACCGGCACCGACCAGTTCGGCCACACGCACTCAGCATCCTTCGGAGTAATAGTCTGCTACTGTTAGGATCAGCTTGAAGTTTCTTGTGTCTGTTGCTCTTCCGTTTATCATAGTGATCTTCTTACTCTCCTCAATCACTTCTGGGCTTAGTAGTCCTACGCATCCAGCCGCTTCACATGGAACCACTGCTAACCATCCGTTGCGTGTTTTGTTCCATTCTCCCCAAAGCACCACAAACACCACAACAACATCGGTTAACTCGACAACAGTGTCCACGACCAGCACTAATCCGAATGTTACCATAGCAGTCGACTCATTTCCGCAGGGTGCGGAACTAGTCACGGTTGATGGGAATTCGGTCGTGACGCCTACGGTGTTCAGTTGGCAGCCCGGCTCAAAGCACACCCTTTCTGCGATCAGCTCGCTTGAGTGCGGAAGTTCATGCCAGTTCGTGTTTCAGTCGTGGTCTGATGGGAGCGGACAGACTCACAAAATCACAACTCCCAACTCGCCAACGACCTACCTCGCCGTATACCAGCAGCAGTATCTTCTAACCATCAAATCCAATACTGGAGGCACTACTACTCCGCCCACCGGGTGGCAGAACGCCAATGCTATAGTACCTATACTTGCCACGCCCGACAGCGGGTTCACCTTTGTCTCGTGGAATGGGTCGACTTTCGTTTCGTGGACTGGGTCCGGTTCAGGCGCGTTTAATGGCACGTCGGCCTCGGCTTCGGTCACTATGAATGGCCCGATCATCGAGATCGCGACTTTTGCTCCTATGGCCGCCGAAACGGTCACCGCAACCTCCTCACGCACTGCATCCAACATTACAACCCAGTCTAATATGGAACAGATCACGATCACATCGGATCCGACGAGTGAGGGGATAATATCCGTGGACGCGACTTCGATCACCACTCCAGAGATCTTTACCTGGACGAATGGGACGACGCATGTTCTATTCGCTCCGCCGACCGTCCCATGTCTCAATTCTGACGGAAATGTGAACTATTCATGTCGGTTTGTTTTTCAGAACTGGTTTGCTCAGAGCAGCGGGTACGTCAACTCCAATTCTTTCATCTACACGGTTCCGTCCTTTTCAGAGACCGTGGTGGCCAACTACCAGCAGCAGCCAAGTCCCAACTTCGCCTTGAGCGTTGCGCCCTCGACGGTTTCCCTACCCCAAGACGTTTTCGTCGGTTCGACAGAGTTCACGTTAACTCTCACAAGCATTAGTAGTTGGCAAGGCGGCGTCCAGTTCACCGTTTCACAACTGCCTGCCGGGGTGACTCTATCAAATATGCCGTCCGCATACTCACTCGATACACCCTTCGCTGCTTGGAATGTTGAAGCAAATATCGGCCCGTCCGCGCAGGCAGGAAGCTATCCGATACAGATTACTGCGACCAGCGGCCCGCTAATTCACATAGCCTGGGTTACCGTCGAGGTCCCGGGTTCTGCGGTGCGGAATGTTGTGTAGTTGGCTGGCCGCTTTGAAGGTAGTCATCACGGAACTTTGGATTACCGTGTAGACGAGGGTTCTAATGCAAGCGACGAGGAGAAAACGATGAGAATTTCGTTGAACTCAGGCACTGGCGTCTAAGGTTACTTAACTATTTGGCATCTTGAAAGTTCAGAGAAGAAGAGAAGCAGATTCGCAGTTTAGCCCTCGACTAGATTTCTTGGTTAGCGTTAGCCAGCGATTTCCATTCAACCGTAACTCTACGGAAGCTGCTCCAGCAAGTGTACGATCGTCAAGTGCCATGTATGGCCGTGTGAAATTGTAGGCAAGTTTGATAGTGCCGATATTTGGTTGAAGGATTATCTCTTTTCATTGGGAATGTATGTTTCATGGATTATTCTGATCAAATGATCATCAATTCTCTGCCACGCACGTATCACGTGCATGTGCCGCCCGCTGAATTCGGACCGCCGAGATGGTTGCTGCTGGTATTTCACGGAGGAGGAGGGAGGGGAGGAGGGATGAATTGGCTCACGCACTTCAACTCCATAGCCGATCGTGAACGGTTTATTGTAACATACCCGGATGGGTGGAATAGACACTGGACAAGCAGTGGCGAGTCTCGTATCGACGGAATCGAACAGCCTGACGACCTACAATTTCTATCACAGTTAACCGCGAAGTTAGTTGCAAATCATAGCTTTGACATGAGCAAGGTGTACGCGGCAGGAATCTCGAATGGCGGTTTCTTTGCTCAACGGCTTGCGTTGGAGAGTTCCGGGAATGCTAAGGCCATAGCCACGGTGGCGGCCACGATGCCTGAGCCCTTGTCTAATGTGAAGGCGATTGATCACCCGATACCCGTTATGATAATTCACGGAACGAATGACCCGCTTGTCCCCTTTGAAGGAGGCCATGTGAAGGCTGGAGCGAGAGGGCCGATACTTTCGGCTCGGGATTCAGCGTCAAAGTGGGCAGGGTTGAACGGATGCGATGCTAACCTCGAGGTCACAGACCTCCCAAACATTATCGAAGACTCGACACACGTGCGGGTTGAAAGATATGGCAAGTGTAGGGATGGCGCGGAGGTTCTGTTATATGTCATCGAGGGTGGGGGCCACACCTGACCGGGTGGTCCTCAATATTTTCCTGAAAGAATCATCGGCAAAACCACCAATAACCTGGACGCGAGCGAAGAGATCGTCGATTTTTTCAAAAGACACTAGACCTTGAGGACTGAAAGAGTTCAAGGCCTAATTTGCAACCGCTTTGCGTTGCCTAATTTGTCGCGCGGTAACTCTCTCATTCTGAGAGATCGCGTTAGCCTTCTTCCACCTTGACTTCTTGATCGTTCCGGCCTGGGTAACCGTCAGGGCAGGTGCTAATTGTTCAGATGTAGCTGGGTACTACAAACGATGCTGGGTTGGTCTAGATTGGCATGAGAGCGATCCCATCTTCGACCCAACTGACTACCGAATTCGTTGTCGCTGGAAAGTTTGTGGATGAAGTGATACCAGATATAGAATACTGAGCGTGTGTAACCCCTGTGCCAGAATTATCCGCGCTGGGAGTAAAACCTGTTCCGGCTGTGGCGGTTCCTTCGAAACTATTCGTGGCTATGATTCCAAGTAGAAAGGCGCCGGCCTGAAAGGTGACTGGCAACGAGGTTGAGATGGATGTGCCCACGCCGGAGCCAGTGGCAGTTGCCACTCCCGTAGTATTCACACCCGAGACTTCATAGATGTAAACGCTCTCCGCTGGTGCAGCGGCGCTAAAGGCCGCGGTGACTATATCAGCCCCACTCGAAGAGAGGGTGGCGTAGAAAATATAGATGGTCGGCGGAGGTACGTTGGTTGACGTTATGGATTGAGTGAATGATGAACTCAAAGAGTCTGTGAGGGAACTTAGCGTGAAGGAAGCGTCAGCAATAACGACACCTACCACTATCACATCTCCACTGGCAACATTGCTTGTGAAAGAGACAGAGAGTGTACTTGAGCAGCTGGAACACTCAACATTATTCTGCTGCACGAGTGCCGACGCGGCGTGAACAGGCAGCAGCGCGACGGCCAACAGGAGCGTCGCTAAGACGACACTCAACATGAAAGGAATCAGTTTCCTAAGCATAGGCGCCGCGTCTCGAAGCGAGCGAGCCTTGCGAAGCAAATTACTTTTTTGCCTCACAAGAATGAACTCCTTCTCCCTCTCGCACGTCAATAGAACATTCCCACAGCAAGAATCACTCTTCCTGCATTCGAATAGAATAGAGAATGCTGAGCGCTTAGGTCGATTGTTCTTGGCGTACTTGAGCTTGGTTAGTGCAGCTAAGAGTGCACCCAGTGCGCCTAGTAGTGACCTGGCGAAGCTGGGACATTCTGGGACTGGTGTGGGCCAGCTCACTGTGACGATGGCGTCGCCGAAGTTGCCTCAGGTTGTTTGAGAAGAAAGGATTTTCCAGGCTCGCATACTTTATACCAGGCTATAGTATACCACATCATGAAACGACTTGGCCTCAACTACAGTGAAGGTCTCCAGAGAAACGCTCGTTGAGTTAGAGAAGTTGCGGAAGCTGCTAAACGCGAGAAGCCTCGACGAAGCCATAGCGGCTCTAATACGCAAACATCGTGTGGTTGCGTTGCGTGCTGCGCTCGGAGCTGACAAGGGAAGAGTGAAACCCTTTACCGCATCAGATAGAGGAGAAGATGACTGAGACTAGTCGTCGATTCCTATGCGTGGGTAGAACTATTCGTCGGCAGTGAAAAAGGCCAAAGGGTCAGCAAAATTCTTGGAGAAGCTGAGGAAGTGAGGACGCCGGATATTGTCCTCGCAGAAATCGCTCGCAAGTACGAGCGAGAGAATGTTGAAGATAAAAAGGTTAGATCCCGTCTTCAAACAATCAATGCTGCCTCCCTCGTTACACCTATTGACCTAGAAGTCGCCCTGAAAAGTGGAGGAGCTTACCTTGAGCTTTTGGAGAAGGCCAAGAGAGCGAAGTTGAAGAGCCCGAGCTTATTCGACGCCATTATCCTCGCGACCGCCAGGGTCTACTCGTCGAAGGTGCTAACGGGCGATGAACACTTTACCGACCTCCCCGAAACCATCACCCTCTGAGACACAGATGATCACACGCGGCATGGGCCTTGCTATGCCTGCAAGACAGGATCACAGGCAAGACTGCCTTAACCTAAACGCTGGCGAGGATTGTCGACGATTTCTTCAAGAGACATTACACGCAAATGCGGTTGGTTCGTAACGCAAAACGACAGGGGTTGCCAACCGAAAAGGAGTGAGGCTTGTCAGTTGGCGGCTAGAAGAACAATTAGGCGGCGTGTCGCTTGCTCTTGGCGTACTTGAGCGTTGTTAGTGCGGCTAAGAGTGCGCCTAGTAGTGGGATGGCTAGGGTTGGGTATTCTGGGACTGGTGTGGGCCAGTTCACTGTGGCAGTCGCGTAACCCGGGCTGCCTCCGCTATTATCGTAGGCGATGACGGTGACTGTGTATGATTGTTGGAATGGCGGCTGGTATGAATGGTACTGTACCTCGCTTACCTGGCTCTGGCAGCAGTAGGGGACGCGGAGCATGGGGGAGCCGTCGCCGAATTGCCAATCCAACTCAGTTATGGTAAAACCCGGCGAAGCTGTCGCAAGGACCCCGAACGCATAAGCCTGCGGTGAACTAGTGTCCAGTTGAATGGAATTGAAGCTTACTGTTGGCGGTCCAGCGGTTGTTACGAAATAGCTTGATGTAGTCGTCATCGTGAAGGATATGGTCGCTAATTGCTGTGGAGAGTTCGCGGCGGAGGCCGCGGACAGGCTAATCATCCCTAGAACCGCAGCCAGCACCATGCACCCGACTACTAAGGAGCGTTTGCGCAAATGGAATCTGGAGAAATGCTGGAAACATTGAAGATAAACCTAACCGGGAAAGTACTCAAACACATGTCATTTTCCGGTTACTCGCAGCCCGACAGTTAACAATACGCTGCTTCGAGTCAACAATCGACTTTCCGAAGAATGCCTTGACGAAAGAACTTGACAGGAAAAATTCAATTTCTGAAGCGGTTCAGAATTGGTGGGACAGGATGACGAGTCCTGCCGTTTACTTCTTTCGCCGCCTAACTATTGCCAGCACAGTCATTCCAACCATGATACCTACGATGATGGATTCCCACGGAAAGCCAGGTACCGCGGGTAGAACCATTGGCGTCGAAACCGAGACCGTGGTTGAACTACTCGTTGTTGTGGGAGTGCTTACGACCGTCATCGTCGAAACCGAAACTGACGTACTGACGACGGTAAGTGGGCTGGTAGTTGTCACAGGCGTCGTAGAGGCGCTGAATGACGTAGAACTCGTTACTGAAGCTGGTGTAGTTGTTGTCGCGACAGAACTTGAGTTTGAACTCGTACTTGTGACTTGCTGACCGACAACCGGCGGAATTGTAGGGTCGAGGTGGAAGATACCCGTTAGATCATTTGTTCCGATACTGGGCTGTGCGCCTACAGCCCAACCGTCCGTGGGATTTGTCGTAAAGACCGAGTATAAACCTAAACCGGGGGCTACCGACATGGGTATCGCCAAGTTAGTCCACGTGGCGCCGTCGAACCACGCCGTCAACGCGTTCCCGGTACTGTTGTGATAGACACCAGTGCCATTATAGCCAACTGCCCACCCATTACCGCTCCCAGCACTCGTACCGTAGGTATCGACATGGACTGATCTCCATACAGCAGTCGAGGGGGCATCAGCTGCGCTACCTATAGCCCAAAGGCCGCCGTTATTGGTTGTAGTAATAATAGTGTTGTCTGATCCGACGATCCATCCGTGGTTTTGATCCGAGAAGTAAATTCCATAGAGGTTAACGTCTGACGATAGCCCTTGAATAGAAGACGGAGTCCAGTAACAACCTCCACCACTGCAGTTCAGGTAAATTATAGTGCCGTTATTGCCCACAGCCCAACCGGCCGGGTTATTATTTCCTGGATTATTTATGAAGACCGAGTTCAAGTTGGCGTTAAAACCTGGAGGAAGAACTGTAGAAGCAGGATCCCATCCAGGGCTTGACTTGCTATAAGTCCATATCCCTCCATTCGATCCGACAGCCCATCCGTCAACTGGACCGATCGTTGCGAAATACACGGAGGTCATGTTACAGCCCTCTGCGTTTGCGCATTGAGCCACGTTTACCGCCTGCCACCAGTTCGAGGTGATTACGTTCCACGTGTATGCGGCTGGACAATAAGTCTTGCCGCATGTAGCACCGGTCGCAATACCTTGTGCCCCGACAGCGTAGCCCTCGCTCCCACTGACCATGTAGATGCCGTAGATGTCTGGTTTAGTAACGGTTCCAACACCGGACGCTACGTTAGCCCTGTGCCACTTCTGGCCGTCCCAATGGATCAGTGAGGTGAAATTGCTAACCTTGTCGAAGAGTCCCCCGGCCCAAGCGTCGCTAGGACTATTCTCATAGACTGCTCTCAGTTGAGTAGTCTGAACGATACTTGTTTGCCCGCCCCAACACGCGGAGGGACTTGACGTCTGTACTATTGAGCCACAGCTTGAGTCGCTTGTTTGCAATATCACGCCGTGAGTTCCAACAGCCCAACCATTCCCTGAACTTTGGAAGTTAACAGAATTCAGATCTATGCCCGCACCCGTGGCGCTAAATAAGACATTTGAGCCAGCAGTACTTATCGCTGTGAAGCCGCTTCCAGGCAGTCCAGTTCCGTGCAGAATTGTGCTATTAGTTCCGACGATCCAGGCCTCACTTGTACTAAGAACGAAAACGCTCTCGAGAACTACATTACCAACCGCAGAAGGAGAGAGAAAGCCTGACCATCCAGAGCCAAAATGCCAGACAACGCCGCCGGCAGGCGAGCCGGAGTCATGCCCAACCGCCCAAGCGTCGACTGGGTTAGCATTGTCTACAGCGACCCCATGGAAAGTTGTCGTGGTAGGGGCCCAAGTCTGATCAGTCCATTCTCCGCCGTAGAGGTGGGCTATGACGCCGTTGTCGCCAACGGCGAAACCTTCCAAGTTGCCTGTGGAATCAATGAACATGTAAACCGAGTTGTAGATTGTTGCGTGAGAAGCACCTGAGCTCGTGTGCACGAGGCTCCATGAGCCGCCGATGGGGGCGGAGCCCGAGTACTCGTAGATTACGCCGTTAGCACCGTCGGTTCCGACTGCGTATGCATCGCCGCCGAGTAATGCGCTTGGGCATCCTATGCCATTCGGGTCATTAGTCACATGGCACGTTTCGAAGACTGATGTTAGGTAACCGCTTGACCCCAATCCTGCACTGTCAGGGGTCGGCGATACGCCTCGAGCCGTCACGTAGAGTGCGACGGGGGCTTCTCCAAAGCTAGAGTAGGCCGTCCTATTGCCTCCAACTATCCAACCGTCTGATCCGTCACCGTTCGGGCTGCAGAGACCAACGCCTGGTGAACCGGGAGACGTGCAGAAATTGACTCCAGTATAGAAGGAACCCTGCCCGCTAAGCTGGTTGCCCTCGATAGTCCACGAGAACCCGTCGTAGTACGCTATGGTTCCTCCGCCTGGTGGGGTTGATACGGTTGGATCGCAACCTGAACCAGAGAACGGAAACACGGGAGCAGTCGTTGATGTGGGTCCACAACCTCCTACAGCCCACGCTTCACCTGCTCCCACTGCTCCAAATCCTGCCTGTCGAACGTATATGCCGTTGAATGGAACATCAGGCCCAGGAACGTAGGCGTCTCCCGCGGATGTGTACTGAGTTGGGTTGATATCGCGCCAGGGCCCGGCGCTTATGCCGCCTCCCGCCGAAACGGGTGCTAATGCTAGCCATGCGAATGAGATGAAAATAATCAAGGTCACTATGATGACCTTGTTCAATCGGCCGTTCATTTTTCCAGCTCCTTAAGGTATCGTCTTACAGCTTCACGAATTACGAAAGAGCGTGAGGGTACTTTGTCCTTGTCGATCAGGTCGTCCATTTTGTCGAGCAGTTGTATGGGAAGGGTTGCGGTTATATTCGCCATCCTTGACCTGCGGTTTGACAGGGAGAGTTGCTCGGTCAATGGACACGCCTCCGACGAAGTAGCACTAGTGTACCGACGCCGACTACGATCCCTGCCAAGATTGACTCAAGTGGGAAGCCGGGTATCATTCCTCCCGGACTGACGTTGAGGGGTAGCGTAAACATTTGTCCAGAGGTCGTCACGGTGATCGATTGCGTTGATGTGACCCCATTCTTGGTGAGAGTTACTGTATAGGTTCCCGGCGGAAGCGTGAAGGTAACCAGTCCTGAGGAGTCAGTGACACCCTGCAGCGGCCCGGGGAGACATGGTGTGAAAGCCGGCGGAGTGAGAACCACATTTACACCTGAGAGCGGATTGCCTTGGTTGTCGACAACTTTGATGGATATGGTTACGTTCGGGGGACACACTGGCGTCGTAGTAGACGATATAGTCGTGGTAAGAGCAGTCGTAGAAGTTGAAATCGTTGACACGACAATAGATGTTGAAGTTGTCGAGAATACCCCACCGAACGGTGAGAACCTCAACATTGTCGAAAGCGGAGTCTTATAGCCAAACGTGAGGGCGCCTGGGGGGGTGCCCGGGGTGCCTGGCACTGCTTGACTGAAGTAGCAGATGCTGGGACTAGTTTCACAGGACGTGAAGTCAGGGCTGGCCCCAACGATCCAACCGTTCGTCTCACTAGTCATGTATACTGATTTCAAAATTGGTGGAATCTGCCCCAAGAGTGCAGGAGAGAGCCCAACGTGTTCCCATGAGACGCCGTCCCAATGTAGTATTGTGGCCACCTGAATTCCTGGGTACCCCACCGCCCAGCCATCATCAGGAGTCGCGAAATACACTGACTCCAGCATTGCGCTCGTGTGGCCTGTGGCTGTAATACCCCCAGGTATGCTCGGCACGGCTACTGGTTCCCATTTGGTTCCGTCCCAGTAAATGATAACTGGCCCCGCTGAAGATGAACCAGTTTGCTGAATTCCTCCAACCGCCCAGCCACTTGTAGGAGAGAGCATGAAGATGGACGTGAGATTCGCGACGGATGACAAGCTTGGACTACCACTTACTGTCACCAAATTCCATGTACCAACACCACCACTAACTGTGTAGTGAAGGATTGTCGCACCGTCACCAATCGCCCACCCTTCATCCTGATTCAACATGAACACGGAATTCAAACCCTCCACAGCAGCAGGACTTGAGGGTGCCGGGAAGACCGCCCATGTTCCTACACCGCCGCTAACAGTGTAGTGCAGAATTATTCCGGTCGCATAAGGCGTAGCAACTTGCTCTCCGACCGCCCAACCCTCGTCTGAACTGACCATGAAGATTGACTTCAGAATGTAGGACCCGGGCGGAGGTGTTATCGTATTCCACGCCCCCCCGGTGAAATGGAGGATGACGGGGCACGGAATACTGTTGCATGAAGCCGTTGTTTGACTCCCGCCACCTACCGCCCATACATCCCCGCTGTTAACCATAAACACTGAATTCAGATTGTTCGTAGTTCCTATCGCAACGCCCTTCGTCCACGCGAACCCGTTCCAATGATAAATTGTTGGTTCGACCGATGTCACTCCATTCGCGGCAGATGCGTTGCCAACAGCCCACCCATCGTTTGGATTAATTGGACCAGTTAAGGGAGGTCCGAATGAAATCGAAGTGAAATTGTTAATTGTCGGACTTGTAACGGTGCCATAATTCACGCCGTCGAAATGGACTATAACGCCATCCGTTCCAACAACCCAACCGTCACTCGCTGAATTGAAGAAACCTGAATTGAAGTTCAGCAACGATACAGGAGAGGTAGGAACCAAGTTCGAAGAAAGAAGCGTCCAAGCCCCACCCGAGTAATGGACGATCGATCCCTGGGCGCCAAACGCCCAGCCCTCAGTTGAACTAACCATGAAGACAGAAAACAGATTCTCCGACGTTGTTCCGGGGCTAACGGGGCCAGACCATGTCCCGCTTGAGTAGTGAATTATGATGCCACCATCGCCAACTGCCCAACCTTCCGTTGGCGAGATCATGAAAATAGATCTGAGGGACACACAAGGAGATGGAGGACTTTCAGAACAGTTCATTACCGGTGAAGTGAACGTATTCCATTCTCCACCAAAATAGTGATAGATAGCTCCGTTTGCGCCAACAGCCCATCCTTCTGTTGAGCTGACCATGAAGACTGAATACAGTGGTTCCGAAACTGGGGCCTGCGGCATATTCCATCCCCCACCGAGTCCTGGGACGCCTGTCCAGTGCCAGAAAACACCCATTCCGGCTAGGTTTTGTCCGACTGCCCACACGTCGGTGCTGCTAACCATGAAAGCAGACCATAACTGGGCAGAATTCGGGCCACTCAATCCAGCAGTCTCTGCCCTCCACGTTACACCGTCCCAATGAATTGCCTCAGCACATGTGGCGGGCTTTGCGGTCGTTCCGCTTCCACATGTTGCTTTGCCTATGTAGTTGGTAGTTGTTGGTGTTATGTTGTATCCTACTGCCCATCCGTCGTTCACGCTAATTGGATTACCCGGGGTGCCGAAGGTGACGGAGGTCAGATTGTAGGCCGACTGTGTGGATGGAAAATCGGGAATCTTCGGTGCGGGAACGAGGTTCCATGTTGAACCATCGTAGTGGAAGATCGCAGGCAACGCTGTAGTCGTGGCAGTGGTAGGTAGAGAGTCTCCGACTGCCCACCCCTCACTGGGCGAGAACATGAAGACAGAATTGAGCTGTGGGTTGGCGGGGGGGCTGATGTAGGCGTCTGGGTTGATGTCGCGCCATACCCCCATTTGAGCAGTTGCGGGAACCGCGGATACGGCTAAGGCGATAAGAGAAATACCAATAATCATTGCGCAGAGTCTTGTCTTTCGCATCGTTAACCAACTTCACAGTGATAGGAGTCGCCTGTTCTGCACAATTAATAACATTAAGTAAGCATTACATGTTAAACCACGCAGTGTCTTTGACCTGATTCTTGTCGCAAAGATGATTTCACAATGCAGAGCAACCCACAGGTCATCTCTGCTCTCTCAGGGGGCAACCTTAGAGCCAATTACACGCCACCCTCCCGTTTCGACTGGAAGTTTGAAGAGTTTTGATAGTTCAGGTTAGACTTTACGGGGTCTTCAGATCAGCCGCCAGATCGGAGAAGGTTGAACTCAATATTCCGATTGATCAACCGACTGTGCGAGCTGCTATAGCTGAAATAGCCTCCCGACCCGATTTCAGAGAATTGACGCAATTGGTCCTCGATCGCGAAACACTGGACCCACGCCCTAATGCATTGATAATGGTGTCGGGACGTGAGATAGGCACACTGCGCGGCTTGGATACAAAGCTGAAGGCTAGCGACGAATTATCCTTACTTCCGATCGCGCATGGAGGATGAGATTCCATTCATACTTCCAGAGCGGTACCCGGTCATATCTAACGCCACGTACACATAGCCTAATTCGCGAATGGTTTCTGAAATTCTGTCGAGAAGTTGCTCATCAAAGAACAGATTTCTTTCACGCGCTCCTACCTCGATCCTGGCCACACTTCCATGGTCTCGCACCCGAAGTTCCTTCACGCCGGTCAACGTCCGAATCAAGGTCTCTGCCCGTTCAATTCGTAGCAACCTCTCCGGCGTAATTATTTCCCCATAGGCTACTCGTGATGATAGGCAGGGCATGGAGGGTTTGTCATGATTAGGCAAACCCAGAGACTTAGCTAACTGCCTGACTTCGTCCTTCACCATTCCTGCTTCTGCAAGGGGTCTTCGTATTCCATTCTCAGCCAACGCCGCCGCCCCCGGCCTGTGGCCGTTCAAATCTTCTGCATTGGTTCCGTCTACAATGGTATAATCGCCGAGTTCTTTCGTCAAGTCAAGAAGCTTCTCGCTTAACTCTTTCTTGCAGAAATAACAACGGTTCGCAGGATTAGCTACGTAGTTAGGATCCTGGAGTTCATCTGTCTTGACGACGATGTGTTTGATTCCGATTCGTTCGGCGAGTTGCTTCGTTTCCTTAAGCTCTGAGGTTGGCAGGCTTGGCGAATCGGCTGTGACTGCGATCGCGGTGTCGTGCAATGCCATCTTGGCAAGGAGTGCTACGAGTGTGCTATCCACTCCCCCGGAAAAAGCAACTATTACCTTCTGGTAGCTCTTTAGCTCCGTTAGAACCCGCGTTGCTTTCGCGTAAAGCTCCGGTGATAGCCCTGAGCTTTTGAGTGATAGTAGTCCTCTCGGGCGCTCTTCTGTTAACATTTTATGAGAGGTCACGTTGCTCATGGTACTTAGGTATTTCCTAGACGGCGAAAATTCTTGCATGAAACTCTCGAAAAACTTGCCCAAGGCAAGATCTCGGTTGACGAAGCAGAGAAAGCGTTGAAGATGAACGCCATAGAAAACGTAGCCAACGTGGCGAAGCTCGACATTGGAAGAGAAACGAGGCGCAGCGTTCCAGAAATGATCTTCGCGGAAGGAAAAAGTCACGATGATCTACTCGCCATATGCAAGAGAATGCTTGAGAAGAATGGCCGCGTAATCATAACGCGGCTTAACGAACAACAACTAGACGAATTACAGAACCAGTTCAAGGCTCACCATGTGCAGATCTTCCCGCACGCCAGGGCGATGGTAGTTCGGAGGAAGGACTATAGAGGCCTGCAAACCGGTGGCCGAGTTGGCGTCCTGACGGCGGGGACTGTGGACTTGGGAGTCGCTGAGGAGGCTGTAATGATTATACAAGAAATGGGTTGCCAAGCATTCTTGGAAGCCGACGTTGGAGTCGCCGGGATACACCGTCTAATTGAACCCCTGAAGATTATGATAGAGAATGATGTTGATTGTTTAGTTGTTATCGCAGGGCGCGAAGGCGCCTTGCCTACTGTAGTTGCGGGTCTAGTCGATCTACCTTTGATTGCGGTCCCGGCGTCTTCGGGTTACGGCTATGGTGGCCGCGGTGAAGGAGCCTTGATGGCAATGTTGCAGGCTTGCTCTCTAGGCCTCGCAGTAGTCAACATTGACTCTGGCGTTGCTGCAGGTGTAGTCGCAGCCCAAATAGCGAATCGGGTTGCGAGGGCAAGGGCCGCTCATTAATCAGAAAACGCTGACGGTCTTCAAGTGGCTGCAGGCCGCTTTCACAACATCAACCGACTTCATGAAAGCCGCTCTCTCCTCACTATTCAACTTCAATTCAATCACGCGCTCAACGCCTCGCGCGCCAAGAACCACCGGCACGTCCACATACACATCCTTCAAGCCATACTCGCCCTTCAAGTGCGCCGTAACGCAGAGCACCATCTTCTTGTCTTTGATGACACTCTCAACCATTCTCGTAATGCCGTGTGCTGGAGCGAAGATCGTTGCTCCTTTGAGCGCTATGACTTCTGCCGCGATCTTTCTGGTCCGTTCGATGGCCTCGTTCACTTGAGCTTGAGAAAGCAATTCAGTAATCGGTGCACCGTTCACGGTTGAAAACCGCGGAAGGGGAACCATCGAATCTCCATGTTCACCAATCACAACAGCTTGAATTGAGCTGGTCGATACTCCCAAAGCTTTCGCGATGAAATACTTGAACCGCATTGTATCCAGCATCCCACTCTGTCCGAAGACCCGCGCAGGCTCAAACCCCGTAACCTTCCATGCCAAATAGGTCATAACGTCAAGCGGGTTCGTAACCATCAGGACGAGCGTCTTTGGTGCATACTCACGAATCTTCTCGCAAATATCTCGAATTATGCTTTCATTCTTCTCCTGCAAATCGAGGCGTGTCATGCCCGGTTTCCTACCCAGACCACCGATCACGACAATGACATCTGAACCTGCGATGTCTTTGTAATCGTTCGACCCGACAATGTCGAGATCGGTTCCCTGCTCTGCAACCATTTGCCCCAAATCAAGCGCTTCGCCCTGTGGAAGCCCCTGAATTATATCGACGAGTCTAAGATCGCCAAGCTCTCTTTGAGCGGCCTGCAGTGCTACAGCGCTTCCTAACTTGCCCGTACCAATAATCGAGATCAGTTTGCGCGCGGACAAACATTACACCAACACGCCACTATCTTCTCTTCCATATGGTCTAATCGTTTTTGCCAATTCCCACGCGGAAACGACCCATTCTGATCAACCGGTTGTCCATTTCGGGGGAAATTTCGCGGATTTAGGTTCTCTAGCAAGGCTTTTATGGGTTGAACATCCGCTAAACTCAACTCGATTCAGAAAGGGGAGGGAATGTTCATTGGCTGAAATGTTTTGTGTAAAGTGTAAAGAGAAGAAAACTGTTCCTGACGATCAGACTACGATGGAGAAGACAGCTAAAGGCCGCAACATGCTTCGCGCGACCTGTCCAACTTGCGGCACGAAGATGACGAAGTTCACGAAGTAGTGCAACCCTTGCGTCGCTCGCAAAACTGGTTCACTATTTCCCATCAGTCGGTTCGATCGAACAACTCGAACCTCCCCCTTTTCATTGGGAGTATCCATTAGCAACCTTTAGAGGCCACATCACCCAGCCCGCCTGAGTGAACAAGGGCTTGGAAATCAGTTCTTCAAACTTGAACCTCCGCCTATCCATTATTGAGATAGAAGAACTGAAACCCCACGAGGAAGTAATTGAAGAAGTCGTAGAGAGACTCTCCAGAGAGATCAGTGCGGACAAAGTAGTTCACGACCCACTCATTCTAGATCAAAACGATTACATAATCCTCGACGGAATGCACCGATTCAATGCCCTGAAACGACTCGGCTGCCGTTTTGCTCCTTCTTGTCTACTAGACTACCGCAGTCCCAAGATCAAAGTAGGATCTTGGTTCAGACTATTCACGGTAGACGATCCCATACCTGTCGCCCAGACCTTGCTTTCAAAAATGACCTTGAATTATTCGAAGCGTAAGGTGAATGCGGACACCATGAGTTATGATTCCGAATCAATTATCCTAACCAAAGACGGGACCATATTTTCCCTACCCTCTCCACTCGATCCGGTTGAACGTTGCCGAACGGCAGTTAAAGTTGAGAAGCACCTGGTAAACGACGGTCACGACGTTACATACTTATCTGAGGCTAATGCGATACAGCGGCTCAAATCTGACACAGCGAACCTCGCAATCGCAATGCCGATCTTTAGGAAAGAAGAGATACGCGACTTCGGCTTGGAAGGGCGACTCTTGCCACATAAAGTAACGCGGCACGTAATACCTTCCCGGCCACTTGCGGTCGACATACCTCTGACTCTACTCAGGAATGCGGCCATCTCATGCCAAGAAGCGGATGGCCAACTTAGTGAACTTCTAGCGAGGAGAAGGATAGATAGAAAACCGCCGGGTTCTTTTGTCGAGGGAAGACGCTACGACGAAGAATTGCTCGTCTTCTCCCAGTGATCGGCTAATTTAGGTTTATATTGTCGCATCTTTCTTACGCGACGGACGGGTCAGAACGCATTGCCGAGAGAAATTAATGACACGGAAGAGTTCGTGAAGATTTCTGAACGCGCAACCGAATGCCGGGTCAAGCGACTCCAGGACATTGTAAGACTGAAGCTCCGAACATCGCGCCATCTGTATACGATCAAAGTTGACCCTCAAAAAGCCGCAGAAATGCTGAAGCAGATTCGATGCGAAGTCATCGAAGCTTAGTTCACGTAGATCAATCCTACCGCGTGGAAGGCCCCTGACTCTCGATGTGATTACGTATTACCTGCTACTCTTCTTTGGCATCGTAGCCGTTCTCGCCTCAATCTATTCCTATTATCTCGGTATCAAATTCGATGATCATGTTTCCATTTCACTCAACAAGCGCAGGCGGGCATTCACTCCTCGGACATGTGTCGTGATGGCCTGCAAGGGTGATGAACCTGAGTTAGAGAAGCACGTAGAAGCAATACTCAACCAGGATTATCCCAATTACCGGACCATTATAGTGACTGATAGCGTGAAGGACCCTGCATATTTCATTATTAACTCAATTTTGAACAGTCATGCAGGAAAGGATGCTCACTTGTATAATTCCGACTCTCACCCAAGAGCCAGCGGAAAGGTGGCCGCACTCTTGACCGCGATCGAAAGGGATGCTGGGACAAGTGAGGCATTTGCGTTTGTAGATAGTGATGCGTCCGTTCCACCCAGATGGCTCGCAGATCTAGTCGCTCCCCTAGCGGATGATTCGGTTGGAGCGACTACAGGTTTCCGGTGGTATTTCCCTTCGCGAGGAGGTTTCTGGTCGCATGTAGAGTCGGCATGGAATGCGTCGGGCACGAATCTGATGTTCAACGAACGTTACAACTTTCCTTGGGGTGGCGCAATGGCGATTCGAACTGAAAAGATGAAGACGATCGACATCCAAAGAGTGTGGAAGGATGCGATCAGCGACGATTTGTCGTTGAATTCAGCGCTGAGAAAGCAGAGGTATAGAACGATCTTCGTTCCCCAATGTACAGTAGCTACCCACAGCCAAACCACAGCTCGTACCTTTTTCACATGGCCACGCGCCAAATAGCCCTGACAAGAGCATTCAACAATGCCCTGTGGCGATATGGGTTCGCAGCCTACGCCTTCTTCTCGGTACTCATGATACTCGCCCTAGCTAGCATAGCCGCGGGAGTGCTCTGGGCTCCAAATTGGTTCATTCCTGGCGTCCTCCTATTGACCCCTTCAATCTTAGGACTCTTGAGGAGCAGCCAAAGAATTACAACGTTCAAACGAGCAATGCCGGGGCACGCTCAAGAGTTCGAGAAGAATCGGGTGGTTGATTCGATAGCAAGCCTTATTGTCCCATGGATTATGACGTACTGCATAATTAAGTCGGCCCGAATGAACGAGATAGAATGGCGAGGCCGAAAATACAAATTGACTGGATAGAATCCCTTGCCTCACCGTGAAGCCTTCCTGAAACCGCTAATCAAGAAACAGCTCGATCTAGTCATATTCTTCGTCACCTCGGCCTGCAACGCGCGTTGCAGAACATGCTTCTACTGGTTGGAGCTCAACCGCAAGGGGGACATGACTTTCGATGAAATCAGCAAACTTTCATCAACTATGCCAACATTCCACGACCTTTGGCTATCGGGCGGAGAACCATTCCTAAGGAAAGACTTAGCGAAGATCATACATCTCTTCTACACGAACAACAACATTCGCGATGTTCGGATTCCAACCAACGGACTTCCGACAGAACAGACCCTTAGGACGGTCATAGCGGTTCTCGAAGGGTGCCCTGAGATTCAGCTGGAGGTGGATATCTCGATAGATGGGTTCAGCGAAACCCATGACCGAATTAGGGCGGTTCCAGGTAACTTCGAGAAAGCCCTCAAAACCATGGCTGAACTAGAACGAGTTAGGGAGAGATCGCCCAACTTAACACTCTACGTTAACTCTGCAATAACCCGCGAAAACCGAAACGAAATAATCCAGTTAGGCCATTACTTCAAACAGACGCACAACTTAGACGGACACTACTTCCAAATTATTCGCGGAGAACCGAAAGATCAAAGCCTGCAGGTCGTCGAACCGACAGAACTACAGCAAACCTACGCAGAGACCCTACCACTTAATCTTGAGTACATTTCGAAACCATCCCGCAAAAAGCCGAGACTGAATGGGTTAACAAAGGCGTTTTGGAAAGCCGGGTACATGTTCAGTTATGAAACTCAATTCAAGAATTACGCTTACCGCACCAAGTGGAAGATGCCGTGCACCGCGGGTCAAACCTCGATCGTAATCGACTACAACGCAGACGTCAGAGTCTGCGAGCTGAGGAAACCAATCGGAAACCTCCGAAAGTTTGGCATGGATTTCAGCAAGTTCTGGGATTCAATCGAACGAAAAAGGGAAGTTCAACAGGTCGGATTAGATCAGTGCTTCTGCACACATATCTGTTTCATGTATGACTCTATGCGACATAGCAAAAGGGTCATGCTTTGGGAGCTTCCAAAACTATATGTAAAATACGCTATGAAGAAGTTAGCAGCCACCAAGGCTAAGAATGCTAGTTCGCCACAGGTGAGGATTGAGGAAGCAACCCAGACAGTAACCGCAAGATAGCGTAAGATTTGGTAGAGTAGCTCACTTCTTCATAACGATAGTCCGTAATCTCGAAACCTTACTTAACGCAAACCTTCTACCCGCTGTAACAAGAACAAACTTCTTTCCCGAACGGAATATGAAAGCGATGATCTTCTCATGAAGAAGAATCGAGTACTCAGGTTTCCCGAAGAATTCAGCAAGATCTTCCGTTTTCTGAACAGAAACTAGCTTCGCAATCAAATGAGGCGTCTTCTCCAAAGGCTCAATCGGTTGCAAACCCTCTCTCATCCCACCCTCAAGGATCCTCCCACGTCCATCAACCACTGCAGCAAACCGAACCTGTTTATCAAACCGCATAAGCCGATCGTAGAGCCGGGCCATCGTTACCTGCTTCCTTACCTAAACCAAAGATTGACTCTAATCTGCGTTTCGCAAGGCTCCGTGAGGCCGGTGTCATCTTGGGCGCGGCAAGAAAATCAGTTTGCACAGAGAGACACGATCGTAGACTGATAGTTCTTATTTCTCTGGCAGCAATATTCACCAAAATAACAAGCGTCTCAGACGACCCCGGAATCGTCTTAGTCTACTCATTCGGATGCGTGGCACCGTACCTGTGTTTTGATCGAGTGCAAATTTCCGGCCCTTCCTAACAGCCTCCAAAACTCCCTACCGACCCGGCCGGTAGCCTTTATTTCTCGGCCCCCGAATTCACGGAACGCTTTGGGCCGGTCGTCTAGCCTGGTTAGGATATCTGCCTGACAAACACAAAAGTTCCGAGCGCAGATGGTCGCCGGTTCAAGTCCGGCCCGGCCCACCAAGTTACTTGACTAGTTTGCTTCGGAGCAAATTCACGGGAACTACTGTGAATATTGCGAGGAACACAAGGATCCAAGCGAGATCAAAGAGGACGGGCATGCCGACATTTCCGAGAACCAAGGGTCGAACTACGCTGACAAGGTGGTACAGTGGACTGAAGAATGCTATGTCCTTCACAATTTGCGGCAGCGGATCCAACGGGTAGAAAACTCCCGAGAAAAGGAAGAGCGGGGTGACAAAGAGGGTGAAGAAGTAGTTCACGTGATATATGCTCTTCAAGAATGAAGTATAGGTTAAGCCGATTACTGCGAACATTAAACCTCCTAATACGCCCATTAAGGGCACGAATATAGCAAACCAAGAATGCACGAGCCCGAGCGCGGCGACAACTGCAAGCATCACGGTTGCGTAAATTGTGCTCCTGGTTGTGGCCCAAAACAATTCGCCCACGACGATGTCCTCAACAGTTACGGGGGTCGCCATCATGGCTTCATACACCTTGTCGAAATTGATTCGAACGAACGTGTTTATGGTTGTCTCGAACGACGCAGCCGTCATTATCGATGAAGCAATTAACCCAGGTGCAATGAACTGAATGTAGGACAGCCCCTCAATTCGCGTAACGTACGCACCCAAACCGAAACCTAAAGCGAGCAGATACACCAACGGATCCATAAGGTTCGAAATTATAGTCGACCTGTAGACATGTCTGTAGACGCTGACCTCTCGCTGCCAGACCCTAAACGCCTGTCGTGGCGAGAACCTCACAGGCTTGAACGGGTTCATTCGGTTAAACGCCTACCTGTTAGCTTTAGGAAAACATCTTCTAATGTGCTTCTTCTGACGGTCGCATAATCTGTTTTGATACCCATCGCCTGGAATTTGTCTAATAGAACATCAGCTTCGTTCGAAAACAGAATCAATAGATCCTTGTAGGTATCAAATCCTCGAATCAGTGGATCATCCTTCGGTATTTCAGAGATGAGTTTCTCAGGCAATCTCATCTCAAGGACTTCTCGGCCGATATGCTTCTCGACTAGTTCATTGGGCCTGCCCTCTTCCATTATCAGCCCTCGATCCATGATAACGAGTCTATCACAAAGCTGTTGAGCTTCGTCCATGTAGTGTGTCGTGATTATCTGCGTGACCCCACGTCCTTTTAACTCAAATAATTTATCCCAGACATGATGCCGTGCCTGGGGGTCAAGCCCGGTTGTTGGCTCATCAAGAATTAACAATTCAGGATCACTCATCAATGCCCTCGAAATAAGAAGTCGCCTCTTCATGCCTCCCGATAGGTCGCCAACCTTCGCATTCCTCTTCTCCGTCAACTCCATGAAACTGAGCAACTCCTCAGCCCGTTGATTGGCTAATTGTGACGGGACGTTGAAGAAGCGAGCGTAGACGGTCAGGTTCTCCTCAACCGGCAGTGCCTCGTCTAGATTTGATTCCTGAGGAACAACTCCAATCCGTCCCTTGATTTCTCTTAGAAATCGACTTGGATCTAAGCCAAAGACGTGAAACGAACCAGCCGTTGATGGCGAAACGCAACCTATAATCCTCATAGTCGTCGTTTTCCCTGCTCCGTTGGGGCCGAGGAAACCAAAGCATTCACCTTTAGGCACTGTAAAGCTAATGCCGCGAACAGCTTCAACTCCGTCGAACCTTTTCTGTAGGCCTCTCGCCTCAACCACTGGGTAATTTGAGCTGTCCGTTGGAAGTTCCACCCGCGCTTCGTATGTTGCCCGCAGTGTCCAAACCTTTCTCTGCCGATAAAGGTTCAATCATGGATTCTGGTTGAAGGTCATTTGAGACTCGGCTATTGGCAACGAACTACAGACTCGCTAGATCCCCATTGCGTATGGAGTTTGGTATCTAGATGAAGCAGCTGCACTAATCACTCCCTCGTGCTTGCTGAAGTGAATGGCGGTTACCCTTCCGTTTACCCAGTCATCCTCCAAAACTATACGATGCCCTCTTCGTTTCAACTGACGCCTAACGTCAGATGGAATCCTGCCTTCCAAATGCAACCATCCCGGATGAGCTTCACGCGGGTAGAATGAACTTGGAAAATGAAAGTTGTGAAACGTCGGGGCGTCGATCGAGGCCTGCAAATTCATACCGAATTCGACGAAATTCAGAAAGAACTGCAGAGTCCACTGGTCTTGCTGATCTCCACCAGGAGTTCCAAATGCCATCAGAGGTTGATCGTCAACCGTCACGAGGGTTGGGCTCAACGTTGTCCGTGGTCTCTTACGCGGAGCGAGCGAATTGGGATGGGATTTGTCTAGAGAGAACATCTGCCCCCTAGTGCCGAGCGGGAACCCCAATCCTTCAATTACCGGAGAACCCCAGATCCAGCCACCACTAGGCGTTACTGAGACCATGTTACCCTCAGCGTCGGCAACATCAAGGTGAGTGGTATCTCCCCGAAGAGTCGTCGAGCGAGGTGGCCGGTTATGTGGGTTGTCGATGGCTCCGGGCGTCATCTCGAGTGAGGCCTTTTTCATGTTGATTAATTTGCGTCGTTTTCTGGCGTACTCTCTGGAGAGTAGCGCCCCCATCGGGACGTAGGTGAAAAGAGGATCCCCATAGAACTTCTCTCGGTCAGCAAACGCCAGCTTGGACGCTTCAGTGATGAGATGAATGTAATCGGCTGAGTTGTGGCCCATTCGACGCAAGTCGTATCCTTCGAGTAGCTGAAGCTGCTGCAGGAAGACTGGTCCCTGACTCCAAGGCCCACATTTGTGAATTCTCAGGCCTCTGAATTCAACTGAGACAGGCTTCTCGATTCTCGTCTCGTAATCAGACAAATCATTAACATCGAGTAGGCACGTGTGGGGTTCGCCAGATGCGTCTACCACTGGATTGTGTGAGGCGAATTTCACGACCCGCCTCGCGATCGGGCCGGAATAGAAGTACTCTCTAGCAGCCAATAGACCTTGAAGTCGATTAGCGCCGTTTCTCCCCTCTGTTGTTGCGAGACTGTGAAGCATTCGGGCTAGGTCCGTTTGTATTAGTAATTGGCCTGTCCGGGGAAGGTTCCCGTTCGGTAGGTAGATGCGCGCGGTCGTTGGCCACTCTTTGAGGAACCGTTTTGCTTGAGCCTTGATGCTTTTCTCTAGAGTAGGGTATACTGGAAAGCCATGTTCGGCGAGTCGGATGGCTGGAGTAAGGACTTGCCGAAGTCTCATGGTTCCAAATTTAGCCAGCAAAGTGATCCAAACGTCGAATGAAGCTGGAACAGTTGCTGGCAGGAATCCGTCTCCCGGGATCAACTCGATTCCTTGGCCGAGGAAGAATTGTGTGGTAGCTGCTGCTGGAGCGGTCCCTTGGCCTGAGATTGCTAGAACTCTCTTCTGTCTAGACGAATACACGATAGCTGGCGCTTCGCCGCCTATGCCACTCATGTGGGGTTCGACTACGTGTAGCGCTAACCCGGTGGCGGCGGCCGCGTCAAACGCATTTCCTCCCGCGAGCAGGATCTCGAATCCGGCGGTTGTTGCCAAGTAGTTTGATGATGCTACGCAGGCTTTAGTTCCGCGAACTATGGGCCTAGTTTCTGACATTCGCGGCACTATAGATTTTCCTTGGTTTTGACCGATTTTTCTCGGGCAACCGCTTGAGCGGCAACCAGACGAGCTATCGGCACGCGGTACGGTGAGCAACTAACATAGTCGAGGCGCAACTGGTGGCAAAACTCGACCGAGCTGGGTTCTCCCCCGTGCTCCCCACAGATTCCCACCTTGAGCTTCGGGTTGCTTCGTCGACCCGCTTCAGCAGCCATTTGCATTAACTTTCCCACTCCTTTTCGGTCTAAAACTTCAAACGGATTAACCTTGAGTATCCCCTTGTCCATGTAGTCCTTCAGAAATTTCGCCTCGGCATCGTCGCGACTGAAGGCGAACGTGGCTTGAGTGAGGTCATTCGTACCAAATGAGAAGAAATCGGCGTACGGTGCGATTTCTTCAGCTGTTAGGGCAGCTCGGGGAACCTCGATCATCGTGCCGATTCTGTAGTCTACCTTGGTGTGGGTGCTCTCCATTAGCTTATCCGCTGTCTCTACAATTCTCGTTCTGAGAAAGCGGAGTTCATTCGCCTCTCCCACCAAGGGCAGCATAATCTCCACATGAACGTTGATCCCCTCCTTGAGTAACTCGGAAGCTGCCTCGAAGATCGCTTTAGTCTGCATTTCATAGATCTCTGGGTGACTGATTGCTAACCTACAGCCTCGATGCCCGAGCATCGGATTGTGCTCGCTCAAAGTTATCACCTTCTTCAGCATCCGTTCCTTTGAATCGAGCAAATCTGGGTTTGTCCCTGTCGCCTTGAGCGAGGCGACATCCACAACCAACTCCTCATACTTTGGCAGAAACTCATGCAACGGAAGATCCAGCAGCCGAATCGTCACCGGTAAGTCATGCATGTTTCGGAATATTTCTTTGAAATCCTCCTTCTGTAGTGGCCGAAGTTCTTCAAGCGCGTTAGATCGGTCTTCGTCAGTAGCTGCAAGTATCATCTTTTGGACAGTTGGTAGACGGTCTTGCGCGTTGAACATACGCTCGGTTCGGCAGAGGCCGATTCCGTCTGCTCCGAATTCGCGACTCCTCGCTGCCCCCTCTGGTGTGTCCGCATTGGCTCGAACGCCGAGCACGCGGAGTTCATCGGCCCAGCCTAGCAGCTGCTGTGCGGAGGATCCTAACTTCGGCTCTACGGTGGGGACGACACCTAGGAGAACGTTGCCTGTTGTCCCGTCTATTGTTATAACATCATTCTTCCTGATCGTATCTCGTCCCGTGCTAAAACTCGCTGCAGCTGGGTCAATCTTAATCTGTTCACACCCCACGACGGCAGGTTTTCCCATTCCTCGAGCGACGACTGCAGCATGAGATGTCATTCCTCCCCTGCTGGTGAGCACACCCTTAGCCGCGATCATTCCATGAATGTCTTCTGGGGTTGTTTCCTCTCTTACGAGAATTACACTCTCCCCATCGGCACCTAACCTATGGGCTTCGTCCGTGTCGAAGATGACTCTGCCAGTAGCTGCCCCTGGCGACGCAGGTAACCCCGTTGCGATTGGTCTGGCCTCATAAGTCGGGTCGATCTGTCGGTGGACGAGCTGTTCCAAATGCGAAGGTAGTACTCGGAGGACGGACTCGTCTTTTGTGAGGAGACCCTCTTTTACCAAGTCCACTGCAATTTGGACTGCCGAGGCAGCGGTTCGCTTTCCTGATCTAGTTTGGAGGATGAATAGTTTACCTTCCTCAACTGTGAATTCGATGTCTTGCATGTCCTTGAAGTGTCGTTCTAGAAGTCGGCACAAATCTAGCAGCTGACGATATATCGCGGGCATTTCTCGGTTCAGCTCGGAGATCGGTTTGGGAGTTCGAATGCCCGCAACGACATCTTCACCCTGAGCGTTAATTAGAAATTCCCCGAACAACACGGGCTCGCCCGTTGATGGGTTTCTTGTGAAACAAACGCCTGTGCCAGAGTCGGGGCCTCGGTTTCCGAATACCATTGTTTGAATATTCACTGCAGTCCCAAGGGTGTCGGGGATCTTGTTCGCTTGTCGGTAGATGATGGCCCTTCGTCCGTTCCAAGATTCGAAAACTGCAGCTACCGCCAAGCTGAGCTGGTCCGAAGGGTCTTCTGGAAACCTCTTCTGTGTCGATTGTTCCACAAGTTGTTTGAAATCGTTGACGATCTTGACGAGCGTCTCTGAATCAAGATCTACGTCGGACTTTACGTTTAGCCTTGCCTTGTGCTTGGTAATAATTCCCTCAAAATCCTCGGCCTTCACTCCCAGAACCACTTTCCCAAACATTTGTACGAAACGCCTGTATGAATCGTATGCGAACCGTTTGTTGTTGGTTTGGCGAATCAGACCATGAACGGTCTTGTCATTTAGACCGAGGTTGAGAACAGTGTCCATCATACCAGGCATGGATATCGGTGCCCCAGAACGAACAGAAACAAGGAGCGGATTCTCTCCATCCCCGAAATGTCTCCCAGTCCTCCTCTCTAGCACGCTCATCTTGTTGAGCATCTCTTCTTCCATCCCCTCAGGGAACTTACCATGAGCGCTGTAGTAATTGCAAGCCTCAGTTGTCACGGTCATGCCAGGCGGGACTGGTAAGCCAAGGCTGCTCATTTCAGCCAGATCTGCACCTTTTCCGCCAAGGAGGTTTCTGAGTTTGGAGTTGCCTTCCTCAAAGAGGTAAACGTACATCCCGATGCCCCTACCTTAGGGCCAATGCCCTCTCAATTGTCCATATTAAGTCGGTTTCTCGCAACTAGAACGGCTACTGAGAGAAATTATCTGATAAGAAACTATAAGTTAGGGAAAGGAATCCGAAAAGACAGTTTTGTAGAGGCACTTGCTGTGAGTCGAAACGAGCAGGTCAGCCTAATCGACGGCGATTACGCATTCTCAATGTATTACTCCAAGGATTATCAAACAGATAATCCACCCAATTAGTGCGGGATAGTCTCAGGTATGGTAGAGGCGTGAGAGTTAGTTGCGTTCCCACCAAACGTTTCTGCATGAGGCACATTTGATTATGCTGAACTCCGCGAAAGCGGGCATTGGTTCGGTTTGTATCTCTGAGTTGTCTCTCTGTCTTATGGTTAGGTCTCGATCGCCGCATGCTGGGCAGTATTCCACCGTTGTTCACCATCTATAGTATGTGTACGTAATACAATTAAAGCATATGTAGTAATACTTCGTAGCCATGAAACGCCGATTCAGTATGACGCTCGATCCTTCTCTGATGCACAAGATCGACCTTTTAGTGGACGGCACGCGTTTCACTAATCGTTCGCAAACGGCTGAATTGCTTCTCAAACTAGGTATGGAACAGTTTCGTCCCGAGAGAACCGCACTGATTCTTTGCGGAGGCCTTGAACCACGGATTAGACCCACAAGTTTCGCTACGCCGAAACCCCTTCTTCCAATTGGATATCAACCACTGCTGGAGTACCAGATAGAGTATCTGAAACGATTCGAATTCGACCGCATCATCCTAGCGATAGGATTTCTTCAGGAACAGATTGTTCGCTACTTGGACGAACGTAAGCTTGGAGTTCGGTTACGGTACAGTTTCGAAAAGGAACCGCTAGACACAGGGGGCGCGATTAAGAATGCGGAACTAATGATAAGTTCAGATTTCCTAGCCTTAAACGGAGACGTGATTTTTTCCGGTCTGGACCTTGACAAGGTCGTTTATGCGCATAAGAAATCTGATTCAATGGTAACCGTAGTTTTGGCGAAATCAAGCACCCCCGCTCGTTTTGGTGCTGTGGAGCTTGATGCTGAAAACAGGGTGGTGAGCTTCGTCGAGAAGCCGCGTAAACAGCCTGCTGGTGAATCATGGGTAAACGCAGGGGTGTATGTGATTCAACCTTCAGTCTTGGGTAAGATCGCGAAGGCTAAACGGGCGTCATTGGAGCTGGACGTATTCCCGAAGTTAATGCGCGAAGGCAAGATATTCGGGTATAAACACGAAGGATACTGGGCTGACGTGGGGACACCAGAAGATTATCTTCGAGTCCAACGGGACATTCTTACAGGAGCCTTCAAACCCCAAGAAGGCATACCGAGGGCCTAATCGACTCGAACGCTTCCTGTAGCTAGGATAAGATAGGTAGCCGCCGTTTCAGATCCTTGAGAGTCTCCAAGATCTCCTCGCGGTCTACATGACGGGAAAGTTCCATTCGACCCTCTCCTTCACTCACAATGCTCTTTGGCGCGTCTTCACCTACGAGAGTTTCGAATAATTTCTGCCAAACTTGTGGAGATGCCCCGGGCATTGGCAGGTCAACTAGAGAAGCTGCGACGAGAGTCCATGTTCTTGCCACGTTAGCGAGATTATACCCTCCTCCCCCAAACACAACCAATCGGCCATCGGCAACTTCTAGGGCTAGTTCGCGGACAACCTTAACGACCTCCACGTACGATCTCGTAGTTAGCTGCAGGTGTGCGAGAAGATCGTTGGCGTGCGCATCCGCTCCGCATTGAAGAAGCAGCATCTCAGGGTTGTATTTTCGCACCGCTTTCGGGACGATTTCCCGAAACGATGACAAATACGGGTCATCATCCGTGAAGGGTGGCAGGGGCACGTTAATCTTGTAACCGGCACCTGTTCCCTCTCCGATTTCATCTGTGAAGCCTGTTCCGGGGAAAAGATGGTGCCCATCCTCGTGGAAATCGATATCTAAAACTCCACCGTCAGAATAGAAACCGTACATCACGCCGTCTCCTTGATGTGCGTCCACATCCAGGTAGAGGATTCTCTTGAGTCCGTATTTTTTCTTGAGATAAGCGATTGATACGGCTGGGTCGTTGAATATGCAGAAGCCCGATGCTCGATCAGGATGAGCGTGATGAAGGCCACCAGAAATGTTCATGGCATGGGTGACTTCACCCGACATCACCAATTCGACTGCTCTCAAAGATGCACCTGTGGCGAGTGCCGACGCTTGGTAACATCCCTTGAAAGCTGGCGTGTCACCGTTGTCAAGAAAGCCAGTGCCGGTTTTGTCGGCCCCTTTCACGCGATCTAGGTAGTCTTGGTCATGAAAGAGTCGAAGTTCTTCATGACTGGCCAGGCGGGGCTCGACCACTTTAACCTTCGGAGATTTGAGTAGGCCAGTGGCCTGCATCAACTCGTAAGTTAACTTTAGCCTTGTAGGTTTGAGTGGATGCGTTGGGCCGAAGTCGTATTTTTGGAATGCTTCGCTGTAGACGATGCCGAGCGTTTGTGTCAGAGAAGGCCCCTCGACTTACTCTATGGATTGTGATGGCTCCGTTTGTTATGGATTTGGGTCGTACCTTTGAATCGGAGTTATCTTCGAATCACCCAAGCTTAAATAATCCATACGTAATATCGGCCGGTGGTGCAAATGGTTGCTTAACCCAACAAGTACGTTGAGAGTTTCACTCACCGAAAAGGCGGCCGAGAAAGTCAAGACGGTCATAGAGAAGCAGGGCAAGCAGAATGCCGGATTACGCCTTTACGTTTCCGGCGGAGGATGTAGTGGGTTTCAGTACGGCTTAGCCATAGACGAGAAGAATGATGGCGACCACGTAATCGACTCACGTGGGGTCACCCTACTAATCGACGAGCAGAGTGCACAATACATTGATGGGTCTGAAGTTGACTACGTAGAAACAGTGATGGGCGAAGGATTCCAAGTCAACAATCCAAACGCAACCGAGACCTGCGGCTGCGGGCACTCGTTCAAACCCAAGTAATCTACCGATTTTCTGACGCCGCTTATTCTCTAAAGTCTCTTTGCCGCTTGCGGCAAGGCTTAGCAGGGTTCTATTGTTGACGGCGGCTTGGAAGAGATTGCGTATGTCACCCATGTAACCCCCTGAACTTCGCCAGTAATTCGGTTACTAATCACTTCTAAGAGATCGTACGGGATTCTGGCCCAATCAGCTGTCATTCCATCGGAGGATTCTATGATTCGAATTGTAATGAGGTGGCCTAGTTGTCGATGATCGCCGAGCACGCCGACAGCCATATCATCTCCAACGACTGCGAACGCCTGCCAGACTTTGTCGTAGAGTCCGCTTTTTGAGAGCTCATCTTCAACTATAGCGCTGGCATGACGGCAAACCCGAAGCTTGTCTTCGGTAACCTCACCGACGATACGAACCGCCAATCCAGGGCCCGGAAACGGGTGGGTATGTACGACGGAGTTAGGCAAGCCCAGCTCGTTTGCGATTTTACGAACTTCATCCTTGTACATGAGCCTCAGGGGTTCGACGATCTTGAACCTTGACCACTCTGGTACTCCTCCGACGTTGTGATGAGTTTTGATTAGCGAAGCAGGACTTCCAGTTCCAGCGCTTTCGATTACGTCGGGATAGAGTGTACCCTGAACTAACCATTCAAAAGTTCCAAGCTTTGCGCTCTCTTGCTCGAAGACTCTGATGAATTCTTCGCCAACAACCTTGCGTTTCTCTTCTGGATCACGAATGCCCGCAAGTCGCCGGAGAAACTGGTTTGATGCATCCACATACTGGACATTCATTCTGAGGTTTTCACGTAGAGTCTTGAGAACTTTCTTCTCTTCGTTCTGTCGCAGAAGGCCATGGTTGACGAAGATACACGTGAGTCTGCTTCCTACTGCCTTATGAACAAGAACTGCAGCAGTTGTAGAGTCAACCCCACCGCTGACAGCGCACAAGACGTTATCGTTACCAACTTGCGCCTTGATGCCGTCCACCGCCGACGCAATAATAGAGTGCGGGTTCCAGCTCGTTCGGCAATTAGTGATAGTTGTGAAGTTCTTGATGATGTCTGTTCCGTGTTCGGTATGCGAGACCTCAGGATGAAATTGAACGCCGTACAGTTTCCGGTCAGCATCGCGGATTGCTGCCGTTGGACAGTTCTCAGAGGTAGCGATGACATCGAAGCCCTTAGGGAGAGTCTCCGCATAGTCGCCATGGCTCATCCAGGATACGATTTGTTTCCCTAGGCCTCTAAACAGATCTGAATCTTCCCTGATTTCTAGCTTGGTTTTTCCATACTCATGCCGCTTTGTCGCTTTAACATGACCACCTAACGTTTGGACCATTACTTGGAGACCGTAACAGATCCCAAGTACAGGTAGGCCTAGATTGAAGATCTCTGGGTCGCACTTGGGGGCTTTGTCCTCGTAAACACTTGCTGGGCCGCCGGAAAGAACAATCCCTTTCGCGTTGGCTTTCATTAATTCGCAGGGCTTAGCTGTGAACGGCATAAGGTCCGCATAAACCTCGCACTCTCTGATCCGGCGCGTTATTAGATGAGAATATTGACCGCCGAAATCTAGAACGGCGATCAGTTCTTCGGGCATCGCCAATCAGTTATGATTATGGTCTTGGTTAGATTAACGTTACCGACCTTTCAGAGGTGTACGTTTATGCGAACTATCCTATTTTTTTCAGGCCTTTCGGGTATCTCAATGCGAGATCTGCGTAAGCGTCCTTGTATTTGCTCCAGAGTATCTTGTCAGAGTCAGAAACATCACGAATAATTTTGGCAGGTACTCCAACCGCGACTTTCCCATCAGGTATTGACTGATTACTAGCAACTACCGCACCCTCTCCAACGATGCTCCAAACGCCCACTACCCCATAGTCGCTCACAACCGCGCCCACGCCAATCACAGCATAATCCTTGATAGTACAGTTGTGAAGCAGCGCTCCATGCCCAATCTGGACATGATTTCCTACAGAGCATGTCTCGTTGATGCGTGCATGGAGTACACAATTTTCCTGAATACTGGTTTTGTTACCAATTATAATAGTCCCATAATCACCCCTGATTCTAGCACCAGGGCCAATGAAACATTGTTCGCCGATCTTAACATCACCTAACACCTTCGCGTCTTCATCGACATAGGCATTCGATGCGATCGAAGGTACGCGCCCCTCGAATTCATATATCGCCATAAAGTCCCCGCGAGACCGTTTTTTACGCGATCAATACAACATCCTGCAACACCCTCTTAACTGTGATCGATTTCACCTGCGTCAGGTGGCAGAGTCCTCAGTGATCGCAAAGGAAACCATTCTCAGAGCTATGGAAATCTTCAGTCGCGAAAATGGTAATGCGAAAACTGACGTGGGTTTCAAATTCTGTCCGACGTGTGGTGTTTCCGTTTCAGAAACTCACACACAGGGCGAGATAGTAACTCACAACGTAGAGACTTGCCGGCTTGTGAACCTCGTTTTATCCGAATTGGGAGTTAGCCTCGAGCAGACAATTCGAGTAGACATTTACCCTGGAGCGGGACCGCTCAGAGGATTCTATTTCACAGCCGATCCGTACAGCATCCACATCTCTGAAGAGGCCTATTCACAATTGCGCGAATACATCATATTCCACGAAACAAAACATTTGGTGGATTGCCTGACAATTGGCCGAAGCGAGGAAATAACACCAGATCACTTTGCGCGCTCACTATGCATTAAGTATGGATACACGTGCCCGACTGGAGAACCCGCTACGCCGTGGTTTGCTTACGCGTAAGCGTTGACTTTTGCTTCCAGCTGGTTCTTTGGAAGCACCCCGACTACACGGTCCACTTCCTTGCCCTCCTTCATAACTAGCAAGGTTGGAATCGCCATCACACCGTATCGCTGAGCCGTCTCGGGATTCTCGTCGACGTTAAGCTTACCGAAAACGACTTTACCACTGTATTCTTTCGCTAGTTCCTCAACTATAGGAGCGATTGCTCGACAAGGCGCACACCAAGCCGCCCAGCAATCAACCACTATCAATGGGTAGTTTTTCACGGTCTGATCGAAGTTTCGATCGCTAACCACGATTGGTTTCTCAATCTTTGGAGTGGACATTTGGTTTTTCAACTCTCGCATCTTTTTTTCTCGGATCTGCTCAAGCTCATCCAAGACTTGGGTCTCGCTCAAGCGCTTGCGAAAAGTTCTCTTTCGTTATAAAGCTACCCCGCAACTCCCCCACCGGGACGCGTCAAATCTTCTTCTAAGCTTTCAGAAGCAAAAGGCCGTTCTCGTCAAGCTTAAGAAGTCATGAAAAGCTAAGACACATTCACGATGTGACCGATTTGCCGTTGAACTTTGACTTTAGCGAAGAGCAGGAACTTTTCCGCAGAACGGTCCGCGAGTTTGCGAAGAAAGAGATCACGCCGAAAATTCGGGACTATGAGAGAAAAGGAGAATTCCCTTGGGACCTCTATAGAAAGATGGGTAGTGCCGGGCTTCTCGGCTTAAGGTTTCCAAAAGAGTTCGGCGGACAAGAAAGCGATGCGGTGACGATGGGCATCCTAGTCGAAGAGGTTGCTCGCGCAGGATGGCAAATTCCACTTAGTGACATAATGGGAGAGATCCTTTCACTCCATGGTCCGACGCCACTGAAGCAGGAATGGCTTCCAGCAATGGCGAAAGGAGAACGAATGCTAGGTATAGCGAATACGGAGCCGTCGACAGGATCCGATGCCGCGGCGATAACGACCCGTGCAACGAGAAAGGGAGACAACTACGTTTTGAACGGAGAAAAACAATTCATCACTGGTGTTAACGAATGCGGCGCATATTGCCTCCTAGCCAAGACCGATGCCGAGAGAGGGTCAAAGGGGGTCAGCATGTTCTTCGTTGAGATGAATAGACCCGGGATCGAAAAATACGATTTCGATGCACTGGGATGGAAACTGTTCTCGTTTGGAGGAATCGTGCTAAAGGACGTTACGATACCTGCATCAAATCTAATTGGCGAGGAGAACCGAGGCTTCCACTACGTGATGGAAACATTCGATCTAATGCGGTCTCTTATCGCTGTGTGGTGCATAGGTTTGACAGAGAGTTCAATAGACGAAGGCATTGAATATGCGAAACAGCGAACTGCATTTGGGCGCCCTATAGCAAAGTACGAAGCTGTTCAATCTCGCATAGTAGAGGGCTACACTGAGCTCGAAGCGGCCCGGCTTCTTTGCTACAGAACCCTGTGGCTGAAGGATAAAGGCCATAAGATCACAAAGGATTCAGCCATGATTAAGTGGTATGTCCCCCAGCTGTGCTTTGGAATTGTGAACAATTGCCTTCAGAACCGCGGCGCGATCGGATATACAACAGAGTGTATGGATGAGTATCGTTTGAGGGAGATTCGCGGCGCAATGATTGGAGACGGAACAACTGACATCAACAAGATTGTCGTTGCGCGAGAACTGCTTGGCAGAGAGTTCCTGCCATACAGGTAAAGGCGCGAGCAGAACGGACCAAGCGCTAATTGGATAACATCGTCTGCGCCGAATTCTGTACGGCGTAGGTTGCGCTAGTCCCAGGAGTGGTTTTGTGGTGGTTATTTTCCTTCGCTTACTATCGTCGTTAATGTCGAGCGGATCTTGTCGAGTCTACGCACTTTCCAGGTGATGACTTCCTTGAGGCGATCCATTGTGTCTGTTTCGATTTTTGCTACCACATCGTACACCCCATAGACAAAATAGGATTCCTTGACTTCGGGAACATCCCGAAGACTCTTCAGAATCTCATTCTCTGAGCCAGCGTCAATATTCATAAAGACGAAAGCCTTTGGCATCGAAATTAACCCTACTAAAGTGAGTGGGGATGACTATTATGAGATTATCCCTAATGCTTAGTCGAATATGCCAGGGGATATAAAAGTGGCTTCCCAGATCGATCCAGCCTTACTCCGGATAGAGGAGCTGGTTCGGAGGCGGTCTTCTTCGGACCGCAGGATGGGTTACATTTGGATGATAGTTCCCATACTCCCTGCACTAGCAGCCGTCACTATCGGAGCGTCACTGCTTGGTATTCTGGTTTCAGTTTTGCCACGGATTAGTAACCTCACTCAACCTCAAACAGCACAGGGCGCGATAACACCAATTGCCGGAGAGATCTTTGCACTTTACGGTTTGGCGACTGTCGTATTTTGTGTCGTGTTACTCTTCGGCGCTCTGGCCTTCTACTATATGATAGACCGACGAAATCGCCATTTCATACGGCAACAATTGCTATTCTCGACCTTACACAGATATTTTGCTGTTAAGGCATCCGCCACCGAGAACGTTTCACGACTTGGTCAACTTTCAGAGGATTCGGCTTACGATGAACGTGATAGGCCTGCGGGTGTTTGGGCTCTGCTCTTTCTATTTTTTGCCCCGATCGTAGGTCTATTAGTGACGTACAACCTAACCCAAGACCTTCGCAGACACGACGACCTTCAATCGGTCTACCAGGCTACACTCGTCAACGCTTTTGGCGATGTGGGCATTCAGCCACCGAGTTTCTCTCCATACAAGTTCCACAAGAGGGACCCGGTCCTGTTCATAATACTCTCGGCAATAACTGCCGGCCTTTTTTGGATATATTGGTTTTACACATTACTGAAAGATTACAATCAACACTTCACCGAACAAACCAAATTCGAGGATCAAATTCTCGACACATTGATACCCCGAGGAGACACGAAACGATGCGGGACATGCGGTGGCAGCGTCCCTAGCAACGCTCGGTTTTGCCCGAGCTGCGGAAGTGCCCAAACAACCTAGGTGCGATCTATGCGCGTTGCGCACGTAGTGAGCCGAACATTTCGACGAAACCGCCTTTTGATCGCGGCGATCTCGGCCGCCTTTTTCGGAATAATGATCATTACGGCTCTGGTGACCTATACGGTACTGCTGGCATCTCCAGGTCTGGTGAAGGGGTTGCAAGGGTGGTTGGAGTCAGCGGGAAGTTACATAGCCATTCCGCCGCCATACACCAATGGCCTCTACCGGCTTATTTTCCTGAATAATATCGGCCACTTTTGGAATCCCATTCGACTTTGGGTGTGGATACCGTTCATCGGCGCGTTCGAGTTGGGATATGAACTCTTGTTCAACGCAGTCTTGATTGGCGGAGTGGCAGCTTTCGTAGGAATGACAAAGGGCCCAGTCTATACAGCAGCAGGTTTACTCCCGCATGGGATTATCGAGATACCTGCGTTCATACTTGAGTTCGTCGGGCTTGCAAGATGGCATGTAAGTACGACTCGTGCGTTATATGCAAAGTTAAGCGGCCAGCCTGTTGACCGGCCGCTTTTGTTAGAGGGGGTTAAGGACACGGTCACGCTGTCTTTGTTGTCGGTAGCTATGTTCGCTGTTGCGGCGTATATTGAGACTTTCATCACGCCTCACTTATTGGGCCGCTAGCGCCTGTCTGCTCAAGTGAATGCATAGGTCACTTGCGCCGTTGCCGTGACCTGTAACGTACCAGATTGTATTGGTGTCTGCGCGACCGCCGCCGCGAATCTGTTGTAATTCGTGGGCTGGAATTCATATCCCGGTGTAACCGAGATAGGACCAACAATCGTAACTCCAAGTGTTGTTGCCATTGCTTTGGCTTGGCCGTCTGCGTCGGTTAAGGCTAGTTGTAACGCTTGCTTTTGTATTGTGGCAAGAGTAGAACTTGAGAGTGTGAACGATACGCCCTGTACTTGGTTCGCTCCTGCGGAGATTGCTTGATCTAGGATTTTGCCTATAGACCCTAAGTCGTTCACCGTTACCTGAATCGCGTTTACGGCAATGTAACCTATGACGGTGGGCGGCACGCTTTGGTTAACTGGATTAGAGTAAGTAGGGGTGAGGGTGTACGAGACGGTTTGAATTGAATTATTCCCTATTCCAGCTCTGGTAAGAGCAGCGATCACGTTTGCCATAGCTACCGCGTTGTCTGAGGTGGCCTGGGTGGCGGTGGCTGCCTGAGTTTGAACGGCTAGGTAAAGTATGGCTTGGTCAGGAGATGCAGAGACGGTTCCCGTCCCCGTGACCTGAATTGTCTTTGTGGTAGAGTTCGCTAGAGAGGTTGGTGGGGGTCGCGTTAGTGCAACTGTGCTCACGAACACCATTGCTATTATAGCTAGTGCGGTTAGGTAGTAAATTCGTCGACCTGCAATTTCGCTCAAATAATCAAACCTCCTTTAGAGTTGCGTATGGCATGGCAAGGCAATAACCCCATGGTTTTGAACATGCTGTTCAGAGATTAGAACAAGGCTCGTCCATCGATGGCGTATAATGAACAGATATATGGTCAAAGCCCAGCACCCTGGAACATTTTTCGTTCGGGTTTAAGGTTGAAATCTTATCTTGCAACCGACCCCCTATCGCTCGGACCCGTGATTAGTCGTGTTCAAGGTATTCATTACAAACCGTGTAATCGACCGCATTTCACGGGACGTCAACCGACCCTTCGAGCGCATAGGGCTTCTAATGGGAACGCTGCAAGATTCGTCCCTCTGGGTCAACGACACTATCCCGGGCGGGACAGAGATGAGCGAGGTCTCCTGCGCCTTCCCTCCCCAACTCCTTGCGCAGGTAGCAAGTGACATTGTTGAGGGGAGGATCGAGGGGAGAATCGTTGGTTGGTACCACTCTCATCCAGGTCACGGTTTGTTTCTCTCGCAAACCGATGTAGAAACTCACATGCAATTCTGCCAATTTTCCCCTTACTCAGTGTCGCTGGTAGCAGACCCGAAGTCTGAAGAGTTTGGAATTTGGATATTTGAGAATGGAGCAGGAGTTGTGCAGCTACCCTCCAGCTACATTCACATTATTTGACTGTTCAAGAAGCATTGTTCTTGTAAAGCCGAGCCGCCATCTTGTACAACTTCTTTACTGACGAGAGCTTTGAGCCCCGTAGTTTTTGGCTGGTGCTCTTCCACAGATCTGCGAGGATTGCCTTTGGATAGCCTCTTCGGCGGTATTCCACAATCTGCAGAAGCAGATCCAATCTGTCAGCAGCATGAACAATCATTGACTCTACGGTTTGTTCAGCGTTAAACTCTGACTGAAGCCGGGTATAGCGCTTCCTAATTGCACCTTTCTCAATACCTTTGATCAAATGTTTCCAGGCAGCTTGTTCAAGTTCACTCTTAATGGCTTCACCTCTCATCCCTAGATATTCTAGGTAGGATTTGCTTATGTCAAATGTTAATGCCTCAGGAAGATCATGCAGCAAAGCTAGCCGGAGTACACGTTCGATGTTTATTCTGCGACCATTCGCAACTTCAAGATCGGCTAGCAACATCGCGAGGACGGCAGTTGAAAAGGAATGATCCGCCACAGACTCTACTTCTTGAAGGCTGATTCCATGACTGATCCACCCACTCCTCGGAATCATCTTGACCCTGCCAAGACTTGAAACGAAATCCAGAAACATCTCCCCCTCCACAGTTCCGTCTATCTAAGAAAAGAACAAGTTATGGCTTTGACCCTTGCCCTTGCCACCTATCCCAAGCTGATGACTTACGTTTCACCTTTGGCTGTGGCCTCGCTTGGAGTAGTTTTGTTTGCGGAAGGATTTTTTATGGTAGTGTTGTGTCGAACCAAAGTCAAACGTGCTGATGTCTAGATCGGACCACTGCTAAGGTTGGGTAATTTGGCTCAGGGAGCAAGAACCGCTGTTGAAGTGTGAATGGCCGTTAAGAAAGGAGAGCAGGTTCTGATTGTCACTGACCGCGAATGAAGCGATGGTTGGTAGTTGCAACGAAAGCAATAAGTAAGCACCTCTAGTATGACTCGCCCGCTCAATTCTGAGGAAACTATCTTTGTCGGAGTTCAAACCAGGAAGAATTGATCGAGTTGCTGGCCCGGTCGTCGTGGCGTCAGGCATGCTCGGAGCACGCATGTACGAGCTAGTCAAAGTAGGTGATTCGGGCTTAATCGGCGAAGTAATTCGAGTCGAATCGGATCGAGCCACGATTCAGGTTTATGAGGAGACTACTGGAATCAAACCCGGAGAAACAGTAGAACGAACGGGACACCCACTGTCAGTCGAACTCGGGCCTGGTTTGATCAATCAGTTCTTTGACGGAACCCAAAGACCGCTCCCAGTATTAATGAAGCAACAGGGCGCATTCATTCACAGAGGGGTCACGGCACCTGCGCTTGATCGTAATAAGAAGTGGGAATTCACGCCGCTACTAACCAAAGGTGACAAAGTAACCGGCGGGGACGTACTTGGCGAGGTCCCGGAAACCGTCCTGGTCAAGCACCGTATCTTGGTTCCTCCAAACATCGCAGGAACACTGAAGTCAATTGTCTCAAAGGGTAATTACACGCTTGAAGATACAATTGCTGAAGTTGAAACTGCTCGATCAACAATCAAGCTCTTTCTCATGCATACCTGGCCTGTTCGAAGTCCGCGCCCCAACCGCGAAAAGGTACCGTCCGACACACCTCTAATCACAGGACAACGCATCATCGACTTCTTCTTCCCGATTGCGAAAGGCGGAACAGCTGCGATTCCGGGCGATTTCGGCACTGGAAAAACCATCACGCAACACCAACTCGCGAAGTGGGCGGACGCTGATGTGATAGTGTACGTGGGCTGCGGTGAACGTGGAAATGAGATGACTGAGGTTCTCGAAACTTTCCCTGAACTGAAAGACCCGCGGTCGGGGCATCCTTTGATGGAACGAACCCTTCTTGTAGCAAACACCTCGAACATGCCAATCGCCGCCCGGGAAGCCAGCATGTATACAGGCGTAACGCTTGCTGAATATTTCCGGGACATGGGCTACGATGTAGCCTTGATGGCTGATTCAACTTCAAGGTGGGCCGAAGCTTTGCGCGAAGTGTCCGGACGATTGGAGGAGATGCCTGGGGAGGAAGGGTATCCAGCCTATTTGGCCTCACGGTTAGCAGCTATCTACGAAAGGGCCGGGAGGGTAAAGGTAATTGGTCGAGAAGAAAACAAGCTTGGCTCCGTCTCGATTGTGGGCGCGGTCTCCCCATCAGGGGGAGACTTCTCAGAGCCTGTAACACAGAACACGCTTAGAATCGTGAAAGTATTCTGGGCACTCAGTAAACCGCTGGCTGAGCGTAGACATTTTCCCGCCATTGACTGGCTGACCAGTTACTCCCTTTACCTAGAGTCACTAGAGAACTGGTACCAGACCAAAATCGGCCCGGAATGGTCTAACCTAAGAAAGGAAGGTATGGCACTATTGCAGAGGGACGAAGAACTCCGCGAGATCGTCATGCTAGTTGGACCGGACGCACTCTCAGAATCTCAGAGGGTAGTCCTGGAAGCGGCAAGAATGATCAAAGAAGACTTCCTCATACAGAGCGCACTTCACCCAGTCGACAGCTATTGCTCCCCAGAGAAAACCGCCCTCCTCATGTCCCTCATAATGAAGTTCTACGACAGCATGAAGAAATCCACAGAGAAAGGAGTCCCGTTACAACGAGCCCTCGAACTTCCCGCAAAGAATGACATTGCACGAGCCAAAATCCAGCCCTCCGAGACCTTCAGTGAATTCGCAAAAGGGCTCTCCGCAAGAATTGACGAACAATTCCAAACGTTGACCAAGGAAATAGTGGAAACCGCTACGTGAGGCATAACGATGTCGGTCATTATTCGCGAATACTCGACTGTTAACGAGATTTCTGGCCCGCTCCTTTTCGTACGAAACGTCAAGGGCGTCGGCTTTGGCGAGCTAGTAAGGATCCGAACTCCAGCAGGGCAAGAGCGACGGGGCCAAGTCCTTGAAGTTCGAAGCGATTTGGCTGTGGTTCAAGTATTCGAGGGAACCTCAGGCCTTGACATAGCGTCAACTAGCGTTCGCTTCATGGGAGAAACAGTAAAGTTACCGGTTTCGGGTGACCTGTTGGGCCGGATTCTTGACGGAAGCGGCAACCCAATCGATGGCGGACCGCGTATCATACCCGAGGACTACTGGGACGTCCACGGTGCACCCATCAACCCCTACGCTAGGGCGTATCCAAGAGAATTCATACAGACTGGAATCTCGGCCATCGACGGCATGAACACTCTCGTTAGAGGCCAGAAACTACCTCTATTTTCCGGCGCAGGCCTTCCACACAACAGGGTTGCGGCACAAGTCGCACGACAAGCACGAGTACGAGGAACGGGTGAACCATTCTCAACGGTCTTTGCGGCCATAGGGATCACCGCGGATGAGGCGCGATTCTTCAGAGAAGATTTCGAAAGGCAAGGCGCGTTCGAGCACGTGACCATGTTCATCAATCTCGCTGATGACCCAGCCATTGAGAGAATTCTCACTCCCCGCATGGCGTTGACCGCCGCGGAATATTTCGCGTTCAAATTGGATATGCACGTTCTCGTAATCCTAACTGATATGACTAACTATGCCGAAGCTCTACGCGAAATTTCAGCTGCAAGAGAAGAGGTACCTGGCCGCAGGGGGTACCCGGGTTACCTATACACCGACCTTTCAAGCATCTACGAACGAGCAGGCAGAATCAAGGATGCCAAAGGATCCATCACCCAGATGCCAATCCTAACAATGCCGCACGATGACATAACACACCCAATTCCGAATCTAACCGGTTACATAACGGAAGGACAATTAATCGTCGATAGAGGATTACATAGAAAGGGCATCTACCCGCCAATCGACGTATCCCCCTCATTGTCAAGGCTAATGCGCGAGGGCATCGGTAAGGAGAGAACTCGACAAGACCATAGAGAAGTTTCCGATCAACTCTATTACGCCTACGCCGAAGGACGCGCATTCAGAGATCTCGTAGCAGTAGTCGGAGAGGAAGCATTGTCGGCACGAGATAAAATCTACCTGAAGTTTGCCGACGACTTCGAACGACGTTTCATAGGCCAAAGCGAATACGAAAACCGAGACATTGAGAAGACCCTCGATCTTGGATGGGATTTGCTGACCGCCCTCCCAGAAAGCGAACTTAAGCGAATAGACCCCGCCACAATCAAACAATTCCACCCCAATTACAGAACTGCGTCGGTGAGTTAGATGCCCGAACTGATCACCGGCGTTCACCCGACTCGAATGGAATTACTTACTCTGAGAAAGAGACGTAAGATCGCGGAAAGGGGCCGCGACCTCCTGAGAGAGAAACTCGATGCGCTGATGATCGAATTCTTTCAATTCGTCCGAGACATCACCACCCTGAGACAGAAAGCACAGCTATTGCTAGCTGAAGCTTACGAAGAGTTCGTCGAAGCGCAAATGGCTATGGGGTCCATGAAGCTCGAACAGACATCGATAGGCGTTGAAGACAGGTTCTCAATAGAAACTAAGACGAGAAACGTGATCGGCGTTACGATACCGTACATTCAGGTTATGTTGAAGCCCCTTTCGGTCTTCCCATACAACCCTTACGATACTTCGATCAAACTTGACGAGGCCACAATTAAGATGGCTGATGCAATAAAAGCAATCGCAGAACTTTCTAGTGCAGAGGCCGCAGTTAGGAAACTCGCTGAAGCCATAGCCGCTACGAAGCGGCGAGTGAATTCTCTCGAGTATGTGATTATTCCCCGAATGATTGCAACCATTCGTTATATCGAAATGCACCTAGAGGAAGCAGAACGCGAAGATTTCTTCAGGCTAAAGCGAATCAAAGGCCGAATGGCAAAAGAGAAGCCTGTCGACTTAGACTTGCTTGACGAGCAAATTCAGGCTTGAGCTTGAGAACTGGGCTGATCCTTAAGGATTAGAATAGCTTTTGCGAGGTCGCCCCCGGCCTCTAAAAGCGCTTTCTTAGCATCGACAAGCGATCTGCCAGTCTGCTGAGCGACTAACTGAGCGTCCTCCTCCCCTGTGGCTGTTGGGGCTGTCTGAGGGGTGTCTTCTGAGACTCTACCCCCGGCAATTTGATACATAGCCTGTCCCTGAATCGTCACCAAGGTTACGCTAGGCTCTTCAATTACAATGTCTTTTGATTCTGTCTTTATGATTACTTGAGTAACGTTAGCGACTTCGTCGACTTTCATGCCCATCTTCTGCATCATTCGTGCTGCGTCGCGCCCACCCGGCATCCCTCGAGCCGCCTTCATCGCCTTGTATGCCAATAGCCCTCAACACCCATCGATGTCTCGTCATGAACAATAAGATTATCGTGCCTAGGATAGTGGGCCGGTGCAGGTTTCAACTGCTGGAAGCAGCGGCGCATCAGCGATCTTAAGTTCGGGGAAATTTATATACACGTTGAGCCGTACGGCGAGGAAAATCCTGAACTAAACCAGGACGCTTAACGCTTGCTTTAGGAAGGCATAAGACCATTTGGGCCCACTGCCGAAAACGCGCAAACTCCTTCTGAGTCTCGTATTAACGGTCACGATATTCTCAGTTTTCGCTCAATCAGTCGGCGCCCCCTACTTTTTCGACGACAGGGTCACGTTGGAGTGGAAGGCGAATCCCGCACTCCGGGTCTTCTTACGTGGCAAGCCGACGGACAATATTGCACCCGTTAACGTGTTGGTGGTCTTCTCTTCTATTCCGTCATTGAAGGACCTCGCTGTGCTTGAATCGCTATGCAGAGTGGAAACTTTTACTGGTCACGTCGCTACAGTGAGCTTGCCGCCAAACCTACTGCCGAAATTGGCGAGCTTACCCTTCGTATCGCAAATTGCAATGCCTAGGACGATGAAACCTGAGCTTGATGTTAGCGTCCCTGAGATACTCGCAGATCAGGTTTGGAACACCGCCAAGTACCCTGCCGTGCGTGATTCAAGCGGAAAGGTAGTTGACGGGTCTGGAGTAATAATTGGCGTAGCTGATAGCGGTATTGATTATTTGCACGGTGACTTCTACTTCCCCAATGGAACAAATAAGATTCTATACATTTGGGACCAGACAACGGCCGGAACGCCCCCTGACGGCTACAGTTATGGCAATGAATGCACTCCAAATGATATTCAATCGAAAACCTGTACAGAATTTGACGATGGCGGCTCTTCGCTCACTACCGGTCATGGCACTGCGGTGGCGGCAGTAGCCGCAAGTAGCGGGCAAGCCTCACACGAATACTATGGAGTAGCCCCAGGCGCGTCAATAGTGGCAGTGAAGTTGGTTGACGGGTCGGAGAACTACGTGATAGATGCAATGCAATACATGATCATGAAAGCCCGTCAGCTCAACAGGCCACTAGTCATTGTTCACAGCCTAGGAGACTCGCTAGGGTCCCACGATGGCACAGAGCCATTGGAATTGGCGTTGACCGATTTCGTCTCCGAAGGGGTTCCAATTGTTGTCGCGAGTGGTAATGATGGCGGCTCGAATTTGCACGTGAGTGGAATTTTGTCTCCCGGTGAAACAGTTCATGTACCATGGGCTACGGCATCGGGTGCGAACACCAATCAAATTGACTTGTGGTATCCAGTTGCAGCGTCAGTTGCACTTTCAGTAGTAACCCCCTCGGGCGAGGTGGTTACGGGCCCCACTCCTGATTTTGGTGCACAAACGGTTGACGGTACCGTGATCATCCTAGCTGACATGCGACCCACCGGCAGAGAGTGGTGGATCAATGTAACGGCGAGTGCTCCTGTATCTCAACCTAAGAGTCTCTGGTCTTTCGTTCTGACATCAGAATCTGGCGCGGTAGGCAAATGGGATGCGTGGACAGAACCAGGACAATTTGTAGGAAGCAACGAGACCGAAGCCAACCTGTATTCAATTGATCGATCAGATACTATCGATGCGCCGGGAACAGCGAAAGGAGTCATAACTGTAGGCGCCTATATGTCGAAGTACAGTTGGTGGGCTCGCTGTACCACTTGCGTTCAGTGGGCGACTGAGAATGGTTACAAAGGGTTTTGGTGGACTCCAAGTTATGCGCCGGGAGAAGCTCAACTACTATACACCAATACATCAATGAACGTAGTCCGAACGATCCTGGTTGGCGGACCAGGAGTCGGCCAGTTACTCTACTTCAGCAGCGCTGGCCCAACTCGAGACGGGAGAATGAAACCTGACTTGGATGCTCCAGGCGCGAACATCGCTGCCGCCAGAGCGTCGACTGCTCCTGAAAGGCATTCTGACCCAGATAACTTTCATCAAGTGTGGGTCGGAACCAGCTTCGCCGCACCTCATGTCGGAGGAACCATTGCCTTGATGCTACAAATGAACCCGTACCTAAGCCCTAATGAAATAACCAGCATACTAGAGACCGACGCAAGGCAGGACAGCTTCACAGGCAACATTAACCGATCAATAGGTTCACCGCTTTGGGGTTGGGGCAAAGTCAATGCATTGAATTCTACTCTCGACGCCCCTAAACTCTATTCAATTAGGATTGAAGTCGCCGCGGTCCACCAACCCTTAAGCGCGGATCTAACTCTCGACGGTGCGTTTGTGGAGACAATTTCGCTCAACCAGTCGAAAATGGTAACTCTAGAGTTTACTCGTGGTGGAAGCCACACAATCGGACTAACCCCAATCATTAACATTGAACCGGGTACGAGGTACGTGCTATACGGAACTCCTTGGACATTCTCATCCGGTGGAACACGGAACTTTGCCTATCAAGAAGAGTATTACCTTCAAGTTAACTCGCAATATGGATACAAAAGCGGATCTGGATGGTACAACGCTAATTCGACAACAACAGCCAGCATTACACCAACTAATGTCAACGGCCATCAATTTCAAGGTTGGATCGGCTCAATCGTCTCCAGCTCCCCAACGGTCACATTCAAGATGGACTCGAGTAAGGAACTATCAGCAACTTGGAGCCAGGGTGCCCCTCCTCAAGACTTCTTAGACGGGGGCATCGCGATATGGGTTATAGTTTTCGCGATAATTGCATGCGTCAAGCTTCGGAATCGGCGTGCTCGTCTTCCTTCACGCCCTTCCGCAACTTAACAGCCACACCTCTCTTGAACGCGCACATCTCTCGACCACTCAAGACCGCCGCTCCGACGCCCAGCAGTAAGCCCTCCTCATCAGTCACCATCGCCTCGTCCCCAGGCCTCAATTCAGGGTTAGCGCGAACAACGTGTTTCGCGAAAATATCTCCGCCAGTCTCGATTGCGTTTGATACATCTCTTTGCACAACGACCAGATTTAGCGAATTCCTAAACTTCGATAAGATAATACTTGCACCGTTTGGCGTAAGTGCTAGGTATCCATCCTTCGGCCTAAGCGTTGCGATCAGCAGGTTTCGATGGTAAATGCGTCGAATTCGCCCAGTTTTTCTTGAGCACTCAATCAGCACGCTCTTATTGAACAGAACCGAACCCATCCCCAGCCCAAACTGATAGTTTCCTATGCCGACCAGCTTGCGAAGTTGCAGGTTCGAAGGGCGTTCCATAGAACTTCGAGACTCCTACTTCCAAGAAACCAATTTAAGCTTCCAGCCAACCACAACCACAAAGGTGGACCGGGCTTGAATTGTGACATTTGTGGTAGGGAAATCGTAGGCCCGGCCTTCAAAGTTAGAGTTGAGGGAGCGAAAATGCTCGCATGCCGAAACTGCCAGCGCCTTGGCAAACCCTACCAAGAGGACCCGGTTCCCCAACAAACCCGACCCGGAATCATGCGATTCCCAACGACTCCGATAAGAAGAGCTCCCGAGCTACCGAAAGAGATTCAGGAGTTAGATGTTGCCGAGAACTTTGCAGATATAATACGCAAGAGGCGTATGAAGCTAGGGATATCCCAAGAGGAACTTGCGAAGCGAGTGAAGGAAAAACTGTCAGTTCTTCAGAAGATTGAGATAGGCAAGATAGCTCCCGACACGCAGTTGTGCAGAGAGCTTCAACATGAACTCAAAATCAAGTTGTTAGTCCCTCGGAAAGAAACGCCTCCGCCCAAGACGACTGCTCCGGGAGAGGTCACCCTAGGAGACATCATCAAAATACGAGGCCAACGTGACGAAGACGCAACTCACTAGTCTATCGTGACATTTTTCCCATGTTCAGATGGGATTATTCTAATCTCGTAGTCGGGAAATATGTCCTCAAGACGCTTATGTTTGAAGAGCCAATCGAGGAAAATGCCCAATGCGCTAACTTCGCTGATAGGCTGGTTAGTTACCGCCACATTCCAATCCGCAAGCCCGTACAATTCCCCTGGTACCTTCTCGGCCCCAACGATCACTAATTTGTCTCCACGTGCACCCCTGATCACATTAACGACCTTAGGCAATGGCATTCCATAGGCTGTAAGATGGATTACTTTCCCACCAGCGCGTTTCCAATCCATTAGTGTTGAACGCCATGGTCTTCCCGCCTCCACCTCGAAGTCTCCGCCGAACCTTTCCGATACGCGTCTTACGGTAGCGACAAGCTCTCTGTCCTGGACATCGGAAATGTAAACACCGTTAGCGCCGAGCGCACGGGCTGTTAAGCAAACGTGGGTAGTTATTCGCTCGTCCCTTGGAATCCTATGGCCGATTCGAAGCACCATGACCCTCATAGTCTCGGTGACCTTCAGATTCGCTATTGGAATCGGGCTACCGAGTCCTAATTATGAGGTACATTCCGACACAGAAAATTACGGTTCCAAGTAGTTCGATTATGCCTACTCTGAAGTAGGTCGCTGCGGGCGTTCCACCTTCAGTTACGGAGGTTGAGCCAGCTATATCCATCATTGCCCCCAGGAAGAATAAGAGAAAACCTAAGGTCCCGACAGTTTCCTTCATTTTCTGCGGCCCGCGAACGCTAAACCAAACTGGTTCGTATAAAAGAGTTACTTACTAAATCGGGCCTCGCCACACCTTCAACAAAGAGTTAATGTGAAGTAAAACGTTAGGAGATATGAAGAAGAGTCGAGTGTGTCGAAGACTTGTCAGTGCTAGATGAGGAACTCATTAAGATCGCAAACTTATTCGGGGGCGAAGAGGCGGTGACGATCGTTAAGAGCCTCAAGAAACTCGGCGAAGGAACCGACGAAATCATAGCCAACGATTGCGCCATAAGATTAAACACTGTGCGAAAGGTGCTCTACAAGCTCTACGACCACGGCCTTGTCTCCTGCACCAGAGTCAGAGACGAGAAGACAGGCTGGTTCATTTTCTATTGGAGACTCCAACCTGACCAACTCGACGCATTCATTCGTAGCCGCAAGAAACGCACATTAGATAAACTGAAGCAAAGGCTTGACTTTGAGCGAAACCACACGTTCTTCGTATGCAAAACGGACATCGAAATACGAGTAACATTCGAAGAGGCAATGGAAAGCTCCTTCAAGTGCGGCAAATGCGGAAACCAACTGGACAGTTCCGAAAATGCAGCCATGGTGTCCATCCTCGAAACCAAAATTGAGAAACTGGAGGCCGAACTCAGCCGTTGAGAAAGGCCAAGCGAAATGAAACTAACAATCCTTGAAAGGCCAAGCGAAATCACTGCGAGAAGCTTCAACCAAAGGTTAGAGAAAGCGCTCATAGAACTGAAGACTGAACTTAACGCCACCACCAACCTAGACGGATTCACCTCGAATCGATGGGCTCGCATCGGAATTAGCGGGGAAGACAGCGAGATTCTATCAGAGCTGATTACCAACGAGTACGGTCTAGCTCATGCAGATCTCCGAGAGATTGAGGTCCCCGGCGTTTACGAGTCGATAATCATTGGGTCAAACGCCCAAGGCCTAGAGTTCGACGTTGGTTTAGAGAAGCCCGGCCACGTCAAATGCTCGGTCCCAGCTAACCACTTGATCGCTCAATTAGCTGATGGCAAGAACATTCAATGCCGAGAGATAATCGACAACTACTCCCTCTATCCCGGCGTCCGGCTTTCAGTGCGTGTCACAAGAAAAACCGATAACGAGGTTGAGGCTTGGCTATCAGATACGCAAATCGAACAGCTGTCGAGATGGATTACATCCGGATTGGATCGGATAGAAATCTTCGATTGCTATAGGCAGGAAGTAGAGGCAGCGATCCTTAAGGCAAATTTGTCGCGAGACATCGCATCAGCTGATCGGATCACTTTGACCGTACAGTCAATCGTGTGCAAACTCGGAACCGACGCGGTAGGGCTGATTCCGAAACTAGGATCGGTCCTCAAGAGACAAAGGCTCAGGCCGTTCATTCCACAAAGAATCGTAGCTCGATGTCGACCTTGGTGACGAAAGTAGATAGTGTTTCAAGTTGGAGGCTGCTGAGCCTAAGTTATGACTCACCTTTCAGGAACCTTGCCCTAGAAGAAGCACTCGCTCGAAAGAGCTGTTCCGAAGAGTCGCAATACACGCCAACAGTAAGGTTCTGGGGGAACCCGAACTCCGTGGTTATCGGCCGGTTTCAAGAAGCTGCGGCGGAGGTTGACCTTGCAGAATGCAACCTAAGTCAAGTGCAAGTCGCGCGAAGATTCACAGGGGGAGGTACGGTATTTCACGACGAAGGGACCCTAAACTTCACCGTGGTGACAAAGCCTGTGGACAACCCATCCGTACTCACCTTTCAAGAGCAGAACCTGCGAGTCGTTTCGGAAGCACTGGATAATCTCGGGTTGGATTGTTCTCTCTCAGCTCCGAACTCGATTCTCGCTGATGGTAGAAAATTATGCGGCGCTGCGGCCGCGTTGGGGAAAACCTTCGCCTTCTGGCATTGCTCAATAATGGTGACAACAAATACCCGCCTCCTGGAACGAGTCCTGAGCCCTAGTAAGGCAGGAACTCTGACCCGTTTCGTTCACAGCAAATGGAACCCAGTTACAACGGTAGCTAGCGCGCTTTCCAAGCCCATTAGCATCGACGAAGTAACGCGTACCTTGATCACTGCAATCCAGAACCAATTCAGAGTGGAACTGGAAGCGGCCCCATTATCGGTAGAAGAGGAAGAGTGCTCAGAGACGTTGTTGGCTTGGAGGTATTCATCTAACGAATGGAACCTTTACGGAAACCGGCGCGTATAGCGCGGTAAAGAAGGGGTTGAGTGAATCACACAACGATTGCAGTGTGAGTTCGCTCGACGCCTTTAACGGATTGAATCTTCTTGATTACGAGCTCCGACAATGAGGCCATATCGTGCATTTCTAGGTAAGCAATGACATCGTACACGCCCGTTACGGCGAAGACCATTTTCACGCCCCTGACTTTCTCAATGGCTTTTGCTACCGAACGAGATCGTCCAAGCTGCGTTTGAACCAATACGAACGCTTTTACCACCATAGGAGTCACCTGGGTCCGCAATTTTGATTGTAAGGGGTACTTAAAAGGGATTAAAGTACACGGACACAGGTGTAGCGACACGTCCCATCCGTTCGGTTCTTGAACCGCAGTAAAGGAAAAATAGGTCTCTAACTACAGCTGGTAGTTGATTATAATGGCGAGAGGATATTTACCGAAACTTACAATCGCTATACTCGTGCTTAGCATTGCATTAGTTCTCCTATCCGCGCAACCAAGTACCGTGGCTGCTACCACACCACCACACCACTACTACCACAGCTACCACCACTACTACTCGTCTTACAGCTGCTCTGGTTATTACTCGTACTATTGCAGCTATTCCTACTACTACCCGTACTATTACTACTACTCCAGCTACCCCTACTATTACTCCGGCTACAACTACTCCAGCTACCCCTACTATTACTCCAATTACGGATACCCCTACTCCAGTTACGGCTACCCTTACTCCAGCTATGGCTACCCTTACTCGGCCCCGTCAAGTTACACGTTGACTGTGGCAACAAACCCTT
>Ga0181533_1000183_pt1 | contig 79849 bp, 69 predicted proteins | sample PEATcosm2014_Bin_45_FD_119772 | JGI IMG/M metagenome (GOLD analysis project Ga0181533, IMG submission 119772) | Peatland microbial communities from MTU Mesocosm Facility, Houghton, MI, USA - PEATcosm2014_Bin11_60_metaG | ecosystem: Environmental > Terrestrial > Soil > Wetlands > Peat | place... | reverse complement strand
TGGCCTTCTATCAGGAACATGAGATCAAGCCGAGGAGGCTTACAGACTCGGCCCGAGCGGCCCTGCTTGTCTTCTCCCGCCTGTTCAACTGGAGGGATGCTTTGGTCATCGTCAAACCGGAAACGCTGATCCGCTGGCACCGCCGGGGGTTCCGGCTGTTCTGGCGTTGGAAATGCCGGGCTGGGAGGCCGCGACTGCCTCAATATATCCGCCAGCTCATAGCTCAGATGGCAGTGGAGAATCCGACTTGGGGACAGGCGCGGGTGGCAGCAGAATTGATGTTGAAACTGGGAATCTGGGTGTCTCCGCGAACAGTGCGTGCATATTGGCCGCTGGAACCGGAACGGCGAGGCTCAAAAAGAGTTTCCTCGTTACGGTGGAAGACCTTTGTTGAACCTGTTGCGGCCTCCTTGTTGAACGCTATTGAACTTTATGTTTTTTGGGTGCTTTGACCGCTACGTTTTCGTCTACATCTGAGTACCTCCTGAAGGGCGTTTCGCCGACAATTTCTGCACGAAATGTCGCGTGCGAAAATCAAAATTCAGGGCCACACGAGATTTTTGCGCAGCACAGCTGCTGATAAGATGATTAAGGTGGCCCCTCGGCGTACATGCACCTGCGCCATTGCAGCCGCAGCTGACCTAGAGCGAATGCCACCGCGGCTTGCGTTGGTTCGACCACTGGAATACCCAATGCTGTTTCCAACGGGTCACGATATCGTGCCATGCCCGCACATCCCATTATGATCACATTGGCGCCATCGAGATCCCGTAGCTCGCGACCTACCTCGATCATCCGTTCCAGCGCCCGGACCTGGTTCCCAAGCTCTGTAACCCCCAGGTCGATCGCTCGTTCCCCAGCCATTCGCGTACTGACGCCCATTGCCCCAACAGCCCGAAGATGGCGCGGAATTGCCTTACGCAGTATGGCGATAGTGCCGAAGCGAGCGCCTAGCGTTAGAGCCGTCAAAATTGCACCTTCGGCGATCCCGATTACCGGCTTCGAAGTGACTTCACGCAACGCGTGCACGCCCGGATCACTGTAGCAGGCGATCACATAGGCACCTGCTTTGTGCCTTGCAACCGCCTCAAGCAGTAACGGCACCACACTCTCCACATCGCACTGCGTTTCAATCCCCGGTGGTCCATTCGGCAGGTCCATAACATCGATGGCGGGTGCGCCCTGAAAGCGAAGACAGCCTACCGCCTCATCAATGCCGCGAGTGACAGCTGCGGTCGAGTTCGGATTGATCACCAGTATCCGATCCTGCATTGCCATGCCTCAAACTTCCTGCGGCGGTGGTATCGCCGCGGTACGCTCGGTTATGAGCCGGTAGTGCTCAATTCGACGGTGCTTTGCGAAATTAAAAACGGTCCGCTTGATGTAGGCACCCAGATCCAGATCGGCTCTTACAACGATCACCTCATCGCCTTCGGTCAATGCCTGAGCCGCTATCTCTCCAGTAGGTGCGACGATACATGATCCCCCAATCATGGCGTACCCATCTTCGCGGCCGCATTTTGCGGATGCCACGACCCAGGTGCCGTTCTGATATGCGTTTGCCTGCAAAGTTACCAGGTGATGGAACATCCTCAGGTGCGCAGGTTCAGGATGATGAATATTCTCGGTTGGCGTGTTGTAGCCGAGCAGTACGATCTCGACATCCTGCAGGCCCATTACCCGAAATGTCTCCGGCCAGCGGCGGTCATTGCAAATGCACATCCCGACATTAGCGTCCATCGTGCGCCAAACCCTGAACCCCTCATTTCCTACGTCGAAGTAGCGCTTCTCCAGGTGTTGGAAAGGCGCCTCCGGCTTATGATCCGAATGCCCGGGAAGGTGGATTTTACGGTACCGGCCGACCAGACGACCTCGATTATCGATCAGAACTGCTGTGTTGTAGCGCCTGACAACAGCGTCTTCTTGCGTCAGCTCAGCATACCCGAGGTAAAAGCCAACACCAAGCTCGCGTGCCGTCTCAAACAGCGGCGCAGTTTCTTTTCCAGGCATGTCGCGTTCGAACCAAGCATCGATTTCTGTCTGGTCAGTCATCCAGTAGCGCGGGAAAAAAGTAGTGAGCGCCAGTTCGGGAAATACAACGAGGTTGGCGCCGCGACCATGGGCCTCTTTCAGCATGCTGACGAGCCGGCAGACAACGCTGGCGCGGGTGTCGGCGCGGTTTACGGGGCCAAGTTGCGCGGCTGCCAAGGTCAAGAATCGTGACATTGATTGAGATCTCCTTGAACATGAACACTAGATTAAGAAAAGCTTAGCGCACTCGAGCTTACGCAGCTCAGGAACCTTGTGGCCCAACGGAACCGCGCTTTGAGGAGGCGCGCAAGGCAGGAAACAACCGGAACCACGTGCAGCTTTCAGCATGCCTTCTTCCACAATGATTCGACCACGGCTCAGCACCATGACGGGCCAGCCCGTCAGCCGACGACCTTCGTACGGCGTGTACCCAACATTGTCGTGAAGCATCGCGGAGCTAACCGTGACCTCCAGCCGCGGATCCCAAATCGCCAGATCGGCGTCAGCGCCGACGGCAATCGTGCCCTTGCGCGGGTGTAATCCATATAACTTAGCGTGGTTCGTCGAAGTAAGGGCGACGAATTGGTTCAAGTCCATTCGGCCAGGGACGACCGCTTCGCTGAACAACAGCGGCAGACGCAGTTCGATGCCAGGGACACCGTTTGCCATCTCCTTGAAGGTGGTCTTTTCTCCCTTCGGCAGCTTCCCACTCTCGTCGAAGCGATAGGGTGCGTGATCGGAAGAAAAGACTTGAAACGTGCCATTGAGAAGGCTGCGCCAGGCAGCGTGTTGAGATTCTGCATCGCGTGGAGGCGGGCTGCAGCAATACTTCGCACCCTCGAGCCCATCGCGGTCGGCGTCGTCGGATGTCAGAAAAAGGTATTGTGGGCAGGTCTCCGCATAGATTTTCAACCCCCGTGTCTGTGCGGCCCGAATAACATCCATCGCCTCGCCACTGGAGACATGAACGATGAGCAGAGGCACGTCGACGAGTTGAGCTAGTTTAATTGCACGGTTTGTCGCTTCGTCCTCGGCTATCCGCGCGTGCGCTACAGTGTGATAAATCGGGTTCGTCAGGCCATGGTCGAGAAGCCGCTGTGCGAGCCATTTGATCACATCGTTATTCTCAGCGTGTACCATGACGAGGGCGCCTTGCTGGCGTGCCGTTGCCAGCAATTCGAGCATTTGGCCGTCGTCTAACTTCAACCGATCGTAGGTCATGTAAATCTTGAATGACGTGTACCCTTCGCGGATGAGCGCCGGCAACTCCTCCTTCAACGCAGTTTCGCTAGGGTCGGACACAATCAGATGGAAGGCGTAATCGATGATCGCTTTGGGGGCGGCGGCCTCGCGATATTCGGTGACCACTTTCCGCAACGACTGGCCTCGATGCTGGGCGGCAAACGGAATCACTGTCGTAGTGCCGCCGAAGGCAGCGGAAACGGTTGCCGAATAGAAATCATCCGCGCACATCACGCCCATGGCTGAACGCTGTTCGATGTGGCAATGGCTGTCGACTCCGCCAGGAAGCACTAGCCGTTCTCGCGCATCAATCTCGCGCGCTCCTGTCGTAAGACCGCTGCCGAGCGCGGTAATAATGCCGTTTCGTATACCGATTTCAGCTGTGAAGGTATCACAGCCGGTGGCGACAACGCCGCCGCGTATCACAAGGTCGAATTCGCTCATATTCTACTCATTCGCTGTAACTATTTGAGTTACCGAGGTGCTCTAAAGGCTTGGCATCTGCCGATGGAAATCCGTCGTCTGCTGATAAAGATGCGCCACTCGCAGCAGCGTAGCTTCATCAAACGGATGCCCCACGAGCTGGAAAGCGATCGGCATGCCCTTCCTACAGAACCCGCAGGGCACGCTGATTGCAGGCAGTCCGAGCAGGTTAACAGGGCGGGTTAGCCGAGTCAGCTCACCAACCACTCTCAAAACCTCTTCGCCACTTCGGCGCTCTATGTCAGTTTCATGGATCTTGGGAACGCGAAACGGAATAACAGGCAAGTACAAAGCGTCTATTCCTGCCATAGTTTCATCTAGAAACCGCGTAGTCAGGACGACGCGCAGCCGCTGCGCGTCAATGTACTGAGTCGCTGGAATCAGCAGCCCTGCTTCGATTCGAATGCGTACATGGTTTGAGTACTCTTGCTTGCGATCCTTGAGCCATGCGCGATGTATGGCTGCTCCTTCCGATTTTACCAACACCTCTGCAACCTGAAACATCTGCGCAGGGTCAGTGAACGGCACGGTCCGCACGGTTGCGCCAAGGCTCTCCAGCGTCTTCTTGGCTCCCATCAGAGCAGCTGTAACGTCGGCATCAAGGTCCCCGAGTGCTCCGTCGGTTGGGACACCGAGGCGCAAGCCCTCAAGTCGCGTTTGGCTGAAGATCTTATCGATCGGCGGCAGCTCTTGCACACTGCTTGACGCATCCATCTCATCATAGCCGGCAATTACCTGGAGCAAGATGGCGCAGTCTCGGGCCGTTCGTGCAATTGGACCGACATGATCAAGGCTCCATGAGCGAGGAAACACGCCATGGCGACTCACTCGACCGTACGTTGGCTTTAGTCCGGTAACGCCGTTTGCCGCTGCCGGGAGCCGTATGGAAGCTCCGGTATCGGTACCGAGCGCCCCAAATGCGAGCCGGGCGGCAACGGCGACCGCCGAGCCACTCGACGACCCGCCTGCCACGCATGTCCTATCGAACGCGTTACGACAATCGCCGAAATGCACATTGTGCCCCGTTGGGCCAGCTGCGAATTCTGACATGTTCAGCGTGCCGAGGTCGACCGCGCCAGCTTCGTCGAGCCTCCGTAGAACAGTTGCTGTGAAGTTTGGCTTATAGTCACGAAGAATCCCGCTTCCGGCCGTGGAGATTCGGCCGGCACGATAGAACAGATCCTTGTGGGCAAGCGGAACTCCGTGCAACACACCGCGCCGATGGCCGCGGGCAAGTTCAAGATCGCATTGGCAGGCGGTCTCGAGGGCAGCTGCCTCGTCCATGCGAATGAAGCAGTTCACTTCGGGCTGCCACTGGCGGATACGAGCAAGACAGGCTTCCGTAACGGCGAGTGAAGTAACACGCCGTTCGGCAATGGCAGTAGCGATGTCGCTCAGGTCCATCAACGCGAAATCGGTACTCATCTGCTTCGCCTTTCGAGCAGGCCGCGAAAGTCAGCCGGATCATTATTGAAATCGAGACAACTGCTGGCGTCGAGTACAGTTCCGGTTAGTCGCGCGATTTCTAATGCGAGCTCAGCGCATCGCCTTTCGTCGATCGAAAAATTCTGGAGCTGCCTTCCCATTTGCTCGATGAGCTCTAGCGAAACATTCATGGAAATACCCCCTTTAGCCATTGTGCTGAACCGCGCTTGACGCAAGCCCTTCGCTGCCCGGCACGGTTCCGGCGGGGAGTGACGCACAGTGAGCGTAAATATCGCGCGGCCGGGAAAACCACACATTGTCTCTTTTGGGGTGCTCGACGATGTACTTAAGCGCGCGGCGAACGGCACGAAGACGGTAAGGCTGGCCGCAAACCATGGTGTGCAATGAAATGCCGCAGACCAGCGGCTGCTTTTCCGACTGCTCCATCATCTCCTCGAACTGATCGATGATCATCTGCTCGAAATCTTGCGCGGTATGGCGCCGAACTATCAGTTGTGGTGAATCGTTGATTTCGAGAGGGTATGGAATAGACATGATCCGGCCTTGGCGGGTCTTCAACCAGATCGGCTGATCATCACAGGGCCAATCCATAAGAAACTTGAATCCTGCTTCGTGCAGCAGGTCGGGCGTAGTCGCGCTCTGCGACATCCAGGGGCCCATCCAGCCGCCAGGCTGCTGGCCGCATCTTTCGATTGCGTCGCGCACCTCGGCGATGAGACGCGCCTCATCTTCCTCCCACATCTGTCCCTGTCGCTCCGCATTAGTGCGCCCGTGCGCGATGATCTCGTCGTTGCGCGCTCGAATCCGCTGTATAATTTCCGGCGCGTAATCGAACACCGTCGCATTTACTAGGCAGGAAGCTGGCAGCCCAAGCTCATCGAGCAGGGCGAACAAACGCCACACGCCAACTCGATTGCCATAATCGCGCCAACAAAAAGTGCGCGGATCCGGTTGCGGTAATTCAGAGGAAACGGAATGCCCCAAGCCCGTGCCGTATGCGAAATGTTCGATGTTGATCGCGACATGAACCGCTAGTCGCTTGCCGTTCGGCCAGCTGTAATCGGTTCGGTGAATAATCGGGGAATACTCATATCGGCCGTGATGTGGCAGGCGAAGCATGAGTGCCTCCTTTGAGGTTAGTTAAGCATGGGCAGTCACCAGAACCATGACTGCCTGCATGAGTGAAATTCCGAAGCCAAGTTCTAATATCAAAAACAAAATCCGCTTTGCAGCCGTGGATGAAGCGCCTCTATCTGCTTGTGTACCCATAGCTCTGATCGGGCTGCTTCCGTCGGACCGAAAGAACGACCGTTACTTGCCGGGAAGGAGTTTGGTACGGATGGTCTCCTTGCCGCCCTTAACCTCGACGATCCAAAATGGCAGGTGTAATTGATGATTCACTCCATACTCAGCTTGGCCCGCCCAAACAACCGGGCCGTACATGCTGGTCTGATAGCCACCTAGCCGCTCAATCGCATCTCGCACCTTGTCCGTATCGAGGGTACCTGCCCGGCGGATTCCCTCAAACAGGATCTGCGCCCCGGTGTAAAAGATTGGGGTTTCCGCATTGATGATACCGCTCCACTTCTTGTGATACATCTGCTCAAACTTTTTACCCTCAGGGGTGGAGAAGTCAAAAGTATCAAGAGATATGAATCCTTCCGCGAGGGGGCCAGCAACTGACATGATCTCTTCCACCGAAGGGCCGCCCACCTGCCAGATGAGCCCTTTGTAACCGGCAGCGCGAGCTTGCTTCACCATCAATCCTGCGTCGCCTGGAGCGTTGCTATTGAGGTCAAACACATCAACGTTCTGGGCAATCATGCGCGTTAACAACGGCGTGAATTCCTTCGCGCCACGATCGTACATCTCGGTCCAAACTTCAAAGCCATTCGCCTTGTACATTGCCGCTAGCGGCGGCACAACGGCTTGACCGACAGCATCATTGGGCGCTATAAGCGCCACCTTCTTGAACTTCGGATAATTCTGCCGCAACCACTTGACCATTGGCGGCCCGAATTCGATATTGCTGTCCATAATGCGAAAGTTATACGCAGCATGATAGTCGTTAGCGAGAATTGCACGCGCGTAAGCTCCCGATAACAGGATCACTTTGGCAGGCGTGGTTACAGGCAGGATCGCGAGAACCGACGGTGAACCGGTCGGGCCGACGATAAACTTCGCCTTCTCAATGTTAATCATGCGCTCGGCTGCAGTATGTCCGCCCGTGGCGGCATATTGGTCATCAAGCATGACGAGCTTAGGCATGTAAGTCTTGCCGCCTGCTTTTAGGCCGCCTGTCGCTATCACGTCATCGATCGCGAGCTGGATGCCGCGCTGAGCGGCGATGCCCCAAGCGGTCCCGCCACCAGATAAGCTGCCGATCCCTCCGATCTTCAGCTCTTCCTGTGCAAACATCGTGTTTGCCGGAAGAGCAAGCAGTGCAACCGTCAACACGAATCTCAACATCACCCGAATCCCCGCCATAAGATACCTCGCTTTCCTATTGAAATTTGCTAGTGGATACATACAATTACGAGCCTTCCATCGTCGCCACGCCACAACTTCCGGCTCACTCCTAGATACCAAGATATGCGCTCTGAACCTTGGGATCTTCCATAAGCTGGCTCGCCGGGCCATCGGCTACATTGCGGCCTAATTCGAGAATGACAGCCCGCTGCGCCACGGTCATAGCCCAAAGGGCATTCTGCTCCGCAAGTATCACTGTGAGCTTTTCTCGCTGCTGGATTTCGATGAGGATATCGCCGATCTTTTCAACCGTGATGGGCGCGAGACCGAGCGAGGGCTCATCCAGCAGGAACAGCTTTGGCCGGCACATCAGTGCGCGCCCAATAGCTAGCATCTGCTGCTCACCTCCTGACATGCTGCCGGCGCGTTGCCGGGAGCGTTCACGAAGTCGTGGAAAGTAACCGAAGACCTCCGCCATCCGTTCTCTTACTTCACTCGCCGAACGCGTGTAGCCTCCCAGCGTAAGGTTTTCGGCGACAGTCAGGTTTTGGAAAGGGCGTCGTCCCTCAGGAGAAAAGCCAATTCCGCGCCGTATTATCTCGTAAGGTTTATAGCCCCTGAGAGTCTCTCCGCACCACTGAATATTGCCGCAAGGATAATCGACCATGCCGAGAATCGCTTTCAGCGTGCTGCTCTTACCGGCGCCATTCGAGCCCACTAGGGCGAGAATCTCGCCCTCTTCTACAGAGAACGAGACGCCGTGCGTGCCGCGAATGCGGCCATAGCGCACCTCAAGGTCACTTACGACGAGCAGCGCCATGGCTTCTCCCCAGATAGGCTTCGATCACACGCGGATCGCTCAGCACTTCGCGCGGCACACCTTGGGCTAGCTCCTGGCCATGATGCATCACCACTACCCGGTCGCATAGGCCAGAGATGAATCGCATATTGTGGTCAATCACCACTACCGTGATCCCGCGCTCGCGAACACGCAGAATCGTGTCCCGCACATGGTTTGATTCCTCGGCGCTTAAGCCCGCGACCGGCTCGTCCAGTAGAACGCAGGTCGGTTGCACGGCCAGCGCGATAACAATGCCGAGCAATTTCTGATACCCATACGGAAGACTGCCTGCAATATTGCTGGCGAGACTATTGAGGTTGAGCCATTCGAGAAGCTGAGCGACATGCACGTCGGCATCCTGCTTCATGCTGCGGGCACGCCTCGTCCCAAGGAGGCAATGTATGAACCCGGGATACAACCGCAGGAACGCGCCGCGAAGTGCGTTTTCGTAAACCGTGCGGCTGCCATACACCACCGTCGACTGGAAGGTACGCGCCAAGCCGAGCTGTGCCAGCCGATGTGGCGGCAGGCCGGTTACATCCGCGTCGGCAAACTCCACCTTGCCGCTGCGTGGACGCAACACGCCACTGATGAGGTTTACAACAGTAGTCTTACCCGCGCCATTGGGACCAATAAGTCCCAGGATCTCTCCGCGAGCGACTTCGAAGCTTAGTTCGCTCACCGCCTTCAGACCGCGGAACTGGTGCGACAGGTTGGCTACCTTCAGTAATGTCATGATACCTGCTGCTCCTCCTCCTTGGCCTGTCCGGCGCGCCAGGATCGCAGCCGCGCAACCAACTCGACGATGCCGCCTGGCATGGCGGCCATAATAATGATCAAAATGATGCCGAACATCACGTGCTGAACATCAACGTAACCGCGAAGCAATTCGGGTAACGTGACGAGGAAAACGGTACCGATCAGAGCTCCCGCCAGGTGTTCCATGCCGCCGATAACGTTCATCACGACAAAGTTCATCGACTGCACGATGGTGAAGGAGCCTGGATCGATGTAGTGCAGCAAGTAGGCGTGCAACCCGCCTTGGATGCCGACCAGGCTGCTGGCGATTATGAAGACAACAACCTTGAGCCGAACAACGGGCACTCCAGAGCAGCCCGCGAGTCTCTCGGATTCACGGATCGAATCAATGGTGCGGCCAATCTCTGATACCAGTATCCGCACGACAAGGCCAACGCAGAGCGTGGCACAGCTGAGTGAAAGATAATAAAAACCTCTTGGAGTATTCAGCGACGGCGACGGTGGTGGAATGTCAAAGATTCCATTTGCTCCGCCAGTTAGAGACGTCCATTGCAGAAAGACCAGGCGAATGATTTCACCCAACATAAACGTCACCAACACAAAATACTTTCCCGTAAGACGCAAAACGACTGGCCCGATCAACAGCGCTAGTATTGCGGGAGTAGCCGCCGCCGCAAGGAGGTTGAGCGGAAACGGCAGGCCCAATCGCATCAACGTCAATACCGCCGTGTAGGCGCCAATCCCCATGAAAGCGGCGTGACATAGTGAAACGTGACCGGTGCGAATCACCAGGTGCAGACTGCTTGCACCAATTGCGTTCAGAACGACGAGCGTCCCAATGGTCACCATGAAGGGGTTCGAAAAGACAAAGGGCCAAACTACGGCTACCGCAAACACTACGGTCGCGATAATCCAGAGTCGGCTTCCAACTCCAACACCCTTGCCGATGGGCGTGCGAGCACCCAACGATCTTCCTTCGGACTTACTCACAACTTGGACGGGCTGCTGCACGGTTGGCTTCTCCATCACGAACGCTCCGATTCAGGAGTACCGAGCAGTCCCCACGGCCGTAGGATTAGCAATATGATTACTACGCCGAAGGACACGAACGAAGACACAGCCGCGCCGTAGAATGTAGAGATAAAGCTTTCTGAGAATCCCAGGATTACACCACCAAGGGCCGCGCCAGGAATGCTGCCCATGCCGCCCAGAACAACCACCACAAATGCGACCATCAACGTTTGCTCGCCAACAAACGGAGAGAGCGAGTAAGTCTGGGCATATAGACCGCCAGCGAGTGCCGCCATAAAAATGGCTATAAAGAAAGCCAAACGGTAGATAAAGCTGGTGTTAATTCCCTGTGATTCAGCAGTCTCGACATCCTGGGCGGCCGCCCGCATCGCCAGCCCGTGGCGGGTGCGCGTCATAAACAACCAAAATACCAGGAGCACAATTAGCGCAATGCAGATGATCATCAGGCGATCATTCGGTATCATCAGACCGCGAAACGTCAACAGGCCCTCGAATGCTGGTGGGATAGACCGTTCGTAAACGTCCCAGATCAACACCGCCGAAAACACCAGCGCCATATTGAGCCCGAGGAGGCCGATCATGCTCTGGAGCATCTTGTGGTAGAACCACCGGAAAACGAGCAATTCCAAAAGGAGGGAAGCCGTCGCTACAATGAGTGCCGAGAGGGGCACTGCCAGCGGGTAGGGGAGCCTAAACGTACCATAGAGATAAAACAGTGCGTACCCACCGAGCATGACAAACGCACCATGCGCGAAGTTGACCACTCTCATAATGCCGAACAGGAGCGTAAATCCGAGCGCCACAAGAACATAAATAGCGCTTAGGCTGAGTCCGTTAATGATCACCTGTTCAAGGACGGCGCGGGTTAGCATTGCACTCCGTCTACGGCTTGGATCTGCCGGTGCTTACATGAGGTTTACAGAAGCTTGGGATGGATGCTACAACACAGGCGATTATCAGTCAAACACCGCACGTCATCCTCATTGAGCCGGATCAATGCTGGTTGTGAAAAATGATGTTGCAATTGCAAGGGCCCACAATTTTAGATTCTGCGAAGTGGAAATATTATCCGAGGCCGGTGGGAGACTGAAATCATCTCGGAGGGAAGGTCATGGCGAACAGCTTCGAGGCGAAGTTGCTGGGCGTACTCGGCGGCATCCGGCATCTGGAGCCAGGCAATGGCGCAAAAGCGATTGTGATTCCATGTAACAGCGCCCACATGTGGTATGACCAGATGGCAAGTGCAGCCCGACTCCCCGATTCTGCACATCGTCAAGGTCACCATCGACGACCTGCAGAATCGTGGCGTGCGGCAAGGCAAGATCGGGGTCATGGCGACGGCCGGAACATTGAAGACTGCAATGTACCAACAGGCAGCGCCCCGATTCGTTTTTGCCGATCCAAACAACAGGAACGGGGGTTAGTACCAAGTTGACAGCTCTCTTTTCCGCCGAGCTCAGGCAAGGTCGAAGCGATCAAGATTCATCACCTTGTTCCACGCAGCCACGAAGTCCTTCACAAACGCCTCCTTCGAGTCGCTGCACGCATAGACTTCCGCGAGGGCTCGGAGCTGGGAGTTGGAACCGAAGACAAGATCAACGACGGTGCCCGTCCACTTGCGTTCGCCCGTCGCCCGAGCGCGCCCCTCCAACACGCCTTCAGATGTGGCGGACTTCTGCCACTTCGTGTTCATGTCGAGCAGGTTGACGAAGAAATCATTCGTCAACGTCTCGGGCCGCTTGGTGAAAACACCGTGGTTGGACTGCCCGAAGTTTGCATTCAGGGCGCGCATGCCACCAAGCAGAACCGTCATCTCGGGAGCGGTCAGGGTCATCAGGTTCGCTCGATCCACCAGCAGCTCAGCCGCCGATCCCTCGTGTCCCTTCCGGAGATAGTTGCGGAACCCGTCTGCGGTCGGCTCTAGTACGGCGAACGAATGCACATCGGTCTGCTCCTGCGACGCGTCCATGCGCCCCGGCGAGAAGGGAACCTTCACGTCGTGGCCGGCCTTCTTCGCAGCTGCCTCGACGGCTCCACAGCCGCCCAGAACGATCAGGTCAGCAAGCGAGACCTTCTTCCCACCGGACTGCGCGCCATTGAAATCCTTCTGGATCGCCTCCAGCGTCCGAAGAACCTTCGCCAGCTCGGCCGGCTGGTTGACTTCCCAATCCTTTTGCGGCGCGAGGCGAATGCGCGCCCCGTTAGCCCCGCCGCGCTTGTCACTGCCGCGGAACGTTGCCGCCGACGCCCAGGCCGTCGTGACCAGTTGGGAGATGGAAAGTCCGGATGCGAGGATCTTGGCCTTTAGGGCAGCAATGTCCTGTTCCCCGATCAATTTATGATCCACTGCGGGGATGGGGTCCTGCCACAGCAGCGGCTGCGCAGGAACGAGCGGGCCAAGATAACGGGACAGCGGCCCCATGTCGCGGTGCGTCAGCTTGAACCACGCCCTGGCAAACGCGTCTGCGAACTGATCCGGATTCTCGTAGAAGCGCCTTGAAATCTTTTCGTAAACAGGGTCGAACCGCAAGGCGAGGTCAGTGGTCAGCATGGATGGAGCGTGACGCTTTGACGGGTCGTGCGCATCCGGCACCGTACCGGCGCCTGCGCCATGCTTCGGTTTCCACTGATGCGCCCCGGCCGGGCTCTTGGTCAGTTCCCATTCGTAGCCGAACAGGTTCCAGAAGAAGTTGCTGCTCCATTTCGTCGGCGTCGTGGTCCAGATGACTTCCAGGCCGCTGCCGATCGTGTCACCCCCTTTGCCCGTGCCAAATTTGCTCTTCCAGCCGAGGCCCTGCTCCTCGATGCTGGCGGCTTCCGGCTCTGGGCCCACCAGTGACGCATCGCCAGCGCCGTGGGTTTTGCCGAAGGTGTGACCGCCAGCAATCAGCGCGACCGTTTCTTCGTCGTTCATCGCCATACGGCCGAACGTTTCGCGAATATCCTTGGCCGCCGCGAGGGGATCCGGCTTGCCGTTCGGCCCTTCCGGATTCACGTAGATGAGGCCCATTTGAACAGCGCCGAGAGGATTGTCGAGCTGACGGTCGCCGCTGTAGCGCTCGTCTGCCAGCCACTTGCCCTCGGGGCCCCAGTAAATGTCTTCTTCTGGCTCCCAGACGTCCACGCGCCCGCCGCCGAACCCGAACGTCTTGAACCCCATCGACTCCAATGCGACGTTGCCGGCGAGAATCATAAGGTCGGCCCACGAGATTTTCCGGCCGTACTTCTGCTTGATCGGCCAGAGCAATCGGCGCGCCTTGTCGAGGTTCACGTTATCCGGCCAGCTGTTGAGGGGCGCAAATCGCTGTGCTCCGGAGCCCGCGCCCCCTCGGCCATCAGCGATACGGTACGTGCCTGCGCTATGCCACGCCATACGGATGAACAACGGCCCATAGTGGCCAAAGTCCGCCGGCCACCAATCCTGCGAGTCCGTCATCAAGGCATGGAGGTCCTTGATCACGGCATCCAGGTCGAGGCTCTTGAATTCTTCAGCATAATTGAACTCCTTGTCCATAGGATCGGACAGGGGGGAGTGCTGGTGCAGGATCTTCAGGTTCAGTTGATTGGGCCACCAGTCTGCGTTTGTTGGGGCCCCAGCCATTGTGTGTTTGCGAGCGCCGCCCGAGAACGGGCACTTGGGTTCGGTTGACAAGTTTTGCTCCTGATTATCGGGGACAGGCGCCCCCGCAGCGGTGGTGAGTTTTTTCTCCATATGTTCATCTTCCTTCGAGTTAGTTAAAAAAACTGTGACGAGCTACGAACCCATCCTGGCTTTCCCTTTCGCGCAATCGCCGACGGCCGCGCTTGCTAACGCGCGCCATTCATCCGGTATCCACACGCCTACGACACTTAACGGGAAGCGTGCCGCGGAGCGCACTTCGTGCAGAGCCCCCGGAAAATGAGTTCGCATTCGCGAACAATCCGCTTACCGAGGGAGCCCGAGGCAGGCTTGGGCACGTTGTACCACTCAATGTCCTCAACATTGCCGCAGCGATCGCAGATGAAGTGGTGATGCCGCATGCCCTTCGCATCGAATCGCGCGCCGCGGCCCTCGACGGCCACTTCACGCACCAAACCCGCCTGCACCAAGTCCCGCAGATTGTTATAAGTCGTGGCCCTTGAAGAGCGCGGATCCACGCGATTCACGGCTTCGAAGATTTCCGCAGCCGTGGGATGGCTGTTGTGTTCCATCAAGAATGCCATCACGGCGTAGCGCTGCGGAGTGCACCGCAACCCGCTGCCTTTCAAGGACCGTTTTATCGCCTCGGCGTCCATGAAATATTTAGACTATATCTAATGTGACATTCTGTCAAAACTTATGCTTTTGGTCGCTGCTGCGAGCCGAAGACTGGCGGATGCCGTATCGAGTACCGGCGCAATGCTTCCTTCAAGCTGAGCGTTGCAATGTATCGTGCGTCACAGCGGAGAAATCCCGAGAACCCTATACTTTTAAGTACGAGAGCGCCGAGCCATAGCTGACCCGACGCGAGGAGGTATGCGATGCATGCCACCGCTTCAGCAACCGCGCTCGCCGTCCGTAACGTCCTGGTCGCAACTGATTTCTCTCCATGCTCGCAGCGCGCTTTGCTTCACGCCGTCACTGTAGCTCATCGTTTAGGCTCTACGTTGCACTTGGTCCATGTTGTGCAACCGGCGGTGTTCTGCTTGGTCCCGCCCGAGGGATACGCGGGGAGTGTCGAAGCAGCAAATCACGCTGTGGACCTGGCACGTGCTGATGCCGAAACGCTGATCGGCAACGTATTGCACCGCACGCATTGCGAGGATCTCAAACACCATGTCTGGGTGCAATTGGGCGCGGCCAGCGCGGCGTTGCACGCTATCATTCAACGTGAACATATCGACTTGGTCGTGGTCGGCACCCACGGCAGGACTGGCCTGCGTAAACTGGTTCTTGGGTCGGTAGCGGAGGAAATCTTCCGCCAAGCTCCTTGTCCCGTGTTGACCGTTGGTCCGCATTGCTGGCAATCCGATCCGCAAACGATTCGCCTGAAGCACATTCTTTTTCCTACCAATCTCTCGGTGGACGCAGCTCGCGCTCTGCCGTTTGCTATCGCCATCGCCGCCGAATTCAACGCTGCGCTAACCATCTTGAATGTAATCGAAACTGTCGGCACCGAAGAGCCACATGATCGCCCACGCATCGTCGCCGCGTTGCAAGAGCGCATGCGCGAGATGGTCTGCACCACCGCTCCGATGCCGCAGACTGACTTTCAGGTGGAGTTCGGCGATATCGTTGAGTGCGTAATCGAAACCGTAGCCCACCTCGAAGCCACTTTGATCGTCAGCGGACTGAAACCACCCGGTTCGTACGCCGACAGCTTGCCCTGGGTGCATGCTTACAAGGTGGTGTGTAATGTCGGCTGCCCGGTACTCACGCTACGCGGCCCTCGGTATCATAGCCATCATCCCGCCGGCAGTCTTGTGACGAAGAAGAGCGATGAGCTCGGCTGAAGTGGGTTGCCAACGATTAGAAAGCGACTCCCGCTACCGAGGACAGCTCCAGCGGGTTCTGCGGCGCAGCCTGCTCGCAAGTATCAAGCCAGGAGCCCCCAACATTCCGTAGACGGGCATTACCTGCGTAACTTGCGCAATCGAAGTCTACCGGAGCAAAGTGTATTTGTTGCTGGGCTCGATTTGCTTTTTTGATTCTTATTGCAAGTTTCGCTGCCCTCTTCGAGCCTAGCAAAAAACCTCAGCTTTCAGGCTGGGGTTTTCTCATTTCTCGACCGAAATTTCGGCTTCCGTCATGACGGGCGGCCAAAGACCAAATAGGGCATTACCTAAGCAAGAATCACACTTGTAACTTGCGCAACCGAAGCCCACTGGGGCAGAGTGTGTTCGCTGTCGGGCTCGATTTGTTCCTCTGATTTGACTCCAAATCCCGCAACTGTCATCGGGCTCAACTCACCCAACAAGGACCCCAGCTTTTTGGATGGGGTCCTGCCATTTTTCGCCCGAAGATTATGGCCGCAAAAGGCATCGCTGTGCTCGGCGACTCGAACTCCTGTCCTCTACTGTGTCAAGAATGAGGTCATCAACCTAACCCCCTTTATTTGCCTTGCTTTTCCGCTTCGAAGTCGTCACCCAAACGGCCATTTTTGACGGGTTTTGGTGACGAGTTGGTGACGTGTTCATATACGCACAAGATGAGGTTTTGACCCGGCCTGAACGCCTCACCACCGAAGAGTAACCCAGTTTTAGAAATATTGCAGCCTCCTCGGTAATATTGACATCTGATACTATATGTAGTATCACTTCCGATCGGAGGTGCGCCATGCTGGCGAGGTGCGAATGGCGACACTCGATAAGATCAGGGCAGCAATTGCTGAAATCGCTCAACATCCCAGTAATGTCACGGAGACAGAACTCGTTTGGGTTGTTGAGCAGCTAAAGCAGCACGGATTTTCGGTGCGGAAACCGAGAAAAACACGACACGGCGATTTATACGGCATCAACTCCGTTCGTTTCCGGATTTGCTCTCATAACCCTGGAAGCAAACAAGTGAAGGCGTGTTAAGTGGCCGATTTCCTTAGCGCAATGAACGAATTGGGATTGTATGAAGACTGAGCAGGAAAATCTCGAGTATTACCTCCAACTGCCTTATACCGTCGTATTGCGACGTGATGAGGAAAGGGACTGGGTTGCGGGTGTGCAAGAGCTTGATGGCTGTACCGCACACGGAGGTACACAAGCGGAAGCGTTGGAGAATCTTGAGGACGTGCAACGTGCTTGGATTGAAGACGCGCTAGAGGCTGGAGATGACATTCCCGAGCCAGCCGAAGAGACTCCCCTACCTAGTGGCAAATGGCTGCAGCGAGTTCCACGTACTTTGCACCGCAAGCTGGCCGATACTGCCAAACGAGAAGGCGTTAGCTTGAACCAACTCGTTGCGTCCATCCTCGCCGAGGCAGTGGGTCGCCGTGCCTCTGTGACCACCGTACGGACGGGAAAACTGGCGGATGTCAAAGACCAGCTTGAGGCGTATGTTTCTGAATATTTGAGAGCTGCAACTGGGGCAAGGCGCTCACTGCATACCTGGTCACAGGAATGGGCAGCGGGACCTGATTGGGAAATTGATGAGCTTTCGCCCCCCGGGTATGTTCTTTTAGCGGAGAACCTTGTCACTAGTCCTCTAACAAGTTCGAGAGAGCTGATTGACATATTTGACACAAAGGTGAGCAAACGTGGCCAGAAGGAAGAACGCCGGCACAAAGGATACACAGCCGCAATATGAGCAATTTCTTCGCGCGCTGAAGTTGATGGGACTCGGTCTCGACGACTGCTCAGCAAAACTCGATCGCGAACGTTATGTGGCACTGATTGAGAACCGCAAAGGGGTGCGTCAGATCGAGACAACATCCAACGTGGAAATCGTAGGTGAGGAATTCTTCGAACCGACAACTCACTTTAAGCTCGCAGTTCTGTCGAAAAAGAACGAGGCAAACCCTGCGCTATCGATTGAATGTCGCTTTTCCGCGCACTTTCACAGCGATGGCCCTATTTCAAAGGAGTATGCGACGCGTTTCGCAAATGCCGAGTTCCGCGTTTTAATGTGGCCGTATTTCCGGCAACTTGTGACGGATCTCGCAGGACGGATGGCGATTCCGCCGATTCTGGTTCCATTTGCCTCGCCAGCAGAGTTAAAAAAATAGCCCTGCTAGATTTCTGAAACGACAGAGTCGGCGTCTGGATTGTTACTGCAAACGCTGAAACGATCCTTCGCCTTAGAGGCTTGGAGCTGAAGACAGATGAGACCATACGGCCAGAGACCGATCACTTTGCGCAGTGCAAGTGGAGAATAATTCTAATGGGGCAACTCACGAGAAGTGATATCGAGCGGAAGCTGCTGACCGGCATGCCTGTCTCGTGGAACGACGGCAACAAGAAGAAGTCTCAACTCCTGCTTAGTGACCCCAAGGCTCGGAGTCTCTTTAAATTCTTGTTAACGACCTCCGTGCGAAGCCCTGTAGGACTAACGGACGCCTTCATCAAAAGCTTAGCCACCGCTTACAAATCCGGTGAAGATCCAGCTTCCTACATTAAGACTGGCCCATCGCAAGTGGGTGATGTGGCTCTGTGGAAGCTTCACGCAATAGAAACTGAAGGGTTCGGCGGCATAAACACTTGGAATGGTCCAGTCTTCCGATTCGAGTTCGATCAAGAAAGCTTACTGCTTGAAGGACCGAACGGCAGCGGCAAGTCTTCACTTGTTGCCGCGATCCTTTGGGCATTGACTGAAGAACGACCAAGGGCACAAGCGGACGGGCAGGCGCACGATTCAAAGCCCGTCTTTGAATCATGCAATAAGCCGCCGGTGGGCCAGTGGCCCCCGATAGCATGTTACCCATCGACTGCGGCAGATCTCGCTGTGCCGCCGAGAGTACGTGTTCAACTCGAGTTTGTTGACGAACACGGCAAGACAGCCATCGTCGAGCGAATCCTCGAAAAGGGCGTAATCAATTCCAATATTGATCCCCAATTTGACGTTCCGTCTGTCTTCCTTGAAACGGGGCTGCTGATGCCCTCCCGGCTCTCGGCGCTGCGCCTAAGTGGTGGAGCAAACCGGTTGACCGATGCAGTTCAGAAGCTCACAGGACTGGATGACCTTGTCGCCATCGGCCAATTAGTCGAAGGACTTTGCCATAAATCGCGCGAATACCTCGGCGTCTCGCACCAGAGAAAGCCTGCTCCAGCGACATACTCGTGCTTATCCGTTGGCACAGCCGGAACGTAGCAGTTCCCTTGTCTCAACTGGCCGCAATGGACGGGGACAAATCAACCGCCCAGGCGATCGGCGATTGGCGCTACTGGGTAGCGCAAGGCTACTGCTTCTGAACCGCGCCCACCTACGCAGGCTTACCGAAAGGACACGAAGAATTGGTGATTGGACCCAAATGGACCCAAGTTGCGGAGGAGCCCGCAACGACGAGTACTCTAATTCATTGATTCTGTGGGATTAGTTGGTCGGGGAGAGAGGATTTGAACCTCCGACCCCCTGGTCCCGAACCAGGTGCTCTACCAGGCTGAGCCACTCCCCGACGTTTGGTTAGTCCCGACGCTTCCGTATCATCTTACCGCGCCTAAGCCGATACCGCAAATACGCCAGAATTGGGGCTGCTGGGACCAACTGGCAATTCTCCTGCCACGCCATCCCGTGCAAACAGCCCCATTTCGCCAGCAATCCGGGTGCGAAAATCGTCGTGGAAATGCGTGTAACCGGATGTGGTTCGCAGACTGGATTGTCCCGACCCATTCCTTTACCAGATCGCCCGGAAGTTCGCTTGCAACACGGAGACGCGGCTATGACGGATGCGTGCAGCCCTGCTGGTTGCAGATTCAGGTTCTTGAGAATCTGATTCAGCTTGCTCTAACATTGATTTTGCAGTACCTCCATTACGGAATCCCCCACTTGGCGATATGACGTACAACAGGCGCGGCGAAGTCACCACCATTAAGAGCTTCGGTGCGTTTTTCAACAGTCTGCTATTGCCAGCGAGTTCACGCCCCGAGGAGCCGTAACCAGAGAATCCTAAAATCTTCCCGACAGGTACTCATTTCGAGGTCTCGCTACTGATTACCGAATTAACAACTAATATTTTTTCAGAGATCTCACCACCGAATTTTCCGAATTTTTTATGTTCCGGATGGTGAAAATAGAGGGACATATCTTCCATAGTCTTGAACGTAAGATAATGCATAGAGGAATACGCCGGTAAGTCTCCATTGACATTTGGAATACATAATCCACCCCTGTAAGACGCAATCCCGGGGACGATACCGGGCAATTTACTAAAGCGCTCCAGATGTGAATTGATTTGTTCCTGAGATGTTTCTGTTTTGTATTTAAAGCACACCATTCTCTGAAACATAACTTACCCTCTCCCTTCAGAGTTATGCCTGAGGACTAGGATCCCCCCTTGGCGAAATGTTTTTCCTGCTACTGCATCCTGGCTCCGCCGTCGATAAGCACTGTTTGCCCTGTCACCATAGATGCGGACAGCAGCAGTGGAACTATCACTTCGGCCACATTCTCCGGCTTGCACACTTTGCCAAGCGGAGTTGTCTCGGCGAACTTTTTGACATTTTCCTCACGCCCCGCCATCCAACGCGACATCACCGGTCCAGGGGCAACGCAGTTGACGCGTACGTCAGGCGCAAGAACCACGGCCAAGGATTTGGTCACACTGATTGCCGCCGCTTTGGCCGCTGCATAGGCGATAGAACTGCCCCTGCCGTTAAACCCCGCGAGCGATGCAATATTCACGATGCTGCCGCAGGATTTTCTCAGATGTTCGCTGGCCGCTCGACTGACAAAAAACAATCCCTTAACGTTGACCGCCATTGCCCGGTCCCAATATTCCTCTTTGAGTCCCTCCAGGTCAGCCATATCAACAAAATCAGTTATCCCGGCGCCATTGACCACATAATCCAGGCGTCCAAAATGCTGGACAGTGTTTCTGACCATCGAACGAACTTGCTGGTCGTCGGCCACGTCCGCTTTCTGCAGCAGACAAGAAACCCCGTCGGCTTGAACTGCGGCGGACGTATCCATGGCATCTTTTTCAGACCTGGAATAGTTGATGACAATGTTTATCCCCTTGGCCGCAAGAATCAGGGCAACCTCTTTGCCGATGCCTGTGGCCCCGCCGGTGATTAGCGCCGCTTTTCTGTTCTCCATCGCAATCCCTCCATTTTCCCTTTTTGACCTGTGACATCGCCCTCTCAATTATTCGGCCCCAGATGGGCATTCACTTGATTCAGTTAGCCAGCACACAGCGTTGCGCCGCAAGGATCTCCCGCAAGACTTAACGGAGTTTGAAACTCGATTCTCGACGAAGACGGCATGCCGGGAGTTCTTGTTTCAGCCGCGGTGGCATAATAAATTTTGATGCCCTCGATGCCGGGGACAGAAGACATGGCCATAGCGCGGGCGTTGCTGGACCCCATGCGGACATCATTAACAGCGGGGACCATCTTTCAGAACACACGTAAACCGCTGGCGCTTTGGTTTTGAACAATCCGGTTAGTGACCAGTCGACTACCTGAGTGAAGTAGATACCCATCTGGGCCTAAACGCTTACATTCCTCTCAACCCTTTCAACCAGAGGAACTGGGCGCACCATCGTATCAATTTCCTCTATTGATTTCTTGGAAGTTTCTATGCCGAAGTAACAGCATACTGCCACCGTAAGGGTCGCCGCAGCCCAGAGCCCAACTGCTGGACCTATTGCCGCTAACGTGGCTTTCGGCGTGACCAGGTTTCCACCCCCCGCAAACAGCCCTAAGGCCACAGGACCAAGCATTTTCCCCAGCCCGCCGCATCCGTAGCCAGCGCCCATACCCAGCGCCCTAAGATGCTTAGGCCACACTTCCGAAGCGTATGGACCGATTACGGCCATGCCGCCATTTACGAAGAAGTACGCACCGATAAACGCGAGCCAGAAAACGGAAGTCGAACCCCAAAAAACGCCGTGAAAGGTGGCTGCGACAACGAGCAGAATAGTGGCAAAGCCCCCAAGGAACATCCCGGCCCGCCGACGTCCTAGCACCTCTGACATGTAAGCCCAAAACCACCTGCCCGCAAAACCGGCCATTGCGACTGGGAAAAACAGGTTTGCCGCCCTAGCTGGGGTAACTTGCATCACCAGAACGAAAAGGGTTGCTCCCCACAAAGTCATACCGTAATCACCGGTTTGTAAGCAAAAATTGGTCATGCAGGCTACTATCAAACTCCGAGGGTACTTAAAGAGTTCCTTCCAGGATACTTTCCTCTCCGGTTCTGCTGCGGCACTACCTGCCTCTAAGTCTGCAACGCAAAATTCTTCTTTACTACCAGTCACCCAATTGATTGATCTCGCTGCTTCTTCATATCGCCCTTTGGAAATCAACCAGCGCGGCGATTCAGGAATCCAGACCCTAACGAGCAGAGTCAGGAAAGCCGGCAATAAAGCGATGAGAAACAATCCCCGCCAGCCAATCAGATGAGTCAAATTCCCCGCGATCGCACTGGCAATCATGACCCCGATTGGAATAAAAGCTGTCAGAAGACCACTGATAACACCGCGATACCGCGCCGGGACGAATTCTTGCACCAACGCCAAGTCAATCGTGTACAACCCACCGACGCCAAGGCCAACAATAAAACGCATTGCTGACAAATACATCCAATTTCCTTCTGGCGTTAAGTACATAAGACCACTAGGTATTGAAAATGTCAGAACAGTGATCATGAAAATCGGTCGCCGGCCAATTTTTTCCGCGGCATAGCCGAAGAAAAACGCTCCCAACATGGCGCCCACGCCTGCAATTAATAAGACAAGCGTTGCTTGGGCAAAAGTCAAATGCCAAGGGACAATGATAAATGCCAAGACAAATCCAATTAAGAAATAGTCAAAGAACTCAAGCATGCAGCCAAGTATTCCCGCGACAATAACCTTATAATGATTTGTCTTTAGACTGCTATTATCCAGCCTACTTAGAAGTTGTTCGCACGTTATCATCTGTGTCCCCTTCAACAGCCATTCGCCGACCTTGCACCTTTATCTTCTAGTGCTTTCGTTCCAAGATGTCTTCAGTTAAATTAGTCAGCCGCTTTTCGCGCTCGGCACACCGTAAACCGTCTCTCCGTTTGGCGAAACATCACACTATATAAACAACCCAATGTCAAGGGCGGAATGAACCCAAAGCACTGCGACGGGCCAAACATAAATCAGAGGATTGGACGGAGGATGGTCTCCGCTCCAGACACCATTCTCCCCAGGACGTATTCGTCGGGCAGGCATGGCAGCACCGGGAGCCAGGCTGGGATATGCGCTTGCGTTTGCTTTGCTTCAGACGATATCTTTCGCCATTCCTCTCCGGGCCGTGTGGACACAGTAAGTAAGACGGTCCAAGCACCGGTCGGGCAACCCTACTACACACTTACTTCCATGGCGACGGATCGCGATATCGGGTTTGCCGCGAGCTAACAACCGGCCCAGGGTGCCCGGATTGACTCGACCAGAGGAGAAGAGAGGAGCAGTGTCCAAGAAATCGGCGATGAGCGATCTCGATTCCGCTGCAACGCCCAAAATTGTGCTGCATCACTCCGCTTTTTAGCCTTGCAAGACCCTCTTGAGAAGTACAATCTGGGGGCGATCCAGAGCTGAAAAAGGAGAGGCCCGTTAGAAGCCTACGAGCCCCGGGGACGGTACGGGGTCATTTATAGGCAGAGTTCCGTGGGTGAGCCCACCAACGACGAAATTCTCTTGAGAGAGTCGACAGGAATCTCTGCTTGCGGTTTTGGGAAGAATGTGGTGATATTCCGAACACCAGAAGAGAGAACGCGAGGATTCTGTTAACCAAGAAAACGGTAAAGGCTCTGCGTTTATTGAATTTCGAAATACATCCGTAACGAGAGATTTTCGCCCGGATACAAGGAAGGAAATTAAGATGACACCGACCACTGAATCTGCGGCAAGCAAAACGACCGCTGAGTATGGAACCGACAAAAAGAAACAATGGTTGAGCCTGGGAGGGGCAATGGCGGGCTGGATGCTCGACGCCATGGACTGGATGATGCTGGCTCTGGCCCTGCCTCTGATCAAGACTACCTTTAACTGTACCCTGCCACAACTTGGCCTGCTCGCTACGGTGACCTTGGCAGGGGCATTTTTTGGTGGAGTTATGAGTGGGATCCTGGCGGATTACTTCGGGCGGGTGAAGCTTCTCATGGTTACGATGATCTGGTACGCCATGTTCACCGGCGCGTGCGGCCTTGCCCAAAGCTATGAGCAGTTGATGATTCTGCGCTTTTTGACTGGCATCGGTCTCGGCGGAGAATGGGGGGTAGGCGCGGCGCTGGTGTCGGAATATTGGCCGGATAAACATCGCGCCAAAGCCACCTGTTTGGTCCACAGCGGTTGGCCGCTCGGTTTCGGACTGGCCGCAGTGGCCTTTATGACCATTACTCCGAAGTACGGCTGGCGGGGACTGTTTTTTGTCGGGGTCATCCCAGCGTTCATCGCCATCCTAATTCGCCTCGCCGTCCCCGAGCCGGAAGTTTGGCGTGAAGCTCGTAAACTACGGTCCGAGGGCAAACCTGGAGAAGCCGCGGCCAAATTCCCTCTGGCAACACTATTTTCAAAAGAGTATCGGCGGTTAACTCTTTTGGCCATATTGCTCGCTGCCGGAGCCTTGATGGCTTACCAGGGAGCGGCCACGTGGCTACCCACTTTCCTGGCTAAAACCAAAGGACTTAACGTCGCCAGAACCGGCGGCTTTCTCATTATCCTGAACCTGGGGGCATTCCTCGGCTACCAATTCTTTGGCTGGCTGGCCGACTTGAAGGGGCGCCGCGTTGCTTTCACAACAGGCATGGTCGGCGCAATCATAGCAACCTTGATCTACGTGTCGATCGATAACCTTCAGGCGTTGTTGTGGTTCGGACCCGTTTTTGGTTTCGTCACCTATGGCTTCTTTGGCATCTTCGGAGCATTTATCTCCGAGCTTTTCCCAACTGAAGCCCGGGCGACGGCCACCAGCGTTATTTTCAATTGTGGCCGCGCACCCGCAATGCTGGCGCCGTACATCATCGGTGTGGTAGCTCAAACCAAGGGACTCGGTGCCGGCCTTGCCACGACGGTCATTTACGACATGCTTGCCCTGGTAGGATTGTTCTTCCTGCCGGAGACGGTGAAGGCTGGCATAAGGCTGCACGCGGAAGCCAAAGCTAAAGCTAAAGCTGCACATGACTGATGTCTCTGCTGCCGTCGAAGGCGTGAGCAGCCCGATAGTTTGCGTGGTGGTGTAGTTCGTCAACTGACCCATGCGGGTAGTGCAAGGATCAACCGGTCTCCGGTAGCCGGAGCAAAGTAGTTCGTTGATAACGTTAATAGGGGGTACGGATGCCAACAACTGAAGTTTCAATTCCGACGTCGAACGCAACTCAATCCAAGGGTGCGGAACCATCCTCGCAACAACCTTATGCCCTCGATTTCTTACTCAAGATGTACAACCAGATGCTACATATACGGCTGTTCGAGGAAAAGCTGGTTGAAATGTTTGCGCGGGGAACCATGCCGGGGTTGGCCCATCTGTCTATCGGCGAGGAGGCGGTGCCGGTTGGTTCCTGCAACGCTTTGCGGAATGATGACTACATCACCAGCAATCACCGGGGGCACGGCCATTGCATCGCCAAAGGTGCAAGCGTGGATAGGATGATGGCCGAGTTGTTTGGCAAAGAGACCGGTTATTGCGGCGGCAAGGGCGGTTCCATGCATATTGCCGACTTCGAGAAAGGCATTCTCGGCGCCAACGGCATTGTCGGTGCCGGCATGCCGATTGCCGCAGGCGCCGGCCTGGGCATCACGTTGAAGGGCCTTGATCAGGTGGTGTGTTGCTTCTTCGGTGATGCAGCCAGCAACCAGGGATCGTTTCACGAAGCTTTTAACCTGGCTTCGGTATGGAAGCTGCCTGTCATCTTTATTTGTGAGAACAATCTGTACGGTATATCGGTTCCTCAGAGTAAGCATCAAGCCATCAAGGACGTAGCTGTGCGCGCTGTCAGCTACAACATGCCGGGAAAAGTGGTCGACGGCAATGATGTTCTGGCGGTCTTTGAAGCTGTAAAGCAAGCCGTTGAACTGGCCAGAAAGCGCGGCGGACCGAGTCTGATCGAATGCAAAACCTACCGCTGGCGCGGGCATCACGAAGGCGACCCCAATCGCGGTGCGAAATACCGGTCGGCGGAAGAGATTGCGGCCTGGATGGCCAAATGCCCGATCAAACGGATGGAAGGTGTTCTTCTGGCCCAAGGGGCCGATTCCAAACGATTGGACGAGATGCGGGAAGGCATACGACAGGAAATCGAAGACGCCGTGAAGTATGCGGAAAAGAGTCCCTTGCCGCCGATATCGGCTGCGCTCGAGCATGTTTACGTCTGAAGGCGGGAGAGTGAGAGATCATGCGGGAACTGACATACAGAGTTGCGATAAGAGAAGCGTTGCAGGAAGAGATGCGCCGGGATCCGACGGTCTTTGTGTTGGGCGAGGATGTTGGTAAGTTCGGCGGCTGCATGGGCGTCACAACCGGGTTGCTGGACGAATTCGGCGAAGATCGCGTGCGCGACACGCCGATCTCGGAAGCAGCCATTGCCGGAGCCGCCGTGGGCGCGGCCATGGTCGGAACGCGACCGGTCGCCGAAATCATGTACATGGATTTCATCACCATTGCCATGGACCAGATTGTTAATCAGGCCGCAAAGATGCATTACATGAGCGGCGGCAAACTAAAGGTCCCCATGGTTCTGCGCGCGCCACACGGGACTGGGCGCAGGTCGGCGGCACAGCATTCTCAGTGCTTCGAAGCCTGGCTCGCCCATGTTCCCGGGCTCAAGGTGGTCATATTGGCTGACCCGGCAAACGCAAAAGGATTATTGAAGAGCGCCATCCGCGACGACAATCCAGTTATTGTGATCGAGCACAAGATGCTCTACAACGACAGCGGACCTGTCCCCGATGGCGAATACCTCATCCCCATAGGCAAGGCTGAGGTCAAGAAGAGCGGACAGGATATCACGGTGGTAGCAACTTCAATCATGGTGAAAAAATCGCTGGAAGCGGCGCAAAAACTCCAGAACGACGGCATTGATGTTGAGGTAATCGACCTGCGGTCTCTCCGCCCACTCGATACGGATACCCTCCTGGCGTCGATCGCTAAAACAAATCGCTTGCTGATCGTGCAGGAAGCCCCGGTGTTTGGAGGATTCGGGGCGGAAATCGCCGCGATGGTTGCCGAGAATGGTCTGTACGACCTCGATTGTCCCATCGCGCGACTGGGCGGCTGGGAAGCGCCGATGCCTTTCAGTCCTTCTCTCGAAGACGCGATGGTGCCAAATGCCGACCGCATTGCGGAGAAAATCCGGACACTCGTCAAGATGTAGGGCTTGAGCCGGCGAAATTGGAGGATAGTGATGGTGACAGAGGTCGTAATGCCTCAACTGGGTACTACCACCGTCGAGGGGAAGATTACAGTATGGCTGAAACAAGAGGGTGACAGAGTAGTCAAAGGCGAGCCCTTGTTCGAGATAGAGACCGACAAAGCCAACATGGAAGTTGAGTCACTTGGCACTGGCATTTTGCGAAAGATTCTTGTCCGCGCCGGAGATCTCGCGAAAGTGACTGAACCGGTGGCGATCATTGCCGAAGGCGACGAAGACGTAACCGGCCTGTTGCCATCGCAGGTCGGCACAGAATGCTTGGGTTCGGGCGCGCCGATACACGAGGAAAAGGAAAGTGGGAACGGTGCTGTTCCAGCACGCCGGCGCATCTCGCCGCTGGCGCGCAAAATCGCCAGCCAGGCGGGCCTTGTCCCGGAAGTATTGAACGCTTTGACCGGGGGTGGGGTCGAGGGAGCGATAAACAAGGCCGATGTTCTGAGATTTCTTTCGCAGAGAAAAGAGTTGCAGGCCTCGGATGCTGTTCACGCGACCCAAATTCAAGGCGGAAAACTGCAAGTCAAGGCTGAGATTGAATGTCTTCCGCAATCACCAGCAATGCAGAGCGTGGCAAGCACGCCGCCCGTTCGATCGGCTGTTGGGCAGGGCGTAGCTATTCAGGATGATAAAGTGGTTCCGCTCAGCCGGATGCGGCGGGCGATTGCCGAGCGCATGACGTTCAGTACCCGCGAGGTGCCGCAATTCTGGATGGGGGTAGATGTCAGCGTTGGAGCCCTTGTCAAGTTGCGCGAGACCATCGATCAGCGACTGGCGGGAAAAGTAGTTTCTTTCAGCTATACCGACTTCGTAATCAAGGCGGTCGCCGGGGCCTTGCGGGAGTGCCCGTTTATGAATGTCAGTTACACTCCCAACGGCATCGCCCAAAAGTCAGCCATCAATGTCGGATTTGCCGTCGCGCTCGAGGAAGGGCTGATCGTGCCTGTCATCCGCGACGCCGGCAACAAGTCTCTCTCGCAAATCGCCGGCGACCGGAACCGGTTGGCCGAAAATGCCAGAAAAGGCGTGCTTTCACAGGAGGACATCACTGGGGGAACGTTTACAGTTTCCAATCTGGGGATGTTCAAAGTCGACCAGTTCGTGGCAATACTCAACCCTCCCGAGACAGGCATTCTTTCGGTGGGTCGCATTCGCCAGTCTCTTGCGATGCTTGACGGTCAGGTGGCGGCCGTGCCCACAATGTCCATCGGCTTGACTATCGATCATCGGAGCATCGATGGTGCGCAAGGCGCTAAATTCCTCGAGAAGGTAATCGAGCGCCTGGAGGAACCCATTTTGCTTCTGGTGTAAGTTAGCAGTGCGAGCGGAAGGCGAACGCGAGCACGAGATCGGACCGTTCCTGCAAAGTCATTACCGCTCACCCAAACGGTGCACTCGAAAGAGGCGGTCGCAGCCTTATCCAGGGATGCGAATTCCGTTCGGCCAACAGATCGAACGGCTGGCGAACATCAAATAGAAGCACCTCTTGATTTAAGGACAACAATGCATGGAGGGCGTCTGGTGTGATGCTGTGCAGCTCCATCTCTTGCCGGTCTCTTGCGCGTTTGGCCCAAATTACGATCAACAGGCACAGCACCGCGACGCAAATGGCCGGTAGAGTGAGAGGCATCCCTGTTTTCTCCTCAACAGTCCCCGATACTAGATTCTCCAGGGGACGGAGTGGATTCTTCAAGTCCAGTGCTGTTGGGCTTCCCTTACCGGTCTCACCGGCTGTGCATTTCTACTGTGCCTTTTCGCCAGTCATTCCTTTCAGCGAGAGCGAATTGCGCTGCTTCAGCCAAAGCTCCCATCCCATTTCCACTCCTCAACACTGGATCTATCCATGCTGTCCGGCAGTCTAGCGGAGCGGAGATCGTGCCTGCATCACGCAATCTCTTTCGTCGTGTGTATATATGATGATGCAATCCGTTTGAAGTCAAAGGCTGGCTGGTGTGTTCATCATACGTGCGCGACTCTGCAATCACGAGTAGATGAGGCTGGGTTCCTATGTGGCGAGTGGCTGGCCCCGCGTCGCGGCATGAGTATGATCATGATCAGTGGTATCGAGGCTACCGGTCATGAAGCAGAGGCCAACTTTCCAGAAGAGGACGCAATAGCACTCGGCGCTGTCGCAAACCACGGATAGGCGCAGAGGAAGTTGCGCCCATCCGCCACAAACGCTCGGGCTATTCGATCTCAGACCGCCGCATCGTGATTAGCCCGCTCCAGAATCATTCATGAGCTCCTCCAATCTAATCGCGTCTGCCTTGCTTGGATCCTGGGGAAATCCTTCCATAGTACCTCGCGCCTTCACATGTTTGCCCATGTGCGAAGCACAAACGTCCGGGTTGGCGACTGCCATAACTTTGCCCTGGTCGCTAATGAAGACAGGATCTCCACTCCGCTCAGTGCAATTTGCATCGCAGGTGTTGCGGCCGGCACTTTGTACGACACACTTCGAGTCACAAATCCAGCCACTTACTGTACGGCCTTTGTCTTCTGCATTCAGCAGGATCGCCGAACACAGAACAGCTAAAAACAGCCATGCTAGTCGCTTCATCGTTTACCTCTAATCTGGAATGGGTATCTGTACGCAAGTTTCGCTCCAAAGTTAAATGCATTTAAATCAATCAATGCTTTGTCGTGTGCTGGATTTTGCAGCCGATTATTGGAGCCGCGGTACCAATGTTTTCCAAACTAAATTGCGGCTCCCGCACTGGAATACCTTCTTTTATACTGCTTTATACTGCGTGCCCTGATGCGAGGCCAGAACGGCACGGAATCATCCCGCTTCTCGACCACCGATGGAGGTATGGTCTTGCAACCCAGTTACGAGCAGTACAATGCGAGCAGGGGAGAGCTCAAAAAGGGGATTCCCCTCAAGAAACATGGTGGACTGGAAGAACGATCTCGCACGAGCTGTTGATCAAGAAGACGAAGCAGTGCTCCGCCAAGCGGCCCTGGCAGGAGTTGCAAAAACCATTCGCTTCCTAAGCCGCCGGCTCTCTTCTGCGGACGATAGAACCAAGTGGAAGGTGGTTCGCGGCTTGGGGGTAGTTGTCAGTGAGCGTGATGCTGTTTCCATCGACCGAGCGCGCGAGCTGCTACGACGTTTTTTCTGGTCGCTCAAAGACGAATCCGGAACTGTTCCATTCGGCGTGCCGGAAGCCATTGGAGAGGTGCTTGCAGTTCGGACCGAGTTGCAGGTGGAGTTTCTTTCTATCCTTTGTTCCCTCGCGTACCACCCTGAACTCGTTCAAACCGGACGAATCGAGCGCGGTGTCTTCTGGGCTTTGGGACGGTTAGGGCAGGCGTCGGCACTCTGTTCCCCAGAAGCTGTCAAGGCCGTGACGTGGGCCGCCCAACAACATCCCGATCCCGAAAGTAGGAGGATCGCTGCTTGGGCGCTGCGCCAGTTTGACCAACCCTAGCGCGTTGCCCGTTTCGTGCGCTGTCGCCGGCGTTCTTCAAACCCCTTGCCAAGATATATGCTACAGCCAACTAGCCAGCGCCCTGGGACAGTAGTGAGGCGATTCTAGCCTTTCACGTTCACGTGCGGACCGAAGCCGCCAATCTTCTTGTACTCCAGCGGTGTAGTTTTTTCGGCATACGGTCCCTTCGGGCCGGCGGATTCGAGCACTTCGTCGGCCACGGCAGCGCCACTGAAATTCTTCGCTCCGACATCGCGCACGGATGCTTGACGACTAGCCTGAACAAGAGCAGCGATAATCGAATCCGTCTATTTATTTCTTAACGAGATCAGGTCGGTACGCGGAAATGTCCGGGTATCGCACGAATTCCACGTAGTTTCCTTCAGGGTCCAACGCTAACAGCGCAAATACCCCCGGGCGAACCTGAATGGCGTTTTCGCTGACGAGCTTCACCTTGTTTGCCCTGAGCTGCGTCACGACCGCGTCCATGTCGTCGACAAGAAACGTAGTGAAGGCTACCCCTGCCCGCAGGAATGCCCATTTAGGAACCGGAGCCCGTTTGGGAGACTCTACTTTCGGCTGGATCAGCTTTATCCGCTCCCCATAAGGCGTCTGCATGCGCACGATTCTGTATCCATTCGGCGCTGACCGAGCTAGTTTGCTCATCTCGGGAGGGGTTTCCGCGTCGGCCACTTTCTTCAGACCCACGACCTCCGTGTAGAACTTGAGCATGCGATCCAAATCGACGCATACGATGCCCACCTCCAGGGGAGCTGTCATCTTCAACTGCCATGGCTGCGCAGCGTTGGACGGCGACGCGGCTTTCTGTGCTGGCTGGCCTGCTTGCGCCAGCAACAGGATTGGAACGACTAAGACCAAGATAACGATTGTGAGTCTCGGTTTCATGGGCGCCTCTCTTGAGCATCATTGATTGGGACTAGTACTTCAGGATTACGGGGCCGTGGGCCGAAGGATAGCCGGCAAAAACAAATGGAAAGTCTAGTCCTGAACAACAACTTCTAAGGCTAACCGACTCGTGTGTCAACAGGAACTTGTCTAAATCGAAGGAGCTGGTTTTCGGATGGCGGATGAAGCGACTACTCTATGTTGGAGCAAACGCTGTCTGCTTGGAGGTTCTTTGATGTCTTCCGATATCCCGGCTGTTACCCCATGAATGGTCATTGAGAATACCTATGAGCTTTATAGATGTAATCAATTTGACGCTATTGATCCAGTCCCGGGGCAAGTGAGATATCCTTGAACGCGGTGCTGCGCGTCTGGGCGGACGGCATCACCGTTACGACCTCACGGCCTAAAGATTTTCCGGATCGTTTCTGTTCCCAAATTCTCATTTATCTCACGACGGAAGTTCCTTGCCTGCCGTGTAGCTCTCCGCGCAGAATCCCACGTCCAATTTGCCCATTCCACGATGACCAAGTGAAAAGTATTGCCGACAGTTCCAGACTTTTCACCAGAAACGAGTCCGCGTTTAGTTTTGGCGAAGTACAGGTACGGAACGCCGGCGAAGAATTTCGCCGAGACTACAAAATCCCCCTTGACAGAGCGTCGAAGCTGAGACATTGTTTTCCATCACAGTATGAAAGCGCATTTCACAATGTGAAATATCGATTTCTCAGTGTGAAGTGCCCGGCCCCGGCTTGAAGGCCTGATCGGCATTGTTGGCCAGCGAGTGTGCTGGCGCAAGCCAGTTGGCAATGTCCAAGACAGCACACGGGGCGAAGGCGAGGAATGATTCAATCGCTTCAGCGAGCACTCGGCATTCTGGAGGTGGTTGCCAACAACCACGCACCTATGGGCTCGACGGAGATCAGCCGCAAGATCGGGCTTCATCCGAGTACGACTCATCACCTTCTGCAAACTCTCACATCACTCGGATACTTGGCTCAAGACGAGCAAACGCGGGAATATCACATCGGAAGCAAGGTATTTCAGGTTGCGGCTGTGGCCTGGAACGAAGCCAATCTTCTCAAGCTTGTCGCACCCGCTTTGGCTGAGGTTGCGCATCATACGGGCGAGACCTCGCACTTATCGCTAATTACGCAGCGCGAGGTCACCGTCATCCACAAAGTGGAAGGGAAAGATCCCATCACCGTTTCGGCGCGAGTGGGATATCCATCCCCTGCGCATTGCACCGCGAACGGCAAGATACTGCTGGCCACTTTTCCGAAGGATAAACTGAAAGAGTTTTTGTCGGAGAACGAACTCCGGCCGTTCACTCCCAACAGTGTGGTTTCCATTGAGCTTCTCGAACGCGAGCTCAGCCGTGTACGAGCTCAGGGCTATGCGGTTGACAACCAGGAGTTCAAACTCGGAGTTCGATGTATCGGCGCTCCCCTGCGGAATTTTACCGGCCAGGTTATCGCCGCGATCGGAATTTCAGGCCCCGCTTGGCGAATGACCGAGGAGCGCACGCCCGAGCTGGCGGAATATCTCACGTCTGTCGCACGCCGTCTGTCGCGCGGGCTTGGGTATTCTGGCGCGGACAGCAATGCAACAGATGGCCGGTCTCTCGCTGGGCCGGAAAACCGTGTCCATCCAACTACCCACAAACCGCTGGTAAAGCGCCAAGCGGCGGGAAAGTGGGGGGGAAAGTAGCTTTCGAATCAATTTGGTGTGCCACTGCGCCCTGCAGTGGTTAAGGAGAGACTTATGCCGGTACCCGTCACCGCTCCATCGCTGGAGAAGAAAACTAGCGTCCGCTGGAATATGTTCTTGCTGCTGTTGCTTTTGGTTTCGATCAACTACATCGATCGGGCAGCGCTATCGGTTGCCATGCCGCTGATCAGCAAGGAATTCAATATAAACCCCGCCATGCAGGGCTTGCTCCTTAGCTGCTTTTTCTGGACATATGCCATCCTCCAGATTCCTGGCGGCCTGCTGGCTGATCGGTTCAAGCCGCGTGTTGTCATTGCCGGCGCAACGGTGATCTGGGGTGCATTCCAAGGACTGGCTGGACTCTGCACCACTTATACGGCCCTGGTATTCGCCCGGCTCGGTCTGGGTGGTTCGGAAGCGCCGATTTTTTCCGCCGGAACTAAACTAAACGGAATGTGGATGACGCCGACTGAACGCGGCCGCGGCGCTACCCTGTTCGATAGCGGTGCGCCGCTTGGTGCGGCGCTGGGGGCGCTGCTCATCACATGGTTGATTACGGTGCTCGGCTCCTGGCGAATGGCTTTTGTTATCTCCGGCGTCGGCACGGTACTTGCCGGAATCTGGGCCTGGTACTACATTCGAAATTCGCCGCGCGAGCACAAAGGCGTAAACGACGCCGAAGCCAGGTACGTCGAGGCGGCGCAAGTTAAGGAGCATGGTGAGGAACCGTCGAATTTGAGCGGTCGCTCGCTTGATTTCTTTAAGTACCGTTCGATCTGGTGCTTGTGTCTCGGCTGGATGTGTTTCAATGCCATATGGTACGGCTTGCTGACCTGGATGCCGACGTATCTGAATAAGGTCCACGGCTTCAATATCTGGAAGATGGGAGGCGCTACCTTTATCGCATTCTTTTGCGGCTTTATCGGTGAGCTTGTGGGCGGCTTGGTCGCCGACAAGTGGAGGGCTTTGGGTGGCACCCCCAACCAAGTGATGCGCACGTTGTTCGGTACCGCGGCTGTTGTAGCGACAGTGTCGCTCTTCATCCTCTCTTCCACTCGCAATCCGGTCATGGTAGTGGTACTGCTCTCAAGCACCTTGTTCTTCTTGCGCTGGTGCGGCCTCTTCTTCTCTCTTCCGCCCATGTTAGCCACCAAGAACAAGGTAGGCTTCCTTACGGGCACGATGAACTTTGGCGGCACCCTCATGGGCGTTTCTGTGCCGATCATCGTTGGTCTTATCGTGCAATTCACCGGTTCTTACTTCATGGCGTTGATGTTTTTTGCTGCCGCCGGCGTCGGGCTACTTGTCTTCACGAGCCTGATTAACTACGAGAAGAAAATACCGGTCTAAGCCAGCGTCTTGCCTCGGGCTGTCGGACGGCCCGAGGCAGATGACGCATGTCACCAGGAAGCAGTTGGCCTTGGCGTTCTGCGAATCGGGCATCGTGGTGACCGCTTTATGGGAGTATGACCGTATTGCAGCAATCGCTGCGACTGGCACTTAAACGTGCAAATCCGTTGTCTCTTACTTGGAAATATTAAGGAGAAAAATTATGACCGCAATTAGCAGCCCAGCAGTTTCGGTAAAAGAGGCGCTAAAGCGCAAAGTGAGCAGTCGTATGAACGGCGGCCAGATCATCGTCGACTATCTGATCCAGCAGAAGGTTCCCTACCTGTTCGGCCTGTGCGGGCACGGGAACATCAGCTTGATCGACGCCTTCTATGAGCGCTCAAGCGAGATTAAGGCGGTGTCGGTCCACCATGAGTCGGTTTGCGGCTTTATGGCAGACGTTTTCTACCGGGTCTCCGGGCAGCCGGTGGCCACGTTCACCTCCTGCGGACCGGGTTCGGCAAACATGCCCATTGGTCTGGCCAACGCCTATCTCGACTCCGTTCCCTTCCTGGCGATAACGGGAAACATTCCGACGAGCCAGTTCAACCGGGGTGCCTTCCAGGAGACTTATCGTCAGTACCAGGCGGATTTTCCTTCTACGGTGCGAGCCTACTGTAAGCGAGTCTTCCAGCCCACCCGGGCGGACATGGTTGCGTTAGCGGTGCGGCAGGCGTGGAAGACGATGGTCACCGGCCGGCCGGGTCCGGTGGTGCTCGACGTCCCCTTTGACATCTTTAAGGAAGAAACGGAATTGGAGATGCCGCAGGCGGCCGACTGGGACGCCAACATCAGTTGTCGCTGCGGAGCCGATCCCGAGGGAGTGCGCAAGGCGGTGGACATGCTGTTATCGGCCGAGCGGCCGGTCATCTTCGTGGGCCAGGGAATGAAGTATGGAAAAGCAACTAAAGAGTTGCTCGCCCTCGCCGAGAAGTTGCAGATTCCCGTCGCCTGCTCCTCCAGCGGAATGGGTGCCATCGACTCGAGACATCCTCTCGCGCTCGGGCTGGTCGCGCGCAGCGGGACCTACCAGGCAAATCATGCCGCACGTCAAGCCGACGTGCTTCTGGCGCTGGGAGTACGCTTTGACGACCGCACGTCAAGCAGTTGGGTTCCTGGCTACTCGTTCACGATTCCGCCCACCAAGCTCATCCATGTCGACATCGATCCGGACGAGATTGGCAGAAATTACCCCGTGGCACTGGGGCTGATGGCCGATGTACGGACCTTCCTGCGCCAGGTTCTCGACGAGTTGGAGAAGAGGAAGCTGCCGAGCGAGGTTTCGGCAGGCCGGAAGAAGTGGCTGCAGGCGATCGATGGGTACCGCAAGGAATGGGAGAAGTACGTCGCCCCCGGCTACCTAGCTGACACTACTCCTATCAACCCTCAACGGGCTGGGTACGAGATCGATAAAGCGTTGCCTGAGGACACGATCCTGGTGAGCGACATCGGGGTCCATCACAACTGGCTCAACCAGTTCTGCAATCCCAGGCGTCCCGATTCCCTGATTGCCTCGATGGGTTTCGGCGCCATGGGGCACGGTGTGGCCGGGGTGTTGGGGGCGAAGTTCGCGGCACCGGACCGCCCATGTGTCTCAGTGTGCGGAGACGGAGCCTTCTTCATGCATGCCAGCGTGCTGGGCACAGCCGTGGAGTACAACCTTCCGGTTGTTTGGGTGGTGTGGAACAACTACTCCTATGGTTCGATCCGTGGCCTGCAGCGGGGATACCTCGGCGGGCGAGAGTTGGTGACCGAGTTCCGCCATCCGCAGACGGGCGAACCCTACAACCCGGACTTTGCCGCCATGGCCCGGTCGGCTGGGATCGAGGCTGTGCGCATAGATAAGGCTGCTGAGCTGGGTGACGCAATCAAGTACGCGATTAACCTCGGCAAGCCCTACCTCATCGACGCCAATATCGGGGCGGACATGAATCCCGGAGGAGCTGGAGTGTGGGAGATTCCGGGGCTGGGCCACAAACAGCCGTCCATCGGTACTCGCCACTCGGTGGATTAAGGAAATATCCGGCGGATGTTGAAGGAAGAGGCTCAATGGCCAAAGGGACATTGAGCCTTTCCTGTTGAATGATTATTTATGTTTCTGAGTTTCCGCTATAACAGGTGTTGAGCCTGCTAAATGGAGCCGGTACATTCCTCCAACGTTTTACCTTTAGTCTCCGGTCCTAAAAGCCACACTATGATGACACCTATCACTAACACAGCCGCAAAGATTGACCAGATAGCCAAATACCGATGCATTCCCATCAATACTCCGACCATTATGGGCGCCAGCGCTGACGTAAATCGGCTTGCTGCTCCAGCATATGCGTTACCCATGACTCGCAGCCTGGTAGGATAGAGTTCAGGTATATAGCCCATAACTGCAAGTGTTCCCTGTTGTTCGAAGAATTTAAACAGGGCGATGAAGAACAGCAAGGAGTTGGGGGTTTTTACCGTGCCAAACGCCAAACAAGCGCAAGCAGCCACAATATAAGAATAGGCAATAAGTGGTTTACGTCCGATTTTATCGATCAAGAGTACGCCACATAGACGGCCAATAAGACCAAACGCATAAGTGATTGCCAGAAAACTCGCGCCCTTAACGAAAGTAAAGTGATAGACATCCATCAAAATAGTAGGTAGCCATAGCGTGACTCCCCACGCCGCATAGTTACCGCAGATCCAAAGAGCCCAGGCCACAATATTCGCCGATAGCCATTTTCTTGAAAAAAGTTCCTTGAACTTGTCTCCTAGTTGCCCTCTGTCAAGATCCACGGCCGCGTAAGGAGCAGCGTCAGATACTGTGTTCTGAACTTCATCGATGGATTGTTGTGTCGCCCCCATGCGAAGCAGTGACGCAACCGCTTCCTCGGCTCTTCCTTTCGAAGCTAGCCACCGCGGTGATTCGGGCACCCTGCGGCGAACCAAATATGCGCAGAGCGCCGGAGTGACTCCGATCAAGAACATCGCCCGCCAGCCAATTCTTTGGGCCAAAAACCCTGTCGCCACCCCTGCGAGGATTACGCCGACTGGATACAATATTGTAATTAGTGACGTTAGGCGTCCTCTTACCTTGGTCGGCGCCATTTCCGACACTAACGCTAAATCGACAGCATAAAATCCCGCCAGACCAGCACCAGCAATCACCCTCGTAATGCCGAAGGACAATGGGGACCAGGAAAGTGCCGCCAAGCCCGTGAACACGGAAAATGACAACACCGTTCCTTGAAAGCCAAATCGACGTCCCTTTGCCTCGGAAACGGGCCCCCAAAACCACATTCCGACGACACCGCCCCATAAAGCGAGAGAGAGAAGAAATCCTTTCCATACCGGGTTTATGGTAAAGTCCTTCGAGATCAGCGGCATTAAATAGCCGACCATAGTGTTGTCAAAAGCATCAAACAAGTATCCCAAGGCGGCGGCAAATACAAGAATCTTGGTAACTGGAGTTACACCTGTCCTATCAATGATCTGAGCGACTTGTTTCCCGGATAGCGTTGATGAAGTCTGTACATGCACAATCGTCTCCTTCTTGTAAATCGGAATTGCAGTCTTGACGAAGCTAGCCGCCTACGCCGCTCCCTCCATCAGGTCGTCTTCTCAATCTCTGCCATGCACCGTCATTATCTCCGGGCTTTTGCTCTCGTATGCCTGAATGGTTGCGCCGTCCACCGGCGTTCCACATTGCCGCTCGGCCCCAATGACATCTGTTTGGTGTCTTCCATTAGCTGCAATTCCGAGGCCGGCTTATTGCAATCGTCCCATACTTGCGCCACTCGCCTCTCCCTCCAAAAACTCGCTGATCTGGCGGGCATCGTATCCAACAAACCGCTGCGGGCTGAGTTGATGGAGAGGGATCGAGGTCTTGCCGGTCAAAATGAACTCAGCCAGTAAGGCACCCACCGAGGGCGCCAGCGCGAAGCCGTGGCCCGAGAAGCCGGTGGCCAGCAGATAACCCTCGACATCGCCGACTTCCCCTATGATTGGCAGCAGATCGAGAGTACAAGCCTCCAGGCTGTTCCATATCCTGATCACTTGTAGCGCAGCGGTCGCAGGCAAAACCGCTGTAAGCTCACGGGCACTCCCGTTTGGGCTGCCGATCTTTGGCCAACCCCGATCCGCCGCCATGTCTGCTATCCCCGGCCAGCCGCCCCCGATTACAAATTGGCCCTGGGGCATCTGTTTCACGCTCAACCCGCGGCCGAGGCAGGTCACGACGGGCGTAAGCATGGCAGGCGCCCTTTCGGTCACCATCATTTGCTTTGCCTGCGCCCGAAGCGGGAGATCGGGTCCGAGTCCGGCGGAGAGGGCTCGCGACCACGCGCCCGCAGCATTGATGACCCAGCGGCCGGTAATGAGCCCTCGTGTGGATTCCACCCCGACAACCCGGTTCGCCTCCTGCCGGATCGCTTTGACCTCTGTCCGAGTGTAGATTCTTGCGCCATGCCGCCGCGCCGCCGCCGAGAATGCCCGAGTCACGAGTATGGGATTGGCAAAGCCGTCTCCCGGGGTGTAGCTGCCCGCGACCATTTGCGAACCCGCAACCGGCACCAAGTCGCGTAGTTCGCTTCCGTAAATCATCCGGATATCGAGGCCGGCGGCCTTCTGGCGTTCCACGGAGGCATCGAGGGCAGCGAGTTGCTGTTCGTGTTCCGCCAGATTGATGTGACCACCCCGGCGATACTCCAAATCTGCCTCTAGCTCCTGCTCCAATGCCTTCCACATCGTATTGGCAGCCATGGCCAGAGGTAGTTCGGGAGCAGCGCGGTTCTGTTGTCGAACCCCACCCGCGCTTCCGCCCGATGCCCCGGAGGCGATCTCGTTTTTCTCCAGCAACGTTACGCTCAACCCGGACCGGGCCAAGTTGTAGGCACAGGAGCTTCCAACAACACCCCCGCCAATGATAATGATGTCCGTGGTCTCCATAGGGAACTTCACTCCGTCCTACAGTTGCAGCCTTACGGCATCGATCTCCTCAGTTATGCGAACTGCATTGAGGTAGGCCGTAGCTCGCCGGATCAAAAACCTGGCCATGCTGTTCGAGCATTTCGCTGCGTAAGTCATCTTCTTTAGCCGGCAGACTGCCAAGCGCGTTCTCAATCCGTTCGAGCCACTGCTGCTCCCTACCCGAAAGATTCAACTGTCCAGAGGCAATACCATCTTTCAATATGGAAACGGCCGCACTACCTGCGGCAACCGTGCGCTGGTAATCCGAATCCGCGGCCACGATCGCCTCTGGTTCGCCTGGATCGGAAACTGCAAGGGTTCGATACCTCATGTACATTCCCCCTAAATCCCCGATTGACGTGATGAAGCGCTACGCTGCTCGAATATCGTAGCGTCAGAAATGAGAGCGCCGAGCCTGGCATCTATCCGGCTGGCCGCCTGCCAGCGGCTATTCTGCTGTTTGTCCGCTTCCCCCGATTAGAGTTCGACCAAAATCCTTCAACGCAGATTTCGCCCCGTGAATATGGCGGACGTAACGCTGCAAGCGAATCTGGCGACCGAATGCGAGCGATGCTATCATTCTAATCAATCGTTCAGTATTCATGGATCGAATTCCTTGCCGTCAGATTGCTTTTCGGCAGCCGGATTGGGCTGTGCATACTGTGCATCCCTTTGGAGACTGTAAATGCGATTGTCTCTCAGTGAGTCGTTAAACGATCCTACGGCAGTTCTGTACTCCCGCTGTACTATCAATCTGTCATCCCGCGACGTTCTCATCAAGGATATTCCCTGTCGAAATCTAGAAGAGGTCTTTGGTGGATTCGGCCGCTCGTTTCAGATTCTCGGCGAGCGTACGATCAGCAATGCGTACATGCCTGAAAATCCGCTGATCATAAACACGGGGATACTTACCGGTTCGAACGTAATGACGGGATTGCGGGCCTACTTCTCCGCATATAGTCCTCTTAAACAATCCAACAAGGGGTTGCCCGGCGCCATGTGGTCGGCGGGAAGCTGCAAGTTCGGAGCCAAGCTGAAATGGACTGGACTTGATGAGGTGATCCTGGAGGGGCGGTCGAGCGAGCCGATCATCGTTGTGATTCGCCACGGCAGCGGCGGACCTACGGTGGAATTCAAGTCTGCCAAACACCTCCTGGGGCTCGAGTGTTACGCGAAAATCGCGTTTCTGAAAGGCGAGTACCCGGATGCTCATTTTGCGGTGATCGGGCCGGCCGGAGAGAATTATGAGAATTGCTATTTCGGCGCCGTGGGCCTGAGCACGGAAAACCAACTGAAATCAGGTGACGACAAGTGCCGTTGGGCGGGCCGGGGCGGCATGGGGAGCGTCCTGGGTTACAAGAATGTTATCGCGATTATCGCGCAAGCACCGGATCAGCTAGGCAAAGTCAAGCCGGAAACCCGCGATCTTAACAAGGAGATCGGGACCGGTCCAGGTTCTCGGAGATTCCGCGAGAAGGACCGTGGCGGCCTCGGTGGCACCTGGGCCAACTACGTGCCGCTTGAGAAATACCATCTCGTGCCGCAGAACAATTTCCGCCCCAAAGCCGACGGCCAGGTGGAGCGAATGTTCCGGGACAACGTCGAGCCGGAGTTTGTCATCAAGGCCGAATCGTGCTTCCGCTGCGGCATTCATTGCCACAAGAACGTTTACGAAAAGAAATCGGACGGCTCGCGCGGGAAGTTTCTGGCAAAGTTCGATTACGAGCCGGTGAACCTTTTCTCGACCAATATTGGAATCCACAATCCGCACCTGGCCGCCGAGCTTATCAGCCTGGTCGACCATCTTGGCATGGATCAGATTTCGCTCGGGACAACGATTGCGTATGCGCTCGACTACAACGAACGGCATCCCGACAAGCGGATCTGTAACGGCGCGACATTCGGCGACTTCGAGAAGGTAAAGGAATTGATTCAGGAAACCGGAAGGGGCCGGTACCCGGAAATCGGACATGGCGTCAAACGGCTGTCCGAAAAGCTCGCCGAAACCGGATACGCCATGCAGTGCAAAGGTCTTGAGCTGCCGGGTTACCTTCCAGACTCGAACCCTGGATACCCCTGGGCAATTGCCGGCGGTCACATGTCAATGGCGACTCATCTGCTCCTTCCACTGGAAAACGACACTAACTTCGAATACTGGGTCAAGGCAATCACGGAGCGTGGACTCTATCAGGTGCAAAGCGATATGACAGGGTTGTGCAAGTTTGCGACCGTGACGCCCCCGAACGTCGCCCAAGCAATGAAGCATGAAATCGGTCTGGAGATTACAACGGAGGAGTTGCTGGCGACTGTTCGTCGCGCTTACATTCGCGGGCTGTGGCTGGAGCGCAAACAGGGCTTCGAGCGTTCGGATTACACTCTTCCGTCTGAGGTCTTTGATCGCCCCAACGATCAGTTGGGCCTTGGCCCGTTTATTACCCGCGAGTTCTTCTCAGCTCTTAGCGAACGAGTTTGGGCCGTTTTCGATAAGGAGATTGCCGCAATCTGATGTTACGTGGCGGAGACTTCAGCACCTTCACCGGCGGCTTGTACATTGCCTGATGGAGTTACGGGTAACGAGGGGCACACGGTTGCCCCTTGTTTCTTTAGCAGAAGACCTAGCAAGTATTTGTTTACCGGTCTTTCATACAACTGGAACAAGCCATAGCTGAATACGATGAGAGCTATCGCCACGACGCAGGCGAGTGCAATGGACTGAACTGTTCCAAGTGAGAATGCCCTTGAAAAAAACCTGATCAACGTGACTCCAGCATTTTGGTGCAGCAAATAAAGGCTGTACGAGCAGACACCAACCGCAGGCAGGGGTCTACATGACAGAATTCTGCTGGCCGTCCTATTAGTCATTGCGAGAAAGAAAAATGCCGGAATGATCACGGCCATAATGATTGGCACCGGCTTTCCTTTGGAAGAAGCCAGCAACTGCATGGTTCCAAGAATGACGGCCGGTAACCAGCGCGATGCCGACTCTCCGCTGAAGCGCAGGTAACAACCAATTCCGATGATGAACCATGGTAATGCTGCGGAAATCGCGACAAAGCCCAGGACTTTGCTGAGAGTATCCAAGTGAAGAATATCGAGCACTATTGTGCACAGGAAAGTTATCGCTGAAAACGAGAGCGTGTTTCGTAAGAAGTGTTTAGGACTTAGAAAGTATATGGCCGAGATCAACAGGTAAAATCTTACCTCAACGTACAAAGACCAATAGACGTCATCGATACTAGCGAAAACCGTGGTTGAGAATATCTTGTTGAATATGTTGGGTTCTATAAAGGTCAGGGACGGCAAGAACGCCGCAGGGTGGATTTTGAACAAACTCCCCGGAACGAAGGTGGTTATCAAAAACGTCACAACGCTGCAAACCAGCATTGCCGGCAGCAATCTACAAAACCGCCTGGTAAAAAACTCGAGGAAACTTTCGCATTTGAAGAGAGTCAGCGTAATGACAAAACCAGAGACAACAAAAAACAAAGTGACGCCGTAGCCGCCGAGCCCAAATAAAGGGGAGAGAACATTGCCGTAAGGATATAAGTTCTCGCTGTGCCATGGCGGGGTCCAGCGGGAGAAGTAGTGAAAAAGAAGCACGGCCAGAATGGCGACACATCGCAAACCGTCTAGGAACTCGATGCGAGACGTATCTCTACTTCCGAAATCTCTCGTTGGTTTGCAGTTTGGACCGGGTTCAGCGACCGCCAGCGTATTCGTCATGTACTCTGATTCCGATGCAGGCGGCAGAGAAGGTGTTTTCCGCTCACGTCTGGAACTCTGTGCGGACGGAAAGATTGGCGGCGATTGGCCGGGGCTGGAGCCCTGGTGCGTTATCGGTGGATGCTCGACAGCACCTTGGTCTATAATTTGCCCACACTCGATGTTGCGTTTCTTCGGCCCATGCTTGATCGCGTTGCTCCTTCTCCTCGGAAGGGCAGCTTCCGCCACCGCTCCTTCCGCCGGCCTGGAACAGGGTTACCGGTACATGTACAACCTGGATTTTGGGGCCGCTCACAAGGTTTTCCGCGCCTGGCAGGCCTCTCATCCGGAAGATCCGCTGGGCTTTGTTTCCGATGCGGCTTCCTATCTGTTTTCCGAATTTGACCGGTTGCACGTCTTGCAGAGCGAGTTGTTCACGAATGACAAGAGGTTCGACGAACGCAGCAAGCTGCCGCCCGATCCCGCGACAAAAGCTGCTTTCAATGAACGGCTAGCCAAGGCGGACCAACTGGTCGGGCAGATCCTCGCGCACTCACCGCAAGATCGCAATGCGCTGTTCTCGCAGATCCTCGCCAACGGCCTGCGCGGAGACTATGCCGCGATGATCGAAAAAAGAAATCTCGCCAGCCTCGGCTACATGAAAAATTCACGACGGATCGCCGAGCGGTTGGTTGCCCTCGATCCGACCTGCTACGATGCCTACCTTGCGGTAGGGGTGGAGAATTACCTGCTTAGCCTGAGTTCCGCTCCCGTCCGTTGGATTCTGCGCCTGAGCGGCGCGCAGACCGACAAGACGGAGGGCGTCAACCACCTTCGTTTGACCGCCGAGAAGGGGCGCTATCTCGGCCCGTTTGCAAGGTTATTGCTTGCCGTCGCCGCGCTGCGGGACAAAGACCGCGCTACCGCACGCGCACTGCTCGCTGGGTTGTCGCAGGAGTTTCCACAGAACCATCTGTACTCCGAGGAACTGGCAAAGATCTCGCCATAAACATGAAGCGCAAGGTAGATAGCGAACTGCTGGACAGCGATTGCGGGACCCCGGCGGAAATTGCCGCCGCGCTGGCCGATATCCGCCGCGTAAACCGCTGGTTTGGAGGGGTGAGTACCAGCGAGCGCCTGGTGCAACGTGTGGTGGATGAATCTGCGCTGCGGCGGCTCGAGTTACTGGATGTCGGTAGCGGCTCCGGGGACGTGCCACTAGCAGTTGCAAGCCGCTTCGATCGGCGTGGTGTGCACCTGTATCCTACCCTGCTGGATCGGTGCGCAACTCATTTGCCGCGCGTGCCGACCGCGGTCGTCGGCGATGCCCTTAATCTCCCGTTTCCGCCCGAGTCGTTCGACCTGGTGACTTGCTCGCTGTTTGCCCATCACCTTGAACCGGCGCTGCTCAAGCGTTTCGTGCGGGAGGCGCTGCGAGTGGCCCGCATTGCACTGGTCATCAACGATCTGGTGCGCACCCGGCTTCACCTGGCGCTGGTGATGGCCGCCCGCCCGCTATTCCGCAGCAGAATGGCATGGCGTGATGGGGTAGTGTCCATCCGCCGCGCCTACACCGAGCAGGAACTGCGCGTGTTGCTGATGGAGGCAGGGCGCCGGGTCGAGTTCAGCCGGCATTACCTGCAGCGGGTCGGCGTAATCGTCTGGAAGTGAAAGCCGAGCGGCGGCCGCTGCTCGCAATCGCCCGCCCACGCCGTTTGATCTACGACGCACGAGGATACCCGTGCCGAAGCAATAGACGCGGAGGCGGTATCCGCATGGCCGGGTGGAGGCAAAGTACTGATTACGCAATTGGTTAGAGGGCGGCCAACGGGGGCAGTCATGGCGTGAACCCGTCCACTCGCGGTTAACCCCATTAGTATCCGCAAGTTACCAAATGGGAACGTCGGCCTTCGCCCATCTGGCGCGACCGGCGGCGGTCGGTTAGCATCTACAAAGCTAGGGAAAGCAATCTATGGGAAATACATTTAAGACAGCATTTCTGCTAACGGGACTCACGCTGTTCCTCATTTTTGTCGGCCAGCTTGTCGGAGGCGAGCGCGGCGCGGTCTTTGCCTTCGTGTTGGCGGCAGTGATGAACTTCGTTTCCTACTTCTTCTCCGACAAGATTGCCCTGGCGATGTCGGGCGCGCAGCCGGTCACCGAGCAAGAGCTGCCGCGCGCTTACAGCATCGTGCACCGGCTCACGCAGAAGGCAAATCTGCCGATGCCCAAGCTGTACGTCATTCCGACCGAGTCGCCCAACGCCTTTGCCACTGGCCGCAACCCGCAGCACGCGTCGGTCGCGGTCACCGAAGGCATTCTCAACCTGCTGAACGACGACGAACTGGAAGGCGTGCTCGCGCATGAACTTGGCCACGTGCGCAACCGCGACATTCTGATCAGCTCGATTGCCGCAACCATTGCCGGTGCAATTACCCTGCTGGCGCGCATGGCGTACTGGGGAGCGCTGTTCGGCGGCATGGGCGGACGCAGTGAACGTGATCGCGAAGGCGGCAGCCCTATCGCGGCATTGCTCATGATGATTCTGGCGCCGTTTGCCGCCATGCTTATCCAACTCGCCATCTCGCGCTCGCGCGAGTACGCGGCCGATGAGACCGGGGCACATTTCACCGGCAATCCCTACGCCCTTGCCAGCGCGCTGAAGAAGCTCGACCAGTGGTCGCAACGCATCCCGATGGCGGCCTCGCCCAGCACGGCCCACCTTTACATCGTGAAGCCGATGTTGGGGATGAGCATGGGCAATCTGTTTTCGACGCATCCGCCGATCCCCGAGCGTATCGCCCGCCTTACTGGCATGCATCCGGAGCAGTTGCGCAGTTGAGATTGGGCCGTTTGCCAATTGCGCCCGTTCCTCTGGCCGGGGCCGGGATGAACCATGGAAGCTGGGAAGGTTCGAGGGAAGGGAAGTCGTGGTGCAGCAACAAGGTTGGCCAAGGGTGGCGGTTGTGGGCGCCGGTGCCGTGGGATGTTATTTCGGCGGGATGCTGGCGCGCGCCGGCGCTCCGGTGACTCTGATCGGCCGCCCGCAGCACGTGGACGCGATCAGGCGCGACGGGTTATTCCTCGACACGATGCGCTTCCAGGAATATGTGCCGGTCTCAGCCTCCACCCAGATCGAGGCGGCGCAGGGCGCTCAGCTCGTGTTGTTCTGCGTCAAATCGTTCGACACCGAAGAAGCCGCCCGTTTGCTGGCGCCGCACCTGGCTCCGGAAGCCCTCGTTCTGAGCTGTCAGAACGGAGTCGATAACGTGCAGCGGTTTGCCAGGAGCGCCGGGATGAGCGCCATTCCCGCGATCGTGTATGTAGCCGCGGCGATGAGCGGTCCGGGAAGGGTAAAGCATTCCGGACGCGGCAATTTCGTCGTTGGCAGCCTGCCGCTTGCGCGCCGGGTACGGGCGACGGATCGCCCTCCGGCTCGCGGCGCGCAGAGTCATGGCGGCAGCCTCCGCGATCGTCGCGAACTCGATGATCTTGCAGGGGTTCTGGCTCGCGGCGGGATTCCCTGCCAGGTTTCGGACAACATCGAAGGCGAGCTTTGGGTGAAGATGATCATCAACTGCGCCTATAACGCAATTTCCGCCCTGGGCCGCTCCAAGTACATTGTCATGGCCGAGCATCCCCTGGTCCGGCAACTGATGTGCACGGCCGTGGAAGAGGCAATCGCCGTGGCTCGGGCCGCCGGGGTGCAACTGCCGGACATAGACCTGGTGGAAAGCACGCTCAACCTTGCGCAAACCATGAAAAACGCCACCTCTTCGACCGCCCAGGACATCGCCCGCGGAAAGCGCACCGAAATCGATTCCCTGAACGGATACGTCGTTCGCCGTGGAAACGAGCTGGGCATCCCGGTTCCGGTGAACCAGACCCTGTATGCGCTGGTGAAATTGCTGGAAGAAAACACGCGCGCGGTGACAGGCTGCTGAAAAACGCGCCGAAGCAGCAAGCGAGGCGCTACAGAACGAGTAAGCCGGAAGTGAAGAGTGCAAGCTGTTGTGGGCTCGCGCCGCCCGAAACCTGTTTTTCAGCAGCCTGCTGACGCCCGACCAATAACCACGATTGCAGGCGGTAAGGTTTCTGGGTACCATCCGGAGAGATGCCCTCATCCAGGAATCCCGATCGCGAGCGAATCGTCTCGGCCGGAGTGGTCGAAGACGACGCCTCGTTTGAGCTCAAGCTGCGTCCGCGCCGGCTGCAGGAGTTCATCGGCCAGCAGAAGGTAAAGGAAAACCTGGCAATCGCCATCGAGGCCGCCCGCTCGCGCGGCGAGGCGCTCGATCATGTGCTGCTTTATGGGCCTCCCGGATTGGGCAAGACGACGCTGGCCACCATCATCGCCAACGAACTCGATGTCCACTTTCAGCAGACCTCGGGGCCGACGCTGCAAATCAAAGGCGATCTGACGGCCGTCCTCACCAATATCCGCAACAAACAGGTTTTGTTCATCGACGAAGTACACCGCTTGCAGCCGGTGCTGGAGGAGCTGCTCTATTCGGCGCTGGAAGACTACAAGCTGGACATCATCATTGGCCAGGGTCCGGCGGCGCGCACGCACACCTTGGACGTGGCCCCGTTCACCTTCGTCGGCGCCACCACGCGCGCCGGGTTGCTTTCGGCTCCGCTGCGCTCGCGCTTCGGCCTGCTGCTGCGCCTGGAGTTCTACACCCACGACGACCTGAATGTCATTGTCAAGCGCTCGGCTGACATCCTGAAGGTGGAGATCGACGACGAGGGCGCATTCGAAATCGCCAGCCGCGCGCGCGGCACGCCGCGCATCGCCAACCGGCTGCTGCGCCGGGTACGCGACTACGCGCAGGTGCGCGGCGCGGGAAACGTCGACAAGAAGACAGCGCAGGCGGCGCTCGAGATGCTCGAGGTGGACCGCTATGGCTTCGACGAGATCGACCGGCGATTGCTGCTGACGATCATCGAGAAGTTCCAGGGCGGACCGGTGGGGGTGAACACCCTGGCGGCGGCGCTGGCCGAAGAGCCCGACGCCATCGAGGAAATCTACGAGCCATTCCTGATCCAGATAGGCTTTCTGGACCGCACGCCGCGCGGCCGCATGGCAACCCAACTGGCCTACGATCACTTCGGAATACGCCGCACGGGTAAGCAGAACGGGCTGTTCTAGGGGGTGTCCCCAAAATACCTAGCATAACTAAACACACGCGGGAGTGTCATGTTGAGCGTAGCGAAACATCCCAGGAGACTGTCCCACGCAGAGCCGCTCTGGGCTTTTTGATAAAGTCTTTCGGCTGCGTCTCAGCCCCACGCTGTACTGGGATTCTTCGCTCCCTGTGGTCGCTCAGAATGACACTCCTCAATACGAACCTCCGGGACACTACACACAGTCTGAGTTTGCGTTGGAATATGCCTTCTGGGGACCGGCGCTAGAGCTGGTTTTACAAATCAATTTCGTGCGGTTCTCACTGATTCGCGGGATAAACCGTCCACAAACACCAAGTCCCGAGGTTGGAGCCAGCCTGTTCGTCTCGACCAACGGCTCGCTGTAGACCCTTGCCGAACCTGCTCCCGCCGTCTTCACTTGCGTGACCGCGTACGGACGATTACGACTCGGGTTCCGGGCTAACCGTCAACCGGATAAACCGACTCTCGGACGCTTCCGGCAACTCCTGTCTTGGCCTGCGAGGCTAAAACCGTGTTGCCTGTCGCCGTCCAGCTCTCCTCGGGACTCGTTCTCGCCTTTGACGATTCCTGTTCTCTTCGGCCAGCAGCTCGCTAGCAGACCCTCGCTGCCCCTTCGCCTTCTCTTACCGCGCTCTCGCCTTGGAATCGCAGCCAATTCGCGATTGGCTTCACCGCTTCGAGACTGGCGCGCGAGCACCTGTCTCGGTTGCGGCCCCCGCAGGTTCGCCAACCCGCGAGGCTGGGGAGTAGAGATCAGCCCGCCGACCGATTCCGGCTGGAGTCCGCCACCCCGGCCAACGCCTCTCGGCGTCTGCCTGTGGGATGGCTGCCTCCGCCTGGCTCCCCATGTGCGGCCTCCACCGTCGTGGCTGCCGCTGTTCGGGCTCACGACCCGATCCCAGAAGACGCGGCGTGTGCGCCTCCCGAAACCATGACCGCTGCCCAGCGATTCCGGCTTTCTTCGCGGTACGGACTGCGGTGAGCTGAGCTTGAGCCCCGGACTCACCACCAACCGGGAAAACCGTTCGGAACCTTTCAAAGAACGAAAGTGAATCTACACTCGGCGAAAACAAAGTCAACTCTTGAAGAAGAACTCTATTATCCTTGTTTTCAATAACGTGCAGCTCGTCCACAGGCCCCTGCCCGAATTCGGTGCAGGCACTCGCCGCCCTCGGCAAAAGGGACCCACGCGCCGTCCGGCACCGGCAGCCAACCCCCTCCGCCTGCCACGCTCGCAGCCGCATCAATAGCGGCCCAAATCGCAATTTCCCAGCAAACTCATCGCTTGGAAGGCAGTCCTCCGGTTGCCGCGCGAAAAACCCGATGGAGACGCGGAAGAATGTGCAAATCGGCCGTGAAACCGCGACCAGAGCTGGTTTTCACCAGCCTCGAATGCTCACCAACCCTAGCAGGTCGCTGAAAAACTCGTACCAGTGTCATCCCGAGGTCGCGCCGGTTTTACGCGACCGAGGGATCTGCTTCACTTTTAACGCGCACAAAAAGCAGATCCCTCGCTGCGCTCGGGATGACACCCTCAGAGAACAGTCTTTCAGCAACCTGCTAGAACCCGAGGCCGGCGCTAATCAGCTTCAGCACGAAGAACCCGCCAAAGATCGTAGCGAAAGCAGTGCCGCGCTTAACCTGCGTGTTTACGGAGATGCCGATGGCGATCAGCAAAACCATCCAGAGGGTAAACAGGTCAAAGACGCTGAGGAGGGAGTAGAGGAACCTGTGTGCGGCAAAGGCGCCGCCGGTGGCAAGGTCGATCCACTGCGCGGGCCCGCTGGCGATGGGGTTTTTGACGTCAAAGCCTTCCGGATCGGCGAAGCACATGGTGACGATCGCCAGCAGACGCTCGATAAGCGAGGGGAGACTGCCGTAGACGACGATGGCCAGAGTCCGTCCGTAAGTGATGTTGGCGCCCACGGCAAAGCGGAAGACCGCTACCAGAGCGGCTGCAAGCGACGCGAACCAGAGCAGAGACAACAATGGAATCAGGTACGAACTGTACTTCGTGATGCGGATGCCCGAATCCAAACGCTGCTGTTTTTCCGCGGGAGAGAGCCGGTCAAACGCCTCCGCGTTGGAAGACTTTTCGATCTGGGTGCGTACGATGAGATCCCATCCGATTCGCCTCTCCATGGCGAAGACAAAGCTGATGGAGAAGATGGACATCAACAGCCACGGAATCAACCAATTCGCCTTGCGGCGCAAATCCGCCATGGTCTTGGACGGGGCCACAAAAGTATTAAGGATTCGACTGGCCTCGGAGAGCGTGGGAAGGCCTTCAGCGACGGGAACGGCTGGCGTACTCATGTGTGCTCCGGGGTCGGTCCAGCGATTGTATGGGGGAATTCTACCAAAGCTCGCCTGTATGGCGAGAGGATGTTTGGTTTCGGACGTCACGGATTTGGCGTTTTCGCGCTACCCGGTCGATACTCCCACATCTGCCAAAAGCGGGCAGATATGGGGCACCAAGCCGCAAGCGCGCAAGAGAAAAGGCCCCCAGGGCATAAAGCTCCCAGGAAGCCTCTCTTCCGCGCGGTAAACTTGTTTCCTCCGGCAAGCGCATCAGCGGCTATACCGGAACTCTGAACTCTTCGGTCTCAGGCGGCACGCCTAACCTCGACCGCAGTTGACTCAGACGCCTCGGAGGGTTTCGGAGTTGCCCGTTGGCGTCTTCTCAGGAGAAGTATAAGCGCACACAGACACGCCCAGATCCTGGGATCCGGAACGGCCGCGGCAAGGAAGCTCGCCCGCGCGACGCGCGCCGTTTCCGCAGGCCCGAATTTCTCCAGGACAAGGCTGGACCGCGAAGAGCCGGAGATCTCGGTTTCCGGCCCGTCCCAGCCCGCGCGCGCGGGTTCGAACCATTCATGCTCAGAGCGCGGCTTCGAGAGCAGCTTCTCAAGGTCGGGTTGAATGGGAGTAGCCGCAGCAGCCAAGGAAAAAATCAGCATCGAAGCTGCAAACCAATGCCGCAGAGATACCTTCACCCTTTCTTGGATGCAAAATTGCAAATCAAAAGGTTTGCCACGGGCAAAGCGTAATTTCGCGCTCCCGTCCAAGAGCGAAGCCGCATCCGCCATCGGCAGTTCCAATCCCAGCGACGGGCGAAGGCTGCCGTCGCCGGGGGGCCCGCAGGGTGCGAGGGTGGTCCGAGCATGCTAAAATTTCCACAGTGACTCGCGAGTGAGCCTTTTGATCGAACTAGCCCCGTCAATTCTGTCGGCTGACTTTGCGCGGTTGGCCGCGCAGGTACACCCCGCTATCGAAGGGGGTGCGACCGTTCTGCACGTGGACGTGATGGACGGTCACTTTGTGCCGAACCTCACCGTGGGTCCCGCGATTGTGGCGGCCTTGCGCAAAGAGGTCGAGGTTCCGCTCGATTGTCACTTGATGATCGAGAACCCGGATGAACTCATTCCGGCGTTCATAGAAGCCGGAGCGAACTGGATTTCGGTGCACCAGGAGGCGTGTGTTCATCTGCACCGTACGCTTGAGCACATCAAATCTTATGGCGCACAAGCTGGGGTGGTGGTGAATCCGGCCACTCCGGTTGCGACTCTTGAAGCTGTTCTGTACATGGTCGATTACGTGTTGATCATGTCGGTAGACCCGGGCTTCGGCGGTCAAAAGTTTATTCCGTACTCGCTGGAGAAGATTCGCAAACTGGCGATGATGCGGGCGGCATACGGACACCATTTCCGGATCGAGGTGGACGGCGGAGTGGCGTTGGATACGATCGCTGACGTGGTTCGTGCCGGAGCGGAAGTGCTGGTTGCGGGTAGCGCCGTTTTTGGACACGGCGATATTCGCCAGAATGTCGAGCGATTGTTGCAGGCCGCCCGGCAGGCCACTGTTCAACGCGTGTAGGCTGAGGGCTCACTTGAGCGCCGGCTGGAGGTATAAGGGATGTTTCGTCGCATAATCATGGTTGTCATCATCGGATCGCTGCTCTTGCTCGGAATTGCGTGCAGCCATCATAAAACCAGCAATCCGCTGGAGCAGGTCGACTCGAAGCAACCCGACAAGGTGTTGTTCGACAAAGCCATGGATGCGATCAGCCATCACAAGTACGAAACCGCGCGTCTCAACCTGCAAACCTTGATCAATACGTATCCGGACTCGGAGTACGTCGCCAGGGCCAAACTGTCGATCGGCGACTCGTGGCTGGCGGAAGGCGGCTCGGCCGGGCTGACGCAGGCCGAGAGCGAGTATAAGGATTTCATTACCTTTTTCCCGAACATGTCGGAAGCGGCCGAGGCACAACTGAAGATTGCCGATATTCACTACCGCCAGATCGAGAAGCCGGATCGCGACTTCCTGCACGCCAAACGCGCCGAGGAAGAGTACCGGCAACTGCTGCTGCAGTATCCCGACTCGAAACTGGCGGAAACGGCGCGGAGCAAGTTGCTGCAAGTGCAGGAAATCCTCGCCGAGCGTGAATACCGCATAGGGCGTTTTTACTATCTGCGCGAAAGCTGGCCGGCGGCCATGGCGCGGCTGAAGACGCTGACCGATACGTATCCTCTTTTCAGCAAAGCCGACGACGCATTGTTTATGCTGGGCGACACTTACGAGCGTCAGGCACAAAGGTTGCGCGTGGCGAAGTTCCCGCAGGACAGGGAAGAGGCTAAGAACAAGCTGATCCGTCAGAATTTGGATGCGGCCGCCGCGGCTTTCTCTCGTATCGTCACGCGCTATCCCGTGATGCCGCGCGCCTCCGATGCGGCAAAGCGGCTGGCGGGCATGGGTCTTCCAGTTCCAAAGCCGACCCAGGAAGCAATCGAGTTGAACCGCCGCGAGCAGGCAAGCCGCAGCGAACTGGGACACACGGGCAGGGTGATATTGACCATGCATAGGCGCCCGGATTATTTGCCTGCCACCAAGGTCGGCGAACCCACGCTTGTGGACCCGCAGCCGACGGATGCGGCACAGATTGTGCGCCAAGCCAATGAAATGGTCCAAGCCCCACAACCGGCAAAGCAAGGGAGCGGCACGGTGACGGTCGATACGGTAAAGGGCTCCGGCGGCGAGAATTCGCCGATGCCGCGTTCCGAGCAACCGGCCCAGGCGCCATCGCCGGATGCTGCCGCCCCGGCACCACCGCAAACGAACGAGGCGAATGCTTCCGACCCTGCGGCAGGCGGCAACCAATCCAAGAACGATTCGTCCAGCAAGCCGAAGAAGAGCGGACTGCGGAAACTGATTCCTTTCTAGACTGCTAGCGCGGAAGGCGTATCCCGAAAAGCAGCCGGGTATACGAGGTCCCCGGCAAACGCCTAGGCGTTTGCCGGGGTGACATTCAGCCCGGCGGTGATAGTCCCGTGAACACCCACAAGGAAACCGCTCTAAGCCAAATCAGCAGGGCCTGCGGCGATTCCGCGGGCTTTGTTGCGCGCGGAATCTGGCTGTCCACGTCACCAGGAGGGCGTGTACTCAGGTAATCTCAGTAGATCAATGCATTGACGTGCGTCGGCGAAAGCAGTAACTTCTCCGTTTAGCCAAGGAAAAAAGGAAAAATCGTGCCTCTCAACATCCTGCTCGCCGATGACAGCATGACAGCCCAGAACATGGCAAAAAAAATCTTGTCCGAGGCTGGCTACGAGGTCACGACCGTAAGCAACGGCGCAGCCGCGCTGAAGAAGATTGCCGACAGAACGCCGGACCTTGTGATCCTGGATATCTACATGCCGGGCTACACCGGACTGGAAGTCTGCGAACGGGTCAAACGCGCCGCGGCAACTTCCAGTGTGCCGGTTCTGCTGTCGGTGGGTAAGCTGGAGCCTTATCGTGAGCAGGACGCCACGGCAGTGCAGGCGGATGGCGTCATCATCAAGCCCTTTGAGGCCAGTGAACTGGTCACGATTGTGACCAACGTGATCCTCCGCGTTTCCGGCGCCACAAGGCCAACTGCGCCGACTGCGATTCAGGCGAGTCCGACGGTGCAGCCGGAACCGCTGCCGGCCGTGGATACGGAGCCGCTACCGGCCGTGGAGCCCGTGGATTATTCGGCCCAGTCGGCAAAGCTGGAGTCTCAAGCTCAAGATGCCGGTCCTGCGGTCAGCTACAGCCCCAACCCGGTTTCAACTGGAGAATATCTCGGTACTTTACAGCCGCCGGTAGAGGAGAAAGCAGTGACAATCGCAGCCGCGGCGGCAACCGGATCGTCGTCCGATCTCGCTGCGCCCGGATTCCGGGCGGCGGAAGCGAACTCGTCCATGCCCTTCATGATCGATGAAATGCTGAAGTCCGACGAAAAGGTGCCAGCGGAGGATTCACTTCATGGTTTTTCCGGCCCCGTGCTTGACGTTTCTCCGGTGGAGCACGCCACGGAAGAGATCGAGATTATCGATATCCCCGCGCCGGAGCCGAGTGCCGACACGCAAGCCGGTGAAGAGGCTATGCCGTTGAGCCATGTGGCCGTCCCCGTAGAGTCAACTACGGGTGCTACCGGCATCTCGCCCGACGAATTAACCGCGATTGAAGTGGAGACGTTTTTGCGGGACCACGCAGCGGGAGCTGGATCGGAGTTGGCGTCAGCCAGTGAGGTCAAGTTCGACAGTGACGCGCACGCGCAGGAAGGCGTCGGGGCGATTGCGGCCGGCACGAACGCAATGCAAGCGCCTGCGGTAGAAAGTCAGGCGGCGCCGGAGATTATGCCGGTCGAGTTTCCACCGAATTCGCAGCCCCAACCAGAACATGCCGAGTCAGGAGTCGCAGAGAGCGACAACCAGCCGGTTTTTGAAGCCGAGGACAAGCCCTCGATTATTCCGGCCAGCACCAGTGTGTTGGAGCCCGCGCCCATCGTCGAGGAGCTTGCGGCTCAGTTTGATGTCGAGAAGACGCTCGATGCCGCCGATATCACGGCGGGAGCGGTGGCCCCCGCTTTCGAGCCGGCGCCGGCGGAGCCCCCGGCAGCCGTGGCGGAAGTTCCCATGGCGCGAGAGCTTGAGCCGGAACCTGTTCCAGCATCGTCGTCTCCGGCAACGGAGGGTGAGGCCGAAGCGCCAAACGACGTAACCACAGAGGATTTCATGTTCTCGGTTCCGATGATGCTGGAAGCTACGGCGGCGATGAGTTTGCCCGAATTGCCCGATCTCGGATCCAAGGCTGTTTCGGCATCCGCTGGTTCTTCCACCTTCGGCGCGCCCAAGTATGCCGCTGAAGCCGCCCGTCCGGCTGCGCTCGATGAAGCGACGATTGCAGGAGCGGTGCAGCGCGTCATGGACCGTCTCAAGCCGCAGATTGTGGCGGAAATAGTTCTTGAGCTGGCCAAACACAAGCCATAGCTAAGTGTCTTCCCTTGTCCGTTGCGTCGCCGCAAGGGCGTTTCCCAGGCGCCTTTCAGAACCCATGGTTTGACCGGCCGTCAGCGGCTCCGATAACATCAAAGTTTATCTTGCACTGATGCTTAGGGTCCCCGGCGACGGCCGCTTTTGCCGTTGTCGGGGCAGGAAACCGATGCCGCACGAATTGTCGAAGGCTTACGACCCCAGTTTGATTGAGACGCGTTGGGCCGAATACTGGACCAACGAAAAACTCTTCCACGCAGAGATTCCCGAACCAATCCCGCCGGAGCAGAACGTGTTCACGTTGCTGCTGCCCCCGCCGAACGTTACCGGCAGGCTGCACATGGGCCACATGCTCAACCACACGGAGATGGACATCATCGTGCGGTGGCATCGCATGCGCGGGTTTCTGACGATGTGGCTGCCAGGCACCGATCATGCCGGAATCGCCACCCAGATGATGGTCGAGCGGCAGTTGGCGTCGGAGGGAAAGAGCCGGCGTGGGATGGGCCGCACGGCATTCATCGAGCGCGTCTGGCAGTGGAAGCGGCACTACGGCGGATCGATTGTGGAGCAGATGAGGCGGATTGGCGATTCCGTCGATTGGGGCCGCGAATACTTCACCATGGACGACAATCTTTCGCACGCGGTGCGCGAAGCGTTCGTCAGGCTCTACGAAGAGGGGCTGATCTATCGTGGCAACTACATCGTGAACTGGTGTCCACGGTGCGCGACCGCCATCTCCGACCTGGAAGTGGTGCACGAGGAGACGCACGGCAAGCTTTACGATCTCAAGTATCCGGTCATTGGATCTTCGGATTTCATTATTGTCTCGACGACCCGGCCGGAAACCATGTTGGGCGACACGGCAGTCGCGGTCAACCCGAGCGACGAGCGCTACCGGCATTTGCACCAGGCCAAAGTTCTGCTGCCGCTGATGAACCGCGAGATTCCCGTTATCCTGGACGAGCTGGCGAATCCCGAATTCGGAACCGGCGCGGTGAAGGTCACCCCGGCGCACGATCCCAACGACTTTCAGGCCGGACTGCGCCACAACCTGCCGCAGATCACGGTGATCGACGAAACCGGCACAATGAACGAGCAGGCCGGGCCGTATGTGGGCCTGGATCGCTTCGAGGCGCGCGTACGCGTGCTGCACGACCTGGAGAAACAGGGATTGCTGGTCGGCATCAAGGATCACACCCTGGCGATCGGCAAATGCGACCGCTGCAAGACCATTGTGGAGCCGCGCCTCTCGACGCAGTGGTTCGTGGCGGTGAACCGGAAGGCGAAGGATGGCACTCCGAGCCTGGCCGAGCGAGCTATTCAGGTGGCCGAGGACGGGCGGATACGCTTTATTCCCGACAATTACAAACAGGTCTACCTGAACTGGATGACCAACATTCACGACTGGTGCATCTCGCGCCAGCTTTGGTGGGGACATCGTATTCCGGCATGGCACTGCGCCCAGTGCCGCGAGATCATGGTGGCGCGCGAGGCTCCGGCACAGTGCTCGCGCTGCGGCGGCACGCGCCTGGAGCAGGATGCGGATGTGCTGGACACCTGGTTCTCCTCCGGACTTCTGCCGATGTCAGCCATGGGATGGCCCGGCAAAAGCAGGGATCTGGACACCTTCTACCCGACTTCGCTGCTGATTACCGGCTTCGACATTCTGTTCTTCTGGGTGGCGCGCATGATCATGATGGGCTGCCACTTCCTGGCCGATCACGAGCGCGGTATCGTGCCCTTCCGGCACGTTTATATCCACGGACTGGTGCGCGATGCCGACCGCCAGAAGATGTCGAAGACCAAGGGCAACGTTGTCGACCCGATCGAGACCATCGAGAAGTACGGTACCGATGCGACACGCTTCACGCTGGCGACCATGGCCGCTCCGGGTGCGGATATCGCATTTTCGGAGAGCCGCACGGAGAGCTACAGGGCCTTCGCCAACAAGATCTGGAACGCGGCCCGCTTCATTTTCATGAACGTCGACCGGGCCGAGCAGGAGAAGGTCTGGTCGCTGCGCGCATTTCGGCCGCCGGCGGAAGATGCGGCTGGCATTCCCCTCTTCGTGGCGACCACACTTGAAGACCGCTGGATCCTTTCGCGCTTCAACCGCGTCGCCAATGAAGTCAACGAAGCGCTGACGGATTATCGCTTCCATGAAGCCGCGCACGTGGTCTATCACTTTTTCTGGGGCGAGTTCTGCGACTGGTATATCGAGCTGGTCAAGCCAGGATTGGCCGAACTGAGCGATCGCGAGGCCTCGAAAACCGCGTTTCAGAACGTCGTCCTGCTGTTCGAGGCTGCGCTGCGCCTGCTCTCGCCGTTCATGCCGTTCATTACTGAAGAGATCTGGCACGCGGTCTACGATGGCAAGCCGCCGCTGAAGTCGATCGCGCTGGCCCGCTATCCCAGGCGCAACGAAGCGCAAGTCTCCGCCGAGGCCGAGACGGAGATGGCGGTGCTGCAAGACCTGATCGTAAGCGTGCGCAACATCAGGGCCGAGCTGAAGGTCGTGCCCAGAGAGCGGCTGCCGATCGAGGTCTTCGCCGACGCCGAAGTCCGCGAACTTGTGACTCGCAATGCAGCGGCGGTGGCACGGCTTGCCAGCGTGGACGGAATCGGCTTCGTCGAGAGGCCACTGGCCAATGAAGCGAACTCGCGCAGCACGGCCCGTTTCGACGTGCACGTGGTTTACCAGCAGAAGATCGATGTTGCCGCCGAACGCGAGCGGCTCAACAAGGAACTGGAAAAATTGGATCACGAATTTGGCAACGCGCAACGCCAGCTTGCCAACCAGCAGTTTTTGTCCAAGGCCCCGGCCCACGTGGTTGAGGGATTGCGCAAGCGGGAAGCGGAGTTGAAGGTCCTGCAGCAAAAAGCAAAGGACGCCCTGGACTCTTTGACGGGCGGGTAAGAGACACGTTATGGACTGGGCAAGCCGGCGAGCGAGCAGTGTGCTGGAAAGCGCGTTGCAGGAAGACCGCGCCACGCATGACGCTACGAGCCATGCGTGTATCGATGAAGGCCAGCTCGCGGTTGCAACCATTCTTGCCAAGCAGGATTGCGTTCTGGCCGGGATCGGAGCGGTAGCGCGCATTTTTGAAGTGTTTGCCCAACTGGAAGGATCCGTGCACATTCATGCGGAAGTGACCACGCACACCGAAATCTTTGACGGGGTGCGCCTGCACAAAGGCCAGCCGGTCGCGGTCATCCGCCACAATGCGCGCGCCATTCTCTCCTGCGAACGCGTGATTCTGAACCTGCTGCAACGCATGAGCGGTATCGCCACCGCTACCCGCCGCTATGTGGATGCGATTGCCGGGACCAAGTGCCGCATTCTGGACACGCGCAAGACGGCGCCCGGCTTGCGGCTGATCGATAAATACGCCGTGCGTTGCGGAGGCGGCCAGAACCATCGGCTCGATCTCTCCGACGGAATCCTCGTCAAGAACAACCATGTCGACTTGGCTGGCGGCATTCGCGAGGTTTTGGAAAGGGCGCATCGCAACCGCCAGGGCGAGCAGCCGATCCAGGTGGAAGTACGCTCCATGGCCGAGCTGGAAGACGCGCTCCAGTATGGCGCGGAGGCGATCCTGCTGGACAACATGACTCCCGGGCAGGTGTGTCTGGCGGTGCAGCGGGTGGCGCAGCACACGCGCCGGGTGCCGTTGGAGGCCTCCGGCGGCATCACGCTGGAGAATGTGCGCGCCTACGCCGAGGCGGGCGTGGACTATATCTCGGTAGGGGCGCTGACCCACTCCCCGCGCGCGGTGGACTTGAGCATGAGAATTGTCCCGGTTTAGGCCATAGGATGTCCCTACGCTTCATTTTGCTTTGCCCCGCGGACGGCAATCCCCGATAATCGTCACGCACTCTGTCGGCGACGACCGGTGCGTGGCAGCATGGCTTTGAAGACACAACCCGGAGATCGTGCGGGAGCCGGCGAGTCCTCGGCGCGCACCGATGCGCGTCTGGGCCGGTTGGTGCGCCGGCTGGAAGATCATCCGATGTTGGTGATGAGTGGCACCAAGCTGGCGGAGGAGCTGGGCACGAGCCGCTCGGAAGTGTGGCGCCTGGTGGAGCAACTCCGCGAGTTTGGGGTTGAAATCTCCGGCCATCTGTCGACCGGATACCGGCTGGAAAAAGTTCCGGACCTGCTGCTGCCGGAGATCCTGAATCCGCTGCTCGAGGCGACGATTTTCGCCGATAACGTCCACCACTTCTTCCGCGTTGGGTCAACGAACACATTGGCGATGAGTGCCGCCAGCCAGGGAGAGCCCGAGGGGGCAGTGTTCGTGGCCGAGGAGCAGACTGCCGGACGCGGCAGGGGGGCGCATCGCTGGGAGTCGGATTCCTCCAAAGGGATCTACTGCTCGGCGGTGCTGCGGCCGTATCTGACCCCCTCGGACGTGCTGCTGATCTCGCTGGCGACGGGGCTGGCCGTGTGGGAAGCGGTGCACGAAGTAACCGGCATCGCGACCGACCTGCGCTGGCCGAATGATGTGCTGTGCGGCGATCGAAAGGTCTGCGGAATTTTGATCGAGATGCATGCCGAAGCGACGCGCGTTCAGCATATCGTGGCCGGCATGGGGCTCAACGTGAATCAGCGTGAGTTTCCGCCCGAGCTGCTGCCTATCGCAACCTCGCTTCGGCTCGAAAGCGGGCGCGACTGGTCTCGCGTGGAACTGGCTGCCGCCCTGCTAAAATCTCTCGACCGCGAATATCGGGCATTCGTCGCGGATCTCGGCGTAGCCCGGCGGGACGTCCTGCGGCGGTTCGAACTGCATTCTTCGTACGTGCGGGGACGCGCCGTTCAAGTGGACGAAGACGGCGGTTACCATGGGACAACCGTCGGGTTGGACGCGCGCGGTTTTTTGCAAGTGCAGACCGAAGCGGGGATAAAGACCGTGCTCTCGGGCGGAGTGCGGCCAAAATAGGGCAAAAGACTCCGGCTCTCAGCAAGTGGTGAGCGGTTTGCGGTGTCGTATGCTGGAGGCAGCGGCTCCGCGCGGAAGGCTTCGGGCCGCGAATGTTATGACGGAATCGCCGGGGAAACGGCACAGGAACTGAATTCATGCTTTTCGTGCTCGATGTGGGAAATACGAATGCGGTATTGGGCGTCTACGGCAGCGAGGACCCAAGCGAAGGTCCAGCGCAGTTGCTGGCTCACTGGCGCGTTTCCAGCAACCGCAACCAGACGGTCGATGAATACGGAGTGCTCTTCCGCAACCTGTTCTCGATGAGCCGGATCGATCCCAAGCAGATCAAGGGGATCGTGATTTCCTCGGTTGTACCGCCTATCGATTCCACCTTGCGCGCCGTCTGTGAGAGGTACTTTCACCTGAAGCCGCTGTTCATCGAGCCCGGTGTGAAGACCGGAATGCCGGTGCACTACGACAATCCCGCCGAGGTCGGCGCGGATCGCATTGTCAACGGCGTCGCCGCCTTCGAGAAGTACGGCGGGCCTTGCGTGATCGTGGACTTCGGCACGGCAACCACCTTCGACGCCATTTCCGCCAAGGGCGAGTACCTGGGCGGCGTAATCTGCCCAGGGATCGGCATCTCGGCGGAGGCGCTGTTCATGCGCACCGCCAGGCTGCCGCGCGTCGATATTCGAAAGACCCCTCGGGTGATCGGCACCAACACCGTTGCCAGCCTGCAATCGGGGCTGTATTACGGCTACATCGGGTTGATCGATGGCATCCTGGAGCGCTTATTCGGCGAGCTGGGAAAAGCGACGGTGGTAGCGACCGGCGGCTTGGCGCAGCTGTTCGGAGGCGGGTCGAAGTATATCTCGGTGGTTGACGATCTGCTGACGCTGGAGGGCATGCGCATCATCTGGGAGCGCAATTCCGCCTATCAGCGGAAGCGGCAGGAAGCGCAGAAAACTGTGGAAGACGATCCGGCGCAGCGTGAGAAGTGATGTGATCTGAAGAATCTACTTGTACATGTGCGGATAGGCGGTACGCATTTTCGCGGCCTGCTCGCGCGCCATCTCAATCTGCACCAATTCCCCTTTCCCCATACCCGGGCACCATGTGGCAGTCTTGTGCCATTCCTTCCTGCTTTCCACCAATTCCGGCCAAAAGGGGAAAACGCGGCACTGCGCGGGCTTGACCGGATGGATGGAGCAACCGTCATCACGAAGAAAAATACATTGACCATTTTGAGGGGTGCGCAGACGGCGAGTGTTTTTCGTCCGATAGATGAACCGGTTCTCAAACTTCCCCTTGGGCATGGAGAGAAACTCCGCCGCGCGCTCGATGTCACGTTCGGTGAGATAGACAAATCCCTTCTGCTCGCAGCATTTCGTACACCCCGGCTGGCATTGGAAGCGCATCCTGTGATTGTATCGGCGGCAGCCCGGCGTTGATAGATCGGGAACACGCATTCCCGGAACCGCTCCAGTTGGAGACTGGTAGTAAGCTGGTGAGGTGGAGAATTACCGCTTCGATTACTTCAGCGACATAGAGGAGCACTTTTGCCGCCGCCGCGGAACGGTGCTCGTCGCCTCGACCCTCGATTGGGTGTTGATGGAGTCGTGGAAAGATGCGGGCGTGCCGCTGGAGGCGGTGCTGCGCGGCATCGATGTGAGCTTCGACAAATACGATCGTCGTCCGAGCAAGACGCGCAAGATCAACTCGCTCGCCTATTGTTCTCAGGAAGTGCTGGCGGCGGCCGAACAGATGAAGGAGGCAGCCGTCGGAAGCGCGAGAGAACCTCGCGACAATGGCCTCGAACGGGAGCGGGTAGCCGCGTTCCTGGGAAGGAATGCGAAAGCCTTTGAGTTGGCCACGGTTCCCGATGCGGCGCGGCAGCTCGTGGGCGAAGACGCGCGGAAGCTGGCTGAACTGGCAAAGCAGGTCGGCGCGCAGTCCAGCTTCAGCCTGGAAGATCTGGAACGACGCCTGACCGTGATGGAGGAGAAGCTGTTCGCGGCGCTATTGGCTTCATCGCCAGATGATTTGTTGGTGGAGATCCGCGCCCAGGCCGAGCGTGAACTGGCGCCTTACCGGAGTAAGATGACAGGGCCGCAGATCGATCAGTTGCTGAAGCAATACACGAACAAGCGCTTGCTCGACCACTACAAACTGCCGCGCCTCAGCCTTTTCTACATGTGAGTAGCTAGCGGCCAGGAAGGACATTCGCCGGCGTCCGGGATACCGGCGGGGCAAGAGCGAACGCACCGATTTCACTGCTTATGCCGAAAGTCACCATCGAAAAAATGATTTACGGCGGCGACGGCCTCGGGCGGCTGCGCCCTGCTCCGGCCAGCCCAGGCGAATCCGCCAGCCGGAACTCACCGGCCAACGAGCGCGGCAAGGCCGTGTTCGTGCCTTTCGTGCTCGAGGACGAAGCGATCGACGTTGAGATCGTCGAGCAACGTCCCGGGTTCGCTCGCGGCAAGGCAGTCTCGTTGCTTTCGCCCTCGCCGCAGCGTGTCGAGCCGGGCTGTCCGTATTTCGGCCGCTGCGGCGGCTGCCAGTATCAGCACGCCAGCTACGAGCACCAACTGGCGATGAAGCAACGCATTCTGCGCGACGCGTTACGGCGTACCGCCAAGGTGGAATTAGCAGTCGAGTTAAAGGCCCATACTTCGCCGCCGTGGAATTACCGCAATCGCACGCGGATGAAGGTGACGAACCATCCGGAATTCGCGATCGGATATTTCGAGCACGGATCGCACCGCCTGCTGTCGATCGAGCACTGCCCCATTAGCTCTCCACTGATCAACCGTGCGCTGCAGGCGTTGCGGCAGTCGAGCGAGTTCCGGTCCCTGGCTGGAGACATTGCCGAGGTTCAGTTTTTCGCCAATCACGATGACCACGCGCTGCTACTGGAGGTTTATGCGAGGAAAACCGCCGGCGTGGAGTCGTTTCGGCCCGCTTTCCAGGCGCTTCAAGTCGGCCTGCCCGAACTCCAGGGTCTGGCGTTGTTCCAATTCCAGGGCGAAGACGAAGAAGATGAGACCAGCGGCCCGCGCGGCTCGCAGCGTGCGGTGCCGGAGTTTTTGGGCGAGCGTGGGCTGAAGTATGTCACCTCGGAAGGCCCGTTTCGCGCCGAGGCGGGAGCTTTTTTCCAGACGAACCGGTTCCTGGTGGACGAACTGCTGAGTATCGTTCTCGCCAGCCACGAGGGCCGGCAAGCGCTGGACCTTTACGCCGGCGTGGGCCTGTTTTCGGTGCCGTTGTCGCGAAGGTTCCAGCGCGTCACGGCCGTGGAAATCGCTCCTCTTTCCGTCCATGCCTTGCGCGCCAACAGCGGTGGAAAAGTCGAGGTGGTTGCCGCTGCCACCGAGCAGTTTTTGCGTGGCTTCCATGCGTCCGAGAAGTTGGACCTGGTAGTGGTCGATCCTCCGCGCGCCGGGCTGGGAGAAAGAACCGCGCGTGCGCTGGCCCGGTTAAAGACCTCGAAATTGATTTACGTCTCTTGCGACCCGGCCACCCTGTCGAGGGACTTGCGGGTGCTGATAGAATCAGGTTTTCACATTGAAGAAGCGCACTTGGTGGACCTGTTCCCGCAGACTTTCCACATCGAGACGGTTTTCCGGCTCGCGCGATAGGATTCGGGAATGTTCGGGCCACAGCTTGAATCCAGACGAGGGAGGAAGACATGTTCGCATTGGCGATTGTCCGTTATCGGCGTCCGCTGGAAGAGGTAACTAAAACCACCGAAGAACACAGGGCCTACCTGCGGGAGCTCAAGAAGCAGGGGATACTGATCGCGGCCGGGCCGATGGACCCGTGGACAGGCGGCGCTTTGCTGTTGCGCGTTCCCGATAGCGATGTAGCCGGCGCGCTGGACCGCGTTCGTGATGGCGATCCCTTTACGCAGAAGGGGCTGGCGCAATACGAACTCATACCCTGGAAGCCTATGATAGGAAAAGACGACCTGGATCGCCTCTGACACCGGACGAGCCCAACTCGCTGGCAGCTATGGCGCGGGTGGAAATAGCCGGTCAGCCCGGGCGCCTGAAAGCTGGCGAATGCAGTCTCAACATATGTCGTGAGCCGATATTTTTAGCCGTCCTCGCATTCGGGGGCGGCATTATTGTTTCCACCAGAATCTGGCATCCGCCGTTGGCGTGGGTCTGCGGAATTTTTTTCCTGCTGAGCGCGGCGGCATTTCTGGTCCGGCGGCTTCCGCGGATTTCGCTGGCAACGGTTGCGGTCGCGTTTACATTTCTCGGGGCCTTCACCGGGCAAAGCCGCGATGCCGCGCGCGAGCCCCAGGCGGGGATCATGCGATTTACCTCCGGGCAGGAGGTCGTGCTCACCGGTTACCTGCTGCGTGATGGCGTCATCAGGCAGGGGAGCTTCGGGAAACAGCAGCAATCGATTGATCTAGCGGTCGAGCAGGTTGAAACGGAAAACGCGCCCGCGACGCCAACCAACGGAACCGTTCGACTGACGCTTTACGACACGCAACGCGCGCGCGAGCACGCCGAGGCGGACGAGGACCCGGCCGAGGATGAGGATGGCCGCTCGCCGGCGCCGCTGCTCTATGGCCAGCGGCTGCGTTTGACGGCGAAGCTGCGGCCCGCCTTGAACTACAAGAACCCCGGAGCGTGGGACTACCGAGGCTATTTGGCCTCGATTGGCGTCTCTGCCCTTGGTTCGGCGAAAGCGGAAAGCGTGGGATTGCTCCCAGGACGCGGGGGGATGCTGCTCTCGGAGTGGCGATGGTCGGCGCGGCGCAGCGTCCTTGGCATGATTCATCGCGTATGGGCGGCGCCTGAAGCCGGCCTGTTCGACGGCGTGCTGATCGGCGACCGGCAATTCATCAGCCGTGAAGTACAGCTCGAATTCCAGCGCAGCGGAACCTACCATCTGCTGGTGGTTTCCGGAATGAACATTGCGATTCTGGCCTTCGCGCTGTTCTGGGTGTTACGGCGTATGGGCGCTGGGCCGGAAGTCGCGACTCCGCTGACGATCGTCATCTCCTGCGGGTACGCCGCGCTCACCGACTCCGGCGCTCCGGTGATGCGCGCGGTACTGATGTTTTCCGTTTATCAGATCACGCGCCTGCTCTATCGCGAGCGGGCGGCACTGAACGCCGTGGGGATGGCCGCGCTGATACTGCTGGTATGGAATCCGCGCGAACTATTCGATCCGAGCTTTCAGTTGACGTTTCTAGCCGTGCTTTTGATCGGCGGCTTGGCGGTTCCCATTTTCCAGCGCACGTCGGCTCCGTATCGGCGGGCTCTACGCGGGCTGCAGGTGGTGGGAATGGACTCGGCTATGCCGCCGAAGATGGCGCAATTTCGAATTGAGCTGCGCTTGATTGCCACTCATCTGTCGCCGCTGGCCGGCAAGCGCGCGGCATTTTGGATTGTCCCGGCGGTGACGGGCATTGCCATCGCGGTGTATGAAGTGGTGCTCGTCTCGACGTTGATGCAGATTGGCATGGCGCTGCCGATGGCGGCGTATTTCCATCGCGTGACAATTACGTCTTTGCCCGCGAACTGCCTGGTTGTGCCGCTCACCGGCGTCCTCATGCCGGCCGCCGTGCTGGCCGTGGCCGTGGGCTTTGTTTCGCCTCTACTGGCCCAACCTGCCGCGTGGGTTGCCTGGTGGGCGCTCAAGTTTATCCTCGGCACAGTCAGTTTCCTGGGCAGCGGCAGAGTTGCCGACTACCGTATCCCCACTCCTGAGCCGGCGGTTGCGTTTGCCTGTGCAGCGGCGCTCGGCTTGGCGCTGCTGATGGTGCGATGGCACAGGGTGGTGGCGGTGACCGGATTGCTGCTGCTGTGCGCGTCGGCAATCTGGATCGGGATGCGCCCCGCCACGCCACACCTGCACGCGGGGCGATTGGAGTTGACGGCAATCGACGTCGGCCAGGGCGATTCGCTGCTGATGATTACACCTGAGGGCAAGACGCTGCTGATCGACTCCGGGGGCCTGCTGGGCAACGGACACTCCGAATTTGATGTTGGCGAAGACGTTGTTTCGCCCTATCTGTGGTGGCGCGGAATCGGCCGGCTGGACACTGTGGCAATCAGCCATGGTCACGCCGACCACATTGGGGGCATGAGCGCGGTGATCCGGAATTTCCATCCCGCGGAGCTGTGGATGGGGCCGCAGGTCGCTACCCCTGAGTTTCAGCACTTGATGAAGGTCGCCAGGGATAACGGGGTGTCGGTAAAGCAACGCCATGCGGGCGAAATTTTTGACTTCGGAAGCGTTCGCATTACGGTGCTCTCCCCGCCGCAAGATTGGCAACTGAAGGGAAGAGTGCGCGACGACGATGCGATGGTACTGCGAGTTGAGAACCGCGGGCGCTCGTTGCTGTTGGTGGGCGATGTAGGAAAGAAAATCGAGCGCTCGCTGTTGAACGAAAAACTCCGCTCCGACATCCTGAAAGTGGGACACCACGGCAGTAACACGTCCAGCACTCAGGAATTTCTTGCGGCAGTGCGGCCGCGCTACGGCGTGATCTCCGCCGGAGTCCGGAACCGGTTCCATCACCCTCGCCCGGATACCTTGCAGCGGCTCAGCGATGCCAAGGTAATGGTCTACCGCACGGACCTGGTGGGAGCGACTACGTTTCTGCTGGAACCGGCGAGCATCTCCGTCTCCACCTACAGCTCAGGCCGATGAGCCTTCGGCGAATTCCGAGTCCTCGATCGGATGGGTGCGGTAGTCGGCAATAATGGCCCGTGCCTCCTCCGCCTGTTCCGGGGCGACCTGCACGACAACGCCGCCGACGCCAGGCAAAAGATCCTGAGGTGAATCCAGCGAGGTCACAACCGCTTCGATGCCGGCGGAATCGAGCAACCCCTTAACGACCAGCGCTTCGCTTTCGCGTTCGGTATCAAAGACGGTGGTCAGTGTCGAATCATTCGCGTCGAGAGCCATTGTCCCTCCAGTTGCTTCGATGTCGCCAGCCGAGTTCGCGAAAGGTATATTCCATAATGGTTGATAGCTTCGGGATATATCTACTCTGAAATCGCTCTGTCCGCTACGAGTGCCGCAAATAGGCTGGCGCGCTAGCAAAGATCGTAGTACTCTCCGGACACGGATGGTAGGGGTGGGGCTAAAAATTCCAAAGCTTTAGACCAGATTCGCGGAAGGTTTACCCGCGAAGGAGCCGGGCCAGCAACTCCGCTGCCCCAAAAAAGTCACCACAACGGGTGCGCAACGGGCGAACTGCTGACGGCCATCTAAACAAGGGCCTAAACCGGCGCGGGGGAGTTCTATGGGGTTGCCGCAGCATGGACATGAGAATCACGAGGGTACCGGAAAAGCAGAGCTGGCGGAGGAGGCCCGCAAGATCCGAAGGTTGCAGATCATGATGAGCATGGTGATGTCGGTGATTAGCCAGGACCCCAACATGACTCTGGAAGAAGCTTCGGAGATGGCAGCCGACGCCCGGCGGGCTGCGCTGGCAATGTTCCCCGACAAGGAACTCGCATACGATCTGATCTACCGTCCCCGCTTGCAGCGGATAATGAACGAACGCTTCCGGCTGCAGTAAACCGGTTTCGCGAACTTACCTCACGGACTTTGTCAGTGGCCGGGCTCGTGATCGATGCGAGCAAGCCGGATATTCAGAGTGCCCCAAAAGAGCCGCGTTCTCACCTGTACCAGGGTGTGATTGGGATCATCGGAATACCAAATCCACACCTTGCCGCGGTTTTTGAGCACGCCCGCGTCAGCCGAAAGCTGTACGCGCACCGTCCGGAACGTCCCCGCGTCGGTTTTGATTTCTTCGCGAGCCTCGACCTCGGCGCGCACGTTCACCGTCTGTCCACCGTCGTTCAGCGGGAACATGGAGGCGCTGCCCGGTTCCAGCGGCAACGATGCCAGGTAGTACATACCCGAGAGCACATCGGTCACGCAGCCGGGAATATCCTGTTCGGTATGCTTGGTTTGTCCGTTACGCAGGTTGCGTTCGTCGAGAATGGACTTCCGCCGCACCTGATCGAAGCGGATGATGGTGTGGCGCTGATGCAGGCCTTCCTCGGAGCGTTTGGTGAGACTCAGCGAACAGAAACTACGGCGGTCAAAGTAAGATTCGAATCGGTCCTGAACGCGGTAGAGCATGGCAACTACGCCAATTGCGTCGGCGCTGGCGGTGACCCGCTCTTCCGGACCGGCTGCATCGATCCGCATGGTAGCCGTGCCCGCCTTCCACAACCTCCACTCGGCGTCGTAGTGCAGAACCGTACCGTGAGGGAAACTGTGGCCCTCGGGGACCGGCCGGATCATGGATGCCGGGCCGATGGTGTCTACAGCACCGGGGTGCTGCGTATCAGGCGCGCTGGCAAGCAGCGCACTCACCATCAGGAGGATCAGGATCAGGACGTGCAGGCATCTATGTCGCATGTATCAGTTAACGCGGATACCAAATGAGCTTTGCGATCAGGACAACGATAACCAGCAACGCTCCTAGAATGGCATTGTACTCGCGGTGCCGAAGATAAAGCTCCGGTGAAAAGCCTGAGCCAGGATTCGAAACGCTGCTGAGACGCGGAATGAGCCGCGGTACGCGGGCAGCGTAGGCGGCGTATTCCGGAAACTTCGATTGTAAATACGCTTCTTCGGCGCGAATCACTGGCACGTAGATGGCGGCAAACATCGCGAGGATCAGCACCACGATCCAGACGTTCTGGGCGGCGACGGCAAAACCAGCCGCGATGATGACGGAACCGAGATACAGAGGATTGCGGGTGTAAGCATAGGGTCCGGTGGTGGTCAGTTCCTGGTCCTTCTTAACGTGGCCCGAAGCCAAGGCACGCAGGATGATGCCGATGCTCGCCACGCCAGCTCCTACAACGATCGAACCCCAATTCGGCCGCGCGAGCCAAAGATACACGGCGGCCAAGACGAATCCGAGAGGCACTCGGGTTCGCCGCGCAATTTTGCTCCAGCCTATCGAGCCGTTTCCGCTCAAGACGTTTCCTGTACTGCCGCGCAACTTTGCTGCTGCAGCAGCGCGAGCGCGGCACGCGCCACTGCGGCAGGCGATATCGATTGCAGAGCCAGATCCGGGCGGGCGGTATGGTGGTAACTGGTCGCGCTCTGCTGGCTGCGCAAAACGATACTGCGCGTGCCCCAGGGACCATTACGCTCCGGATTCGTGGGTCCGAACAGACCCACCACCGGCACGGCAAGCGCTGCCGCAAGGTGCATGGGACCGGTATCGCCGCCGATAAAAAGCTCGGCCCGGCGCGTGAGTTCGATGAGCTGCGAAACGGTGCAGGAAATCGCTTCCGCGGCGCCGCCGCTGGTCTCCGCGACCTCCTGTGCCAGGTGCTCCTCGCCGGGGCCGAAATTCACCAGCGAGCGAACGCCAACATCAGCAAGCCGGCGAGCGACTTCCGCGAAAGAAGATGGCGGCCAACACTTTGCTCCCCAACCTGCGCCGGGGTTAAGGATGCAGAAACGCGGCCCACTGGGGTCCCCAATACGCGCCGTAGTCGCGCGCGTTGGGGTGGAACGCTCGATCAGCAACTGCGCACACCACTTCGCCGAGCCGCTATCGTGGGGAAGCAAGGGCGCACAAGAGTCAAGTGGAATGCCGGCCACGGCGGAGATGAGAGCAAGATTCTGTTGCGCAACGTGGCTGCCCGAAACCGGCACTGCGTGCTGGTAAAAAATCGCGGCGGGGGCCTCTCGCGGGTTGCTTTCGCCCCAGCTTTCAGCAGCGCCGCTGAGGCGCGCTATAAGAGCTGAACGGACCGCGCCTTGAATGTCGACAACGTGGTCGTAGCCGGCGGATCTCAGCTCGGCAAAGCAGGTGCACATTTTCTTCCAGATCGCCGGCGAAATGGGATTCGAGCGTAAAGCGCGAATGTCGAGGGTAAACAGGTCGTCGACCAGCGGCCGCTGCTGGCTGCGCTCGCCACGGCGGGCAAACCCCGGAGCGCATAGCAGCTCCGACCAGCGTTTCTCAATGACCCATCCTATTTTGCACTCGGGCAACGCGGCACGCAGCGCGCTGACGGCGGCAATGGCATGTATGAGGTCACCCATTGCGCCGAGACGCACAACGAGAATACTGCGAACCGGATCCCGCCGGGTCATCGGCACATGCTGGAACAGGGAAGAGTTCATCACTGCTTAACGCTTCTCCTCCACATTACCAAACTCGCCGGCAGGAACACTTCTCGAAACCGCGGCAACAATCTTGTGCAGCAACGCCGAGCTCGAGTGGTCTTTGGGGTCGCCAACAATCTCGACGCGTCCACCGCACGCGATAACCTCGTCGCGCTCGGGAACGCTATCGACGCTGTAATCGGTGCCTTTGGCCTGCACGTCAGGGCGCAGTTCCCGGATCAAAGCGCGCACATCCGCTTCGGAAAAGATGACGACGGCGTCGACATCAGCCAGGGCGGCAATGATTTCCGCCCGCTCGTTCTCGGACATGAGCGGCCGTCCCGGGCCCTTCACCGCGCGCACACTTGCGTCGGCATTGATGGCGACCACCAGCCGTCCGCCAATCTGCTTGGCGGCATGCAGGTAGCGTATGTGCCCCACATGCAGCACGTCGAAACATCCATTGGCCAGGATCACCGGCTCGCCGGCACGCTTCCAGGCTTGCACTTTTTCACCCAGCGCCTGGCGCGAAAAGATCTTGGAACCTGTGTGCTGACTACCGGACATGGACTGCCTTGCTGCTCTCTTCCAGGGCCTTGAGCAATTCGGCCTGGGTAACGGTGGCTGTGCCCCGCTTCATGACGACGATGCCGCCCGCCAGGTTTGCCAGGCGGGCCGCCGACTCGGTGTCGGCACCGGCGGCAATGGAGGCGGTAAACGTCGCAATCACCGTGTCTCCCGCCCCGGTCACGTCGGTTACTTCCTTGGAGCCGTAGATTGGAATTTCGACGGGCTTTTTGCCGCCATCGAAGGCGATCATGCCATCGCTGCCGCGAGTGATGACCAGCGACTCCAGCTTCATGCGCTTTATCAATTCGCGTCCGGCGGAGCAAAGTCGCTGACTATCGTTGCCGAGGTCAATCTCCAGCTCGGCCTCGACTTCCTGCTGGTTCGGTGTCGCGGCCGTCAGTCCGCTGTACTCGAGCAGGCGGTAGCGCGAGTCGAGGGTGACGGGTAAGTGGTCGAGAGCGCCCTTGGACCGGATGAACGTGAGCAGGCGGGGAGTCGCCGCGCCGTAACCATAGTCGGAAATGAGCAGGGCGTCGGAGGCCTTGGCATATTCGCGCACCGAGGAGACCAGATTCAAAAGCGCTGGATGCGTCTCGCCGAGCGGCTCCGGTTCACGGTCGAGACGCACCACCTGTTGCCGCGACGAGTGCGGCATTCCCGCCAGAATACGCGTCTTGGTCGGCGTCGTGTGGCCTTTGAGACGATTCACTCCACTTAACGATACCTTCTTTGCCCGCAAAGCCTGAAGCAGCAAGCGCCCCGGCTCATCATCGCCGACGACGCCCACCGGAAGCACATTCACTTTGAGATCGGCCAAGTTCATGATCGCGTTTCCGCCGCCACCCGGCACAACGGTGCGCTCGCGGTGCTTCAGAATGAGCACCGGGGCCTCGCGCGATACCCGCGAAATCTCGCCATAAATAAATTCGTCGGCCACCAGGTCGGCGAGCACCGTTACGGTAATGTTCGGGAATGACTGCACAATCGACCGGAGGCGTTCGTGTTGACTATCGTTTCGCTTCATCGAGAGGTTCTCAGATTTGAAATTGTCTCACACTGCACGCCGTAAGTCGCCCGGACCTGTTTGTGATACGTATCCCACGAAGTTGATAACTCCTGGGGCATGCCTATTCTGAAACACTGTAGTGTGGGATCGGGCGCCAGTTTGGCGCCACTCGCCACGATTCCTCGCACCGGTTCACCCTGTCTTCACCTTGTCGAGGATCGTCGCGAGAACTTGCTGTGCGTTTTCCAATTCCAGCGAGAGCCTGGCGACGGCCAAGTTCGGCAATTGCGCGCCCAAGGCCTCAAGCTTGACCGCATCTTTCTCCGTCGTCAGGAAGCCATTGGCTCCGGCGCGGCTGGCCTCGCGGCAAAGCTCGCGGATGTCAACCTCGGTGTAGACATGATGATCGCGAAACCAGTGATGGCCGGCGGCTTGAACACCGGCGCTTTCAAGATCGCGCAAAAAGCGTTGCGGCCCGGCAATCGCGCAAAGTACGAAAGGTTTCGAGGGAGATTGCGGTGCAAGCTCAAGCTGCCTCCGCACCCTCCAGACAGGTATTGACGCCGGCAGCGAGGGGATATCCCCCGGCTCGGACCAGACCACGGCGTCGGCGCGAGCGAGCGAGGACAGCGGTTCGCGCAGCCGTCCCGAAGGCAGCAGGCGATCCTGAAGATCGCGCCGCGAAACCAGCACGATGTCGAAGTCGCGCGCCAACTGCCGGTGCTGAAAAGCGTCGTCCAGCAGATGAACGTCGGACTCGAAACGCCGCTCGGCCTCCAGCCCTGCCTGGTACCGGCTTTCGCCGACAATCACGGGCACGTCCGGAAGCCGCCGCGCAATCAACAGCGGCTCATCTCCGAAGCGCAGCGGACTGCCATTGGCATCGACAACCAACACTCCTGACGTCTTGCGTCCGTAGCCGCGCGATAGGACATCAGCGCGCAGCCCGTGCTGCCGCAGCAGTTCGGCCAGCAGAATCACAAACGGAGTCTTGCCGGCGCCGCCGACGGAGATGTTGCCGACGCTGACAACCGGGCGGCGAAGCCGCTGCTGCTTCAACACGCCACGGTCGTAAAGTGTATTGCGCGCAGCCACCACGGCCGAGAACAGGGCGGACATCAGTTTGTCCTCCCGGCCAGCAGCTTTTCCAGTTCGGCGAGTGTGCGCTCGGTGGCTCCCTGGTCCGCCTTCAGGATCTCCAGCGCTCGTTCGCCGAGCTGCTTACGTTCCACCGGATCAGACAACAGGCGGAGCAGCGCGGATTGAAGTTCGTGCTGATCGCGCACTACCAGGACTCCGCCGCCGTCGGCGAACTTTTGCACGATGTCGCGGAAATTTTCGGTGTGCGGTCCAACGATGATCGGGACGCCGAACCCAGCCGGTTCCAGAATGTTGTGTCCGCCACGCGGGGCCAGGCTGCCGCCGACAAAGGCAACATATGCCAACGAGTAGATCGACGCTAATTCTCCGATGGTATCGAGCAGGAGAATGCTCCCGGAAGTCACGTTCCGCGGCCACTCCGGATACGAGCGCCGGGTGAAAGGAATGCCGTAATTGCTCAGCAGCCCGGCAACCGCGTCGAAGCGCTCTTTATGCCGTGGAGCAAGTATGACGAGGGCCCGCGGATGCCGCCCGAGGATGGCGCGGAGAGTGGCAACCAGCATCTGCTCTTCGCCTTCCACCGTGCTGCCGAGCACGGCGATGGGTCCGACGCTGATTTCCTGCAGCCGCGCGAGCAATTGTCCGACTTCAGGCTTGGCAGCCGGGGCAGCGGCGTCGAACTTGAGATTGCCCGCCACCTGGATGCGGCCTTGTTCGGCGCCAATGCCGGCAAGGCGGCGTGCATCTTCTTCGGTCTGCGCGAGGAAACGGTCCACGCTCCGCAATACGACGCGCAGCAGAGAAGCAAACCTTCTGTAGCGCGGATAGGAACGGTCCGAAATGCGCGCATTCACAACGGCAACAGCCGCGCCGGAGCGGCGCGCGACCCGCAGAAAATTGGGCCAGAACTCGGTTTCGGCAATTACAACCAGCTTTGGCCGAAGCAGGCGCATGTAACGGCGAACGGCAAAGCTGAGATCGAGCGGGAAGAAAAAAACATTCTCCGGACCGAAGCGGTCTCCCGCCAGCTTGTGGCCCGTGCTGGTGGTGGTGGAGATGGCAATGGCGTAGCCCGCGAAACGCTTCCGCATTTCCAGCACGAGCCCGGCCACGGCAAGAATCTCGCCAACCGATACCGCATGCACCCAGATCACCGGCTTGCCGGCCGCGGCCAAGGAACGCAAATGAGGCGGCAGCATTCCGAGCCGGTTACCGACTCCCTCACGGTACTTCCCCTGCCGCAGCAGGCGAACGAACCAATAAGGAGCGCTGGCCAGCAACGCAACCGCCAGCAGCAGGTTGTAGATGACGTACACTGCTTCCATTGTATTGCGAGCAGGGTTGCGCCAAAAGGCCTGTGTGCTTCGCGGCCGGATTGAGCAGCCGGAACTGCTCAGTGGCTGAGAATTTTCGAGAGGAACAACTGCGCCCGTTCCGAGTGCGGCGCGCCGAAAAAGTGGTCTGTGGCGGCGTCCTCCACAATTGATCCATGATCCATGAAGATGACGCGATGCGCGACTTTCCTGGCGAATCCCATCTCGTGAGTCACGACCATCATGGTCATGCCTTCGAGAGCGAGCTTGACCATGACATCGAGCACTTCGTTGATCATTTCCGGATCGAGAGCCGAGGTGGGCTCGTCAAACAGCATGCATATGGGGTCCATGGCCAAGGCTCGGGCAATGGCCACACGCTGCTGCTGTCCGCCCGAAAGTTCGCCCGGATGCTTGTGGGCCTGGTCCCTGAGCCCAACACGGTCCAGCAGTTTGAAGCCTCGTTCCACTGCTTCCTCTTTGCCCCGCTTGAGCACCTTGATCTGGGCGATCGTCAGGTTTTCCAAGACCGTCATGTGGGGAAACAGTTCGAAGTGCTGGAAGACCATTCCGACGTGCGCACGCAGCTTGGGAAGGTCGGTCTTGCGATCGCCGACGGAAGTACTGTTGACAATGATCTCGCCCTTTTGAAACGGCTCAAGACCGTTGACACACTTGATCAACGTGCTTTTGCCGGAGCCGGAAGGGCCGCAGACGACCACGACCTCTCCCTTCTTAACTTCAGTGCTGCAATCCTTGAGAACCTGGAAGCTGCCGTACCACTTGGAAACGTCGTGAATCGATATCATGCCGTCACCTTCTGCTCTTGCAGCCGTTTGACCAGGTAAGACAGCGCCGAGCAGATTACGAAATAAATAGCGCCCGCAAACAACAATAGCTCCACCAGCCGGCCGTCGCGCTCGCCCACTTTCTGGGCGCTGCCGAAGAAATCCGCCAGCCCGATCACGTACACCAGCGAGGTATCCTGAAACAGAATAATGGTCTGCGTCAACAACAGCGGGACCATGTTGCGAAAGGCCTGGGGCAGCACGATCAGGCCCATGACCTGGCCATAACCCATGCCGAGCGCATAGCCGGCCTGGGCCTGGCCCTTGGGGACGCTCTGGATTCCCGCGCGGATGATCTCCGAATAGTAGGCCGCCTGAAACAGCGAGAAGGCCACCAGAGCGGAAGTCAGCCGGATATCCCGCGTAGCCCCGCCAAATACTGCCTGTATGGCCTGGGGCACGATCAGGAAGAACCAGAGAATCACCATGACGAACGGGATGGAGCGAAGCAGGTTGACGTAGGCCGCGGCGGGTTTCGCCAGGAAACCCCAGGAGGAGAGCCGCGCCACCGCCAGCAGTGTGCCCCAAATAACACCGAAAACTACCGCCGTCAGCGTTATCTGGAGCGTAATAACTGCGCCCTTTACCAGAAAGGGGAGCGCGCCGGGAATGGAACTCCAGTCGAATTCGTACATCGTTTGCCTTTACTTGGCTACCATGAATCCCGGAACGCGCGTGCGCCGCTCGAGCCAACGCATGAAGTACATCACGATGCTGTTGACGACCAGATAGAGCAAGGTGACGGAGATGAACGCCTCGAACGGCTGCGCCGTGTAATCCACCAACTGCTGAGCCTGGCGGGAGAGTTCAACGAACCCGATCGTGGTTGCGACCGCCGAGTTCTTAATGCAGTTGAGAAACTCTGACGTGAGCGGAGGCAAAATGATGCGAAACCCCATCGGCAATAGAACATGGCGATAGGTCTGCCCGAGAGTCAAGCCCATGGCGAGTCCCGCGCCCCTTTGTCCCCGGCCCAGCGAGTCAATTCCGGCGCGGACCTGCTCGACAATACGTGCGGAGGTAAACAGCCCCAGGCACAGCCACGCCGCGACAAATTCCTGCAAAACGGGATTCAACTGTTTGAACCAGTCACCGATTTTTACCGGCACCAGCTCGGGGATGACAAAGTACCAAATGAACAACTGCACCAACAGCGGAATGTTCCGAAAGACCGCCACGTACGCCCCCGCCAACCCTGACAGGAAACGGTTGGGCAACGTGCGCATGACACCGAGAGGGGTACCGATGATGAGAGCGGTGAACCAGGAGCAGAGAGACAACGCCACCGTCCATTGCAGGCCGACCAGCAGCCAGCCAAGGTACGTTGTCTCTCCGGACGGGACCGGTTGCAGAAAAATCGACCAGTTCCAGTGATAGTTCATCCCCAGCTACACTCCTATCCCCACATTGGCGATGCGGCGCAAGGTGCCTCATTCTACCTGGCTTTCATCGGCCGCCGCCCACGTACACAACCGCCCTTGGCGCTGACGACGTTCATCCCACGCTTTTTGTGGTGTTCATCTGGCTCAGAAGAACTTCCGAAGTCGGGCCGTTTGTTACGCTTGCACACTTTCTGGGGCTGCGAAGAAATTCGCCAACCCTAATCGAACCACCATGGCCCTTTCGGGCACAAACTAATGACTCGATCTCAGAGGCACGATGGATCTCGCGCACGGACAACGTTAAAGACATGAGTTGACCGGGCGAGAATTGTCACAGACCCTGGCACGGCACCTTCATCTGTTTGTTCGTTCTTGTAAATACCACAATTTCTGCCGATGCGCACGTCATTTCCGCCGTCACCGGCGCAGCATTCATCGGCCCCAGTACGCCGCCAACCCGCGAGCCGGGCTGATGTGCGCGCGCTTTCGGTATGATCGGAGTAACCGTGGCAACGGCGACGGCGTACCTGCTTTCGCGCGTGCTGCTGTGATCGGCGGGCGGCAACGGTGCGCGTGGCGGTTTTTGTTCAGCTATGTAAGAAACAGGCCGTCAGGGCCAACCACCGGCACCTACACGGGCGGCAGCCCTTCCCCAATGACCGTCATCCACTTCCGCACCCGCCACGATTTGATGAGTCCGTTAATGACATAGGGATCCGCCTTGGCGAACGCCTCGGCGAATTGCGGTGTTGGACCGCGGAACACAAGCACGGCGCCGTCTACAGGGTCCGCCAATGCGCCGGCCAGAACCAGTTCTCCGCGTTCGAACGCCTGCATGGCATGTTTCATGTGCAGGTCGCGGAACTGCGCCCGCTTCTCGACATAACCTTCCACAACTTCGTAAAAGAGGAGGTAATGCATCGTTGGCATCTCCAGGCTAGAAGCTTTTTCACAACTCGGCTTGAAGGGGCGCGGCTTCAGATGAAGCTGCTCCCCTTCAAAAACCGCTCCCCTTCAAGCCGAGTTGTGAAAAAGCTTGTACACGGCCGCGGATTCCGGCTCAACTCCGCCTGATGGCCAGCGTCAGCGCTCCGGCTCCGATCAACGTGCAGCCGCCCGCATAGCTCACCTTTCGCTGCGCGGATGCGGCCGTCAGCCTGCCGCCGATCAGGCTTGCCATGAGGCTGTACATCGATGAATTCAGCATGCTGAGGCAGGTGAAGGTGGCGAGCAGCAATCCGCTTTGCGCCAGGAAGGACCCCTGCGCCGACATGAATTGCGGCACGAAGGCGACGAAGAAAAGAATGCTCTTCGGATTCAAGACGGTTACGGCGTACGCACGGCCAAAGCGCGCCAGCATGGTTGGGCCGGAATCACCCGCAACCACTTCGCCCGCGTGCGCCGCGGCGCTGCGCGCGCCTAGAATCGACTTCACTCCCAGGTAGATGAGATACAAGCCCCCGAGTGTCTTCATGAAGGTAAAGGCAGCGGCGGAGGCTTCGAGCAAGGCTCCTGCACCGGCTAAGGATAGGGTCATCGCCGTGGCATCCGCCATGACGACGCCGGCAACCGTGGCCCAGGCACGCCGGGAACGGTTTGCCAAGGCGTCGCCCACCACCATCAGCACCGTTGGGCCTGGAATTAACAGCATAATGACGCTGGCCGCCACGAACGCCAACCACACCTCGAAGGTCATCGAAGTCACTCCTGAAAGATCAATGAATACAGTCGCGTGAACGCAGCCGCGAACTAAGAACTACCCCACTCTAGCCGCAACTACGGCGGCTAGAATGGGCCACCCGCCTGCCAGAATGGGCACCCTTACTATGGGGCACCCTTGCTATTGTTGCAGCTTGGCCTCGAGTTGGGCGCGGGCAACCGCAACCTGCTCTCCGCTGCCAAGGTTTTTGACCGCAAAAGTATCGCTGGCAACTTCGTTTTCGCCCACCAGGACGGCATATTTCGCCCCCAGCTTGCCGGCGGCCTCAAAGCCTTTCTTCAGGCGAAAGCTCTCGTCTCCGACATCGACGATCAGACCGTTGCGGCGGAGTTCGCGCGCCAGTTTCAGGGCGTGGCGGTTCATGCCCGCGCCGAGCGGAATGATGTAGGCCGCGGGCGCTTGTGGAGGCGGCGGCGACTGGGCCTGCAACGCCAGCACCAGACGGTCCTCGCCGATGGCGAAGCCGGTTGCCGGAGCTCTGGGTCCTCCGAGCAACTCCGATAGTCCGTCGTAGCGGCCGCCGCCGAGCACGGCGCTCTGCGCGCCGAGTCCGCCGTGGGTGAACTCGAAAGTTGTGCGCGTGTAATAGTCCAGGCCGCGAACCATGCGCTCATTGATGGTGTAGGCGATCGCCATGCTGTCCAGGATGGCGCGGACTTCGGCAAAATTTCGGCGGCAGTCTTCGTCGAGGTACTGGCTGATCTTGGGCAGCGCATCGATGATGGGCTGGTCTTCCGGCACTTTGCAGTCGAGGACGCGCAGCGGATTGGTTTCGGCGCGGCGCCGGCAATCGACACACATCTTGTCCTTCACATTGGCCAGGGCCTCACGCAAAGCCTGGTTATAGAGTGGACGACACTTGGGACAGCCAACCGAGTTGAGTTGCAGCGACCAGCCTGTGAGACCGACGGCATCGAGAATCGCGGTGAGCATGTCGATGATTTCGGCATCGCGCACCGGCAGCTCGCTGCCCGACGAAGGCGGTCCGATGACCTCGGCGTCAATCTGGAAAAACTG